>JAEEGJ010012467.1_pt1 | contig 21039 bp, 22 predicted proteins | sample 8958761 | NCBI WGS metagenome assembly JAEEGJ01 (sample SAMN16246546, study PRJNA631951) | gut metagenome | biome: gut microbiome; feature: rumen; material: RS-attached | host: Bos | place: Iran: Karaj | collected 2018-10
ACCAGAAGATTATGGCTCGTGCACTTCCTATCGAGGTTACAAACGGAACACTTGAAGGCGATATCGCTCCTGGCGACATCACATTCTTCAGACTTCAGTCTACAGCTGACAACAAGCTTCGCGCTTATATCGCTCAGGGTGAAGTACTTGACGTTCGTACAAAGTCATTCGGTTCAATCGGTGTATTTGCTATTCCAGAAATGGGACGCTTCTATCGCCACTGGTTAATCGAAAAGGGATTCCCACATCACGGTGCTGTTGCATTCGGTCACTTCGGAAAGTCACTCTTTGAGGTATTTAAGTACATCGGAGTAGATGTTGACGAAATCGGATACAACCAGCCTGCAGGTGTAAGATATCCTACAGAGAATCCATGGAAATAGCATATATAAAATCAACTAGCTTGCTAGTATGATTTTATATTGCCACAGCGCACCCCTCTTCCCCACAGGGGATTATAATGGGTGCGCTTTCCCGTCTTGTGGAGTTGAATAAAAAAGGAGAATTATTATGTATTATATTGGAGTAGATCTTGGTACATCCGCTGTAAAGCTCCTTCTTATGGAAGGCAACGGCGCTATCAAGAAAATCGTTTCAAAAGAATATGGCCTTAGCTTTCCACATCCAGGTTGGTCTGAGCAGAGCCCAGCTGATTGGTGGACACAGGTTGTAGCAGGTATCAAGGAGCTCACATCAGAGGTTGATAAGAGCCAGGTAGCTGGTATTTCTTTCGGCGGTCAGATGCATGGTCTTGTTACACTTGATGCAGATGATAATGTTATTCGTCCAGCAATTCTTTGGAATGATGGACGTACAGGCAAAGAGACAGATTATCTCAACACTGTAATTGGTAAAGACAAGCTTTCTAATTACACAGCTAATATTGCATTCGCAGGTTTCACTGCTCCAAAGATTCTTTGGATGCAGGAGAACGAGCCAGAGCTTTGGGCAAAGGTTGCAAAGATTATGCTTCCTAAGGATTATATTGCTTATAAGCTTTCAGGTTCATTCTGCACAGATTATTCTGATGCCAGCGGTATGCTTTTACTTGATGTAAAGAACAGATGCTGGAGCAAGGAAATGATGGATATTTGCCATGTTTCAGAGTCTCAGCTTCCAAAGCTTTACGAGAGTTACGAAGTAGTTGGAAACATCAAGCCAGAGGTTGCTTCTGAGCTTGGATTCACTAACGATGTTAAGATTATTGCTGGTGCAGGTGACAACGCAGCTGCAGCAGTTGGTACAGGTACAGTTGGAGAGGGTAAGTGCAATCTTTCAATTGGTACATCAGGTACAATCTTTATCTCTAGCAAGAACTTTACTGTTGATGCAGCAAATGCTCTTCATTCATTTGACCATGCCGATGGTGGTTATCACCTTATGGGTTGTATGCTTTCAGCAGCAAGCTGTAACAAGTGGTGGATGGATGACATCCTAAAGACAAAGGATTATCCAGCAGAGCAGGCTGGTATCAAGAATCTTGGTGAGAACCATGTATTCTATCTTCCATATCTTATGGGAGAGCGTAGCCCTCACAACAATCCAGATGCACGTGCTATGTTTATTGGTATGTCAATGGATACAACTCGTGAGGATATGACACAGGCTGTTCTTGAGGGTGTTGCATTTGGTCTTCGTGATTCCCTTGAGGTTGCACGTTCACAGGGTATAGTTATCGAGCGCTCTAAGATTTGCGGTGGTGGTGCAAAGTCTCCACTTTGGCAGAAGATTATCGCTTCTGTTATGAATCTTAAGCTTGATATCCTAGAGAATGAGGAAGGCCCAGGTCTTGGTGGAGCTATTCTTGCAGCAGTTGGCTGTGGTGAGTATGCTTCAGTTGAAGAGGCTTGTGACAAGCTTGTTAAGGTAAAGACTACAGTAGAGCCTGATGCTGACCTTGTAGCTAAATACGAGGAGCGTTATCAGGAGTTCAAGAAGCTTTACCCAACAGTTAAGTCACTTTTCTAGTATTACGCTTGAAGGATTTGCCTTTTTCCAATAGGCTAAATCTTCAAAATAAATCCTATTAAAGAATAAATCCAAAGAAAGGAGTCTCGGTTCGCCGAGGCTCTTTTCGTGTATCTAAAGCAGTGGTCAATGAAAAATTTTCAGAAGATTTCAAATAATCGGTTGACAGACATATAACACTAGTGTACTATACACATGGTACACTAGTAACGAGGAGATAGGAGTATAATATGAATTTTGATGCCCACGCACCAATTTATTTACAGGTAGTTGATGCACTTAAGCTTGAAATTATAAATGGCAGACTTGCTGCTGGAGAGAAGCTTCCATCTGGTAGGGATTTGGCTCTTCATTATACAATCAATCCCAACACCGCAGCTCGTGTTTATCAGGAGCTAGAGCGTCAGGAGATTTGTTTTACCAGACGAGGCATGGGCACATTTGTCACTGAGGACAAGGAGCGTATTGCTCTTTGCAAGAGTCAGATGGCAGAGGAGGCGCTTAGCAAGTTTTTGATTAGCCTTAAGGATCTTGGTATCACCAAGGAAGAGGCGATAGATATGATTAACGAAGCAAATGATATTTGCCTTGTGTAGGGAGGATATAGCAGATGTTACAAAGTATTAGTGTATGTAAAAAGTATCTTAATAAAATAGTTGTGGACAACGTTTCAATGACTCTTGAGCCAGGTCATGTCTATGCAATGTTGGGCCCAAACGGTAGTGGTAAGACCACTTGGATGAAGATGGTGGCAGGTTTAGTTAAGCCATCATTTGGCGAGATTCAATTTGATGACAAGCCAGTAGATTTACAATCTAAAAAAGAAATTGCGTACATGCCAACAGAGCCATTTTTCTATGATTGGATGACAGTTGAGGATGTTGGAAAGTATTACAATGATTTCTTTGAAGATTTTTCTTTAGATAGGTATGCACAGCTTATTTCCGCAATGAACCTTGAGATGGATTTAAAACTTAAAACACTCTCTTCAGGTATGATGGCAAAGCTTAAGATTGCAGCCACCATGGGAAGGGATGCAAAGGTATACATGTTAGATGAGCCTTTGAATGGTATAGACCTTTTATCACGCGACAAAGTTATCAAGGCGATAGTTACATACGCCAGCGATGACAAAATTCTTATCATCTCAAGTCATCTTGTGGAAGAGCTGGAGGCAGTTGCTGATACAGCAATTTTCTTTTGTGATGGCAAGTTCATAGGTATGTATGAGCTTGAAGCAATGCGATTCGAAGAAGGAATGTCTGTAGCAGATAAGTACCGCGAATTATACGCAAAGACATATAAGGAGGCAGAAGATGGGGTCGTTGATTAAATATGAATTTAGAAAGCTTCTTAATATAAAGTTTATTATTTTAGTTTTGACAGGGATATTTCAGGTGATGTTTTTGGTTGGTATGGCTGCTAAAAGCATTTCATTTCTTTGTATATCCAGTGTGTTAGTACTCTTTTGTGCGATAATTTCCATATCGGTTTTAGCGATTTTGACCATTCGAGTGTTATCAAAAGAGTTTAACACCAAGCAGGGATATATGCTTTTTATGACTCCTAACAGTAGCTATAAGATTCTTGGTGCCAAGATAGTTGAAAGTGTAATTACAATTTTTGGATTTGGTGCGCTTTTTATCCTATTAGAATTTATAGATGTTAAAATGCTGACTGAAAAGAATCTCCTTAGCTTAGTATTTGTTGAATTGGAGAGCGAAAATTTTTGGGCAAACGCAGGTGGCATTGCATTGAATGTGATTTCTATTCTTTTTAATGTGGTGGCAATAGTAGCAATTGCTTTTCTAGCAGTTATAGTTTCAGCTACATTATTAAATGGCAAGAAATACAGCGGATTGCTTAGTTTTGGATTATTTTTAGTGATTAACTTTATTGTTAGTGACGTCATTACTAGAATCAGCACTGCATTTAATCTCGCAGATGATATGTGTGCAATTTCTATCTTTATTTGCGTAGCGTGCACTATTGTGTCAGTGATAATTTACTACATTGGTGCATGGCTCATGGAAAATAAGTTATCAATTTGATACTATTGTCAAAACATTACATAATTCACAATGAAAAGTTTTTTAATTGTGAAAAATAACTCTTGACCCAAGTTAATTCCAGTTTTAATATTTTCACATAAGTGCAAATATTAAGGGGGAATGGAATGGGTCACATGGTTATAGAAATTGTCTATTTGGCAATTACATTATTCTTCTTTTCTTTTATTATACAAAACGTGAAGTATTTAAAGCGTTCAATAGAGCTTGGAGACAAGACTTGTCTTGCTAGGGCAATTGCGTCGATTGTACTAGGGGTATTGGTCATCACCACGCTGTTTCTAAAGTTCTTACTTCAGCATAATTTCACGTTGTAAACCAAGACAACCGCAGGCTCTAGCTGCGGTTGTTTTGCGTTTCTGAATCTGTTAAGTTACTATCTTGTGTTTCTTCCACCAGTTCAAATCTATCATCTGGTTGCTTGCATCTTGGACAGTAGTCTATGTCGCGTATGCTTTTTCCTTCCTTCTCTTCATCAAAAATATAACCACAAACTCTACATCGATATACAGCCATGGCAAATCCCTCCTTTTCTAAGATTTTAAAGGTTAAATATGTAAAAACAGTGTAGGCTTCGCATAAGAATTCTTAAATCTTTATTAATAATTAGCACTCTATGTTGACGAGTGCTAATTTCTGTTTTATAACATAATTAGTACATAGAGAAATATACCCTCATCCGGTTATCCCGTAGTGGAATTTAGGGAGAAAGGAGAATGATATGAACATACAGAAATTCACCCAAAAATCAATCGAGGCAATAAATGCCTGCGAAAAAATAGCCATGGATTATAGCAATCAGGAGATAGAACAGGAGCATCTTTTGATGGCTCTGGTAAAACAGGAAGATGGCTTGATTCCATCTCTTTTTGAAAAGATGGACATTAATTTGGAAGACCTTAAGAGTGCCTTAGATGGAGCCTTGAAAGCAAGAGTAAAAGTTCAGGGCGGCGACCTTAGAATAGGTCAGCATCTAAACTATGTGCTTACCTATGCAGAGGATGAATCCAAGGCGATGAAGGATAGCTACGTATCGGTAGAGCATTTAGTACTTGCTATGATTAAAAAGCCAAGCACGCCTATTAAAAACATATTTACCAACTTTGGCATAACAAGAAACGCCTTTCTCAAAGTGCTTTCTACAGTGCGAGGCAATAGAACTGTAGATACAGACAATCCTGAGGCTACCTATGACACTTTGGAAAAATATGGTTACGATTTGGTTGAGCGCGCAAGACAAAATAAGCTTGATCCCGTAATTGGTCGAGATGACGAGATTAGAAATGTTATCCGAATCCTCAGCCGAAAGACCAAAAACAACCCAGTGCTTATCGGTGAGCCTGGTGTAGGTAAGACTGCAGTAGTAGAAGGTTTGGCCCAGCGTATTGTACGAGGTGATGTGCCAGATGCCTTAAAGAATAAGAGAGTGTTCTCGCTTGAGATTGGTTCAATGATTGCAGGTGCCAAGTATCAGGGCGAGTTCGAGGAAAGATTAAAAGCTGTCCTTGATGAGATAAAGAGTTCTGAAGGCGAAATCATTCTATTTATAGATGAGTTACATACAATAATCGGTGCAGGTAAAAATGGCAGTGGCGGTCTTGATGCCGGCAATATGTTAAAACCTATGCTTGCAAGGGGCGAGCTTCACTGTATCGGTGCAACAACACTTGATGAGTATCGCGAGTACATTGAAAAGGATGCAGCCTTAGAGAGACGTTTTCAGCCGGTAACTGTTGACGAGCCAACAGTGGAGGATACTATTTCTATACTCCGTGGTTTGAAGGAGCGCTACGAGGTATTCCACGGCGTTAAGATTACTGACAGCGCTTTAGTTAGTGCAGCTACACTTTCCAATAGATATATTTCTGACAGATTCCTTCCAGATAAGGCCATTGACCTTGTGGATGAGGCTTGTGCCCTTATTAAGACAGAGCTTGATTCTATGCCAGCTGAGCTAGATGAGATGAATCGTAGAGTAATGCAGCTTGAGATTGAAGAGGCAGCCCTTAAGAAGGAAACAGACAAGCTTTCAATGGATAGACTGGCAGATTTGCAGAAGGAATTGTCAGAGCTTCGTGATGAATACAATACTAAAAAGGCTGCTTGGGACAATGAAAAGAAATTGGTTGAGGATGTTGCAAAGGCTAAGGAAGAGCTCGACGACGTACAGGGCCAGATAAAGATTGCCCAGCAGAGGTATGATTTGGAGGAAGCAGCAAAGCTTCAGTATGGTAAGTTGCCTGAGATAGAGGCAAAGCTTGCTGAGGCCGAGGAAAAGCTTAAGAGCAGAGATGCGAGCCTTGTACATGAAAATGTTTCTGAGGAAGAAATTGCCCGCATTATTTCAAGATGGACAGGCATTCCTGTGGCAAAGCTAAACGAGTCGGAGCGCAATAAGACCTTGCACCTTGATGAGGAATTGCACAAACGAGTTATGGGGCAGGATGACGCTGTAAAGCTTGTTTCAGAGGCTATTATTCGTTCAAAGGCAGGCATCAAGGATCCAACTAAGCCAATAGGTTCATTCTTATTCTTAGGACCAACTGGTGTTGGTAAAACTGAGCTTGCAAAGACATTAGCCCAGGCCTTGTTTGATGATGAAAACGCCATGGTACGTCTTGATATGTCAGAGTATATGGAGAAGTTTAGCGTCAGCAGATTAATTGGAGCGCCTCCAGGATATGTAGGCTACGATGAAGGTGGCCAGCTTACTGAGGCAGTTAGACGTAAGCCATATTCAGTTGTACTTTTCGATGAGATTGAAAAGGCACACCCAGATGTGTTTAACGTGCTTTTGCAGGTGTTAGATGATGGTAGAATTACAGATTCTCAGGGCAGAACTGTAGACTTTAAGAATACAATCATTATACTTACAAGTAATATAGGTTCTCAGTATCTACTTGAGGGTATCGACGAGCAAACAGGTGAAATCACAAAGACCACAGAAGACATGGTTATGAATGACCTTAGAAATTCATTTAGACCAGAATTTTTGAATCGACTTGATGAAGTTATCTTGTTTAAGCCTCTTACCAAGAGTAATATTGGAGGTATAGTAGACCTTATTATGAAAGAACTCAATGACAGACTTGCTGATCGTCAGCTTACAATTAAGCTTACAGATGCAGCAAAGAAGTTTGTTATTGACCAAGGCTACGACCCAGCCTATGGCGCGAGACCACTTCGTAGATATATACAGAAAAATGTGGAAACAATGGCTGCCAAGATTATCCTTGCTGGGGATATACACGAAGGTTCGGTCATTACTATTGACTCAGATGGAAGTAGGCTATTAACTAGTTGATTGAGAGGTTTTTATGGATAATATTTCAGATTACCTTAAGTGGTACGGGGAGATTTCTTTTGAAGAAATGCCACTGACAGAGGTGGACAATTTTGTCCTAAGCAAGCTTGCATATTTGATTCTTACGGATATCAAGCTTGATAAGCCAAGGAAGTTTAGGCATGTTGTGGACGAGATAAAGGCCAAGACAGGTATACAGGGCACCTTTGGTAGCTATGAGTATATCGTAGATGAGGCAGCATCCACTAAGCGATTTGGCGACATAATTCTTGTGGCACACGAGGATGTGTATGATGATACAATTTCGGCCCAGTTTGCTGCCTTTGCATTTGATTTGACAGATGATGTAAGGTTTGTGGTATTCCGTGGTACGGATGATACCATGGCAGGTTGGAAAGAGGATTTTATGATTAGCTTCACAGAAACCGAGGCTCAAAAAAGAGCCTTGGAGTTTCTGAAGAATAGCTTTGACGATAAACATAAGGTTTATGTTGCAGGCCATAGTAAGGGCGGAAATCTAGCCCTTTATTCTGCTGCGCATTTAGATGACAAGTATCAGGACAAATTAGCTTTTGTTTATATAAATGACGGGCCTGGACTGTGTCCAGAGGTTTGTGACAAATCCCTTGTGGACAAGATTAAGGATAAGGCAATCAGATTTATACCAGAGTATTCAATTTTTGGAATGCTCTTTGAGGAAAAAGATATCCCGGTGAAAATTGTGCGAAGCAGTGCAGAAGGCCTGCTTCAACATGAACTATGCTCCTGGGGTGTTGCCCACGGCAAGCCAGATACTGTGGAGACCAACGCGCCAGGCTCTATTTTTATCAATCAGGTTTTGGATCAGTGGATAGAATGTGTTAGCAATGAGCGACGTATCGGATTCGTAAACGATATGTTTAATTCTATAGAAAATAGTGGCATTACCACAACAACTCAGATTGCTGAGCGTGGACCATTTGCCTTAGAGAAGATTTTTATTGAGCTTTTGAACTTGGATAAGAGCACAGTCAGGACCATTATGAAGCTGCCTGTCACAGCAGCTTTGGACCATGCTCCAGACACCGAGAAAGCTAAGAAGGTGAAGGATAGAATCCAAGATAGAGCGTGGCTTCCTTATCTGATTATGATTTTGACTAGCGTCATTTTATATATTATTCCTGAGTACACCTTGCAGGTGGGAATCAGTTTGCTGCTTCTTGCTGTGATAATTTTTGAAGTGGGCGTTACTATAAAGCATCTCAAGAAAACAGGGTGGAATTTGCAGGAAGAATCCGCCAGGGTGTACGTTTGTATTGCCCTGCTAGGAATATATGCCATGATTCTCGTAAAGGAGGATGCGCTTTTCTTCATAGGAAGCGTTGTCATCGGTGTGGCATTCCTAGCTTGGGCATATCGCAATGCTATTGTGTATAGAAACCTTTGCGAGAACACGGAAAAAAAGGAGCGTCTCGGCGAGAAAATCAAACTTATGATAGAGATTGTGATGCTCGTGATACTTGGAGCGTTTATCCTGGTTGCACCAAAGGACACTTTGAAGTGGTATATGATATTCCTTGGCATTGTATTCATGGTTGATGGAATAGTCAACTTGCTTATGATATGCCGAAAAGCCTATAAAGAGCACGAAGAAATGCGAAAAAGTGGAATGTAGTTTGTATAAAATTAAATTTTACAAAATCGATTATAGGTAGTATAATGTCTTTGTAAAAATTTCCGCAATTATTGAATTAGGATTTTTAAAGAAGTATTAGATTTGGAGGTTATTCCATATGAAAGAATATAGACAGAAATTTTTCAAAGGCGAACGTGCTTTGTTTGCAGTTGATGGTGTCAAGATATATGATTCGATTTTTGATGAGGGTGAGTCACCTCTCAAGGAGAGTAAAAATGTTGAGATTTATGGCTCACAGTTTAAGTATAAATATCCAATTTGGTATTCAAATAATGTTAAGGTTGAAGGCAGCAATTGGCTTGAGATGGCAAGGTCTGGAGTTTGGTATACCAAGAACATTTCAGTAAAAGATGCCCTTATTCAAGCACCTAAGAACTTCCGTCGTTGTGATGGAGTTAGTCTTGAAAATGTTACTATGACCCACGCTGAGGAAACATTTTGGATGTGTAAAAATATAAAGCTCAAAAATGTTACAGCTGCGGGCCATTACTTTGCCATGAATTCTGAGAATATTGAGGTTGATGGCTTTAAGCTAGATGGCAACTATTCTTTTGATGGTGCTAAGAATGTAACGATTAGAAATGCTGTGCTTCTTTCAAAGGACGCATTTTGGAATACAGAGAATGTTACTGTTTACGATTCGTACATCTGTGGCGAATATCTTGGCTGGAATTCCAAGAACCTTACATTTGTTAATTGCACAATTGAGAGTCTTCAAGGAATGTGTTACGTTAATAGCATTACCATGAAGAATTGCAAGTTGATTAATACAACTCTTGCTTTTGAATATGCTTATGATTTAGATGCAGAGATTACAACTAAGATTGACAGTGTATTTAATCCGGGCAGCGGTTCAATTAGTGCTCCGGCGATTGACACTTTAATCGTTGAACCAGATCAGGTTGATCCAAGCAAGACCAATATTGTATGTGCTAAAATTTCTAAAAATGAGAACGTAGTAGAGTGGAGACGTGAATATGGGGAAATATGATTTTGATACTCCTGTGAATCGCAGAGGGACAGGTTCACTTAAGTGGGACGTGAAGGAAAATGAGCTTCCAATGTGGGTGGCTGATATGGATTTTCAGGCGGCACCAGAGATTCGTGAAGCAATGGCAAAGCGCCTAGAACATGGTGTGTTTGGCTATTCTGACATAGTGGATGGCTGGTACGAGGCTTACCAAAACTGGTGGAAGCAAAGACATCATTTTGAGATTAAAAAGCAGTGGCTAATCTTTTCTACAGGAGTAATTCCATCACTTTCTTCTATAATACGAAAGCTTACAACTCCAAATGAAAAGGTTATTATCCAGACTCCAGTTTACAATATCTTTTTCAACAGCATCATCAACAACGGATGTAAGCCACTGGAAAATCCATTGAGATACGAGGATGGTCAGTATTCTATGGACTTTGAGGACTTAGAGGAGAAGATGGCCAATCCACAGGCAAGCTTGATGATTCTATGTAATCCCCAAAATCCTGCAGGTAAAATATGGGACAAAGAATCCTTGGCAAGAGTTGGTGAATTGGCCAAGGAATATGGCGTGACAGTTATTTCTGATGAAATCCACTGTGACATTACTGAGCCGGGCAAGGAGTATGTACCTTTTGCATCTGTTTCAGAGACATGTAAGGATATTAGCATTACTCTTATAGCCCCAACCAAGGCCTTTAATATAGCAGGAATGCAGACTTCTGCAGTATTTACAGCAAATCGTTTCTTGCACCACAAGGTTTGGAGAGCATTAAACACAGATGAAGTTGCTGAGCCAAATGCGTTTGCGCAGGTGATAACTATGGCCGCATTTAACGAGGGCGGACAGTGGCTAGATGAAATGTGTGAATACGTATTTGCCAACCGCAAGAGGCTAGAGGAGTTTGTTAAAGCTGAGATTCCAGAAATAAAAGTTGTAAAGAGTGATGCTACATATCTGGTGTGGCTCGACATAAGCTCACTTGGCAGATCTAGTGACGAAGTGGCTAAATTAATTCGCAAAAACACAGGCCTTTATCTATCTGATGGTATCGAATACGGTGAGCCGGGAAGATATTTCCTTCGAATGAATGTGGCCTGCACTAAGGCGACCTTAGAGGATGGCCTTAGTCGATTGAAGAAGGGAATTGAGATGATTTCTAGTGGAGCAACAGTATAGTTTAAAAAAGATTTATTAACGATAAAAATTTACTTGAAATTACATTAAAAACACTTATACTATTATAGAACGTTCAATTTAATAAACGGGAGCTTGTAGACAGGCTGAGAGGAAGGTGTGACCTTCGACCGAGAACCTGATTTGGATAATGCCAACGTAGGGATGCCTATTTTTAGTAGGAGACAATTGGAATGCGTAAGGAGTACCCAAATGGGTGCTCCTTTTTTGATACTACTGGCGTTTTTCAAAGAAGACTATTGCAAGTGTTAAAGGAGACTAATTATGAAAAGGTACAATTTATTAAGAATGATTATGATGGCTATGCTTGTGGCGATTGGTGTAGTTATTTCACCACTTCTTAGAGTAGAGGGCATGTGTCCGATGGCACATTTAATTAATATTACTGCGGCAGTTTTCTTAGGTCCACTTGATGCATTTTTGGTTGCCCTTATGATAGGAGTGATTAGAATGACCTTGATGGGAATTCCACCACTTGCACTTACAGGTGCAGTGTTTGGAGCATTATTATCAGGAATTTTATACAAGGTTTCCAAGGGGAAAATCTGGGCAGCTGTGCTTGGAGAAATAGTTGGAACAGGCGTGATTGGAGCCATTATTTCTTATCCTGTAATGACATTTTTATGGGGAAGGGAAGGCTTAAGTTGGCTTTTCTATGTTCCATCATTTATATGTGGCACTTTAATCGGTGGCAGTATTGCAGCAATATTTTTGTATCAGCTTCAGCGAATGGGTGCCCTTAGAGAGATTCAAAGTAAACTTTCAGGAGAAGATAGCATATGGCAGAAAAAAACAGAGAAGGAAAGCCTTTAATACACTGTATTACTAATCCAATAGCTATGAATCAATCCGCAAATGCGATATTGGCTGTTGGTGGAAGACCGATAATGGCAGAGCATCCACTTGAGGTGGAGGAAATTACAAAAACCGCTCAGGCCCTGCTTTTAAATTTTGGAAACATATCGGATATACGTATGTTAGCAATGGAAAAGTCGATGGCCGTCGCCAATAGCTGCGACATACCCGTAGTGGTAGATGCTGTTGGAGTGGCATGCTCTAAGCTTAGATTAGACTTTTTCGAGAAGCTAATGGCTATAGGCAAGGCGATGGTGATAAAGGGAAATTACTCTGAAATCCTTGCGCTGCAAAGTAGAGATTATAAGGCTAGTGGAGTGGATGCAGAGCCAAATCTCGAATTGGAAAAAGTTAAAGGCGCTGCACTAGAGCTAGCAGATAAGCTAGGCGCCATTATTCTTGCAACAGGAAGTATCGATGTGATAACAGATGGTGGAGATGTAACACTTGTAGACAACTCATGTCCACAGCTTGGAAGTGTCACAGGAACAGGCTGTATGCTTGGTGGGATAATAGCAACGTTCTTGGCATTTGATAACGACCTCACAGCTGTTGAAAGGGCCTGCAAGTTTTTTAAAGAATGTGGGAACAAAGCAATGACTGAAAAGGGAAGTGGAACCTTCATGGTCAAATTGATGGATAGATTAGGAGAATATGATGCTTGATACAACACTTTATTTTATTACTGATAGCACTGGTTATGAGAGGGATGAGTTCCTTAGAAGAGTTGATGAGGCTCTTCAAGGTGGGGTTACTATCATTCAGCTTAGGGAAAAGAATAGAACAACTAGAGAGTACATTGAGCTTGCAGCAGCAGTTCATGACATTACAAAAAAATATAATGTGCCACTTATCATAGATGACAGAGTGGATGTAATGCTTGCAGTTGATGCAGAGGGAGTACATGTTGGGGCCGAGGATATGCCTGTTGCAACTGCAAGAAGGCTGATTGGCAAAGATAAGATTCTTGGTGCTACAGCAAAGACAGTTGAGGTGGCTAAGGCGGCATATGAGGCTGGCGCTGACTATCTTGGTGTAGGTGCCATTTATCCAACAACAACCAAGGTCAAAACGGTTTTGACTCCCACAGAAACCTTGGCAGATATTTGTAAGGCTGTGCCAATTAAGGTAAATGCCATTGGAGGATTAAATGCAGACAACCTTCATGTTTTAAAAGGCATAGATATTGATGGTGTCTGTGCTGTGTCAGCTATCATGAAAGCTGATTCTCCAAAGGAAGCAGCAAGAGAATTGAAAGGAGCATTTGAAGCCCTATGAAAGTAGTTTTATCTATTGCGGGAAGCGATAGCAGTGGTGGCGCAGGCATACAAGCTGATTTAAAGACAATGTGTGCCCATGGTGTTTACGGAATGACTGCAATCACTGCACTTACTGCTCAAAATACAACTGGAGTAACTGGGATTTCAGAATCAACACCAGAGTTTTTGGATGCTCAGATAAAGGCATGCCTTTCAGATATTCCGGCAGATGCGGTGAAGATAGGAATGCTTCCTTCGGCAAAGCAGGTGGAAGTAGTGGCAGATAATCTTAAAAGCTTTAACGGCACCAATTTGGTGGTAGATCCTGTGATGGTTGCCACTAGTGGAAGCAAGCTGATGCACGATTCAACTAGCGAAACTATGGCCAAATTGCTGTTTCCTCTGGCCACAGTAATCACTCCTAATATTCCTGAATCTGAGACCTTAGCAGATATGAAAATAGAAGGCAAGTCAGACATGGAAACTGCAGCAAAGATAATAGGGACGAAGTATGGCTGTGCCGTTTTATTAAAAGGCGGACATGCCATAGAGGATGCCAACGATGTTTTGTATAACAAAGGGTCCATCACATGGTTTGAAGGTAAAAAAATAGACAACCCAAATACCCATGGTACAGGCTGCACATTGTCAAGTGCCATAGCTTGTAACTTGGCGCTTGGATTTGACTTAGAAACATCAATTAGAAATGCCAAGGATTATTTAACAAAGGCTATTGCTGCAGGACTTAATTTAGGTAAAGGCTCAGGTCCTTTGTGTCATTTAATTTGAGATAGAATAACAAACTTCCTAAACTGATGTGAGAAAGGAGCACTATGGTTTTTATTAATGGAGAAGAATATCAATACGTAAATGCGAATTTATCGGATGTTCTAAAGGAGTTAAATTACAAAAAAGAAACTATTGCAGTAGAAATAAATGAAGAGATAGTCCCAAAGGCAACATTCGATGAGACGATTCTAAAGGATGGAGATGTTGTCGAGGTGGTAAGCTTTGTTGGAGGTGGTTGATTGATACCGACTAAAGATGAATTTTACCAAGCGTTGGTAGAACGCCACGGGGCGGAAAATCAAAAGAAATTTGATGAGGCTGTTGTTGCAATATGTGGTCTAGGAGGCTTGGGCTCCAACATAGCCACATGCCTTGCGCGAGCAGGAGTTGGCCATTTGATTTTAATAGATTATGACTTAGTTGACATAAGCAATCTACATAGGCAGCAATACAAAATCACTCAGGTTGGCATGAAAAAGACAGAGGCTTTGGTAGCCAATTTGAAGGAAATCAATCCGTATATAAAGGTTGAGACTCATCAAGTGAAAATGACAGAGGAAAACGTAGAGTCACTTATTGATGGGGCACATATTATCTGCGAGGCTTTTGATTCTCCAGAAAGCAAAGCGATGCTAGTTAATCTGGTGTTGGAGAAGATGGCAGATAAATATATTCTTTCCAGCTCTGGCATGGCTGGGTTTGATAGTGCAAATAATATAAAGACAAGAAAAGTATCAAGGCGGTTTTATCTTTCGGGGGATGAGGTCAGTGATGTGAATGCAGGAATAGGCCTGATTTCATCTAGGGTTATGGTTTGCGGCGCTCACGAAGCCCACATGGTACTTAGGATTCTTATTGGAGAAATGGAAGCATAAAGGACTTAAATGTAAGAGGAAAAGGAAATGGAAAATGACAAACTGGTAATTGGTGGAAAAGAGTTTAATTCACGCTTTATTTTAGGCTCAGGAAAATATTCCATGAAGCTTATTGAGGCAGCAACAAGAGATGCAGGAGCAGAAATAATCACCCTTGCTGTTCGAAGAACTAATACTAAGGATGAAGAAAATATATTGGATTATATTCCAAAGAATGTGACCTTACTTCCCAACACAAGCGGTGCAAGGGACGCTAAGGAGGCAGTGAGGATTGCACGTCTTGCCAGAGAATTGGGATGCGGCGATTTTGTAAAAATAGAAATCATGAGGGATACCAAGTATCTTCTTCCAGATAACTACGAGACCATAAAGGCAACAGAAATTCTTGCTAAAGAAGGATTTGTGGTAATGCCATATATGTATCCAGATTTGAATGTAGCAAGAGAACTTAAAAATGTTGGTGCGGCTTCAATTATGCCACTTGCCTCACCAATCGGTTCAAACAAGGGATTGGCAACAAAAGAGTTTATTCAGATTCTTATTGATGAGATTGATTTACCTATTATTGTAGACGCAGGAATTGGCAAGCCATCTCAAGCATGCGAGGCTATGGAAATGGGTGCCGCTGCAATCATGGCAAATACGGCATTGGCAACAGCCGGTGACCTAACTCTCATGGCATCAGCTTTTAAGGATGCTATAGTAGCAGGTCGAAAGGCTTATCTTGCAGGCCTTGGTAGAGTCCTTACACGTGGTGCTGCAGCTTCAGATCCTCTTACGGGATTTTTACGTTAGGAGGCACCATGGAAAATAATTTTTTGTTTGATTCTAAGGAGCTATCCTCAACTGGACTTAAGCGTAAGCATCAGATTGAAACAGACCCTTCTTCAAGGATTAACCATATGGAATATTTGCCAGGGATGGATATTATTGAATCCGATGTGCGACAAAATGTAATGGAACATTTTAATTCCTATGATTACAACCAATATACAGCAGCTGATGTTAGAAAAGCTTTAGCTAGTGATAAATGTACAATAGAAGATTTTAAGGCACTTCTTTCGCCAGCGGCAGAGCCATTTTTAGAGGAAATGGCAAAGAGAGCTCAGCGTGAAACCAGCAAGCACTTCGGAAATACGGTATATCTTTTTACACCAGTTTATATTGCAAATTACTGTGAGAATTATTGCGTTTATTGTGGATTTAACTGTTATAACAAAATCAAAAGATTGAAGCTGACCTATGAACAGATAGAGCACGAAATGAAGATTATTGCTGACAGCGGGATGGAAGAAATCCTGATTCTCACTGGAGAGAGTCCGGCAAAATCAGATGTCGAATATATAGGCGAAGCCTGCAAGATTGCCAGAAAATATTTCAGAATGGTTGGAATAGAAATATATCCTGTGAATGTAAAGGATTATGAGTACTTGCATGAATGCGGAGCTGATTACGTAACTGTTTTTCAGGAAACATACGATTCCGATAAATATGAGACACTGCATTTGATGGGTAACAAGAGAATCTGGCCATACCGATTTGATGCTCAGGAGAGAGCTCTAATGGGAGGTATGCGAGGCGTTGCTTTTTCTGCATTACTAGGACTTTCTGATTTTAGAAAGGATGCGCTGGCATCAGCTTTACACGTTTATTTTTTGCAAAGGAAATATCCGTATGCGGAGATGTCATTATCATGTCCGCGGCTTAGACCAATAATCAATAACGATACAATCAACCCATTGGATGTTGGAGAGAAGCAATTGTGTCAGATTATTTGTGCCTATCGTATATTTTTACCATTTTGTGGAATTACGGTTTCTTCAAGAGAAACTGCAGAGTTTAGAAATGGAATAGTTAAGATTGCTGCAACAAAAGTTTCTGCAGGTGTATCAACGGGAATAGGTGACCATGAGGAAAAGTACACCGGGGAAGAAACCGAGAATGCATCGGGAGATGAGCAGTTTGAAATATCAGATGGTCGAAGCCTGGACAAAATGTATCTGGATATTTCGGATGAAGGATTACAACCAGTTTTTAATGATTATATATATGTTTAAAGGAGATTAAAAATGAAAAACTACACCACACAAATGGATGCCGCTAGACAGGGCATTATCACACCGGAGATGGAGGTTGTTGCAAAGAAGGAATACCGTACACCTGAGGAAATCAGAGATTTGGTTGCAGAGGGGAAGGTGGCAATTCCTGCCAACAAAAACCACAAGTGCATCAATCCGGAGGGCGTTGGAAGCATGCTTCGCACAAAGATAAATGTAAACCTTGGTGTGTCTCGCGATTGTAAGGATTACGACATTGAGATGGAAAAGGTTATGGCAGCAGTAAATATGGGGGCTGAAGCAATCATGGATTTATCAAGCCATGGAGATACAATTCCATTCCGTCGCAAACTTACATCAGAGTGCCCGGCTATGATTGGAACAGTTCCAATTTATGATAGCGTTATTCATTATCAGAGAGATTTGGCTACACTTACAGCACAGGATTTTATTGATGTAGTAAGACTTCATGCTGAGGATGGTGTAGACTTTGTTACACTTCACTGTGGAATCACAAGAAAAACAATTGAGCAGATTAAAAAGCACAAACGCAAGATGAATATTGTAAGTCGCGGTGGCTCACTTATTTTTGCATGGATGACAATGACAGGTCAGGAAAATCCTTTCTATGAATATTATGATGAGATTCTTGAAATCTGCCGCGAACATGATGTGACAATCTCACTTGGAGATGCCTGCCGCCCAGGCTGTCTTGCAGATGCTTCAGATGTATGTCAGATAGAGGAGCTTGTACGTCTTGGTGAGCTTACCAAGCGCGCATGGGCAAGAGATGTTCAGGTAATGGTTGAGGGCCCAGGCCACATGCCAATGGATGAGATTGCCGCAAATATGAAGATTCAGCAGAAGGTTTGTATGGGGGCTCCTTTCTATGTACTTGGACCTCTTGTTACAGATATTGCTCCAGGCTATGACCACATTACATCTGCAATTGGTGGAGCAATCGCAGCACAAAACGGTGCAGCTTTCTTATGCTATGTAACACCAGCAGAGCATCTTGCACTTCCAAATGTAGAGGATGTTAAGCAGGGAATCATCGCATCAAAAATTGCAGCTCATGCAGCAGACATTGCAAAGAAGATTCCACATGCCATGGATATGGACAATGCAATGGCGGACGCCAGACAGTGCTTCGATTGGGATAAGCAGTGGGAGTGTGCAATTGATCCTGAGACAGCAAAGGCTATCCGTGCCGACCGTGCACCAGAGTTTGATGACACATGCTCTATGTGCGGAAAGTTCTGCGCAGTTCGCAGCATGAACAAGGCTCTTAGCGGAGAGTATATTGATATTATTGGATAGAATATATCAATAGAAAAGGTAAAGATTATTAAACTATGGGGAGCAGGATTCTTACCTGCTCCTTTATAGATAAAAAACCTCAATAATATCCTTAAGAGTTGACAAAAAAGAATTTCTTACCTATTATCCTTGAAGGATGATAAATAATAAGAAGTAATATTATTATTGTTTTATCTTATGTTTTACTTTAGTAGGATTATCCTATTTTGATTTATCAGGGAAATAATTATGAAAACAAATAGCAGTTTTAATAGAATACTTGCTGTAGTAGCCATGATAGCTACTGTTTTTGTAATGCATTTTTCTTGTCAGTACATATCAGAGCATACGGGACATCACTGTGATGATTCTGATCACTGCCCTATTTGTACAATGATTCTTCAGTGCGAAAATGTTGTTAAGACACTTGGCACTGGTCTTATAGTTGCAGCTCTAATTGCCTTTGTTTCAAAGGTGATTGAGGAAGTTGCTTCTTATTTCAACTACCAGTCTATTCAGACTACATTGGTTTCACAAAAGGTTAGACTTGATTCTTAACATGTATTCTTGGGAGATTTTTCTCTTATGAAAAGTTTGATAAAATATACAGGTGAACTCTATGCTTTTTTAGGCTAAGAGTTCTGTGAAAGGAATTGAGTTTAAAAATGAATAACAAGTTATTAACAAAGATTTTTACCAAAAAGATTTTAAATAAGAACCGTAGATTAATGGCTATTGTTGCAGCAGCTGCCATGTGCGTTTGTGCATTGACAGGTTGTGGCAACAAGACAGCAGACAATGACATTAGTGCAGCAGCATCTGCAACTGATGACAGCAACAAGATTTCTGTAGTTACAACTATCTTCCCTGAATATGATTGGGTCAAGGAGATTGTTGGTGACAATGAGAATGTTGAGATTACAATGCTTCTTGATAATGGTGTAGATTTACACAGCTATCAGCCAACAGCAGATGACATTATGAAAATTGCCACATGCGACGTGTTCGTTTACGTTGGCGGTGAGTCTGATGAGTGGGTTGAGGATGCTCTTGAGGAAGCGACCAACGATAATATGCAGGTAATCAACCTTCTCAATACTCTTGGCAACTCTGTAAAAGAGGAAGAAGTTGTTGAAGGTATGGAAGGCGAAGAGGAAGAGGAAGAAGAGGGCGAAGAGGAAGAAGAAGGCCCAGAGTATGATGAGCATGTATGGCTTTCTCTTAAGAACAGCCAGGTATGTGTAAGCGCCATAGCTGACGCTATTGCTGCAGTTGATGCAGACAATGCTGATACATACAAGGCAAATGCGGATGCTTACAACGGAAAGCTTGCTGACTTAGATGCAAAATACGAAGAGGCAGTTTCAAATGCCAGTGGCAAGGTTGTATTATTTGGTGATAGATTCCCATTTAGATACATGGTTGATGACTATGGTCTTGATTATTACGCAGCCTTCGTAGGATGCTCAGCAGAGACAGAAGCCAGCTTTGAGACAATTCACTTCCTTTCTTCAAAGGTAGATGAGCTTGGCCTTAAGTCAGTATTTACTATTGAAAACTCAGATCAGAAAATCGCAAATACGATAATTGAGAATACCAAGAAAAAAGATGCTAAGATATTAACAATGGATTCTATGCAGTCTACAACAAGTGATGATGTTGCAGCCGGCGAGACATATCTCAAGGCTATGGAGAAGAATCTTGAGGTATTAAAAGAAGCCCTTAACTAAGGAGTGTATTATGGCTTTAATTTCAGCTAAAAACTTAACAATTGGATATGACGGACATCCAGTGCTTTCCAATCTCAATTTTGATATCAATGCAGGAGATTATTTTTGCATAGTAGGTGAAAATGGCTCGGGTAAGACAACCTTGATGAAAACAATTTTGGGCTTGCAATCCCCTATATCGGGTTCGATTGATTTTGGTGAGGGACTCGCCAAAAACCAGATTGGTTATCTGCCACAGCAGACAGACGTGCAAAGAGATTTTCCAGCATCAGTTTACGAGATAGTACTGTCAGGATGTCAAAATAGTTTAGGGAAAAAGTTTTTCTACTCAAAGGAGCAAAAGGCGCTTGCCCTTACAAACATCAAGAAAATGGGCATTGAAAATCTTAAAAACAGATGCTACCGTGAGCTATCCGGTGGACAGCAGCAGCGAGTGTTGCTTGCAAGAGCACTTTGTGCAACCCAGAGAGCACTGTTATTAGATGAGCCTGTTGCCGGACTTGACCCAAATGTTACTGCTGAAATGTATGAGCTTATAAAGCAGTTAAATGATGATGGCTTGACTATTATTATGATTAGCCATGATATTCAAAATGTTCAAGGCTACGCAAATCGTATATACGATGTGGCAGAGGAGGTATAGAAATGATTGATAAACTTATATTGTACCTTTCTTTTCCATATGTTAGATATGCCATTATTGTAGCTGTATTAATTGCACTTTGTTCATCACTGTTAGGTGTTACACTGGTGCTTAAGAGATATTCTTACATAGGGGATGGATTGTCACATGTGGCCTTTGGCGCGTTGGCAATAGCCACAGTTCTCAATTATACAAACCGAATGGTTATAGTATTACCACTTACAATTATCAGTGCCATTCTTCTTCTTAGAAAGGGACAGAACACTAAGGTGAAGGGCGATGCAGCAATTGCAATGATTTCTGTTGGAGCCCTTGCCTTTGGCTATCTGATTATGAACCTGT
>JAEEGJ010012471.1_pt1 | contig 21037 bp, 16 predicted proteins | sample 8958761 | NCBI WGS metagenome assembly JAEEGJ01 (sample SAMN16246546, study PRJNA631951) | gut metagenome | biome: gut microbiome; feature: rumen; material: RS-attached | host: Bos | place: Iran: Karaj | collected 2018-10
CATCAGATAGCCCTTGTCATCATCTATGGGGATGACAAGAGCAGCTGTGATGGCCGCAACGACTATGGCCATATATACGTGCCCGGGGATATTGGCAAGCAGAAGCATAATCGTAATCGCAAGGCCTATTCCGCCTACGAATACATCAACTACCTCCAATCCTCTGAATAGTTCCAATCGGACGTTTGTTTTCTTGGGAATTACTCTCATTACTTACTCTTTCCTGTTATTATCTCTTCTTACCTTCAAACTTAACTCCGTCACCGTGTTGTGACGCTGTCTTCCGTTGCATCTGTTGTTGTCTGGCTACCTTCTCGTGATACTTCGGATCGCTTAAACCGATACTGTCCATAAAGCCTTCGAAGTTCTTCTCCAGCTTTTGATAGGTGCCTGACTTTTTCATATCAAACACTGCGGCATCCTTAGCTATATCCATACCGAACGAAGCAATGGGCTTTCCTAACGCAACTCCGCGCAACTGTCCGGTGAATGCACTTCCCGCAGCCATCGTAGCGCTCTCGTTCATGCTGGCCATTACCGAAAGAATTGATGTTACCAAAGGTCCGGCCTGCATTACGGCGAATCCGCCGCCGATAAGCAATATCATCTTCATAAGATAATCCATGATTATATCTTCGCCCGGAGGAGTAAATGCTATATCCCCTTTAAATACCTGTGCCGCTACAAGCAGATACAGATACATGGCTACGACCATCCCGTATCCGGCGAAAAGTTTACCGATGAACATCTCCGACCATTTCTTGTATGCTTCGCCGTCATCAAGCGGCATCTGACACACAAAAAGCGGTTCTATTATAAGCAGCACTATGGCGTCGAATATTCTGCTGACAAATATGAACATCACTGTGCCCAGTATCAGTATGAAAAAAAATGCCAATCCTATACCCAGGAAGAAATCCATCTTCGTAAAGTCAAATGTAGCCCCTACATCCTCCCAGCTTCTGAAAGATTTGGTACCGTTATAAAACTGTCCTCTGTACACATCCGTAAATCCGAAAGTGGTTCCTTCATATCCGGGCGTCTGGTATCTTGTACTCGAATTGAACATCTTAGGATCGTACGTTTTGCCGTCACCGGAAACGGGATCCTTTTCCTTAACGGCATTCAGTGTTGAAATACAGAATATGGTTCGCGCTATGGACGTATCCTCATCCATCGTCATCGCATGAGTAATGCCCGTAAGCAATGCATCTCCAAGCACGATCATGAAAAGACCTATAAGCGGAATCATTATCATTCTCAACATGGCTTGAGAAGTCATCCTGAGTACGTGTCCGACAGGCTTCGATCCTTCGCCGCCCATATCGGATATTGACTTTATTGTCGCAAGCACCGAAAAAAACATACACAGTACAAATGACACCATAACGACTATAAGTATGGTCTTTGTAACGAAGTTCGTTCTTACAAGTATGCTTAAAAGCGAGCCGGTCTTATTATCTATAGTGGTAACGTTCTTTACGCCCGCCAATACCTCAAAGATTTCTTCAAGCATATCCACTATCATAAGCAACGCTCTCTCTATTCCGTAAAAGAATCTTGCAAGAATAGTCCAGATCAGTTGCACTGCAATCTTAACTATCTTACCTATAACGGTCTCCAGGACGCCGCCAAGAACGGTATCAAAAATAAATCCGAACACTTCACTTAAAAGCGAAGACAACCACTCAAAGACGGGGTTAAGAATCTTATCAAAAACATAATCGATGGCGTCTTGGATCCAGCCAAGTTGAACATAAGACATTATTTGCCACCTCCCGCCGGAGCATCAGGATCAATAATGCCCAAAGAGTTCTCAATCCTGCCCTTAGCAGACTTTGATACCATTCCGACTGCTTTAGTGGCACCGCCCGCAACCGTACCGATAATCTTTGACTTAACCATCTGAGCAGGCTGTCCGAGGAACATTGCCACTTCGGGATTGATAATCTCAAGCATAAGATTCTGACTCTTAAATACCGCATACGCACCAGCCGCTATAAAGAACAGCTTAAAGAGTTCCATGGTTGCGGCACTGAATCCGAAATCTATGTTATTGCCGTTCACCACATAGGGCAGAATGACAAGATAAGTCTTCATCGTGATTATGGGGCCGAATATTCCGATGACGAAGGCAACAAACATTTCCTTCCATCTCTTAAACTTGGCTCCGTCATCAAGCGGAATCAAAGCCACATAGTAAGGACTTACCACAAAAAGAATAAGTATCATAAATATACGTACGATACACTGCACTATTAAAAGAATGAGTATAAACAGTACCATTATGACTTCCACATATGCATACAGCCATTCGACCTTCTCAAGATCTATATCCTGCATCGCCGTAAGCGTATTCTGGAAATGCTGTCCGCTGGCATAATAGGAAGCATTGGCCGGATTACGAAGTGCATTCTTGACTGACATAAAGAATATAAGGTCAGCCATCGTGGTAGTCGCGCCCGGAGTCGCTGACCTTGCAGCTGCAATCGCTCTCTCAATCTGAGACTGCTTGGTTCCTCTCATCGGAGTCGTGCCGTCACCGGATAAAACTTCCGAAACGTAAGTCAATGCACTCTCATTATTTGATCCGTCAATATTATTGGGCATATATACCTGAATCGTACATATAACCACACCTGCAAGCTTTACGGCAAAAATGCAGGCTAAAGGTATGATTGCAAAGGTAAAGCATGCCTTAAATGTCTGGCGGATTACATGAGTCACGGGTCTTTTGAGTTCACCGAGTCCCTCACCCATAGACTTAACAACAGCAAATATCGTAACCAGAAAGCAAAGCGCAAATGCTCCTGCCGTCATCATAAGAACGGCATTTACTATATAATCCCTCTGCATCAATACATCTAAAAGAGAATTATTGTGCGCCACGTCATATCCGCTCGTGGCCACATATTCCGAACCCTGCAGCACATATACACCCGTGGTACACGAGAACACATCGAAGATCCTCTCAACAATCAGAACTATCTTACACAACGTAGCAAAGCCCATGAAAAGCGCATGGTTGATTGCCGACATTATCATTCCGCCGACAAGATCCCACAAAAAGTAGAATGCCTTGACGAGTATCGGTACCAGTATTTCGTTGAATATGTCCTCGAGCAGATCTTCAAGCGTATCTACGAAGCTTAAGCTCACCGGCATCATAAAATTCATACTGCTTCTTCCTTTCTGTATATCCTATATCTTAATATACAGACTTGCTCTGACTAATCCACGGTGTATTATCTTACTCTCACTGTGGTTCTTACTTTTCTCATATACAGGAATACCGCAACGCCTATTGCTATCACAGTAATGATTGCCAGGATTGCCGCAATATTGATCCTGTACTTGACGATGAAGTCTTTCTCTGTGGTATTGCCCGCCTCATCTTTAACTATGAGGTGATATCTTCCGGCCTCCGTAACACGGCTCACCATATTGTCTTCGCTTATAACGGTATCACCGCGCATAAGCACAACGCTCTTGATATCATCCGACGCATAAGTAATCTTCGCCTCGTTGGGAGCCGTATCAATCTCTACTATCGGTGAAACGGTATCTCTTGCTATATTGACCGTTGTTCTTCCGCTCTCATCACGCAGGTCAATCTCATAGTTACCGTCATCCGGCATATATGCAACCTTATATGTGGCCATAGCCGTATCGGTAATATCCTCATAGTTACGACGTACGCCTTCTATAATCATTCCTTCCGGAGCCGAGAATGTGCTTAAATCGGCTGTTGCACCGGTAAGAATTCTGAACCTGAGCATAGGTCTGTTACCGCGATAGAAGTTCTCATAGCTCACATCATCCTTAACCGGTATCAGAGTATAGTTGCCCTTATCCTGAATAAAGTCACCGGAATTGTATGTGATCTGCTCACCATCCTTATACAGCTGCAGTTCTATATCGTCATCCGCCTGGAATATAACCGACTCATTGGTCACCATACCGTTAGGTACGCTCGAATAGAACGAATCGCCCGTCAACAGGTCTATCCTGTAATATCCGCTCTTTGAATCAAATGACGACGTAAGTCTGCTCTCCGGTTCGCTCTTTGAAGAAGCGTCCGCCTTGGCAGGCTCTGGTGTAGGAGTTGCCTCGGATGCAGGTTCATCCGCTTTTCCGGTATTATCCTCGCCCTCGTTCACAAGGTCGGCAAACGACTCAAGCTCAGACTTGTCATCCCACTCCAAAGGTTCTCCGTCAAGACCTGCCGTATACTGTATGCGGAAAGTAAATCTGGCTGTATCAATCTCCTGTTGCCATGCTGGAACATTCTCCGAACCCTGCTTTGCGTAGAAGAACTGCACATTATATGTTCCTTCCGCTTCAATCTTGGACTTGTTGGATATGCCGACGGATACGCCGTCACGAGTCATCCTTGCCATTACGCCGCTGGGTATGTCAAACATAACGTAGTGATTGACTATCGTCCCGTTGCTTATATTCGAATAAATGGTATAAATATCTCCGAAACTCTCGGCATATACCTTGTAATCCTCGTGATAAGTCTCCGAAAGTGATATGGAATTAACGGTGGGGCCTATGGGATCGGATTCAAGCGCCGCTATATCCGGTGCAAGTGCCTTGGCCCACTGGTTATACTGATTGGTTATTGCGGCATTGCCGCTGACATCTCCGGAAAATACCGAATTGCCGGATACATCGTAGGTCTGTCTGATGATACCCGCTGCCTGCTGACTCGCACTCAACTGCTGCTGCTGTTGAACGTTATATATGGGATAGTATGTGATTACCTTACGATTGCCGGGCATGGATGCCCCGCCGCCGGAAGACCCCGATATGTTGCTTACAACATTCGATGCAACGTTTGATAAACTTGATGAACCCGACGAACCGCCCGATAATCCGTATACGGATGACAACGCACTGTAGAGTCCGTCTCCCGCACTCGCATTTACCGGTAGTACGCTGCCCATCATCAGACATGCACCTGCCGCTATTCCGGCTAAAATCATTAATTTTCTTTTCATCTTACACATATCCCTCATATTTTCCGTATGGTGGTTAATATATCATTCTAAGATTTGTCTATGCATTACCTTCAAGGTCTTCGTCTATCTCACTCTCATACCTTGCAAGAATATCATCTACGCTCTCATCAAGTTCCTCTTCAAGTTCTCCTTCGAGTTCCGCATCAAGCATATCGCCTATCTCGACGTCCTCATCATCGATATCATCTTCGTACTCTTCTTCCGCGATATCCTCATTCAGTTCCTCATCGGTATCGACTTCCATCTCTGCTCCGCCCTCTTCGTCTTCATCTTCATCCGAATCAAGCACAAGATAATTTCTCTCATCAAGATCATAGAAGATATCATCCGCATAAAAGACATTGTTCCTGACATCTGTAAGATCCATCTGACCGAACTCATAAAGCGGACACTTATATGACGGAGTGAACTTGGTCATAAGCGGGAAATTGTTAAACGTTACGACGATTGAATTACCCGTCGACTTCGCATTGTTAAGTCTGGTAAGCTCCGAAGGATAGATCAAAGGTCTTACCTGCATCTGTGTGGATACATTGATATTGTTGGTCTTATCCTTAAGACCTGTGGATGTGGATGTCGTACGTACCGTCATATTACCGCACATCTTGGAGAATTCTTCACAGGTCGGCATATCGTTCGAACCGATGAACATCTTGATTCCGCAGTTACCCTTGACGATATCAGCGACGGTCTCACCGTAGACATTCTTAAGCTGTGAGAATGACTGAACGATCATCTCAAACCATATCTTTCTTGAACGTCCGACCGTGATCATCTTGTCGAACTTATCAATCTTGGGCATGTTACCGAACTCATCAAGGATGAAGTATACGTTACGAGGTAACGACAGATCTTCTCTCGCGCTCGCAACCTTAATAAGTGCCTTGTATATACACAGAATGAATACGGCTGCAAGAGCATGTCTTGTATCCTTTTCATCCGGTATCTTAAGGAACAGAGCCGTAGGTCTGTCAGCAAAAGTAGTGGGCTGAATATCCGTAGCAGAAGTAAGTGCGCAAAGGCCTTCGTCATTGAACATCGAAAGCTTGTCAAGCGCGATACTCATATATGATGAAAGAGTCTGATCGGCCGCAGCCAGAACCTGTCTGGAAAGTGATGTCGCCTTACTCAACTTATCTCTTCCTTCAAAGAAGTCCTTAAGTGCCTTGTATTCATCAGCCGAATTACCGATGGCCTTATTGATGTTGTAGAAGCAGAACTTCTCCTTTGTCATCTCAAGCTTGGGATCCTCCGAATCCTCAAGCATTGCAAGACAAACCGCCAGAATGATTGAACGGGCGCCCTTCTCCCATACGGGATCCTTCTCATTCTCAATGGGACAGAGTACCGATACGAGGTCATTAAGATCCTCATAACACTCATCGTATATCTTCTGTCTCTCAACCCTGATCTTGCCGATAAGATCATTGCCTGACGCATAAGCCAGACCTTCCCACTCATACCACTCATCCGCCGAATCGAAATCATCCCTCGGATTCATAAGCTTAAGTTCCGGATAATTATCGACCCCGTCGGTATGCTCCATAATCTTGTCGCCAAGATGAGCATATACCTGGTAATTGTCATATATATCGCCCAAAGGATTCCATCTGAAAGAACTGTAGGGATCTCTTAAATCGAGTACCATACAGTTATAGCCGTGATCATGTAAGAGCTTACTGTGCATCTGGAAAAGCTCGCCCTTGGGGTCAGTACATATCATTGAAGAACCGGCTGCCGAATGTCCGAGTATCTGTACCACGGGGTTAACGAATGTCGTCGTCTTACCTGAACCCGTAGCACCGATGATGATACCGTGCGCCGGTGAGATTATATTGATATCCACGTCTCTGGTACGCGGATTATATACTGCATAAAGCGGGATACCGTCCTTCTTCAGTCCGTCCAGCTTGTGGAACTGGCTTTTGGGAAAAAGCTCATTACGTTCCTTATCTGTCATGAATCGCGAATTCTCCAAAGAACTCTCGACTCTGTCATTCTTGCTTCCTCTTCCCCTTAAAAGCCTGTTGGCAGACTCTGTATTGACAGAAAGCCTGTATATGAAATAGAGGGCTGTCAAAAGAGCCAGCTCTACTATACCGTAGACAATCTTGTCTGCTCCAAACAGCGTACTTGCGTTGACAACCAGCTTAAATGCGCCTGCGGCAGTCCATTCGTTAAGACTTTCTAATAATACTCCCGTAATTGCACCCAATATTATGATGGCCAATATGCCTAACATAACATAAAGTGCTGTCTTTTTCATATCAAATTCCGGCTTGTCGCTCACTTTCTCCCTCTTTTCGATAAAGCATATATATCAGGCCGGCTGTCGCCGCGCCAAGCATCCCCAACAAGATTACCCTGAATATATCCGTCGCAACCCCCGCATTCTGCTTCTCCGGATACATAAAAAATATGAACCACTGCACTACCGAAGGAAGATTGAATCCCGCATGCAGAAAAATACCGTAGAGGATATTACCTTCCTTAAGTGACAATATGCCTATGATAAGTCCCATTGCAAAAGAATAGACAAACCATATACTACTGCCGTGCATGACTGAAAAAATAAGTGTTGTAACTATAAGTGCCGGTATCTCCGGCCAGCGGACCAACAGCCTGTTAAGCATATAGCCCCTGAATATTATCTCTTCGACAAGCGGCGTTAAGACCGCGCTTTCAACAATCGTCAACGCTATGTCGCTTCTCTGGTACATCTTGCCCACATGAGTCGAATATGTGGCGAATATTCCAACCTTAGGTACCAACGTAAGTACGGACGAAAGAAAAAGCGCCGCGCCGGCTCCAAACAAAAACGCCCAGAGTATCTTCTTCTTGTTGATATCCGTATGGTATAACGAAGCGTCTTCAAAGAATGTGCTTCCCGTCTTCTTAGACTTGCGTCTTAATCTTATAAGTGTGATTACAACCGCAACGGCGATAGCCAAGTTGGAACGCTGCTCCAGATAATTGTCAAAGCCCGCTCCCACCATTCCGGATAAGAGGAATCCTACCGAAAGACACACCAGGGAGATCACGATATATGACACCATGGGGCCGATTGCATGAAAGAAATCTCTTACCGAAAAGAATATTATCTGTTCGGGAGTCAGCGGCTCGGTCTTCTGTCTGAAGCTCGTAACCTGCTCACCCTTTGGGCTTTCTTCTTCCGCAACATCCCTATCCGGACTGCTATCCTCTTTTACTCGGTCCTCATCACCGGCCGTATCGTTAATCACTTCGTAATCGGACATACCACACCTTTTATTCTATCGGCAGATATCCCGAAAGGCCCGTTACATCAAGCAAATCCCTGACAGACTCACTTACATTCCTGAGTACGAATGTACCTCTTGCGGCACGAAGTCTCTTCTGCATCTGTGTAAGCGATCTTAATCCTGCCGAGCTGAGATATCCGGTATCGGTCATATCTACCGCATAATATATCCCGTCATCTCCTTCTGCTATCGCTTCGTCAAGAAACGCTTCCATCTCTCTAAGTATCTCACCCGAGTTGTTGGTATCAATTCTCTCAGGTGTATAGTACACGATTTCTGACATCTAAAACCTCCGTAAAACCCAATCGGTCCACATAAAATATCAAACTAGATTATCGCACAGAATAAGAGATTAGACAAGTTTTTTTGTCATTTATGGTCAATTAAAATGTCAATTTTGTTAAATTCATATCATGGGTTAAACGAGCCCTCAGAACCGTTGGGATCCCTGACGTCCTGTATCATAACTCCCGCAGCCGAAAGGAATATTTTTGCAACATACCAGACAATGCTTGAAGCGGGCGGGAAGAAGCTTAAATCGACCGGAAATACCGGAATAAGCTTCAAAAATACGTTAACCATCGAGAAGCCTCCGACAACCGCAGTAAGAATAACGATTACCATTCTGTTCGCTTTAGTCGCGATAAACGCGATCAGCGCTGCGGCAACAACACAGGCTATAACGGCAAACGGTCCGTCAAAGAACTCCTTAAGATTGTCTCTTGCAAATTGGAATACGAATATAGCCACACCGGCCAGATAAATCTTGTAAGCAAGCACTGCAAGCACAAGACCACAGGCCACTTCAGCCATAAGAAGGACATCATCGTCGGGAATGAGTGCCCAGAGATAGTCGTGTGCTGTCCTGAATCCGAACATAAATGCGGCAACATAGAGGACCACTTTATATATCCTGAATCCTTCAAGACATACAAACGCGCACACAGCCAGGAAAATGCACAGTATCGGCGCACCGCTCAAGTCAATATTGGCCAGTACCGATACCAGTTCATTTAAAGCAGTTACGGTATTATTAAACATTTGAATCCCTCCATACTATACACATCTAAAATTCTATCATCTATGCAAGATAAATTCAATAAAAATGCCCACCTGTATAAATATATACAGACAGGCATCCAATGTTCCACGCAATATTTTAAAAAAAACTATAATGACAGAAAATTTGAAAGCATGGTCTTGCCGGAAGGCGTAAGTATCGACTCCGGATGGAATTGCAGACCGTATAACTTATAATCCTTATGAGCCACAGCCATTATCTCATCCTCATCGGTCTTTGCCGTCACCTTAAGGCAATCCGGAAGCTTCTCCTTATCCGCAGCAAGCGAATGGTATCTTCCCACTTCCACTCTTCCCACAAGTCCCGCAAAAAGCGGGCATGTTCCGTCAAGCTCAATAACCGACTGCTTCCCGTGCATAAGCTGCGACGCATATACAATCTCTCCTCCGAAGGCTTCGCATATGGCCTGATGTCCGAGACATATTCCCAAAATCGGAACTTTACCCGCAAAATGCTTTATCACATCCTCACAAATGCCCGCATCCGCAGGTCTTCCCGGACCCGGCGAGATGATGATGCGATCCGGTCCGTAATCTTCAATTCCTGCTATTGTCATTGCATCGTTACGTATAACCTTTATCTCATAATCATCTGATGTCATCACATGGATATCGGTGATGTCGGGTCTTAATTCATGCCCTCTTTCAACACAGAGCTCTCCGATATACTGGAAGAGATTGTATGAGAAGCTGTCATAGTTGTCTATAAGCAATAATTTTTCTTTTCTATTTCCTTTAGCCATGCTTTCTCTCCCTTCTTACTCTTCAATCTCTGCGGATTTTTCAATCGCCGTCATCACGGCCTTAGCCTTATTGATACATTCCTCGTATTCTTTCTCGGGTACCGAGTCCGCTACTATGCCGGCGCCTGAACGAACAAAGACTCTTCCGTTTTTCTTAAATGCGATTCTTATGGCGATACATGTATCCAGATTTCCCATGAAATCAATATATCCTATGGCTCCGCCGTATATTCCGCGCTTGTTGTTCTCAAGTTCGTTTATGATTTCGCAGGCCCTTATCTTGGGAGCTCCCGACAGCGTACCCGCCGGCAGAATCGAATCTATGGCATCCAGCTGACTCAATCCTCTTCGAAGCTTTCCTCTTACCGTCGACCCTATATGCATAACATGGGAAAAGCGCTCGATCGACATATATTTTTCAACCTCAACCGATCCGAACTCACTGATACGACCTATATCGTTCCTGCCTAAGTCAACCAGCATATTGTGCTCCGCACGTTCTTTTTCATCGGCCAGAAGTTCCTCTTCCAAAGCCTTGTCTTCGGCATCATCCGCTCCTCTTTTTCTGGTACCCGCAAGCGGGAATGTCTTAAGCACACCGTCCTTAAGCTTAACCAGAGTTTCGGGCGAAGCCCCCGCTACCTCTATGTCGTCTCCCGAAAAATAGAACATATAAGGCGAGGGATTGATTGTTCTTAATGCTCTGTATGTATCGAAAAGACTTCCTTCAAAATCAGCTTCGAGTCTGTTGCTTAATACAACCTGGAATATGTCTCCTTCGAATATATATTGCTTTGCTTTTTTGACCATTTCGCAGAAGTGCTCCTTATCAAACAAAGCTCTGTAATCCGACGTCAGTCTGCCTCTCTCAATCTTGGCCTCTTCACCGTTTAATATAATGTCCGCTATCCTGTCTATATCTTCAACGGCTTTTTTATAGTTGTTCTCAATCATGGCCGCATCGGGCTTGAAATCCTTTGTGCCTCTTAAAAGCATTGCCTGTCTGTCGGCTATGTTGACGTTGGCGATTATGACTATCTTCTGCTTGACCGAATCAAATGCTATAACCTTGTCAAAGAGCATCAGATCCGCATCTTTGAAGTGCTCCTCATCGCTTGCGTCAAGGTTAAGTGTCGGCTCGCTGTACTTGATGTAATCATACGAAAAATATCCTACAAGGCCGCCCGTGAATGCCGGAAAATCGTCAAGCTTCGGACTTCTGTATTCCTTTATGATATCCTTTATGTACTCGGCCGGATGTCTGACTTTCATGTCATCGACAACACTTCCGTCATCCTTGGTTACCTTAAGCTCGCCGTTTAAACATGTGATACACATTCTGGGATTGAATCCGAGGAATGTATATCTTCCCCAGTTTTCCTGATTCTCCACGCTCTCAAGCATAAAGACATGATCACTCACGTTTTTAAGACGCTTAAGCGCAAGCATCGGCGTACACATATCGGATAATATCTCTCTCTTGACCGGTATATAGTTATATTCATTCGCATAGCTTACCGCTTCACTTACATCGGGTACATATTTTTTCATTCCGACACCTGTTCCTTTCCGCTCATGGGTTTTGTAACTTAATTGTTGGATTCTTTTATGAATGCCTCCAATGCTTTATAAGCCTTACCTTCATCAATAAGCTTTGCCGCAAGTTTAACTCCCTCAGCAAGACTTGTTGCCTTCTCACCGATATAGAGTGCCGCACCCGCATTCATCAATACGGTATCTCTCATCGGACCGTGCAGCTTACCGCTTAAGACGTCTTTTGTAATCTGTGCGTTCTCTTCGGGTGTACCGCCTTTTAAGTCTTCTGCCTTGCATCTTTTAAGTCCGAACTGTTCGGGTGTTATCTCATAATTCTTATATTCTCCGTTATTGAATTCGCAAACCTTTGTGGGACCTGCCGCTGTTATCTCATCAAGTTTCTCCATGCCGTATACGACCATTCCGTTCTTTATTCCGAGGCCGTACAATACCTTTGCAAGGGGCTCGACAAGTGCCTCGTCATATACGCCCAGAAGTTGTCTTTTCGGATGAACAGGGTTTGTAAGGGGTCCCAATATATTAAACACCGTTCTGAATCCGAGTTCCTTACGAATGGCACCAACATACTTCATTGATGTGTGATACTTCTGTGCAAAGAAGAAGCAGAAACCTGTCTTTTCAAGTAATGTGACACACTTGTCAGGTTCTAATGCAATGTTCGCGCCAAGCGCTTCAAGGCAATCGGCCGTACCTGACTTTGATGATGCCGCTCTGTTACCGTGCTTTGCAACCTTCATTCCGGCTGCAGCCGCAACAAATGCTGAAGTTGTTGAGATATTGAAGCTTCCTGCATTGTCTCCGCCGGTTCCTACTATCTCAAATGTATCCATATCTCCTGCATCAACCGCAAGTGCATGTTCTCTCATCGCCTTTGCACATCCCATGATTTCGTCTATGGTCTCCGCTCTGGTGTTCTTTGTCGTAAGTGCCGCAAGAAAAGCTGCGTTCTGAGTGGGAGTGGTCTCTCCGTTCATTATCTCGTTCATTACAGCATAGGCCTCATCAAAAGTAAGGTCACCCTTGTTTACAATCTTTACTATCGCTTCCTTAATCATTTTATTTCCCTCCTTAGACTACTGTTTATTTCTATATACTGTTCATTTCTTTTTTGAATGTGCCTGCATATTCGGCAGCGGCTTTCGAATCAAATCCCGCTTCCCTTAAAAGATTAATAAAGTGGGTTCCAACAATCGCGCCGTCTATGCAATCCTTCATGGGTTCAACATCAGTTGCGGTTCTTATTCCGAATCCCATCATAACGGGTATCTTTGATACGGACTTTACGGACTTAAGATAATCCGTTACGTCTTTATGATAGGTTCCGCCCTGGCCGGTTACGCCCATCGCCGATACGCAGTATACAAATCCCTTTGCATCTGCAAGAATCTGCGGTATTCTGTCTGCCGATATCGGAGATACAAGCTGGATAAGTATCGTCGCATTGTCCGTTGCACTTAGTGCATCCTTAAGCGCATCCTGTTCCTCAAAAGGAAGATCCGGCACTATCAGTCCGTCAACTCCCGCGCTCTTACACCTCCCGGCAAATTCATTCAATCCGAAATTCACTATGGTGTTGTAATACATCATAAATACTATCGGCTGAGTGCTTCCCTCGCTTCTTAACTCATCCATAAGTTCGAATGTCTTTTTAAGGGTCGCTCCGTTTAATATTGCCTCGTAAGATGCCTGCTGTATTACGGGTCCGTCCGCCGTGGGATCAGAAAACGGAATACCTAACTCTATGACATCCGTTATACCCTCCTGTGCCTTGATTATGGCCTTGGTTGCCGCATAATCGGGAAGTCCCGCCGTAATGTATGTTATAAAAGCTTTCTTGCCTTCATCCTGCAGTTTCTTCATCTGCAGTTCTATTCTGTTATCGCTCATATTGTTCCTTTCCGTGTCATTTATGCATATATTGCTTCGTGTCACTGCTTACTAATTCAGATATCCCTTACCGGCAAGATAATCGGATATAGTGTTGACATCCTTATCGCCTCTTCCCGATAAACATATGATCATCGACTGATCCTTTGTCATCTCTTTTGCCTTCTTGAATGCATAAGCCATCGCATGTGCACTTTCTATTGCAGGTATGATACCCTCAAGTCTTGTAAGTTCCATGAGCGCATCCATCGCTTCCGTATCCGTAATCGGCACGTATTTTGCTCTGCCCGTATCATGCAGATAAGCATGCTCGGGACCAACACCGGGATAATCAAGTCCTGCGGATATTGAATGAGCCAGCTGAATGTTGCCGTCCTCATCCTGTAAAAGATATGATCTGGTTCCGTGGAGTACACCCGGTCTTCCCTTAGCCATTGATGCCGCATGTTCATCGGTATCGATTCCTTTTCCCGCAGCTTCAACGCCTATGAGTTCTACCGAAGGCTCGTCTATAAAGTCGGCAAACATTCCTATCGAATTTGATCCGCCTCCTACACATGCCATTACCACATCGGGAAGTCTTCCTTCAGCTTCCATATGCTGCTTCTTGGCCTCACGGCTTATGATTGACTGGAATTCCTTTACCATCTTGGGATAGGGATAGGGTCCTATTGCCGAACCGATGATATAGAATGTGTCTTCGGCTGTCTTGGCCCATGTTCTTATTGCCTCATTTGTTGCATCCTTAAGGGTATTGCTTCCGGAACGGACGCTTTCAACCTTTGCGCCCAGCATCTCCATTCTCATAACGTTAAGGGCCTGACGCTTTACGTCTTCCTCACCCATATATACCGTGCATTCCATTCCGAACAAAGCTGCACCCGTAGCCGTAGCCACACCGTGCTGACCCGCACCGGTTTCGGCGATGACTTTGGTCTTTCCCATGCGCTTTGCCAAAAGGATCTGCCCCATGACATTGTTGATCTTATGCGCACCGGTATGATTTAAGTCTTCACGCTTAAGATATATCTTTGTTCCGTACTTTTCGGACAGTCTCTCCGCAAAATATAAAGGAGTCTCTCTTCCGACATACTGCTTAAGATAATAGTTATACTGTCTTATGAATTCGGGATCCTTTATGGCTTCCTCAAATGCCTTGTCTATCTCATCAAGTACATTCATTAACGATTCCGCCACATACTGTCCGCCGTATTCTCCGTAATATGCTTTCTTGTTCATACGTTCCATGATATACCCGTATCGGGTACATCTCTCCTTTCTGTGTTAACTGACTATATGTCTGCTTTTCTTACTTCATTTACAAACTCAAATATCCTGTCACGTGACTTTCCGCTTTCATCTTCAACGCCCGAACTGACGTCCACAGCATCCGGTGAAAAAAGCTCGATTCCTTTAGCTACATTGTCCGGATTCAGTCCGCCTGCCAGGATGAACAGTCTGTTCTGCAAAAGCCTCTGTACCGAATTATCCGGCGGTGACTGTGCTCCGGCTTTAAGCATCCTTCTGCTTTTTCTGTATCCGAGTATATCGCTTATCTTCCAGTCAAATGTCTTACCGCTTCCGAAGTTTGCCGCATCCGCCACGATACCTTCTATCTTATCCGTAAGTTCTTTCGGAAAACCGTCCATATACTCCGCCGTTTTTTCTATCTCCGTTAAGGTCGATATATTGCATGCATACCATATCGGGATTTTTATTTTTGTAAGAACTTCTTCGCTTAACGACTTATGAACCTGCAATATATCAAAGCCGAGTTCTTCGATCCTATAAACAAGTTCCGGATCCGGGCTTACGGTAACCGCGACCTTCTTTATCCCCGGTTCAAGCGCCTTTAGCACTTCCTTCGCGCTCTCAAATGTTACGTTGCGCTTGCTTTGTTCATAGAATACACATCCCGCATAGTCCGCCTTGGCTTCATTAATATATCCGGCTTCTTTCGCTGTCCTGATACCGCATATTTTTATCTTCATAGGCTCTTCCATTTCTTCGCAAGTCCTCTCGGATCATCGGATTCCATGAATGCTCTTCCGATTAAGAAGGCATCGACTCCGACGTCTTTTAAAAACCTGACATCACTGTCATCTGTTATACCGCTCTCTGCAACGTATATCTTGTCATCCGGAATGTACTTTTTAAGTCTCTCGGTATTTTTGATTGATATTGTGAAATCTCTTAAATCTCTGTTGTTGACACCGACTATTCTCGGATCGATCTTAAGCGCTCTTTCTATCTCTTCTTCATTGTGTGTCTCAACAAGAACATCCAGCCTTAATTCCCTTGCCAGAGAATAGAAATCCTTCATCTGTGCGTTATCCAGAATGGCCGTTATAAGCAGAACCGCATCGGCTCCTATTGCCCTTGCTTCATAGAACTGATACTCATCTATCATGAAGTCTTTCCTTATGATCGGGAGTACGGATTTGCTTCTTATCTGCTTAAGGTAATCCGTATTGCCCAAGAAGTGATCTTCTTCAGTAAGACAGCTTATCGCATCTACCGAAGCGTTATACTCATCTATTCTCTTTATAAGGTCTATCTTCTCATCTATCTTGCCCAGGCTCGGAGATGCTTTCTTAAACTCTCCGATTATCGATATTCCGTCCTTTGCAAGTGCGTTATAAAAGCTGTTTTCTCTTTCTTTTAAGCCTTTGCTTTTACCGATCTCATCAGCAAGCTTTATCATCTCCTCAGATGATATCCTGTTCTTATGTTCCTTAAGTCTTACCTTCTTATCTTCTACGATCTTATCAAGTACTGTGCCTGTTATATTCATCTAAAACCTCCGAAAAACAAAAAACCTGTTCCGACAATAAGTCTTAACTTACTGTCGGGACAGGTAAAAATTCTTCCTGCGGTGCCACCCGGCTTGACGCTTCGCGTCCACTCATCGCATACCCCGGTATGACCTTCCTTCTGTTAGGATATCCCTATATCAAAAACATACCATCATATGCCGGACCTTATAACGGCGGTCCCTCCCGTCTCACATACTCTGTACTTAACGTACATTTCCGCTTGCCCTCGAAAGTCCATTCATCCTTGTATTCATTGCTGCAATCACACCGTCTGCAACTCTCTCATAATGAAGAGGCAAGGCCTACTACTCTTTCTCAACGGTTTGTTCTCTGTTCAATTAATATGTTTATATCATACACTCAAATGAGTGTCAACCGATTTTTCACAACATTTAAAGATACTTTTCTTCGTACTCTTTAAGCGGTATCGGCTTACTGTAATAATATCCCTGAATCACCTCACAGCCCAGTTCGCGCAGTCTGTCGACCTGGCACTTCTGTTCCGCGCCCTCCGCTAAGCATGTGAATTTTAATTCTTTTGCAAGAGATATGATATGTCTTATAACTACTATATCCTTCTCACTTTCATCTCCGGTTCCGACTCTGTCCACGAAACTCTTGTCTATCTTAAGTGTATCAAGAGGCATCTCGGTAAGCAGCGACAATGACGAATATCCTGTTCCGAAGTCATCCATCGATATTGCAAAACCGTTCTGTCTGAGTTCCCTAAGCACCTCAAGCATATGATCTTTGTCATCATATGTCGCACTCTCTGTAAGCTCAAAATCTATAAGGCTGTGATCCACACCGTACGAATCAACAATTCCCTTAAGGTGTTCTATCAGACGGACATCATAGAGGCGGTTCCTTGAGAGATTCACTGATATCGGATGAAGCGCTTTACCTTCCTTCTTCCACTTAGCAAAGGCTTCGCACACCTTCTTAAGCACAATGTCATCAACCTTGCCTATCGAACCGTCCTTTTCAAAAAACGGAATAAATCGATAGGGCGGAAGGAACTGCTTTCCCTTGTAATTCCATCTTATAAGTGCCTCGGCACCTTTAATCTTCTCTTGGGCAATATCAAACTTGGGCTGCAGATAGACCATGAATTCATCGTTCTCTATTGCCGTATCCATATAGGCCTTAATGTAATTGCCCCAAAGGATATCATCGTGCATCTCATCGGTATAGACGACTATATCCGTTCTGTTATGACCCGTTCCCAAAGCCTGTGCAAGCTTTCCGGCATCTGCAACACGGTTGCCGGCAAACATCGCTCTCTGCATAGGTACGATACCGCATCTGTAATAAATCCTGTAACTCGGATCCTCCTTAAGATGCGATAGCTTATCAAAGAATGCCTCAAGTTTTTCTATTGTCTCTTCTATCGGCATATCCTTAATTAACATCGCGAAATTGTCATTATGACATCTTGCACTGGTATAAATAAAATCTGCCTCGTTCATTGCCTTAACAATATTCGACAGCACATTATTGGCCGCTATGTGACCGTACACTTCATTGATAACACGGAATTCCTTGATATCGAAATGTGCAAAAGCATAATCATTTATACCCGCATCCTGCGGAATCTCCAAAAAGGGGACAAGATGATTCCAGTTAAAATGACCCGTTATCGGATCGAACAGTGCCATCTTATATAACTGTTCTTTGTTAAATTCATCTACTTTCTCATTAATGATGCATATTGCTCTGTCCGAATCCAGATTTGCTTCATACAGTATCCTTATTTTGCCGCCTCGTGCAAAGACGCTAAAGATATCCGGATTGTCCGCTATGGAGAGGTCACTGAAAACCCTGTGCGCATCATCATTGGCAGCTATCTTTCTAAATATCTCCCTTATGGAATCGGCATCCGCATCATAGTCATTATCAATCTCTATAGAGTAAAAAAATGCTTCATTAAGAACTACGGACTCAAGATGATCAGGATAATCTATCCTCTCATCATCCGGTCTGTATTCTATGCCTATAACCGGTTTACCGAGTGAAGAAAGATAAAATATGCCCGGGTAGTCATAAGTGCCGAAGGCTCCGGAAAGCTTATCCATATCTTCCGGCATTTCTCCGGCATACAGAGTCTTAACCTCTTCTTTATCCGTTTCTCTGTAATACAGTATTCTTTCAGGCTTATAAAGCTGATTCAGTTTGTTGATAAACATATATGCACCTCCCCCTTATGCAGGTGTTTCTTCAAGCGAACTGTAATACTCCTCAAGTTTTGGTCTTGCGCTTTCATAGTAAGGACGCAGTTTTTCGTCAAAGTGCTTGCCCATACCGTCCATTATTATCGCATTGGCCTGTTCAAAAGACATGCTGTCCTTATATACGCGCTTGCTGACCAGAGCATCATATACATCGGCTATTGCCATTATTCTGGCCTCAAGCGGGATTGTATCTCCCTTAAGTCCCTCGGGATAACCCGAGCCGTCGAAGCGCTCATGGTGATAATGCGCAACATTCTCGGCGATAAGATGGAAGTATGCATCATCCGTGTCCTTAAGTACCTCATGCACGATTCTTGCTCCCTCGGCAGCATGCTTCTTCATCTCTTCAAATTCTTCCGGTGTGAACTTTCCCGGCTTACGCAAAATGGCATCATCAACCGCAATCTTTCCGAGGTCGTGCATCGGCGCAGCCTTTATTACGTTTTTATAAAACTCTTCGGAGAGATTGAATCGGTTGTCCTTCTTCATCTCATCAACTATCATGCTGACACAGTCGGCGGTACGTCTTATATGGCCGCCCGTGGAATTGTCTCTGCTTTCAACCATTATGGCCATATCCAGGATGAGTCTGTTGCTCATTTCACGGATATGTGAGGTCTTCTCTTCCACTTCCTTCTGAAGGCTTGAATTGTAGTTGTCCAAAAGAGCGATATATTCCTGGTTCTTGGTATCGTCCGTTATAAGGAACTGATATCCCATCATTCTGTTACCGTTAAACAGATAATTGATATCTACCAGATAGGTCTTGCTTCCCCTCTTAAGATAAAACTTGTCATCCGTTTCGTCCGCCCTGAATGTCTCGATCCACGGGATAAATATATCTTTCAGCTCCTCATATTTTTCAACGGGCGTATCAACCTTGATATCAAACAGTACGGGAATTATGTCCTTAGCCGTCTTATTGCTTCCGAGATATCTGTACTTGAAATCCAGCGATATGATGCCTGTCTCTCCGGCCTGTACGATGGAATCAATCGCCGAATCCGTAACATCATATGCACAGATCTTACGCGCGATAAGAAGGAACATAACCTGACTCAAAACATATGTAAAAGGGGTCAGTTCTATCTTATCGGTTATAGCACGTCCCAAGAAGTATCCCAAAACGGATATGATCTCCGCTATGAGCAAAAAGGCAATAATAATGTTGGGAACTTCCATCTTCTCAAAATAGCTGTATATTATGGCAGCTATGCTGACAATAAAGTAGCCTATGATAATTGCCAAGAACACTCCGTGCATCGGGCCGTATTCCTTGATAATCCTGTGTCCGTCCGGAAGAGCCACATAGGATGCACTCTTATAGAATATTGGCAAAAAACCTATCGAAAATACCGTCAGGTAGATAAAAGTAGACAGACCGATCAACGAAACGGAAAGCCGTTTGCTGTACTTTATACCGCAGATATTGAATATGCTTAAAAGCACAAACAAAAGCAGGTAACTGCCGCCTATGTATATGATCTTCGTTCCGTTTAGCGAAGCCTCAAGCGTCTCGGCAGAAGCCTCAAGCACATAACCGATAAGCGCAATCGGTATGACCAAATATATAAGCGTCAGATACACGCTGAAATGCTTATGCCATAAAAGAGCATATGTAAGCGTCAGTACAAGCGATATTAAAAACAAAACCAGATAGATGCCCAATGCCATTATTCTTTCCCGTTAATACAGGCGTGACCCTATCATGCATTACTGCAATGATAAATGCCACGCCCGTATGTATACTCTTATGATATTATTTTACTACTCTTACTCTTATAACGCCGTCAATTGACTCAAGCTTCTTAACAAGATCATCGCTTGAAGGAGTCTCGATATCAAGCATTGTATAAGCATAGTCTCCCTTAGACTTATTGGTCATGTCGGAGATATTGATGCCCATCTCACCGAATACTGATGTGAACTGCGCAATCATATTCGCAATATTCTTGTGGAATACCGCGATTCGTCCTGCCTGTACACATACACCCATGTCACAGTTCGGGAAGTTAACCGAATTCTTGATATTACCGTTCTCAAGATAATCTCTGAGTTCCTTAACAGCCATCTTGGCACAGTTGTCTTCAGACTCCTCGGTAGAAGCTCCGAGGTGAGGTGTTACGATAACGCCTGCCTTACCTGCTGTTGTGGGGTTCGGGAAATCAGACACATACTTGCGGATCTTGCCTGACTCGATACCCTTAAGGATTGCTTCCTCATCACACAGAAGATCTCTTGCAAAGTTAAGGATGATAACTCCGTCCTTCATCTTGGAGATTGCCTCTGCATTGATTGTATTCTTGGTGCTGTCCATAAGAGGAACATGAATTGTGATGAAATCACACTCCTCATATATATCATCAATATTACGAACATGCTTGATGTCACGGCTTAAGCTCCAAGCGGCATCAA
>JAEEGJ010012473.1_pt1 | contig 21033 bp, 19 predicted proteins | sample 8958761 | NCBI WGS metagenome assembly JAEEGJ01 (sample SAMN16246546, study PRJNA631951) | gut metagenome | biome: gut microbiome; feature: rumen; material: RS-attached | host: Bos | place: Iran: Karaj | collected 2018-10
GATTCGAAGAAATGACTGACGAGGAATTGGCCTTGCAGTACGTCGATGGTAATAATATGGCATTTGATGAGTTGTTAGCACGCAATCAGCAAAAACTCTTCAACTATATTCTGTTTATGGTTCATGACCAGGAACAGGCAAATGACATTTTCCAGGATACCTTTGTGAAAATCATCACCAAGCTCCAGGAGGGAAGCTATACGGATTCAGGCAAGTTTTCGTACTGGATGACGCGTATAGCCCATAACATCATGATGGACCAGTTCCGCACGCAACGTTGTGAGCGTATCATTGAACCCAATGCCGATAACGACCTGAGCAACCTCAAGGGAGCGGAAATCATGGAACTGAACATGGAGACGCAGATGGTGAACAACCAAATTATGCGTGACGTGCGTCACATGATGGACAACCTGCCTGCCCCACAGCGGGAGGTAGTCTATATGCGCATGTATCAGGATCTCTCCTTCAAGGAAATAGCTGAGATTACCGGCGTGAGCATCAATACGGCTTTGGGCCGTATGCGCTACGCCATCCTCAATCTTCGCCGCATGGCAAAGAAGCACAACATCATGCTAAGCGTGGAGTGCGCGTAAGTCGTGAATAATCTGTTCAGGAGCGGGATTCCTGAACACATAGCTGCCGCTTACCAGCACATCAACACCAGCCTTTACCAAACGTGGTGCCGTTTCACCTTGTACGCCGCCATCAACTTCTATCAGCGTCTTGCAGCCTTTCTCGTCAATGAGTCGGCGCAGGCGCTTCACTTTTTCTATGGTGTTCTCAATGAACGTCTGGCCACCGAATCCGGGGTTCACGCTCATGAGCAGCACCATTTCCACATCCTGAATGATGTCTTCAAGCATACTGACCGGCGTTGACGGATTGAGCGTCACGCCAGCCTTCATGCCTGCATCGTGAATCTCCTGTACCGTGCGGTGCAGGTGGGTGCTGGCTTCGTAGTGTACGTTCATCATCATGGCACCCAGCTTGGCCGTCTGCTTGATGTATCGTTCCGGTTGAACAATCATCAGGTGAACGTCGAGCGGTTTCGTGCAGGCTTTGGCAACAAACTCCAGAACGGGAAATCCGAACGAGATGTTCGGAACGAAGACACCGTCCATTACGTCCAGGTGGAGCCAGTCAGCCTCACTACGGTTAATCATTGCTATTTCGCTGTCAAGGTGCAGGAAGTCGGCAGCGAGAAGGGATGGGGAAACTTTAGTCATTGAGCTTTGAACTTTGAGCTTTGAGCTTTTTAATTCAGGCAGTACGACACGCAGGTGTTGTCGGCCATTCTTGCCACGCGATAAGTGTGGGCAAATTCCTTAATCAGTCTCAGGGTTTTCTCACTGGGTCTAAATACGTCGGGGGTAAAATAATTCATAGGCAAACCTTTTTTGTTAATTACTATATACCTAACGTATAAAGATGCGATTTATTATATTATCTGACCGAATATTTTTCAATATTTTTCATCCCATTCAGAAAATTGTTTGCGGGCATTCTTTTCTTTCCCGCCAGCTGCAGTTCGTCAATCGTCAGTTCCGTTCCTTCGCCAGCTGGAAAGGTGAGGGTGGAGGGTTCTTTGCTGTGCAAAGCGGCAGAGCCGAGCGGAGGGTGGAGTGTGGAGGATGGAGTGACGTGCGCCTTGTAGATTTTCAGCATCGTCTCCTTGCCGTCGGGAGCCACCAGCATGGTCCACGCTCCTGGGACGGGTGACAGTCCCCTGATGAAGTTGCGGATATCCTCTGCGGGCCGTGACCAGTCAATGCGGCAATTCTCCTTGAACAGCTTGGGGGCCGGCTTCTGCACTTGTCCTGCAGTCATCAGTTGCTCCTGGGGAATGCTGACGGGGGAACCGTCAGCTGCGATGATGCGCTCCAGCGTTTCCAGGCAGATATCTGCACCGAGGCGCATCAGTCCGTCATAGACGTACTCCACGTCTGCATCCGATGGGATGTCGAACGGCTTCTGCAGAATGATGCGTCCCGTATCAATGTCGTGGTCGAGGAAGAAGGTTGTGACACCTGTCTGCTTCTCACCGTTGATAATGGCCCAGTTGATGGGTGCAGCACCTCGGTATTGCGGCAACAGGGCAGCATGAACGTTGAATGTCCCGTATTCGGGCATAGCCCACACCACCTCAGGCAGCATGCGGAAGGCCACTACCACTTGCAGGTTGGCACCATACGAGCGCAGCTCCTCCACAAATTCCGGGTCTTTCATCTTCTCCGGCTGCAACACGGGAAGTCCTACGGACAAGGCATACTGCTTCACTTGTGATGGTTGGAGCACGCTGCCATGACGGCCTACGGGACGGTCAGGCTGGGTCACTACAGCCACAACGTTGTAGCCGTTCTCTATCATTGCTTTCAATGTTGGTACCGCAAACTCTGGCGTTCCCATAAACACAATTCGCAAATCACTCTTTTTCATATCAATTGTAAATCGAAAACCGTTAAATCGTCAATTACTCCTGACTCATGTCTGCCACCATTTTACGGTACATCTCGTAGATGCGCTGGCGTGAAATATAGCCTTTCATGTGTTGGTCGGCATTGAGCACAGGGAGCCAGTCGGCTCCTGTCTGGTCAAACACTTTCATCACTTCCGTCATCGACTGGTTGTCGTGCAGCGTGGCGGCAGGCTGCGTCATCAGCTGGGCAGCCTTGAAATGGTGGTACAGCTCAATGCGGAATACCACGTGACGAATGCGCCGAATGTCAATCTCTCCCAGTAGTTTGCCTGCTGCGTCAAGCACGGGCAGCTGACTGTTATGGCTGCGTGAAATCTTGTGCACAATCTGTCCCAGCTCCATGTCAGGCTCCACAGCCATGTAGTCGTGGTCAATGACCGAGTTGAGGCTCATCAGCGTCAGCACGGCATGATCCGTATGGTGGGTGATGAGCTGTCCGCGCTTGGCCAGTCGCATACCATAGATGCTGTGGGGCTCAAATATAATAATAGTAAGGTACGCGCACACGCTCGTAATCATCAGCGGCATGAAGAGGTTGTAGCCGCTGGTAATCTCGGCAATGAGGAAGATGCCTGTCAGCGGGGCATGCATGACACCCGACATGACACCAGCCATTCCTAAGAGCGCAAAGTTCTTCTCTGGCACATAGACGCCCACACCCTGCTGGTTCCACAGACGGGCGAAGAAGAAACCTGCAAAGCAGCCGATGAACAGGCTCGGAGCAAACGTACCGCCCACACCTCCGGCACCGTTCGTTGCCGATGTGGCAAACACCTTTGTCAGCAGCACCAGTGCAATGTAGAGCACCAGTAGCTTCTCCTGTCCGGCAAAGAGCGAGTTGTTGAGTATCTGTGTCCAGTCGTCTTCGCCCGTACCGTTCAGCAGCAGGTTGATGCTGTTGTAGCCCTCGCCGAAGAGCGATGGAAACAGGAAGATGAGCAGTGAGAGAATGCTGCCGCCCAAAAGCAGCTTGATGTAGGGATGCTTCTTCAGCCGGGCAAACATGTCTTCACACACGCCCATGGTGCGAATGAAGTAGAGACTCACCAACCCGCAGAACACGCCGAGCACCAGGCAGGCGGGTATGCGCTCCACCGTCCACGAGTCGTCGAGGTGGAAGGTGAACAGCGCTGCGTCGCCGCTGAAGATGTAGGTGAAGCAGGTGGCGGTGACACAGCTGACGAGGATAGGCATGAGCGATGCCATCGTCAGGTCAATCATCAGTACCTCAAGGGTGAAGACAAGGCCGGCAATGGGTGCCTTGAAGATGCCGGCAATGGCGCCTGCCGCTCCGCAGCCCACGAGGAGCATCAGCGTGTGACTGTCCATGCGGAACAGCTTGCCCAGGTTGGAGCCGATAGCTGAGCCGGTGAGCACAATAGGTGCCTCGGCTCCTACCGATCCGCCAAAGCCGATGGTGATGGCCGAAGCCACTACCGACGTCCATGTGTTGTGGCTCTTCAGCTTCGAGCGGTTCTGGCTGATGGCATAAAGGATGCGTGTGATGCCGTGTGAGATGTTGTCCTTCACCACGTAGCGCACAAACAGCATGGTGATGAAGATACCCACGACAGGATAGACAAGGTAGAGGAGATTGAAGCTGCTGGCATCGAAACTGCCTGTGAGCAAAGCCACAATCTGATTGATGAGCCAGTGGAGCACGTAGGCTGCCACGGCCGAGAGCAAGCCTACGAGGAACGCCAACATCAGCACGAACATGCGCTCACTGATGTGAGTGGCGCGCCATGTGTCGATGCGTGTGATAAGTGAGATGACGCTCCGTGCTGACATTCGCTCAGGATTTCAACAGGTTTTCGAGGAAGTCGTCCAGGTCGCTGTCGAGGCTGTCCATTGACAGCGGACTGATGATGGCGATGTCGTCGTCAACCACAAACAGTTCCTCAAGGCTTTCACTGTCATCGTTCTCTAAGACAAAGGAATACGGCTTCAGGATGGAGAGATTCTCGAGCACGTCTTTCTGGCGCTCAATGCCCTCTCTCAGCATGGTGGCAACGCTGTCGTAGAAGTCATCGTCCTTGTTGTCAATCCATTGTTCAACGACGCAGCGCATCAGCTCGTTGTCATCGTCATCGAAAGTCATCACCTCGCCGGAATCCTGCGACACGCGAATGTGGATATCGGTCATCACGGTAGCCTCCTCTGAAGTAGGAAACTTTTCAGCTGTCTTGCGCAGTGCTCTGTCGATTTGCTGGATGGTCTGTTCTGTTGCCTTCATAATGCTTTCTCTTTTCTGTGTATTTGCAACGGTAAGGAATAAGGTGAGCAATCCCCTTCGTTGCTTTGTCGCTTGCAAAAGTAAGAAAAAGGATTTGTATCTGCAAACGATTACGAATATTTTTCTGAAAAAGATTCCGTTTCTTCGTCTATTTTCATATTTTAGTTGTACCTTTGCACACGCTATGGAAAAGCAAATACGCCATGAAGGCATCGTGGAGTCGGTAGAGGACGGGCTCGTCAGAGTGCGCATCCTGCAGGCGTCAGCCTGCGCCGCATGCAAGGTGGCTGCCCGATGTCACACTGCCGAGGCCAAGGAAAAGATTATCGATGTCGTGGCGGACGGTCGTGAGACCTTCCGCTGGGAGAAAGGGCAAGCCGTGACGGTCAGCACATCGGGCGCTATGGCAGGCAGGGCTTTGCTACTGGGCTTCGGCATCCCTCTGATCATCATGCTTGCAGTGCTCGTCATGGCGTTGGCAGCGAAATGCAGCGAAGGATTGGCCGCACTCTTGATGATTGCCTCGCTCATACCTTATTATATATGTCTGTGGCTCTTCCGCCACCGCATAGCCGGCAGCATCGCTTTTCATATCGAATCGTAAAACAAACTACAAACTCAACAATAAAACATTCAACATAACTATGAATTTCATCTTGATTGCAGTATTAGTGCTTGGAGGCATCGCGCTCATCGCAGCCATCGTGCTGTTTGTATGCTCCAAGCGCTTTGCTGTTTATGAAGACCCGCGCATCGCCCAGGTGAACGAGTTGTTGCCTGGCGCCAACTGCGGCGGCTGCGGCTTTGCCGGTTGTGGCGGCATGGCCGATGCACTGGTGAAAGGCGCCGATGCAGGCAGCCTTGAAGGGCTGAACTGTCCTGTCGGCGGCAGTGAGGTGATGGGCCGCGTGGCCGACCTCTTGGGCATGGCCATTGCCAACGGTGAGCCGAAGGTGGCCGTGGTGCGTTGCAACGGCTCATGTGAGAACAGACCGAAGATAGCTGAGTATGCTGGCCTGCGTTCCTGTGCGGCCATGCATGCCTGCGGCGCCGGCGAGACCGCCTGCGGCTTTGGCTGTTTGGGCTGTGGCGACTGTGTGCAGGCCTGCCAGTTTGGTGCCATCCACATCAATCCTGAGACAGGACTGGCAGAGGTGGACGAAGAGAAATGTACGGCTTGCGGCGCTTGCACCAAGGCCTGTCCGCGCGGCATCATCGAGTTGCGCAAGAAGGGTCTGAAGGGTCGTCGCGTCTTCGTGTCGTGTGTGAACAAGGACAAGGGTGCCGTGTCGCGCAAAGCCTGCACGGTGAGCTGCATTGGCTGCGGCAAGTGCGTCAGGGAATGTCAGTTTGAAGCCATCACCCTCGGACAAAATCTTTCCTACATCGATTCGAACAAGTGTCACCTGTGTCGCAAATGCGTCAGCGTCTGTCCTACGCACGCCATTCAGGCCGTCAACTTCCCCGCTCCCAAGCCCGTTGAACCAAAAGTAGAAGGAAAGGAGGCAACAGTATGAACATCAGAACATTTCGTATAGGTGGTATTCACCCCGAAGAGAACAAACTGACGCATGAGGCGGCCACACAGGTGGCGCCGCTGCCCAAGCAGGCCATCTTCCCCTTGAGCCAGCACATCGGCGCTCCTGCCGTGCCTATCGTGCAGAAAGGCGACAAGGTGAAGGTGGGCACCATGATTGCCGATGCCGGCGGATTCGTTTCGGCTCCCATCTTCAGCAGTGTCAGCGGCACAGTGGCCAAGATTGATACGGCCATCGATGCTACAGGCTATCGCAAGCCCTGCATCTTTATCGATGTGGAAGGTGACGAATGGGAAGAGAGCATTGACCGCTCAGACAAACTGGAACTGGTGAAAGACCATCCTGAACTGACCCCCGAGGAAATCGTCAGGCTGATAAAGAGCGCAGGCATCGTGGGTATGGGTGGCGCCTGCTTCCCTACCTTCATTAAGCTGACACCGCCTCCCACAGCCAAGGCTGAGTGTGTCATCATCAACGCGGTGGAGTGCGAGCCTTACATCACTGCCGACTACAGGCTGATGATGGAGCACGCCGACGAAATCATTGTTGGCTTGGAGCTGCTGATGAAGGGCGCCAAGGTGACCAAGGGCTACATCGGCATTGAGACGAACAAGCCCAAGGCCATCGAACTGCTCACGAAGAAGTGCACCGAAGCGTTTAACAGTTCGGCATACAGCGTCGAGGTGGTTCCTCTGGCCCAGCGCTATCCGCAAGGCGGCGAGAAACAGCTGGTTGACGCCGTCATCCGCCGTCAGGTGCCGGCTCCGCCTGCCATCCCTGTCAATGTGGGAGCCATCGTGCAGAACGTGGGTACGGCCTTCGCTGTCTATCAGGCTGTGATGAAGCACAAGCCGCTGTTCGAGCGCTACACCACCGTGACGGGCAAGCGCCTGCAGCATCCGGGCAACTTCCTGGTGCGCATGGGCACGCCGATGCAGATGCTCATCGGCCTGTGTGGCGGTATGCCCGACTGCGACAACAAACTGCTGGCTGGCGGCCCGATGATGGGCAAGGCGCTCACATCGACCGAGGTGCCCATCTGCAAGGGAACGAACTCGGTGACCATCCTCAGCGATGACGATGCACGCCGCCAGGAGCCGCAGCCCTGCATCCGCTGTGCGAAGTGCGTCAGCGCCTGCCCCATGGGACTGGAGCCTTATCTGCTGGCCAAGCTCTCTGCTTTCAAAAACTGGGAGAAAGCCGAGCATGAGGATATTGTCAGCTGCATAGAGTGTGGCTCGTGCCAGTTTACCTGTCCTGCCCACCGCCCGCTGCTTGACAACATCCGTCAGGGCAAGCAAACTGTTATGGGCATCATCCGCAGCCGCGCTGCCGCAAAGAAGTGATTGGCATCACTCCTTACTACACAACTCCTTATTCCCCAACTCCATACTCTCAACTCCATACTACATAACTCCTTAGAAAATGCTTATCGTATCACTTTCCCCCCACACCCACGGCACCGATTCGGTGGAGCGCAACATGCGAGGCGTCATCATCGCCCTGCTGCCGGCGCTGCTGGTGTCGTTCTTCTACTTCGGCATCGGCTCGGTCATCGTCTGCCTCAGCAGCGTCGCTGCCTGTGTCTTCTTTGAGTGGGTCATCAACAAATACATCCTGAAGAACCCGCGCACCACCATCACCGACTGTTCGGCCGCTTTGACAGGTTTGCTCTTGGGCATGAACCTGCCGTCGAACCTGCCTATCTGGATCATCATCATTGGCGCCCTCTTCGCCATCGGCGTGGCCAAGATGACCTTTGGCGGTCTGGGCAACAACATCTTCAATCCCGCACTTGTAGGCCGCTGTGCCTTGCTGGTGGCCTTCCCCGCGCAGATGACCAGCTGGCCGGAGACGGGGCAGCTCCTCTCCTACACCGATGCCACCACGGGCGCCACGCCGCTCAGCGTGATGAAAGAAGCCATCAAGACGGGCGATGCTTCTGTGCTTGACCGTCTGCCAGACTCGTTACACATGCTGCTGGGCGACCCCTCGGTAGGATATGGCGCAGGAGCCCTGGGCGAGGTCTGTGCCTTGGCATTGCTCTTAGGCTTGGCCTTCATGCTGTGGAAGAAAATCATCACCTGGCATATCCCGGTGAGCATTATCGGCACGGTGTTCGTGTTCAGCGCCATCATGCATCTGGCTGATCCTATCTATGCCAATCCTGTGGCTGTCATCCTCAGCGGCGGCTTGATGTTGGGCGCTATTTTCATGGCTACCGACTATGTGACGTCGCCCATGACCCCGAAGGGACAAATCATCTACGGCGTGTGCATCGGCCTGCTCACCATCATCATCCGCAACTGGGGCAGCTATCCCGAGGGCATGTCGTTTGCCATCCTCATCATGAACGCCTTCACACCACTCATCAACAACTATGTCAAACCCAAGCGCTTCGGCGAAGTGCCTGCTAAACAGTAAAAGACCATGAAGAAGTTAGAATCATCATTGCTGAATATGGTGCTTGTGCTGACATGCATTGCTGTCATCATGGGCGGTGTGCTGGCCTTTGTCAACCATGTCACCGCTGCACCCATCGAGGAGCAGAAGAAGATGGCCTTGGAAAACGGCATCAAGACTGTGATGCAGGCCGACAACCTGACCGTTAGCCAGATAGACACAGTCAAGATGACCGATGCCAAGGGCAAAGAGCAGGTTTACATTATATATAATAATGAGAAGGGCGCCGCTGTGCAGAGCTCTACGATGGGCTTCGGCGGTGAACTGAAGGTGCTTGTCGGCTTCGACACCGACGGCAACATCCTTGGCTACACACTCTTGGAGCATCAGGAGACGCCAGGCCTGGGAGCCAAAGCCGACCAGTGGTTCCAGAAGGGACAGAAAGGCGACATCATCGGCTTGAACCCCGCCGGGGGACTCACCGTCAGCAAGGACGGAGGCCAGGTGGATGCCATCACCGCATCTACCATCACCAGCCGGGCCTTCCTGCTGGCTGTGACCAACGCCTACAATGCCTACAAGGCCGGGAAGTAATCTTCATTGCCACATCTCCTCATAACGACGTAACGATATAACGTAATAACGTAATAACGATATAACGTAATAACGTAATAACGTAACAACGTAATAACGTAATAACGTAACAACGTAATAACGTAACAACGTAATAACGTAATAACGTAATAACGTAATAACGATATAACGTAAAAAACGCAACAACGCAATAACGCAATAACGGAAAAAAAATCATGAATTATATCTCAATAGTCAAGAACGGCATCGTCAAGGACAACCCCACGTTTGTCCTGATGCTGGGCATGTGTCCCACGCTGGCCACCACAACATCGGCCATCAACGGCCTGTCGATGGGCTTGGCCACGATGGTGGTGCTCATCTGCACCAATGTTGTCATCTCGCTGCTGAAGAGCGTCACGCCCGACAAGGTGCGCATCCCCGTGTTCATCGTGGTCATCGCTGCCTTTGTCACCATCCTGCAGCTGGTCATCAAGGCTTTCCTGCCCGATGTGGACAAGGCGCTGGGCCTCTTCATCCCCCTCATCGTGGTGAACTGCATCATCCTGGGACGTGCCGAAGCCTTCGCTGCCAAGAACAGCCCTGTGGCTTCGCTCTTCGACGGCATCGGCATCGGACTGGGTTTCACGCTGGCCCTGACGCTCCTCGGCATTGTCCGTGAACTGCTCGGCGCCGGCTCTGTCTTCGGATTCACGCTGCTGCCCGAGACCTACAACATCCTGCTCTTCATCCTCCCTCCGGGAGCCTTCATCACGCTGGGATTCCTCATTGCCATTGTCAACAAGCTTCGTCAGGACTCTAAATAACGTCATCACGTGATAACGTTATAACGAAAAACAAGAAAAAACTATGGAATATATATTGATTTTCATCAGCGCCATCTTCGTCAACAATATTGTTCTGGCGCAGTTCCTGGGCATCTGCCCGTTCCTCGGCGTATCGAAAAAGATTGATACATCGTTAGGCATGTCTGCTGCCGTAGCCTTTGTCATGGTGCTGGCCACTGTCGTGACATGGCTTGTGCAGACCTTCGTGCTTGTCCCCAACGGGCTGGAGTATCTGCAGACCATTGCCTTCATCCTCGTCATTGCCTCGTTGGTACAGATGGTGGAGATTATTCTCAAGAAGGTGTCGCCCGCCCTCTATCAGGCACTGGGCATCTTCCTGCCGCTCATCACCACCAACTGCGCCGTTTTAGGCGTGGCCATCCTTGTCATACAGAAAGACTTCAACCTGGCTCAGTCGGTGATGTACGCCTTCAGTACCGCCATCGGCTTTGGCCTCGCCCTGACGGTCTTCGCCGGTATGCGTGAACAATTAGAGCTGACCAATATTCCCAAGGGCATGCGTGGCATGGCTATCGTATTGGTCAGCGCTGGTCTGCTCAGCCTCGCTTTCATGGGCTTTTCGGGCGTCGACGGCGGCTTGCGCACCTTCTTCGGACTCGATTAACTATTCGCCTGAAGGTTTGATGTCTTCTATCTGCAACTGCACTTCGCTGCGCTTGTAGATATTCTCCTCAATGGTATAGATAATGTCGAATGAGCGCTTCGACTTGATGTAGCGTGCAGCAGCACTCTGCCCGAAGGCGATGCCGTTCATCACATTGCTGGAGTGTGAGTCGACAAGCTCGAGCTTGATATGCTCCTGCTGTCGGCCCACTACTTTTGATGTGCCGTAGTCATAGACATTGCGTGTGCAGAACAACGGCTTGGGGTTGTCGGGACCGTGTGGCGCCAGTTTCTTCAAGTCGTTGTGCAGTTTCTTCGTGATGTCCTTGAAGTCCAGCTGCACCTCTATCTCCATGGCGGCCTCGGTCTGCTCGGGCATGATGTGATTGCTGACATAGTCCTGGAAGCGGCGGCGGAACTCAGGTATGTTCTCCGTCTTCAGCGTCAGGCCCACGGCGTAGGTATGGCCGCCGAAATTCTCCAACAGGTCGCGGCAGCTCTTGATGGCGCTGTAGATGTCGTAGCCAGCCACCGAGCGGGCCGAGCCGGTGGCTATGCCGTCCTGACACGACAGGACAACAGTGGGACGGTAGTACATCTCCGTGAGCCTTGACGCCACGATGCCCACTACGCCTTTTTTCCATCCTTCGCTGTAAAGCACGATGGCGGGCTGGTGCTCCTGGCTCTCCAGACGCTCCACAATCTGGTTGGCTTCTTCGCTCATCTGCTTGTCGATGTCCTTGCGCTGCTCGTTGTACTCGTTGATGTGGATGGCTTCTTGCAAGGCACGCTTGTAGTCGCGCTCCACCAGCAGGTCGACGGTTTCCGTGCCGTTCATCACCCTGCCGCTGGCATTGATGCGCGGGCCAATCTTGAACACGATGTCGCTCATGTTGATGTCGCGTCCGGACAGTCCGCTGATTTCGATGATGGCTTTCAGACCCGTGGAAGGACTTTGGTTGAGCTGCTTCAGCCCATGGAAGGCCAGGATGCGGTTCTCGCCCATCACCGACACCATGTCGGCCGCGATGCTGACGGCACAGAAGTCGAGTAGGGGAATGAGCTGCGAGAAGGGGATGCCGTTGTTCTTGGCAAAGGCCTGCATGAACTTAAAGCCCACGCCGCAACCGCAGAGGTCCTTGAAGGGATAGGTGCTGTCGTTGCGCTTGGGGTTGAGGATGGCCACGGCGCAGGGCATCTCGTCGTCGGGCACATGATGGTCGCAGATGATGAAGTCGATGCCCATCTCCTTGGCCTGACGTATCTCGTCGATGGCCTTGATGCCGCAGTCGAGCACGATAATGAGTTTCACGCCGGCCTCCTGTGCGTGCTCCAGCCCTTTCTGGCTGATGCCGTAGCCCTCTTCGTAGCGCGAGGGAATGTAATACTCGATGTTCGAGTAGAACTGCTGCAGGAAGCGGTAGACCAGTGCCACAGCTGTACAGCCGTCGACGTCGTAGTCGCCATACACCATGATACGCTCTTTGCGGCCCATGGCATCGTTGAGCCGGTCTACGGCAATGTCCATGTCGTTCATCAGGAACGGGTCGATGAGCTCGCTGAGCAATGGGCGCAAGAAGCGCTTGGCAGCCGACTCGGTGCGTATGCCGCGCTCTATGAGCAGACCGGCCATCACAGTGCTGGTATTCAGCTTTTCGGCCAGCTCCTTAGCCTGCTGTTGTCGCTCGGGTGAGGGTGGTTGATAGTTCCATTTAGAGTTCATTATGCTGTTTGTTGATGATTCCTTTTCTGTTAAAATCGCCTATTAAGGCAATTTAAGCCTACAAAAGTAACAATAAAAAACGAAACAGCGGCATTTTTTCTTGAAAATCTCACAAAAAAAATGACTCATGCTGTGGCCTGTGTGTTTTTTCGCGGCTTTGAAAATATCTGACTCCCAATTGCTCCCTCCTCGTAATTGCCTACATAATGGCTGTGCCAATGGTCGGCAGAGCTAAAAATGAAGGGGCGACAGAACATGCACAGCATTTCTGTCGCCCCTTCAGGCAGTTCAACCACTGGTTGACTTTACTTGTTGTCTACAGCGGCCTGCTCAATGGGCAGACACTTCTTGTAGTTGGCGATGTAACGCTCGAATCCAGCCACGTCCTCAGCGGTGGGAGCGATGCTGACGCCCGTGTTGCCGGCAAAGACAACATTCTCTAAGTAGTCGGCCAGCGAGAGCTTGTCAGGATTGTTCACTGCGTAGCCGGCCAGCAGGGCGATGCCCCATGCACCGCCTTCGCCTGCGGTCTCCATCACGCTGATGGGGCTGTTGAGGGCAGCAGCGAGCATGCGCTGACCCACGCCTGGCGTCTTGAAGTATCCGCCGTGGCCAGTAATGCGGTCCACGCTAATCTTCTCGTCCTTGAACAGGATGTCGTTGCCAATCTTCAACACGCCGATGGCGCCATAGAGGTGGGCACGCATGAAGTTAGCGAGGTTGAACTTGTCGTTGGCTGAGCGCACGAACATCGGGCGTCCTTCTGCCAGGCCGGTGACAGGCTCGCCCGACACATAGTTGTAAGCCATCAGTCCGCCGCAGTCGGTATCGCCCTCGAGGGCTTTGTTGAACAGCTTGCCGTAGATCTCGTTCATGTCCACAGGCACGCCCAACAGCTGCTGGTACTCCTTGAAGAGTCCCACCCAGGCATTGATGTCGCTGGTGCAGTTGTTGCAGTGCACCATGGCCACGAGGCTTCCGTCGGGCGTCGTCACCATGTCTATCATCTCGTAGGGCTTGCTCAGCGGTTTCTCCAGAACAATCATCGAGAACGACGATGTGCCTGCCGAGACGTTGCCCGTGCGCTGCTTCACAGCGTTGGTGGCCACCATGCCCGTGCCGGCGTCGCCCTCGGGAGGACAGACGGGAATGCCGGGCTTCAGATGACCGCTGACATCGAGCTTCTTGGCACCCTCGGGAGTGAGGAAACCGGCGTTCTCGCCAGCATTGAGCGACTTGGGCAGGATGTCGAGCAGCTTCCAGTCATAGCCCTTTGGCTCGATGAGCTTGTCGAACTTCTCCACCATCGTGGCGTCGTAGGTCTTCGTGGCGGGATCGACGGGAATCATGCCCGAGGCATCGCCCACGCCCAGTACGAACTGGCCTGTCACCTGCCAGTGAACATAGCCGGCCAGGGTGGTGAGGTACTTGATGTCAGCCACGTGCTCGTTGTTGTCCAGGATGCACTGGTAGAGGTGGCTGATGCTCCAGCGCAGGGGGATGTTGTAATTGAACAGCTCCGAGAGTGCAGCAGCGGCCTGGCCCGTGTTGGTGTTGCGCCATGTGCGGAAGGGCACCAGAATCTCCTGTTTCTCGTTGAAGGCCATGTAGCCGTGCATCATGGCTGAGAAGCCGATGGCAGCCAAAGCTTCGATTTCGCAGTCATACTGCTTCATCACGTCTCTGCGCAGGTCGGCATAGCAGTCCTGCAGGCCATACCAGATGGCCTCAACACTGTAGGTCCACAGTCCGTCGACGAGCTGGTTCTCCCACTCGTGCGAGCCTTGTGCGATGGGTTTGTTCTCCTGGTCGATGAGTACGGCCTTGATGCGGGTGGAACCAAATTCGATTCCGAGGATGGCCTTTCCGGCCTCGATGGTTTGTTTTGCTGTCATAAGTGAAGGATTTGACAATTTATAATTTCGGTTTTAAAGTAATTTGTTGGCAAAGGTAGTTCATTTTCCGCAAATATCCAAACAATTAGCCTGATTTGTTTGTCGTTTTTTCTTCTTTTTGGCTTGGCTCCACATGAACGGCCACATGAGTCAGTTTGCCGTAGTGCTCTTTCAGCAGATGTTCCACCTCCGATGCCTTGTCATGTGCCTGGCGCAAGCTGATGTCGCCGTCCATGCGGATGTGCAGCTCAATGGCATAATGGTTGCCGATGCGTCGTGTGCGCAGGTTATGCGGATTTTGTATGCCTGTCAGCGAGGCCACCAGCGACAATATCTCCTGCTCCACGTCGTCGGGCAGCGACTGTTCCATGAGGTCGCCGATGCCGCCGCGCAACAGGTCGACGGCCACCTTCACGATGAAGATGCCCACAATGACCGAGGCGATGGGGTCGAGCACCGTCCAGCGCTGTCCGAGGAGGATGGCTCCGCCGATGCCTGCCGCCGTGCCTATCGACGACAGGGCATCGCTGCGGTGATGCCACGCGTTGGCCTCCAGAGCCTGTGACTGCAGCTGATGTGCCTTGCGCATGGAGTAGCGGTAGACGCCTTCCTTCAGCACGATGGACAGCAGTGCTGCCCAGAGAGCCAGCAGTCCGGGGGCTGTCAGCTCTTCGCCGTTGGCCCACGCGATGATTTTTACCACACCACTGTAGACAATGCCCACGGCCACGCCCAGAAGAGCCAGACCGATGATGGTCATGGCCAACGTCTCGTACTTGCCATGTCCGTAGTCGTGTGTCTTGTCCTTAGGCATGGCACTCAGACGGACAAACACCAGCACGATGATGTCGGTGACGAAGTCGCTGAGTGAGTGGACAGCGTCAGCCACCATCGCGGCGCTATGCCCCACGATGCCGGCCACGAACTTGAAGAGCAGCAACAGCACATTGACTGCGCCGCCCACCAGCGTCACCTTGTAAACCTCTTTTGTTGACTGTTGAGTGTTGATTGTAGGTTGGCTTTTGTGGGTTATGACAGGGCGTTAATCAGTTCTTTAGGGGTGAGCAGCGTCTGCGTCCCCGTCTCCATATCCTTCAGCGTCACCTTGCCTTCGGCCATCTCGCTGTCGCCTGCCAGTACGACGAAGGGGATGTGCTTCGCATTGGCGTAAGCCATCTGCTTCTTCATCTTTGCTGCGTCGGGGAACATCTCTGAGCGGATGCCGGCTTGGCGCACCTGGGCGATGATGGGCAGGCAGTAGGCGGCCTCTTTCTCGCCAAAGTTGATGAAGAGCACGCGGCTGGTCTGCAGTGAGTCCTTGGGGTAGAGGTCTAAGGCGTCGAGGACATCGTAGATGCGGTCCACGCCGAAGCTGATGCCCACGCCCGAGAGTCCCGGCATGCCGAAAATGCCCGTCAGGTTGTCGTAGCGTCCACCACCCGAGATGCTGCCCATAGGCGTGTCGAGGGCCTTCACTTCGAAGATGGCGCCGGTGTAGTAGTTCAGGCCGCGGGCCAGGGTGAGGTCGAGCTGCAGTTCGTTGTTGAGTGTTAAGTGTTGAGTGTGAAGTGACGTTTGTCCTGTTGCAGCGTCAGCGTCACCTGCCTCCAAACTCTCATTACTCAGCAACCGAAGGATGGTCCTCGTCTCCTCCACACCCTTCATGCCCGTCTGGCTGTCCTTCAGCACTTCGGCTATGGTGTTGAGCTTCTCCTCGTTAGAGCCTTCAAGCAGGATGATGGGCTGTAACTTACTGATTTGCTCTTCGGTAAGTCCATTGTTGCGAAGTTCTGCATTAACGTTGTCGATGCCTATCTTGTCGAGTTTGTCAATGGCTACGGTGATGTCCACAATCTTATCAGCAGCACCGATGACCTCGGCAATGCCCGACAGTATCTTGCGGTTATTAATCTTTATCTGTACGCGCACGCCCAAGCGCGTGAAAACGGTGTCGAGGATTTGCGTCAGCTCCACCTCATTGAGCAGTGAGTCGCTGCCCACCACATCGCCATCAAACTGGTAGAACTCGCGGTAGCGTCCTTTCTGCGGACGGTCGGCACGCCACACGGGCTGCACCTGATAGCGCTTGAACGGCAGCTGCAGCTCTTCGCGGTGCATCACTACATAGCGGGCGAAAGGCACGGTGAGGTCGTAGCGCAGGCCTTTCTCGCACATCTTCGATGCTAAGTGCAGAGCGTTGCGCTCTTGCAGCTCCTCGTCGCTGACCTTGGCCAGGCAGTCGCCAGAGTTGAGCACCTTGAAGAGCAGCTTGTCGCCCTCCTCGCCATATTTGCCCATCAGCGTCTGCAGCGTCTCCATGGCAGGCGTCTCAATCTGCTGGAATCCGTAGAGCTCGTAGACCTCGCGGATGGTGTTCAGTATGTAGTTGCGCTTGGCCATTTCCATCGGGCCGAAGTCGCGTGTTCCTTTGGGGATACTTGGTTTCATTTCTGTTAAAGTCAATTAAAAGTGTACATAGCCTATGTACAGTGTGTACAGAGGCCATGTACAGAGTGTACAAAGCCTCTGTACACTTATAAGCTACTTCCTTATGATGGTCTGCTCGCGGTCTGGGCCGATGGAGATAATCTTGATGGGTGTCTCAAGCTCTTTCTCAAGGAAAGCGATGTAGTCCTTGAACTGCTGCGGGAACTGATCCTCGGTAGTGAAGTGCGTCATGTCCGTCTTCCAGCCGGGCAGCTCCTGATAGATGGGTTCAATTCCTTCTTCAATGTTATATGGGAAGTAATTGATTTCCTGACCGTTTTGCTTGTAGGCCACGCACGCCTTGATGGTGTCGAAACCGTCGAGCACGTCGCTCTTCATCATGATGAGCTGCGTCACGCCGTTCACCATGATGCTGTAGCGCAGGGCCACCAGGTCAATCCATCCGCAGCGGCGCTCGCGACCGGTGACGGCACCGTACTCGTGACCGAGGTCGCGTATCTTCTTGCCCGTCTCGTCGAACAGCTCTGTGGGGAAGGGGCCGGCACCCACACGGGTGCAGTAAGCCTTCATAATGCCGTAGACCTCGCCTATCCTGTTGGGGCCGATGCCCAGACCTGTGCAGGCCCCGGCGCAGATGGTATTCGAAGAGGTGACAAAAGGATAGCTGCCAAAGTCCACGTCGAGCATGGTGCCCTGGGCTCCCTCGCACAGCAGGCTCTTGCCCTCACGCAGCAGGCCGTTGATTTCGTGCTCGCTGTCGATGATGGGGAACTGGCGCAGGTACTCTACGCCCTCCAGCCATTTCTTCTCTACCTCCGTGATGTCGTATTCGAAGTTGAGCGACTTCAGAATAGCCTCGTGGCGAGCCTTTGCAGCCGCATATTTCTCTTCGAAATGCTCGAGGATGTCACCCACGCGCAAGCCCGTGCGGCTCACCTTGTCGGTATAGGTGGGGCCGATGCCCTTGCCCGTCGTGCCCACCTTGTTCTTACCCTTCTGCGCCTCGTAGGCGGCGTCGAGCACACGGTGGGTGGGCATGATGAGATGCGCCTTCTTTGAAATGTGCAGACGCTCCTTCAGCGGATGACCGCTCTGTTCCAGCGCTTTGGCCTCGTCCATGAAGAGGTCGGGCGCCAGCACCACACCGTTGCCGATGATATTCACCTTGTCGCCCTGGAAGATGCCCGAGGGGATGCTGCGCAGCACATATTTCTGTCCCTCAAACTCCAGGGTGTGCCCAGCATTGGGACCGCCTTGGAAACGGGCCACCACGTCATAACGGGGAGTGAGCACATCGACTACTTTTCCCTTGCCTTCATCGCCCCACTGCAATCCCAGCAGGACGTCAACCTTTCCTTTGTTCATCATTTTTGTCGTTATCTGTTGTTTTATGTTTGTTGCTCTTACGAGTGATGACAGACTGGCATGAGGAGCAGACGCCGTAGATGTAGAGTGAGAACACATCCTGCCGGAAACGCTTCAGCCGCATCGCCGCGATGGCCTTCGTCACCTCAGGCGCCTTCACCTCCGTCACCTTGCCGCACATGGTGCAGATCTGGTGGCAGTGGTTGTCACCAGGATAATAGGCTTCATACTTCGTCGTGCCCTGAATGTTGTGGCGGATGACGATGCGAAGCTCGATGAAAAGATTCAGGGTGTTGTAAAGAGTGGCTCTCGATACGGGGAAGTGCTGGTCGTCGGCCAGTTTCTGCCCCAACTCCTCGAGAGTGAAATGGCCGTCGATGTCATAGACGGCCTTCAAAATGGCATAACGCTCAGGCGTCTTGCGATAATTATTCATCTCTAAATAATTATCCAAGATGCGCTCACTGGCCTGCCGCACACTTTCTTTTTTCTCTGCTGCCTTCATAATCGAAGGCACAAAAGTACAAATAAAGATTGAAGAAGGCGATGTCGTGATGTTAAAAATGGCTAAATCTGCATTTTATGTCTCAGTTTTTTTGTCATGTCGCAAAGAATGTGTAACTTTACACCCAAAAACTGAAACGCTATATCAATCTTATAAACTTAAACACCCCAAAAACCAATGAAAACACTGAGAAGAACAATGCTTGGCGCCGGTGCTCTGATGGCACTGGTCTTCGCTGCCTGCACAGGCGGACAGCAGCCCGCAGCTCAACTGACTGCTTCAGGACTGGATCCTGTGAAGTTTGACACCGTAGTGAATGGCGACAGCGTGAAACTCTATACGCTGAAGAACCAAAACGGCCTGGAGGCTTGCATCACCAACTTCGGCGGACGCGTCGTCTCGCTGATGGTACCCGACCGTGACGGCAAGATGACCGACGTGGTGCTGGGCTATGACAACATTGCCCAGTATGCTGACGCCGCCAACTTCGGCAGCGACTTTGGCGCATCCATCGGACGCTATGCCAACCGCATCAAGAACGGACAGTTCAAAATTGGCGATGAGACCATCCAGCTGCCCCAGAACAACTTTGGCCACTGCCTGCACGGCGGACCCACCGGATGGCAGTATCAGGTGTACAAGGCTGAGCAGACTGACAGCAACAGCGTGAAACTGACCCTTGTCAGCCCCGACGGCGACAACAATTTCCCCGGTGAAGTGACGGCTGTCGTGACCTACACGCTGACGGCTGACAATGCCCTCGACATCAAGATGGAGGCTACGACCAACAAGACCACCATCGTGAACATGACCAATCACTCCTACTTCAACCTCAACGGCGACCCCACTCAGCCTGCAATGGACATGGAGCTTTACATCAATGCCGACACCTTCACACCGGCTGACTCCACCTTCATGCCCACCGGCGAGATACGCGACGTGACGGGCACACCGATGGACTTCCGCACACCGCACGCCATACAGGACTCGCTGCGCATGGACTACGAGCAGGTGAAGTTTGGCAACGGCTTCGACCACAACTGGATTCTTAACACCAAGGGCGACGACACACAGGTTTGCGCTTCGCTCTATTCACCCAAGACCGGCATCTTCCTTGAGACCTACACCAACGAACCCGGCATCCAGGTGTACACCGGCAACTTCCAGGGCATCGACGGCGAGCAGGACAAGGTGCGCAAGGGCGGCGTGAAGTACCCGCAGCGTCCCTCAGTATGCTTAGAGAGCCAGAAATATCCCAACTCACCCAACGTGGCCGAGTGGCCCAGCCCCTATCTGAATCCGGGCGAGAAATACTACAGCCATTTGGTGTTCAAGTTCTCAGTCAAATAAGGGATAGTTATGGCACAGACAGATAGCGGTAGCCGCGGCTACCTTATTGGCATCGTGATGGTGGCCGTGCTGGGCGGTCTGCTCTTCGGTTACGACACGGCCGTCATCTCAGGTGCTGAGAAGGGCCTGCAGGCATTCTTCAAGGATGCGCAGGACTTCGACTATACCGACGGCTGGCATGGCTTCACCTCGGCTTCGGCACTCATCGGCTGCATCATCGGCTCGGCACTCAGCGGACTCTTGGCCACACGTTTAGGCCGCAAGAAGTCGCTCATCGTAGCAGGCTTGCTCTTCTTCATCTCGGCACTGGGCTCGATGACGCCCGAGTTCCTGTTCTTCGAGCATGGCAAGCCCACCTATTCGCTGCTCCTCATGTTCAACTTCTACCGCGTCATCGGTGGCATCGGCGTGGGATTGGCCTCGGCCATCTGCCCCATGTACATTGGCGAGGTGGCTCCCTCTAACATAAGAGGTATGTTGGTCAGCTGGAACCAGTTTGCCATTATCTTCGGTCAGCTGGTGGTTTACTTCGTCAACTTCTTCATCCTGGGCGATCACATCCAGCCGCTCGTAGAAGAGATGGGCAAGGGCCTGGCCGCCATCAACCCTGCAGCACAGTGGACGGTGACCACAGGCTGGCGCTACATGTTCGGCTCTGAGGCAGTGCCCGCAGGACTCTTCGCCCTGCTCATCTGCTTCGTACCTGAGACACCGCGCTTTCTGGTCAGCGTCGGACAGGACAAGAAGGCCCTTGGCATCCTGTCGCGCATCAACGGCAGCAGCAAGGCAGCCCAGATTCTGCAGGACATCAAGGACACCATGACGGTGAAGACCGAGAAGCTCATGACTTACGGTGCGATGTGCATCTTCATCGGCATCATGCTGTCGGTGTTCCAGCAGGCTGTGGGCATCAATGCCGTCCTTTACTATGCTCCGCGCATCTTCGGCGATATGGGCATGGACAACCCGATGATGATTACCGTGTTCATGGGCATCATCAACATCCTCTTCACGCTGGTGGCCATCTTCACCGTCGAGAAGTGGGG
>JAEEGJ010012476.1_pt1 | contig 21030 bp, 23 predicted proteins | sample 8958761 | NCBI WGS metagenome assembly JAEEGJ01 (sample SAMN16246546, study PRJNA631951) | gut metagenome | biome: gut microbiome; feature: rumen; material: RS-attached | host: Bos | place: Iran: Karaj | collected 2018-10
TCCAAATCCAAAAAATTGAACGGTTTGTTTATTCTACCCAAGAGTATATAAAAACACTCTCGCTTCTTGTACTACTTCTGTCTATGTAAATCTTTCAAAGAACTCTTTCTTTTATGCTCATCGCCGTTTTTTGGCGAAAGCGAGTGCAAAGGTACAACAATTCCAGCAACCCTCCAAACTTTTCGAGGAAAATTTTCATTTTTACCCTAAAGTTTTCGACTTTATTGACAAATCCACCTCTCAAGCATCCTATTTTAGCCAAAATAATAAGGGAACAACGCGAAAACAGTAGCGTCATTCCCTTATATTATATATATAATGTACGTGCGAGAACTATTCGCGACGTCCAAAGATTCGAAGCAGATAAATAAAGAGGTTCACGAAGTCAAGATAGAGTGTCAGCGCACCCAGCAATGCTATTTTCTGCGAACCTTCGCTAGCATCGGGAGCCATTTGCAACATCCGTTTGATCTTCTGCGAGTCGTATGCCGTCAGTCCTACGAATATCAGCACACCGAGGTAGCTGACAATCATCTCCAGACCAGAACTCTTCAAGAAGATGTTCACAACTGTAGCGATAATAATGCCGATCAGTGCCATAAAGAGAATCTTACCCATAGAAGTCAAATCGGTCTTTGTGGTATAGCCAATCAATGCCATTACCGCAAAAGTACCCGCAGTGATAAAGAAGACACTTGCGATACTCGACGTGGTGTAGATGACAAAAATCGATGATAACAATGCACCATTAATCACCGAATATAGGATAAACATCAGCGTGGCTGTTGTCAGCGACAAACGATTGATGGCCGCACTAACACCAAACACCAGTCCGAACTCTGCAATTACCAGTCCCCAGAAAAGCAACTGGTTAGAATAAAGCGCCGTTAATATACCCGGACTTGTAGCCACTCCATAAGCAGTTGAACCTGTAATAACGAGTGCTAATGTCATCCAAACATACACTTTCCGCATTAGTACAGGAAAAGCTGTTGACATCGAGAGACCTTGCTCACGAGTCATGGCATCGAAATTCAATTCATTATAATTCATACTCATAGCAAATTTATTATTCATTATACTTTAAGCAAATATGATGCCACAAAGGTACACATTTACATTTAATAAAACATAAAATGCAGCAAAAATTACCATTTATATTAGTATTTTTGTGTCTTTTTCACTATATTTGTAGCCAATAAAACTATAAATAATACGCCTATATATGAAAATCGGACTTTTTATTCCCTGTTATGTCGATGTGGTTTATCCCGAAGTTGGTGTTGCCACATACAAACTACTAAAACATCTTGGCCTTGATGTGGACTACCCCCTGAATCAGACCTGTTGCGGACAGCCGATGGCTAATGCCGGATTCGAAGCAAAGGCAATCCCCCTTGCTGAAAAATTCGAAGAGAAGTTCAAAGGCTTCGACTATATCGTATCGCCTTCTGTCAGTTGTACAGCCTTTATCAGACTGAATTATCCGCGATTACTCCAGAAAGGTCACAAGTGCGAGACAGCCGAGAAAGCAATGGACGTAGTGGAGTTTCTTCATGATGTGGTGAAAGTAGATCAGCGATTAGGTTCCTTCCCCCATAAGGTCAGTCTGCACAACTCTTGCCACGGTGTACGCGAGTTAGGACTGAGTTCACCAAGCGAAGAACATGTGAACAAGTTTAATAAGATCAAGGATCTGCTGGCATTAGTTGATGGTATCCAGGTTGTTGAGCCCGAGCGCCCTGACGAGTGCTGCGGCTTTGGTGGTATGTTCTCTGTAGAAGAGACAGCGGTGAGTGCACAAATGGGCAAGGACAAGGTTGAACGACACATCCAGACGGGTGCCGAATATGTGACAGGTCCTGACTGCTCTTGTTTGATGCACATGGCTGGTGTTGCCAAGAAACAAGGGTTGAACATCGAGTTCAAGCACGTGGTAGAGATTCTCGCCGCAGGACTATGAAAGGTAAAAAGGTAAAAAGGTAAAAAGTAAAAAAGTAAAAAGAAGAAAGTTATGAGTACTGGACATAGCATAGCAGCAAAGGAGTTCTTAAAGAACCAGACATACGCCAAATGGCATGATGCCACTTTCTGGGCAGTTCGCACCAAACGTGACAATATGGCATACGGTCTTGACGAGTGGGAACAATTACGCGAAAAGGCGAGTGCCATCAAGCGTCATACCATCACCCATCTCGACGAGTATCTCGACCAGTTTGCTACGAATGCCGAGAAGAACGGCTGTATCGTGCATTGGGCAAAAGATGCCAACGAGTTCAACGAGATCGTGTATGGCATCCTGAAGCAACATGATGTCAAGAAGATGGTGAAATCGAAATCGATGCTGACAGAGGAGTGCGAGATGAATCCTTATCTTGAAGCCCGCGGTATTGAGGTGGTAGAGACCGATCTTGGTGAGCGTATCATCCAGCTGAAAGGTCAGAAGCCCAGTCATATCGTGATGCCTGCCATCCATCTGAATCACGACGATGTGGGTGAGCTCTTTGAGGAGAAAGGCATCTCTACAGAAAAAGGCAACCACGATCCCACCTACCTCACCTATCGCGCCCGTCTGAGTCTGAGGAACGAGTTCCTGACTGCCGACGCAGGTATGACGGGCGGCAACTTCGGCATCGCTGCCACAGGTGACATCGTGGTGTGCACCAACGAGGGGAATGCCGATATGTCAACCTCATGTCCGAAACTGCATATCGCAGCCATCGGTCTGGAGAAGATTATCCCCAACTACGACTGTCTGGCTGTGTTCCAAAGGATGCTCTGCCGTGCGGGAACTGGTCAGCCGACAACCACCTACACCTCCCATTTCCGCAAGGCCCGTCCTACGGCGCAGCCCATGCATATCATCCTCGTGGATAACGGTCGCAGCGAGTGGATCGGTAATCCTGAGCACTGGGAGGCCCTGAAGTGCATCCGCTGTGGTTCGTGTATGAACACCTGCCCCGTCTATCGTCGTAGTGGTGGTTACAGCTATAGCTACTTCATCCCTGGTCCTATCGGCATCAACCTTGGCATGCTGCGCGACGCACAGAAGCATTCCGGTAATGTGAGTGCCTGTTCACTGTGTAACAGTTGTCAGACGGTATGTCCCGTCAAGGTGAACCTGGGCGATCAGATTTACCAGTGGCGCCAGCAACTCGATGAGTTTGGCACAGCCAACCCACAGAAGAAACTGATGTGTCAGGGCATGAGCACCCTCTACGGCAGCAGTGCCATCTACAATGCAGCCACCTCGATGGCACCATTAGCCAATCTTGTTCCTGCTCCGCTGATGAACCTGAGTCTCAACCCGTGGGCTGAAGGTCATGAGATGATGAAGTTCCCGAAAGAGACCTTCCATTCGTTATGGAAGAAAGGAAAGGTTAAGTAAAGGTAAAAAAGTAAATACCCCATGAGTAACAAAGAAGATATTCTGAAGAGATATAGGGCAAATGTCAGAGAGAAGTTTGACATGCCTGACCTGAGTGATATTAAGGCCATCACCTACCCCGACCCATTGGTGCAGTTTATCAAGATGACCGAGAGTGTGGGTGGTCATGTGATCGAACTAAAGGAGGAACAGGACATCAACGCTGTTGTGAAGGAACTTTACCCCGATGCCAAGGAGATTGCCTCCAACTTGCCAGAGATTACGATTGCCACCAGAAATCCAGATACGGTAGGCAGTGCCAATGACCTGAACGGTACTGACGTGGGCATCATTCGTGGCAAGTTTGGTGTGGCAGAGAATGCCTGCGTGTGGATTCCCCAACAAATGAAGGAGAAAGCCGTCTGCTTTATCTCCGAGAATTTGGTAATCCTGTTGCCGAAGAGCCAGATTGTAAACAACATGCACGAGGCCTATAAGCGCATCGAGTTTGACAAGACCTACGATGGCTACGGCACGTTTATCAGCGGTCCGTCGAAGACTGCCGATATTGCGCAGGTGCTGGTGATGGGTGCCCAAGCCGCCCGCAGCGCTACCGTGCTTCTGCTACCCGAATAAGAATAAGCGCCTCGTGTCATCACTGCCATCACAATAGTTTTTTTGCTACTATTAAATGTAGCAATTGCGCGAATTAAATGTAACAATTGCGCGAATTAAATGTAGTAATTGCAGGATATTAATAGCCGAGAAGAGAAAGATAAGTCTATCTAAAAGCTTTGAGAAACTCCACGACTTGATCTATTTCAGCATCGTTTAGGGCTTGATGACAAGGGATGGAGAGTTCTTGGGTGTGGATTCGCTCGGTGATAGGCAGGGAAAGGTGGTTCCATTCGGCAAAACAATGCTGTTTATGAGGTGGAATGGGATAATGGATCTGCGTCTCGACTCCATTGTCCAAGAGGTACTTCTGCAGGTCGTCGCGCCGCTCGCAGAAGATCGGGAAGATATGGTGCACAGAGTCGCGTGACTCCAACGAAGCACGAGACGTATTCTCGTTGCCCTCGAGGCGTATCCTCACAAGGTCGTTGCTTACTTCCCGTTCATAGCGGGCGGCAATCTCCTTACGGCGCAGGTTGTCGGCATCGAGATGCTTCAACTTCACACAGAGCACAGCTGCCTGCAACTCATCCATCCTACTGTTGCGCCCAAGATAATCAAAGACATACTTACGCGACGAGCCGTAATTGCCGAGAGAGCGCACGACAGCAGCCAGTGCCTCATCGTTGGTGGTCACTGCCCCAGCATCGCCCAGTGCACCGAGGTTCTTACCGGGATAGAAGCTATGACCTGCTGCATCGCCTAACGCACCCGTATGCGTACCTTTATATAAACACCCATGCGCCTGCGCATTGTCTTCAATCAACTTCAAGCCATAGTTTTTACAGAGTTCACTGATATGAGCGGTATAGGCACAACGGCCATAGAGGTGAACGATCATCACGGCTCTCGTGCGAGGATTGATGGCTTGTTCGATGAGCGCATCGTCAATCTGGAGCGTATCGGGCGAGGGTTCTACAAGAACAGGCTTTAGTCCACATGCCGACACAGCGAGTATCGAGGCGATATAGGTGTTGGCAGGCACGATGATTTCATCGCCTTCGTGCATCACACCCAGCTCGATATAGGCGCGGAGGATGAGCATCAGCGCATCGAGCCCGTTGCCGCAGCCGATGCAATGACGGGTGCCGATATACTCTGCATAGTCGCGCTCAAACTGGCGTGTGGCCTCACCCTTGAGATACCAGCCGCTGTCGAGCACACGGCCGACAACCTCACGCAGCTCAGCATCGTAAAGGGCATTGATCTTGTGCAGGGGCAGATAGGCAATCATAGGTCGTACTCGTATATATCGTAACACAATCCGCGTCCGCCAAAACCTTCTTTCTGGAAAACCAGCTGCTCGTTGAGTCCACTGCCGTCTGGATGTTCCGTAGACCGTCCGAAGTCGAAGTAAGGATAGTTCCCGAAGTCGCTGAAAATACGGTTGTAGAGCAGGTCGATGGCTCCCAGCTTCTTGCCCTCGGGCGTGGCTGAACTATACTGGGCATGGACCACCTGAGGGGTAATATACAGCACCACCCCGCCAACGACCGTTCCGTCTTTAACAGCCTGATAGAGTCGTATGTTTTCAGGGAAACGGCCATGCAGCAGCTCGATCTCCTGCAGGGTATGAACAGGCTTCACGCCATATTTCGTCTGAAGGTTCTGCGTCAGGACTTCCCAGAAAGCCGAATAGTCATCAGAGCGCTCTATAGAGACGCCTGCCTTCTGGGCACGGGCAACACCACGACGGCGCACGCGCTCCCACCGCATATTGCCAGAGAGGAAGACGTTCGTAGCAAAATCCCTCGCCACGATACGGGCCCTGCACTCATGATAGAGCGCATAGAGGTCTTCCTCAGCCGAAAGGCGATGATAGATCCAGGGGATGCACTTGTAGCTGACGTGATGGAAGCCATCGCCACGCAGACAGTCGTTCAGTTCGCGAAACAACCAGAGCGTTTGAACCACCGTCAGACGAGGGCTCATCACCAATCCGCCATAGGTGAGGCCATTGTGCGAGCAGAGTGTATCGCCAGACTTGTGGGCAGGCAGGACAGCCATCAGACGGCCATCATCGTAGAACATCAGCGAATGATCCTCGAAGCGGTCGGCATGATAGTCCATATAGCGGCGGTCGAAGAGAAAGGTTCCATTCTTCGACGCTGCCACAAACTGATTCCACTCATCGGCCTGCTCAGGGGTATATCGCTTTATCTCGAACATCCGATATACTTGAGGAACTCATCGTAATCGTAGATATAATCGTCCTCATCATAATGCTCAGAGGCCAACACCAGGCACACGCCGCCTGAAGAGAAATCATCGAGTGTACGCCAGATATTCGTATCTATCAGCAAGCCCTGCCAAGGGTGGTTCAACAGCACCGTCTTGCGCTCGAAACCATTATCCAGCGTAACATGAAACGAACCGCTTAGAGCAATCACAAACTGACGGAGCTTCTTATGTGCGTGGCCTCCCCTACTCTCACCTCCAGGTACATCGTAAACCCAGTAGGCGCGCTTGATATCGAAGGGGACAATGGTCTGCGCTTCAGCAAACGTCAGATTGCCACGAGGATCAGTGATCTTAGGCAATTCTATGATTTTAACCTCTAAGCGGTTCATTCTATTGTAGCAAAATTACTTAATGCTCGAACTTCGTGTAGGGATCGGTGCCAAGAACGGTCTTTGCCAGACGCTTCGCCTTATCACGCAGGGCATTGACATCGTCGCCCACCTCACCATAGCAGAGCACCACACCCATGCGGCGACCCTTGTGAGCCTCAGGCTTTCCAAAGATGCGGATACGTGTGCGATCCTCCTTCAGGGCATCCTCAAAGTTATAGGGCAGCAACGAGCGGTCAACGGGAGTCTTTGCCTCTGTCGGCGAGAGGATCACTGCCGAAGCACCAGCATGCTCCAGATGGATGCCGGCAATAGGCAAGCCCAGTACGGCACGCAGATGGAGCTCGAACTCAGAGAGGTTGGTGGTGTGACCCAGTGTCACCATACCCGTATCGTGCGGACGTGGTGAGAGTTCAGAGAAGATCACCTCGCCCTGTTTGGTCAGAAAGAACTCCACACCCCAGATGCCAGCACCCGTGAGTGCCTTCGTCACCTTGTCGGCCATCATCTGAGCCTGTTTCAGAGCCTCATCACTGATCTTATAGGGTTGCCAAGATTCACGATAGTCGCCAGCCTTCTGCACATGTCCGATAGGCGGACAGAACAGGGTTGGCCAACCATGCTGCTGCGTAACGGTGAGCAGGGTGAACTCTGAGTCAAAGTCGATAAACTCCTCGATGATCACCTCCTTCACGTCACCACGACTGCCCTCCATCGCCTCCTTGAAGGCCTTTTCCAACTCGTCGTCGTTATGCACATAGCTCTGACCATGACCTGAAGATGACATCAGAGGTTTCACCACACAGGGGAAACCGATCTCATCGGCAGCAGCCTTGAACTCCTCGAAGGTCTTGGCGTAGAAATACTTCGCAGTACGCAGTCCCAGCTCCTTAGCAGCGAGATCGCGGATAGCACGACGGTTCATGGTGAAGTTGACAGCACGAGCCGAAGGCACTACCTGGATACCCTGCTCCTCGAACTTGAAGAGGCGCTCCGTACGGATGGCCTCGATCTCAGGCACGATGATGTCGGGCTTGTGCTTGTTGACGACAGCCTCGAGAGCATCACCGTCGAGCATTGAAAACACCTCACGTTCGTCAGCAACCTGCATCGCAGGCGCATTGTCGTAACGGTCGCAGGCAATCACATACTGACCTGCACGCATGGCGGCTATCACGAACTCCTTACCAAGTTCACCAGAGCCTAATAAAAGAATCTTCTTCATATTTTTACCTTTTTACTTTTTTACCTTTCAATTGTTTGTTTAATCATTTGCCATTCGGGAGTGACGGCGAGCTTACGCACACACTGGTCAATGCAGGCCATCGCGTCTTCTTGCGACATCTTCAGCATCTTGGCAATCTCCTGAAGCGATTTCCGCTCAGCACCAAAGAGTCCGTAGTAATGCGTCACAGCCTCTTCTTCCTCAGGTGGCAACAGATAGAGCAGATGCTCCAGATAGTGTTCCATCTGAGGGGAGATGCTTATGGGCTGCATACCGATGCGAACCAAGAAGCTATGTAGTTCACGTGAGAGATTATCTGTTGGCATACATGTTATCGTAATACTTCTGATAATCGCCAGAGGTCACATTGTCGAGCCACTCCTGGTTATCGAGATACCAGCGGACGGTCTTCTCGATACCCTCCTCAAACTGCAACGAGGGCTCCCAACCGAGTTCCTTCTGTAACTTGCTAGAGTCAATCGCATAACGCAAATCATGACCGGCACGATCCGTCACGAAGGTAATCAGATCCATATCCTCGCCTTCCTTACGTCCTAGCAGACGGTCAACAGTCTTAATCACCACCTTGATGATGTCGATGTTCTTCCACTCATTGAAGCCACCGATGTTATACGTATCGGCAATCTTTCCCTCATGGAAAATCACGTCGATAGCACGTGCATGATCCTCTACATACAGCCAGTCGCGCACATTCTCACCCTTACCATAGACAGGCAGTGGCTTGCGGTGACGGATATTGTTGATGAACAGTGGGATCAATTTCTCTGGGAACTGATAGGGACCATAGTTGTTTGAGCAGTTGGTCACTACTACTGGCATGCCGTAAGTATCGTGGAAGGCGCGCACAAAGTGGTCGCTCGATGCCTTCGAAGCCGAATAGGGAGAATGAGGGTTATATTTTGTAGTCTCCAGGAAGAACTTATCACCATAAGCCAGATGATGCTCTGCGCTCGATGCGGTCGTCGTAAATGGAGGTTCGATACCTTCTGGGTGTGTCAGTTCCAATGCGCCATACACTTCGTCTGTACTAATGTGATAGAATCGTTTATTTTCATATTTCTCAGGCAGAGACTCCCAGTAGAGCTTGGCAGCCTGCAGCAGAGAGAGCGTACCCATCACGTTGGTCTTCGCAAAGGTGAAGGGATCCTTGATAGAGCGATCCACATGGCTCTCTGCAGCCAGATGGATGATACCATCTACCTTCTTATCCTGCATCAGCTTGTAGAAGGCATCAAAATCACAGATGTCCATCTTCACAAACTCGTAGTTGGGCTTATTCTCGATGTCCTTCAGGTTTGCCAGATTGCCAGCATAAGTCAGTTTGTCGAGGTTAATGATGTGATACTCTGGATACTTGTTCACAAACAGGCGCACCACATGACTTCCGATAAAGCCTGCGCCACCAGTAATAACGATTGTTCGCTTCATATTTTAATCTCCTAATGTTATAACTTCTAAATCTTTAAATTCCTTGCCATCGATGGTGAGACGGATGAGAGTTCTCTCCTTATGCCAACCCTGGATGCCCGCAGCACCAGGATTGATGTGTAGAAGGTTCAGTGTCTTGTCGTACTTCACCTTCAGGATATGTGAATGACCAGCCACGAAGAGCTGTGGCGGATTGGCATAGAGCGTACTCCTGACTGAGTAGTCGTAGTTGCCAGGATAGCCCCCGATATGTTTGATGAGTACATCGACATCCTCAACCTTAAAGCGATTCAGTTCACGATACATCAGTCGGAGGTCGCCCCCATCGCAATTGCCATAGACAGCCCTGAACGGGCGGAAGGCAGCGAGCCGTTCAGCCACCTCCACATTGCCGATATCACCTGCGTGCCAGATTTCGTCACAGGGTTCAAAGTAGTGCAAATACTTATCGTCCCAATAGCTGTGCGTATCGCTTAATATGCCTATCTTCTTCATTTCTCTAACTTCTTGCGGATAAACTCGGCGATGAGCTTCTCTGTCTTTTCCAGTCCCAATATGCTTGCATCTATACAGAGATCGTAGCTCTCCGCAGCGCCCCATTTCTTACCAGTATAATAGTTATAGTACTGAGAACGAGCGCTCTCCACATGCTCTATCAGCTTACGGGTCTGATCGGCATCCAGTTCTTTTACCTTTGACACCAGCTTCACACGGAAGTCCATCGAGGCTGTGATGAACACATTTACCACATTGTCAAAGTCTCGCAGAATATAGTCGGCACAACGGCCCAAGAACACACAACTGCCCTCAGCCGCAGCCTTACGGATTGCATCGCTCTGAAACTGAAACAGACTCTCTTGTGAGAAGTTCGAACTATATAGATTACCACCACTCAAATGTGGCATCTGCACATTAAGCAGCCCCTTCAGAAATCCTTTCTTCTCATCGTTCTGCTTAAAGATCTTCTCAGAGAATCCACTCTCCTTGGCAGCCAGATTCAACAGTTCCCGATCGTAGAACTTTGCATCGAAATCCTGTGCCAGCATGCGGCCTATCTCTTGTCCGCCAGCACCCACCTGTCTGCCTACATTAATAATTATATGTCTCATAACACCTCACTTTTCACTTCTAAACTTCTTCATATACCACATCAACATCGGTATTGTCATCGCAAACGAACCGAAGTCACTGGCTGGCATCGAGTACCACACACCATCCAGTCCCCAGAACATCGGGAACACATAAGCCATTGGCAGCAGCAAAAACAGTTGGCGCGACAAAGATAGGAATATCGAAACCTTCACCTTACCTATACTTTGGAAGAAATAGGTGATGGTAGCCTGAGAACCCACCACGAAGAACACCAGCATATCGAGTTTGATACCTTTTGCCGACAATTCCAAAAGAGTGGGATCAGTGGTAAACACACGGGCAATCTCCCAGGGGAAAAGCATAGACAACGCCCAACCCACCAGCAAGATGGCCGTAGCACATCCGATGGTTACATACAGACAGCGCAACATACGATCGTATTTCTCTGCGCCGTAGTTATAACCCACGATCGGCTGCATACCCTGGCACATACCCATCACAAACATGAAGAACATCATCACTACTGAGTTGGCTATAGAATAGGCACCTACCGCCATATCACCACCATAGCGCACAAACTGATTGTTCATCACAATCACGATGACACATGAGGTAACATTCATCAGGAACGGCGACACACCAATGGCAACGATATTCGACACCAATCGGGCTTTCAGCTTGTAGATGCCTCGCTTGAAGTGCAGGATCTCATTCTTGTTAGAAAACAGATATAACTGCCAGCACATCGCCATTGTCTGTGAGGTGACGGTAGCCAACGCCGCCCCTCGTATGCCCCATCGGAACCACCATACAAACATCAGCACAAGCACAATGTTCATCGCCACCGTAAAGAGCACAGAGTACATCGCATGCTTGGGCTTGCCCGCCGCTCTCAGCACTGCGTTCAAGCCAAAATACATGTGGGTCATCATGTTACCCAACAGGATCACCACCATGAACTCGCGTGCATAAGGCAAGGTCATCTCACTGGCACCGAAGAAGAACAGGATAGGATCGAGGAACAACAGGCACACCGCCATAAACGCGAAACCGATAATCAGGTTCAACGTGACTGTGTTTCCTAATAGATTCTGAGCCATTGAGTAGTCTTTCTGTCCCAACTTCACACTGATACTGGCTGATGAGCCTACACCCACAGCAGCACCAAAGGCGGCACTCAGGTTCATTAATGGAAACGTGATGCCAAGACCTGCGATGGCCTCAGGACCCACTATCTGCCCGATTAAGGCACGGTCGATGATATTGTAGAGACTCGAAGCCGACATCGCCACGATAGCGGGCAAGGCATACTGCCAGAGCAACTGTCCTACAGGCTTCGTACCAAGTTCAAGTGCGGCTTGCTTATTATCCATTTTTACCTATTTTATTTTTAACGGTGCAAAGGTACATATTTTCTGTGATATGACCAAACAATAACCTAACATTCCAAGAATTTTCAAGAAAGGTTTGGTTCACATGATTATTTTTACTACCTTTGCACTATGAATCATAATAGATACTTATACGAACTCATCACTTGTTTCGTGCTTTCATGGGTTATGGTGCAATCTGCCATAGCCGACACGAGCCAGAAGACGAAGTATCCTGGTGGGAAATACTATATCTGGCGCTATACGCTCAAGGATAAGCAGGGCTCACCCTACTCCATCGCACATCCCAGCCGTTTTCTCTCTCACAAGAGCATTGAGCGCAGGAAGCGCCAAGGACTGGAACTGGACTCGACAGACCTGCCCGTAAGCAGTCGTTATCTCAGACAGATCGAGAAAACGTCGGCAGAGACCATCCGTGAGACGAAGAAACATTCTGCCGAGTGGACCATCGTCGGCACCTCACGATGGAACAACACCGTATTGGTAAGAGCCAACGACACCACGATCCTGCAACGTATCGCTGCACTCGACTGTATGCGTAAGGCTGAGCATGTATGGACCTCACCAGACAGTATCCCCCGAATGATTCGCCAGAAGGCACACACCTCGTTCAACCCCTGGGACAGTCTCAAGGGAGAGTTCTACGGATGTGGCAAGGAACAGATAGAAATGCTCTATGGCCAACGCCTCCATAATATCGGAATGAAGGGCAAGGGTATGACGATTGCCATACTCGATGGTGGTTTCCAGAATGCGGATGCCATCCCTGCCTTGCAGCATATCAACATCGCTGGGTTCAAGGACTTTGTCTTCCCTAACAGTCTCTATTTCTTCCAAGAGACGGATCATGGCACGAAGGTGCTCTCTGCCTTGGGGTCCAATGAGCCACAGGTACTTGTTGGTTCAGCACCAGAGGCCCGTTACTGGCTCCTGCGCTGTGAAGACCAGCAGACAGAACAGCCTGTAGAAGAAGACTACTGGGCGATGGCAGCTGAGTTTGCCGACTCGCTTGGCGTAGATATCATCAGTTCAAGTCTGGGCTATAATGATTACGATGATTACCCCAATTATTACCACCAGCGCGACCTTGACGGGCATACAGCCCTTATCAGCCATACGGCTTCGATGCTAGCTCAGAAAGGTATCATCCTCGTCAACTCTGCAGGCAACTCAGGTATGGGTCCCTGGAAGAAAATCGTTTTTCCTGCCGATGCCGACCATATCCTGACCGTTGGGGCACTGAACATGGAAAAGAAGAATGCGCCATTCAGTGGCGTTGGTCCTACTCAAGACGGACGCGTAAAACCTGATGTGATGGCATTGGGGAGTCCGACAGCCCTGATCTCTGGCCGTGGTACGATCGTCAGGGATATGGGCACCTCGTTCTCTACGCCCGTTGTGGCAGGACTGGTGGCTTGTCTGTGGCAAGCCCTTCCCCGAATGTCGGCTTTGGAGATGATGGAGCTGGTCCGCAAGACCAGCGACAGCTACCAGAAGCCCGACAACATCTATGGCTATGGTATGCCCAACTTCTGGCGAGCCTATATGATTGGAAAAGTGGAGAAAGGTGAGAAGTGAGAAGTCCATAACCCTATTAGAACTCAATCGTCTTTTACGAGAAACGATTGAATGTGAGATGCCCGATGAGTATTGGGTAGAGGCAGAGTTGTCGGAATGTCGTGAGAATAGAGGTCACTGCTATATGGAACTGATCCAGAAAGATGAGCTTTCTGCGACACCTGTTGCCAAAGCCAGTGCCAAGTGCTGGGCATCGAAATGGTTAATGGTCAGACCTTATTTTGAGCGTATCACAGGACAACGCCTTGTGGCTGGCATGAAGGTGCTGCTGAAGGTGTATGCCCAGTTTCATGAGGCTTACGGCTTCTCCTGGATCGTAACGGATATCGACCCTACCTACACGTTGGGTGATATGGCTCGCAAGCGTCAGGAGATCATCAACCAACTGAAAGCTGAAGGGGTGTTCGACTTGCAGAAGGAGTTATCCTTGCCGCTGTTCTGTCAGCGCATTGCCGTCATCTCCAGTGAGACGGCTGCCGGCTATGGCGACTTCTGCTACCAGCTCGCCGACAATCCCTACAACTTTAAGTTTCAAATACAGCTCTTTCCTGCCACCATGCAAGGCGATGGTATCGAGAGAAGCATCATCGAAGCCCTCAACAGCATCAATGCGGCATGTGATGATTATGATGCGGTGGTGATCATTCGTGGCGGTGGTGCCACCAGTGATATGACAGGCTTCGACACCCTGGCATTGGCTGAGAATGTAGCCAACTTCCCCATACCCATCATTACGGGTATCGGACATGACCGTGATGAGAGCATCCTCGATATGGTGAGTTACACAAGGGTAAAGACCCCTACTGCCGCAGCAGCCTTTCTGATTGATCATCTGAAGACTGTCTTAGATCAACTCACAACACTCTCTGAGGCTATTCCCAAACTCTTTTCTGTCGTAAAAGCCCGTCAAGAGGCCCGACTGGATCATCTGTATCAGCGGATCCTGATGAGAGTTCAGCAACGAGCCGTAACCTCGCAGGCAGATATCCGTCATCTCGAACAGGGATTGCTTACGGCTCTTCAACGGAGACTGATCTCAGAGCATCATCGCCTGGAGATGCTGGAGGAGAAAGTGCGCGCACTCGATCCTACCCTCTTATTGAAGCGTGGCTACAGTATCACACTCTTCAACGGCAAGGCAGTACGCGACCCTCAGGCTCTGCACCCTGGCGATGAGATTGAGACACGACTGGAAAAAGGAACAATCTATTCAAAATTTAAAAATTTAAAAATGTAAAAATGTAAAAAATTAAAATTGGAAATGAGTAAGGATATCAAATACGAAGCCGCTTATGCGGAATTGCAAGGGATTGTGCGAAAGATGGAGAACGATGAACTCGACATCGACCAGATGGCGGATCAGCTGAAACGTGCGCAGGAGTTAATCAAGCTCTGCAAGGACAAATTGACGAAAACGGATGATGAAATCAAGAAAATCCTCGCTCAGGATTGATTCATTCGTCCCAAAAACTGTCATTTCATCACTTTTATCCGCTTTTTTGTTGCATATTTACTATTTAATGTGTACTTTTGCAACCAGAATTGAAACTTTAACAGTATTGAAACGATATGAAGAATTTAGATTGGGGTAGCCTCTCATTTGGCTACATGAAGACCGACTACAATGTACGTTGCTACTATCGCGACGGTAAATGGGGCGAAATCGAGGTTTGCTCCGACGAGTATCTGAACCTGCACATGGCAGCTACCTGCCTGCACTATGGTCAGGAGGCATTCGAGGGTCTGAAGGCCTATCGCTGTCCTGACGGCAAGGTGCGCATCTTCCGTGTTGACGAGAATGCCAAGCGCCTGCAGTCAACCTGTCGTGGTATTATGATGCCTGAGGTAAGCACAGAGCTCTTTACAGAGATGGTGAAGAAGGTGGTACGCCTGAATCAGGAGTGGATCCCCACCTACGAGAGTGGTGCCACACTCTATATCCGTCCGCTGCTCATCGGTACCAGCGCTCAGGTGGGTGTTCATCCCGCCAAGGAGTACTGCTTCCTGATCTTCGTCACCCCGGTAGGCCCGTACTTCAAGGGTGGCTTCCAGTCTAATCCTTATGTGATCGTTCGCGACTACGACCGTTCAGCTCCTCTTGGTACTGGTAAGTACAAGGTGGGTGGTAACTACGCAGCTTCGCTCTTCGCCAACAATCTGGCACATGAGAAGGGTTACGCCTGCGAGTTCTATCTCGACGCTAAGGAAAAGAAGTATATCGACGAGTGTGGTGCTGCCAACTTCTTCGGTATCAAGAATAACACCTACGTGACACCTGAGTCAACCTCTATCCTGCCCTCTATCACCAACAAGAGCCTGATGCAGGTGGCTGAAGATCTGGGTATGAAGGTGGAGCGTCGTCCGATTCCTGAGGAGGAGCTTGAGACCTTCGAGGAGGCTGGTGCCTGCGGTACTGCAGCTGTGATCTCACCGATCTCTTATATCGACGACCTTGACACTGGCAAGCGTTACAACTTTGGTGAGAAGCCAGGTCCACAGTCCAAGCGTCTCTTCGACACCCTGCGTGGTATCCAGTATGGTGAGATTGAGGACAAGCACGGCTGGACAACTGTGGTGATTGAGTAAGGTAAATAAGTAAAAAGAAAAATTCCACTATGGGAATCAATCAAAACTATAAGAATCGTGCGCTTGCCTCTTTGGAGGGTAAGTGGGGATCAGCAGCTATAGCAACGCTGATTATTGCGATTTTCACTGGCGGTATCAGCAGCGTCATTACTTTACCAATGGGCAACGATGCGCTTTTAGGCTTGAGTACCAATGGCATTTGGTCATTGCTCTGTCTGCCGCTCCAATGGGGTTACACCGTGTTTTTCCTGAACCTCATCCGTCAGGAGGATATCCGCTATGAGCGTCTCTTCGAGGGCTACAAGGATTTCATCCGCACCTTTCTCATGGAGTTCCTCTTTACCATTGCCATCCTCATCGGTTTCTTACTGTTCATTATCCCTGGTATCATCCTTTCTGTTGGATTATGTATGGCTCCTTTTATTTTGAAGGATGACAAGGATATCAGTGCAATGGATGCTTTGATGAAGAGCTGGCAGCTGACCCAGGGGCACAAGATGAAGCTGTTCTGGCTTGGTCTCAGCTTTATTGGCTGGATCATCCTTAGCTTCTTCACCCTCGGTATTGGCTTCTTCCTTCTGGTACCTTACATAGAAGCGACCTTTGCACACTATTACGAGGATATTAAATAAGTATAGATGGGAAAAGGCAAGCTGGCGAAATTCGCCGACATGGAGACTTATGAGAACGTGTTCCAGTACCCCTATTCGGTAGTGGAACATGTTCCTTTTGATATGAAGGGCCACTGGCACGAGCAGTACTTCCACAATCAGAACCCCATCGTGCTCGAACTGGGTTGTGGTAAGGGCGAATATACGGTGGAGCTCGCCAAGCTCTACCCCGACGTGAACTTTATCGGAGTGGATATTAAAGGTGCCCGTATGTGGACGGGGGCTACCCAGGCCCTCAACGAAGGACTGAAGAACGTAGCGTTCCTCCGTACCAACATCGAGATCATTGAGCGTTTCTTCGCAGAAGATGAGGTACAGGAGATCTGGCTTACCTTCAGTGACCCGCAGATGAAGAACCCCCGTAAGCGTCTGACCTCTACCTACTTCATGGCGCGCTATCGGAAGTTTCTCGTCGATGGTGGCATCGTTCATCTGAAGACCGACTCCAACTTCCTCTTCACCTATACGACCTATATGGTGGAGAAGAACCAGTTGCCCGTCATCTTCAGGACAGAAGACCTCTATCACGATGAGCGTATCGATGAAGACACGAAGAAGATCCTCGCCATCCAGACTTATTATGAGTCGATGTGGATAGCCCGTGGACTGAACATCAAATATCTGAAATGGCAGCTGCCAAGAGTAAAAGAACTGGAGGAGCCTGATGTAGAGATCGAACTCGATGACTACCGCTCCTATCACCGCTCGAAGCGCAGCAGCCTTGACAAAGCAAAATAAAAATGGAGAAAGTATTATATCCCAAAATGATTATGGAAGCGCTGGCTACGGTGACGTATGCCGGCACGAAGAAAAACCTTGTTGAGAGTGAGATGGTGGCTGACACCCCGTCGGTGGCTGCGCCACAAAAAGATGGTGAACCCTGGAAGGTAAAGGTGGTACTGACCTTCCCACGCGATACCGATCCCTTCCTGAAATCCACCATCAAGGCCACTGAGGCAGCTATCAAATACCATTGTGGAGAAGATGTGGAAGTAACGATAGAGACTGAGTTCAAGACAGCCCCCCGTCCTGAGGTCGGACAGATGCTCCCAGGTGTTAAGAATATCATTGCCGTCAGCTCTGGTAAGGGTGGCGTCGGCAAGAGCACGGTCTCTGCCAACCTCGCCATCGCACTGGCACGTCTGGGCTACAAGGTAGGACTGCTTGATACGGATATCTTCGGTCCGTCGATGCCCAAGATGTTCAATGTGGAAGACGAGCGTCCTTATGCTATCAAGAAAGACGGTCGCGACTTGATCGTTCCCATCGAACAGTATGGCGTGAAACTGCTCTCCATCGGTTTCTTCGTATCGCCTACCACTGCTACGCTCTGGCGTGGCGGTATGGCTACCAGTGCCCTGAAACAGCTCATTGCCGATGCCGACTGGGGCGAACTCGACTACTTCATCCTCGACACACCTCCAGGTACCAGCGATATCCATCTGACGCTGCTCCAGACGCTGCCCATCACTGGTGCCGTCATCGTATCTACACCACAACAGGTGGCACTGGCTGATGCCCGCAAAGGTATCGATATGTACAGGAATGAGAAGGTGAACGTACCTATCCTCGGCCTCATTGAGAATATGGCATGGTTTACGCCAGCCGAACTGCCTGAGAACAGATACTATATCTTCGGCAAGGAAGGCTGTAAGCAACTGGCAGAAGAGATGAATGTGCCCCTCTTGGCACAGATCCCACTCGTACAGAGCATCTGCGACAATGGCGATGCCGGTACACCAGCCGCCCTGAGCAGTGAGACAGCCACAGGCATTGCCTTTATCAACCTGGCACAGGCGGTAGTCACCGTTGTGAACCGCCGCAATAAAGAGCAGCCAGAGACCAAGATTGTGGGAATGAATTCCTAATCAGGGAACTGATCATAAAAAAAGGATCCGGACTAAGCCTCGGATCCTTTTTTCTTTGCTTTCAACTGCAGGCGCACCGCACGTTTCTTTCGCAGCACCTCCAGGCGCTCCTTCACATGCCGTCTGGCTTGACTCATCTCTATGCCATAGACGATACATGTCATAGCGAAATAGAAGCCTACCAGAAGCCACAGGCATATCAGCTCATGCTTCACATCCACCAGGGTAGCACCCATCGAGTTGAGTCTGACAAAGGCACGTATGCCAAAGGTACTTGGGAAGATCCAGGACACACCCTGCCAATAGCTGGGAATCGACGACTGAGGCCAAGACACACCACTGAGGAACATCAGAGGCAGTGAGACGAACACCATCAGCAGGATCACATTCTCACGATAGTGCACCAGGCAGGATACGGTCTGGGCAAAGAGCACACACGCCAGCAGATAAGGTATCAGCAACGCCAGCAGACTCTGCCAGGTGGCAATATGGATGAAGTTGAACATCCTCGGAACGACGATTGCCAGATAAGTACACATCACGACATAGATCATCAGATAGCACAACGACTTACCGCCGAGGATTCTTCCCACACTGGAATAACATCTGTCAACAGGCACAAGATCACTGTACCGGCTACGCTCACGGGCCGTACCGGCTGCCATACCCACACCCAAGGCGAGTGTCTGCTGAATAATCAGGAACAGCACTGCTGGGAGCACCGACGAGCCATAGCCACCCGAGGGATTGAAGATCGACACCTCCTCCACGTTCAGCGGACTTGTAGAAACCAAGTCGTCACGCGCCGTATAGTTGCCTTGCAGCTTTTTCTTGATGCCAACACCCATCTCCGTCGTCACCGCCAAGGCGGTCTGATAGACAGCCTTATAGGTCAGCATCAGTGCCATATCACAATACACGCTGATGGTACCCTGCTCCAAACGGTTCAGCTTGGTGGCAAAGTCCTCAGGAATGAAATAGATACCCTTCACCACCTGTCGGGCCACGAGCGACTTAGCGTCGTCAAGATCCACGGCATAGCAGGCCACCTTCACATCGGCTGAGGCATCGCACATACGGATGAACTGTCGCGACTCCTGCGAGTTCGACTGGTCAACCACCACCACAGGCACCTCATGGACTGTCTCGTTGTTATAGATCCATGAATAGAGTAAGGGGTAGCCCAAAGGCACCACAATGCAGAACATCAGCACGCCCTCATCACGAAACACATGTTTCAGTTCCTGTCGCCATACGTAGGCAACATCATCGAGCCAATTGATTATCTTACGGAATATAGACATAGTTGAGCATTGCGTTTTTAACCTTACTGAGAACAAACCATGGCGTCAGCGTGAAAGCCACGAGACTCACCAGGTGGAACCAGGCATCAGCCAATGGGAAACCATTGAACACCGTTATCTGATAGAGCATGTAATAGTGGCGCAAGGGGAAGAGCCATGTCAGCGACTGCAACGCCGAGTCCATGCCCATCATGGGGAAGGCAGAGCCTGCCATTGAGAAACTAAGCACCGCCCACAGCGAACAGATACTCATCGACATACGGAGCGAAGGCATCAGACCGAAGATAAAGATGCCGAAACCTATCGAACTAGTCACCTGAAGCAAGATCAGCAACAGGATACTCCACAGCCCACCTTCATGGGGGAAGTGCAGGATGGCGTAGATATAAAACTCATAGAAGAAGATGATGGCAGAGAAGATCAATGCCTGAGGCAGATACTTACCCAGGATGGCAATGACAATATTATTGTCAGCCAATCCCAGCCACTCCTTACCACGACCGAACTTCAGCTCCATTCCCAGCGAATAGGCTGAGATCAGGAACATGAAGAGCATCATTATACCAGGCACGAACACCGTTGAGAGATACATGTTATAGTTGCTCCACGGATTCACGATCTGATGGAGGTCGATACTGATGGGTTGCATCAGTGTCTTGATCTGCTTGTCGGTCAGTCCCTTGGCACGCATCTTTGCCTGTCCTACACCCATCGCACCAAGCGTGGCTGTGGTCTTCAGGTCCTTCATCACCATCGAACCAGCCGACAACGAGGTCTGACTGTAATAGAACGAGATGGTGGGGCGCCTGCTGGCAAGCAGCTTCTCCGTCGTACCTTTCGGCAGATAGAGGAAGCCGTAGATCTCATTGGCCTGCATCGCCTTACGTGCATCTGCCACAGAGGGATAGTGAGCCACCACCGTCGAGCTCTGGAAGCCGTCGAGCTTACGCCCCAGCGAACGAGTCATCGAGGTATTGTCGAGATCGACAATACCCACAGGCATCTCCTGCGGCACACCATCATCCATCAGCGTGGTGAAGAACACCATCGCCAACAGCGGGAACACCACCATGCTGTAGAAGTAAATGGGATTCACATAGAGAATCTTGCATTCACGCTTGATGACAGCTCTTAAAAGTTGTAGATACTTCACTTCCTACCTTTTACTTTTTGATCACAAGTGACATTCCGGGACGCAGACCTTCGAGCTTCTCCACCGGACGGGCCTTCACCTCAAACGTCTTCAGGTCGTAC
>JAEEGJ010012481.1_pt1 | contig 21018 bp, 16 predicted proteins | sample 8958761 | NCBI WGS metagenome assembly JAEEGJ01 (sample SAMN16246546, study PRJNA631951) | gut metagenome | biome: gut microbiome; feature: rumen; material: RS-attached | host: Bos | place: Iran: Karaj | collected 2018-10
GGCGGTGAAGGACTTCGATGGGGTGCTCATCTGCGATATGGAGTGCACGGATGCCTCTCTCGATATTGCCCGTAAGTATGGATGCAGGATCGTGACTTTCCCAAAGGCTAACCATAAGAGTGCAGAACCTGCTCGCACGTTTGCCATCCAGCAGGCTTCTTCGAAATGGGTGCTGGTGGTGGATGCTGACGAGATTGTGACACCTCAGTTGCGTGAGGAACTTTACCGCAGGATTGCCTCCGACGGCTGTCCGGCAGGACTCTATATCCCTCGTCTGAACCAGTTTATGGGCAAGACGCTCACCTGTGCCTATCCCGATTATCAGTTGCGCTTCTTTATCCGTGAGGGTACGGAGTGGCCACCTTATGTGCATACCTTTCCGAAAGTGGAAGGGCCACTCGACTATCTGCCAAAGTCTCGGCGAGAACTGGCTTTCGTGCATCTGGCAAACGACAGTGTGCACGCCATCATGGAGAAAGACAATCGTTATAGCGATAATGATGTGGAGAAGAAAGCTCACAAACGATGGGGGGCAGGAGCATTGCTCTGGCGACCTTTCTGGCGCTTCTTCAAGTGCTATGTGATGGAAGGAGGCTGGCGTGACGGTGTGCGAGGTCTGGTGTATGCCGGACTGAAAGGCGTCTATCAGTTCCAGTTGGTGGCAAAAATGATAGAGAAACGGGAGGCAGGCCAATGATGATGAAACTGCTATACTGGCTCACCTATGGGACACTCTATCTCTTGTCGCTGCTCCCATTGCGGGTTCATTACATCATATCCGACTTCATCTATCTGGTGGTCTATCACCTCGTTGGCTATCGTGTCAAGCTGGTCAGAAAGAATCTGGCAGACAGTTTCCCCGAAAAATCAGAAACAGAGTTGCGTCGGATAGAGAGGGATTTCTATCGTTGGTTCTGCGACTATCTCGTGGAGACGGTGAAACTGCTGACCATCAGCGAGAAAGAGCTGAAGCGGCGCATGGTGTTCAAGGGAACGGAGATAGTTGATGAGGTGGTGGAGAGTGGTCAGTCTTGTGCCGCCTATCTGGGTCACTATTGCAACTGGGAATGGATCACCTCGCTGCCGTTGTGGGTATCGCCCAAGGCGCAGTGCGGACAGATCTATCATGTACTGGAGAACTCAGAGTTCGACCGTCTGTTCCTGAATATCCGTCAACGCATGGGGGCTGTCTGCATCCCGATGGCTGAGACACTGAGGAGGTTGGCAGAGTACAGACAGAAACATCAGCCCGTGGTCATCGGCTATATCTCCGACCAGGTGCCCTTCTGGAACAATATCCATCATTGGCTCGACTTCCTGAACCACGATACACCTGTGCTGACTGGTACGGAGCGACTTGCACGGAGTGCAGGCCACGCTGTGTTCTACATCGATGTGACGCGCCCACGCAGAGGCTATTACGTGGCCGAATTCAAACTCATAGCCCGTGACCCGAAACAAACGAAGGATTACGAACTGACGGATGCATATTTCAAGCTGCTGGAGGAATCCATTCAGCGAGCTCCCCAGTACTGGCTCTGGACTCACAACCGCTGGAAGCGCACTCACGAGGAGTTTAACCTGCGCTATGATCCAGAGACGGGCCATGTGAGCCTGGAGCCGCTTGAGGTGATAATGAAAAGAAAGGAATCACAATGATATTCGTGACTGACAAAGGTCGTATGTGCAACAACATCCTGCAGTATGGACGCGTCTATGCTTGGGGAAGGGAACATGGTGTCAAAACGGTCTCGATTCGTTTTGCTTATAAGTATCGTTTTTTCCATATATGCCATACCCGTTACCATAACTTCCTTGTTTACGTATTGGCCAAATGGGCGGCTAAGTGCCGGCTGATACCGGTCGTTGATTTCCACGATATCTTTCCTGATACCAACGCTCAGGAGCGTGTGATGGCCGACAGCGCATTCTGTCTGGTCAAAGGGTGGTGGGTGCCTTGGTATGACTCGTTTCTGAAATATAAGCAGGAAATAGTTCAGCTGTTTGCTTTTGATGATATTGTGCGGCAGCCTGTTGATGCCAAACTGAGCCAATTGCCTGCTGCCGATTTGCGATTAGGCGTTCATATCCGTCGTGGTGACTATCGTACTTGGCATGATGGGAAATACTACTATACCGACGAGCAATACATCAGTTGTATCCGGCAGTTCCTGACACTTCACCAAGGAAAGAAAGTCAACGTCTTTATCTGTGGCAATGACCCGAAACAGGATGCTTCACTTTTCTACGAATGCTTGTCTGATGCTCATGTCGTGTTTCCTGACGGCAATCCCGGCGAGGACCTTTATCTCCTGTCGCAATGCGACTACTTAATAGGCCCCCCCAGCACATTTACCTTAGTGGCTTCTATGTATCGAGACCTCCCGCTATATTGGATCCTGGATGCCGATAAGCCTTTGGAAAATGACTCATTCGGGCATTTCGACGATCTCTTCAAGCATATGCTTTAATAGTACATGTTCTTATCCTTCTTTCTCTGACTTATGGAAAATAGCGAGGTGAAGCGGAGAATACGGACGAAGAGGTCAACATCCGCAATCAGCAAGTTCAGACGGATATAGTTCTTGGTGCCGATTTCCTGACGGCTAATAGGAGAGAAGCATTGCAGTTCTTCGCGCACCTTCATGATAATGGCTTTGTGCCGTTCGTCATATTGAGGCATACGAGCCATATCCTTGGCAAGTTTGATGCATCCACGTAGGTATAGTCTCCGGTTTTGCTGTTCCCATCCGGGAAGCAGGTTCTTGTCAGCAATATAATGGTAGCGTTCCTTGATGGCTTGGAGAAAATGATTTCCCTTTTCAGGATTGGATGAATGCAGTGAACTGCCTCTGATTTGCCGATAGTGGTAGAATGCGTGATTGAATACGACGACGCGATGGGCATGTGATACCCATTTGAAGATGGTGGCGTGATCCTCGTATGTGCTCAGGTTCGGCATCATCTCTTTTACCACCTCTTTACGGAATAGCATAGACCAGAGATAGCTGCCGATCTGTCCTGTCAGTACCATTTTCAGGGCTTCTTCGGCAGGGTAGATTTCCTCTGTCCCATCGTTGTGGATTTCTTTCTGGAGTCCCGTGTATTCCTCGATATAGCCGCAGATAATGATCTCTGCCTGGTTGTCGTGCATCTTTGACAGCATGGTCTGATACATATCGGGCTCTATCCAGTCGTCACAATCGACAAAGCTGATAAACTGCCCTCTTGCCTGCTTGATGCCATCATTCCTGGCCGCTGCTGGTCCTGCATTGTTTTTGTGAATCACGCGAATACGTGGGTCGGTGGTATATTCGTCGCAGATCTTACCGGAATCGTCTGTCGAACCATCGTCTATCAATAGCAGTTCCCAGCCTTCGCACGTCTGATGAAGAATGGAGTCTATACAAGGCCGGATATATGCTCCGCCATTATAAACAGGTATGATGATACTTACTATAGGATGCTGCATGATTGGTTTTATGTTTGTTTTGATAATACGCTAACGAGTGATTCTTTGTTGTCCAGCATTTCTGCGGGAAACTTATAGGTCAGTTTCTGGATGAAGGATGCCTTTCGGGCTTTAGTCATCAGGTCGTCGGAATAGTTGCTCCCTTTTGCTATCTCGTGCAGCAGCAGGTGCATGGGCTCGTCGCTGATGATGGGAACCTGTGCAAACTCTTGAGAGAAGAGCTTGTCACGATGTAGCAAGGCCACAAACATCAGATGGAGCGTGAAATAGTTGATAAGCCTGTCTTCATGCTCCCAGTATTTCTTCATGCAGGCACACCATTTACGCAATACGTATTGTGAGGGCTGGGCGCGGATGAAGCAACTCTGGATATAGGTATAGGCAAATTCGCCGTGGGTGTGAAACAGGAAGAGCGGACTATCGACGATCTTCTGAGGAATCGGAGCGGTCATCAGGCATGTGGCGTCAATCCAGCACCCTCCGTGACGCACTAAAGCGTAGATACGTAGTAAATCAGAGAAGTGGGTGTTGGTGATCATCCCTCGCTTCCATTTGTCAGTCATAATGGCTGGCAGATGGATATAGTCGGAGTAGTTGTCGGCAGTCAGTACGATCACTTTCCACCCTTGGGGACAGTTCTGCTCAATCGAGTTGATGCAATTCTGCACTATCCTGGGGGCTTGGTCTATGCCTTGGAGCCAACAGACCCATATCACGTTTTCCAGCCTCTCTCCATTGACCGTCTCCAATGCAGGTTCTTGCGAATAATGTTTCTCCAGATAGGCCACGCACCGTTCTGGGTTCAGCGGATCGAGTTTGTACCTCATCCGATGCCGCTGCTCTCTGTCGGTCAAGAAGGCTGATATGAGATTAGCCGTGAATTTCCCGATTTTAGTCCATATATAAAAAGGAAGTGTCATATCTTTATTCATTGGTAAGTCGGTCTTGCGTCATTCGTTCCATGTATTGTTGTATGATGGCCTTCAGTTCGTCCTCCATGATCTGCTGGATATTCTTAAGCTTGTTTACCTGGTTGCGCTCCATCAGCGAGTCGGTGAGTGCATACATGCCAGTAGTCTTCTGACCGTCAAACTGGAGCACGTAGCCATTATGCACGTATTGGTAGATGCCGTTCAGATAGTTCACGGCCCAGGTATCCTCTTCTGGTGTGTTGAAGAGGTCGATGCCGAAGCCGAAGTAGGGTTTCTTGTAGTGGAGCATGCCCATCACTGTAGGCAGGATATCTATCTGCTGGGCAATCTTGTTCTGTATCTCAGGTTTCCGCTCCGTATTGCCTGGCTCATAGATGATGATTGGTGAGCAGAATCCGCCAAGGTCCGTCTGGTAGTAGGCGTGGTCGGAGAGGTTCGTGTGGTCGCTGGTCAGCACGAAGATGGTGTTGTTGAACCAAGGCTCGTGGCTGACTTTCTCGAAGAACTTGCCGATGGCCATATCCGTATAGCGGATACACTTGTGGATGATGATGCCTTCTTCGGGGTAGATATTCTGGTATTCCTCGGGAACGACATAGGGGTGATGGCTGCTGGCGGTGAAAACGGCCGTCATGAACGGCTCCTTCATCTCCGACATCTTCGTGGCATAGTACTGCAGGAACGGCTCGTCCCAGATGGCCCACATGCCGTCGAAATCACGATCGCCGCCGAAGCGCTTGTCTTCGTTATAATCCTCACGACCATAATACTCTTGGAAACCTGTTGCGCGCGCAAAAGCCTGGAATCCCATCGAACCACGTTGTGCCCCGTGGAAGAAGGCCGTCTCGTAGCCTTCGCCTGCCAATAGGCGGGCAATGCCGCTGACGTTGTTCATCGAGGCAGGTGTGAGGAAGAAAGGCTCTACGAACATCGGGATGCTCGACAGGATGCTCGGCATGCCATCGATGCTCTTGCGGCCGTTGCAGAAAGAACGGCTGAAGCTGACGCTCTTGGCGATGAGTGAATCGACATGCGGCGTATAACCCTTGTAATTGCCGCCCTCGAGGGTCTTGTTGAGGGCACCGATGTATTCACGTCCGAAACTCTCGACGATGAGTACGACCACATTCTTCTTCGTGAAGGCGCAGCTGTCGCTTGCCAGTGGTTTGTGGACGGGAGTATATACGGCAGCCATCTCCTCTTCGCTGGCATAATAGTCGGGCACTTCGAATACGGCCTTGCCTATCGTGCGATATAAGGAAAACGGTGTGTTCAGCACGAGGGCTGCTTCGACAGGGCGGTCCACATACTGATTGGCATTGCTGATGGTGATAGGCCGCACGGCTGTGGCAAAGCCGCCTCGGATGCCTGCTACTACGAACGGAGCCAGACCAGCCAGCGAGAGCAGCATCACTAAGTCGTAGTGCCACCAGCAGTAGTCGCTTCTGCGGAGTCCCGTCTGGCGATAGTATTTATAGATGGCCCATACCAATAGGGCGAAGATGGCCACGAGATAGATATGGCCGATCGTTTCGGTTAGGAATATCGAACCGAGGTTGTTCTCATGGGCGAACTCGTTGAAGATGGTGGTCGTCGTGCGCCGCATCGTGAAACGGAAATAGACGGCATCGCAGAGATTGACCGCAAAGGCCAGGGCGTTGATGATGACAAACACCCATCGGCATAGTTGCTGGTAGCCTCTGGTCTCCTTTCCGTGCCAAGGGAGCAGCATCAGCACGATATACGGGATATTCGTCACGAGGATGGCCGTCGTGTCGAACACCAGTCCGCCACCCAGCATCTCCATCAGGTGACTCAGTGTGAGTCCTTGTGCGAAATAGCTGTAGTTGACCATCAGATAGATGATGCGAGCCACGAAGTAGAGCACATAGACCATCAGCAGGTTGCAGATGGTGGTTGCCAGTGGGGAGAGGAGGTGTAGGCGTCGGAATGTCATCATAATGCTGTCATTTTTTGGTTCCCATTGACTTCAGGTCTGCTGTTGTCGCTTGCAGGATGGCCTTGCCGATACGTTCCATCCGCGAGGCGTCGCTGCTCTCATTGGTCACAAAGCGCGAGGCGTCGAGATCATAGACGATGAAACCCGTTGAGTCGATCATAGAGAAACCGTTATTGTAATTATGTACGGCAAATGGGTAGCGGTATGAACTGCTCAGCACGTCGCGGCTCCATCGGAATTGGTCGTGAGGCAGTTGCAGTTGTGAAAACAATGTGGCTGCCAGGTCAGTCTGGTTGCAGAATGGGGTGACCTTGCGTGGCTGTTTGACGGCTCCACCTACCCATACCATCGGTATCTTGTTGCGCAGTCTGACGCTCTCGTTCATCGTCCCGTGATCGATGCTGTGGTCTGGCAGGAAGATGATGAGCAGGTTCTTCCATTGGGGTGTAGCCTTCAACTTGCTGATGAAGTCACCGATGCATAGGTCGAGGTAATAGAAGGCATTCTCTTCCTCGTCCTTGATTTTCTTGACGGGTACGTCCCAAGGCTCATGCGAGCTGAGTGTGGAGAAGCCGAAGAGATAGTTGGTGGAGTCCGTCGGTTCTATCGAACATATCTGGTTGTAGAGGGTGTTGAACGTGATGTCGTCGCGTACGCCCCATTTGGCGGTGCTTTGTTCCTCGCTGGTGTAGTCTGCCTTCCAAGTCAGTTTCTCCCAACCTGTACCGATCAGATAACTGCGCATGTTGGTGAAATTGATGTCGCCGCCGTAGAGGTAGGAAGTCTTGTAACCTTGTTGCCTGAGTGTTGAGGCGATGCCAGGCAGCAGGCTGGACTTCTTGGGCATCTTCATCACCGATGAGGTCGGGAACGAGGGATAGCCGCTGTAGGTACACACTGTTCCGCGATCAGTGCGCCAAGTGTTGCCGTAGCAATTCGTGAAGTCGATGCCTTCTTCTTTCAAGCGCCTGAGGTTCGGCATAGCCTTGGTAAGAAAGTCGCCCGCACTTTCCATGAGTACGATGACGATATTGGGTCGCGTCGTGTTCAACAGTGAATCGGTCCCTTCGGATGTCGTAGGGTAGAGATCCTGAGTCAGCCGTTTGTACTCCTCTTCTGAGAAGAAATCATAATCGACGATGTTGCTGGCCGTCTTTTCGAATGACGACAGGAAACTGAATACAGGATTGACGGCAGCGTGGTTCAGGAACTGATTCTGTGAGAAATAGACCTGTCCGACATTGGTGGTTGATTCGTCAAGACCGCCACGAATGCCGATAATGAAGACCGGAATCAGGAGTATATTGCCCAATGTGGCTGTCTGTTGGTGGCTTGGCCTGCTTTCCCAGAAAGGTATCAGTCTGTAGAGTCTGTAAATGCCATAGGTGAGCGTCACGAGAACGATGAGTGCGATCACCATATAGAGACCCGACACGCTGGCCCTGGCCTCGACGGGCGTCTCCAGATACTGCAGACAACTCGCATCGAGCTTGAATCCCCAGAAGGGATACAGGCAGGTATCGGCTACGAAAGCCAATGCCAGCATGATGGCGATGAGGCCGTAATAGACGCGTAGTATCCTGCGCAGTAAGTCTCCATCCCACCATAATGATATCATGGTTATAATGAAAGGCAATAGCAGGAAATAGATGGAGGTGGAAAGGTCGAGGGAAAGTCCGTGCCAGATGACATTAGCCATATCGATGGCAGTGAAAGAATGGTCGGTGAGGTTGGCGATCATAAATGCTACCTTGGCGACGAGAAAGATGATCAGCGTCAGCAGGTAGAATCTGATGAGAAATAGTGACCGTTGTTTCATTAGCTTTGCATCTCGTGGAGTTTCTTATAGTAACCGTCTGAAGCAAGTAGTTCCTCATGGGTGCCTCGCTCAACAATCTTTCCGTCGTGAAGCACACAGATCTCATCAGCGTTCTTGATGGTGCTCAGTCTGTGGGCGATGGCCACAGTGGTGCGGGTCTTCATCAGTCGTTCCAGCGCATCCTGTACCAGTCGTTCACTTTCTGTGTCGAGTGCAGAAGTGGCCTCGTCGAGGATTAAGATCGGCGGATTCTTCAGGATAGCTCGGGCGATGGATACCCTTTGGCGCTGACCACCACTGAGTCGGCCACCTCGATCACCGATGTTGGTATCGAAGCCCAGTTCTGAAGCCGTGATGAAATCATAGGCATTGGCAATCTTCGCTGCTTCCTCGATCTGTTCCTGAGTAGCACTCGTCACACCGAAGGAGATGTTGTTGCGGAAGGTGTCGTTGAAAAGAATGGCTTCCTGATTGACATTGCCAATCAACTGGCGCAGGTCGTAGATGCCCAGATCCTTCACGTTGATGCCGTCGATGAGCACCTCGCCTTCCTGTACGTCATAGTAGCGGGGGATCAGATCGACGAGTGTAGACTTGCCGCTTCCGCTTTGTCCTACGAGGGCTATTGTCTTGTCTTTGGGGATGACGAGATTGATATCCTTCAGCACCCATTGTTCTCCGTAACGGAAGGACACATGCCGGAATTCTATCTGATGCTCAAAGCTTTGCAGATGCTTAGGCTGCTCAGGCTCTTTGATATCGTTTTCTGCCATTAGTATCTTATCGACACGCTCCATCGAGGCTAATCCCTTGGGGATGTTGTAGCCAGCTTTTGAGAAGTCCTTCAGTGGGTTGATGATGGAGTAGAGCATCACCATGTAGTAGATGAAGATCGGACCAGAGAGCGTATGGTTGTTGATGACGAGGATGCCGCCAAACCAGAGTACGATGACGATCATGATGGTGCCAAGGAACTCAGACATAGGATGAGCCGACGACTGACGGATGTTGACACGCATGATATCGTTGCGATAGGCAGAATTGATACTGTCAAAGCGACGGTTCATACGCTTCTCGGCACAGAAAGCCTTGATGATACGCAGACCACCGAGCGTCTCCTCCACCTGACTCATCGTGTCGCTCCAGAGTGCCTGTGCCTGGATAGACTGTGCTTTCAGTTTACGGCCTACCCATCCCATGAACCATCCCATGATGGGCACGATAATGAGGGTGAAAAGCGTCAGTTCCCAAGAGATGAAGATGAGGGCAGCGAAATAGCTGACGATGAGGATCGGGTTCTTGAAGAGCATCTCCAGCGATGCCATGATGGAGTTCTCGATCTCCTGCACGTCACCACTCATGCGGGCGATGATATCACCTTTGCGCTCCTCGGAGAAGAATCCGAGTGGCAGCGAAGTGATTTTCTCGTAGAGTTGGTTGCGGATATCGCGCACGACACCAGTCCGGATGGGAATGATCGTGGCTGCGGAGAGGAAATAGGCACCAGTCTTTAAGAACGTCGTAGCCGCGAGGAACAGTCCGATAAACAATAAGGTAGTGGTTTGTCCCCACTCGGCAATCAGACCGTTGACGTAGTAGTTCATATTGTTCATGAGAACAGTCTGTATATTCGTCCAGTCCCAGTCCATCAGTTCGGTGGCTGTGGCTGCATCGCTCGTCTGGAAGAGAATCTGCAGGATAGGTATAAGGGCTGCAAACGAGAAAATGTTGAGGATGGCCGACAGGATATTGAATACCACCGACAGTATCAGGTATTTCTTGTATGGCGGCACGAATCGCCTTAATACGTTCAGAAACTCTTTCATAATTATTCTTTGTTAAAGGACCAAGGTCCCGAATAGTGTGGCACTTGTACTTCCCGTGATTCTGACGCGCACGGTCTCTCCGATATGATGGCTGCCCTTATCGAACACGACCATCTTGTTCTGTTCCGTGCGTCCGCAGAGTTGCTGACGGCTGCGCTTGGAGAATCCCTCTACCAGCACATCAAACTCCTTGCCCTCGTCTTTCTTGTTTTGTAGGGCCGACATCTCTGTCTGAAGAGCAATCAGTTCGTTCAACCGGCGTATCTTTTCCTCCTCAGGCACATTGTCGGGCAGATGCTTTGAGGCATAGGTGCCTGGACGCTCAGAGTACTTGAACATAAAGGCAGAGTCGTAACCCACCTCGCGCATCAGACTGAGCGACAGTTCGTGGTCCTCGAGTGTCTCATCGTGGTAGCCCACGAAGATATCTGTGGAGAGTCCGCAGTCGGGTATGATGCGGCGGATAGCCTCTACGCGTCCCATATACCACTCACGGGTGTATTTGCGGTTCATGAGTTTCAGTATCTTGTCGCTGCCGCTTTGTACAGGCAAGTGGATATGCTTGCAGACATTAGGCATCTCGGCAATCACGTGAAGGGTTTCGTCGCTCATGTCCTTGGGATGACTTGTGGTGAATCTTACTCTCATCTCTGGTGCTTCCTCGGCTACTCGTCTTAAAAGTTGTGGGAAAGTGGTTTCGCCACAAGCATACGAGTTGACGTTTTGCCCTAAGAGTGTTACTTCTTTGAAACCACGATCTCTCAGATCCCGAACTTCACGCAAAATGCTCTCTACGTCACGACTGCGCTCGCGACCTCTCGTGTAAGGTACGATGCAATAATGGCAGAAATTGTTGCAACCTCGCATGATGCTCACATAACCGCCAATCTTATGTCCCAGTCCGATACGTTGGGGTACTACGTCGCGGTAGGTCTCGGTGGTTGAGAGTTCTGTGTTCATGGCCTTGTGGCCTGTCTCCGCCTGAGCAATGAGGTCGGGCAATGTCAGATAAGCGTCAGGACCAGCCACAAGATCACAGAAGTGATTGTCCAGAAGATCCTGCTGGGCTCTTTCTGCCATACATCCCAGAACGCCGATGATCAGCGGATTGCCTCCAGCGCCCTGCATTTCTTTTTTGCGCTTACGACGCTCAGCGTCTAATGCCTCCAAACGATGGTAGATCTTCTGTTCTGCATTGTCTCTGACACTACAAGTATTCAGGAAGACGGCGTTAGCCTCCTCCAGATTCTCTGTGGTCTCGTAGCCGGCCATCTGCATGACGGATGCCACCACCTCAGAGTCTGCCACATTCATCTGGCAGCCGTATGTTTCAATATATAGTTTCTTCATTTCGCCTGCAAAGGTACGAATAAGTACGGGAAATACCAAATTTATTTGGGTATTTCCGATTTCTTGATGGATAGTTGCTTATACGATTGGCAGGGAAATGCCGCTGATTTTCTGATAGATGTCGAGGGCATAGACATCGGTCATGCCACTGATATAATCGATGACGGCCATCAGGCGTGTTTCGATATCAGGGGCGTCGATGTCGTATTGGCTACTGACGCGGCTGATAAGGTGTTTTGAGTAGAAACGCTCAGGATGGACGGCAGCATCGATGAACTGCTGCATGAGTGTCTGGATGATCTGATAACCGGATAGTTCGACGTCGAGTACAGGGCGGCTCTTGTAGATACGACTGAAAGAGAGGTCGCAACAATGCATATATGCCTCATGTTGCAGAGGACTGATATGATCGATGAGGCTGCCCTGGAAATCACCGCTGAGAATCTGTTCTTCGTTGTCAGTAAAGACCTTGACACACTCATTCTCCAACTTGCCGATGACGCAGGCTCTTAAGTAAACAATTTTCTCGTTGTTATCTGCTACGCCTTCCTCTTCGATGCGATGAAGGATATGCTGGCGGGTCTCATCGTCGAAGAATCCCAAAAGCAGCTGCATGGTTTCGTCGTGTGTGAGAATCTTCAGCTTGTGAGCGTCCTCGATGTCCATAATCTCGTAACAGATGTCATCCGCTGCTTCTACAAGATATACTAAAGGATGTCGGGCGAATCGTAGCGGTTCGCCCATTGCTGATTTGCAAGGGATGCCTAACTCATTGGCAATTCTCAGGTAGGACTCCTTCTCGGTGTCGAAGAAACCGAACTTCCCTTTCTTTCCTGCAGCAGTTGAAGAGTAAGGATATTTCACGATACTTGCAAGCGTGGAGTACGTCATGACAAAACCACCAGGCCGACGTCCCTTGAACTGGTGTGTCAGAAGTCTGAAGGCATTGGCATTACCCTCAAAATGGGTGAGGTCGCTCCAGAATTGCGGACTCACCTGACGCTGTAAGTCGCTGCCAGCCCCATCGATGAAATAGGCCTGCATAGCCTTCTCGCCGCTATGTCCGAAAGGAGGATTCCCAAGATCATGGGCAAGACAGGCAGTAGCAACAATCTGCCCAATCTCCTGAAAAAGCGAGTCGCTCAGTTCGGGATGTCGTGCTGTCAGTCGTTGGACCACATCATTGCCTAAAGACATACCGACACTTGAAACCTCCAAAGAGTGGGTGAGACGATTGTGTACGAAGATGCTTCCAGGCAATGGGAAAACCTGCGTCTTGTTCTGAAGACGACGGAAAGGAGCCGAGAAAATCAGTCGGTCATAATCGCGCTTGAACTCAGTTCGGTCATCGTGGCGTTCAGGGTGACGATGCTCTTGTCCGAGGCGCTTATTTGATATAAGTTCTTGCCAATTCATCATAATCTGGGTGCAAAAGTAACTAATTTCACCTAAAAAACCATATTTTTCGAGTAAAATTATGGCTATTTGAAGAGAATTGCTTAATTTTGCACATTAATTAAATGGTTTTTGAAAGTCATGTTAAAAATACAAGTCATAAACAAGGGCCATCAACCTTTGCCACAATACGCAACACCGCAGAGTGCAGGTATGGATCTGAGAGCAAATTTAGAAGAGCCGATTATACTCCGGCCCTTGGAGCGCAGACTCATACCCACAGGACTGCACATCGCATTGCCAGCTGGGTATGAGGCACAGGTTAGACCTCGCAGTGGCCTCGCTCTGAAGAAGGGTATCACAGTACTGAATTCGCCTGGCACCATTGATGCTGACTATCGTGGTGAGGTGGGAGTGCTGCTCATCAATCTGTCGCAGGAGGATTTTGTTGTGAACGATGGTGAGCGAATCGCGCAGATGGTGATCGCCCGTCACGAACAGGGAGAGTTTGAAGCTGTAGAAATGCTCGATGAGACTGAACGTGGCGAGGGAGGCTATGGTCATACTGGTGTAAAATAACGGATGATGGGAATGATGAAGTATCTGATGCTGTTTCTGATGATGGGCCTGGGACTAAAGGCTCAAGCTCAGGATATGGTGTCCCCAGATTCCATTAATCGTAAGTTTGACCATTTCTTTATGGAGGCAATGGTCCAGCGTCAAAAAGGCAACAACGATGCAGCCTTTGACTTGTTGCGCCACTGCCAGGAACTGAAGCCTGATGCTGCGGAGGTCTATTATTTCCTGGCGCAGTATTATGCAGAACTCAGAGATACAGAGAAATCGACGGCCTGTGTGAAGCGTGCTGCATCATTGGCACCTGATAACGAGACTTACATGGAAACCTTGGCTCAGACTTATATCCGCCAACAGGATTACGCCAATGCGATACTTGTCATCGAAGGTATCTATGAACGCAACAAGGATCATCTGGATTTGTTGGAAATGCTTTTCCAGCTGTATCAGCAAACGGGTGATAATGAGCATGCTGTAGAGGTTCTGAACCGGTTAGAGAAGATTGACGGTAAGAGCGAACGGCTCTCAGTTGCCAAAAGTGAAATCTACACCCGTATGGGTGATAAGAAGGCAGCAGTTTCGGAGATGAGTCAGCTGGCCAAGCAGTTCCCCAATGACCAGAACTGTCAGGCGATGTATGGTGAGGCCTTGATGATGAACGGCCAAACCAAGAAGGCGTTGGAGATCTATCATCAGGTATTGGAGGTTGAACCGGATAATAACCGTGTGCTCCTGTCGTTGCGCACCTATTATCAGTCGCAGGGAGATATGGCTATAGCTGACTCTCTGACTGAACGAGTACTGATGAACCAGAATACAACCTCTGCGGAAAAGATTCAGCTCCTGCGTCAGGAGATCTCTGCCAGCGAGTCTGCTGGTGGTGATAGCACCCGAGTCATGTCATTGTTCCACCAAATGTTGGCGCTCCCCAATTGTGATGCGGATATGGCTCTCTTCTGTGCCTCTTATATGAATGCCAAGAAAATGCCAAAGGACAGTATCCGTCAGGTATTGGAAAAAGTACTGTCAATAGCACCGGATCATTCTGGAGCACGCTTGCAACTCGTGGGCTATGCATGGGAAGAAGATGACCTCGATCGTGTCATTAATTTGTGCCAAGAGGCTCGGCAGTATAACCCTGACGAGATGGCTTTTTACTATTATCAGGGTATTGCCTATTATAAAAAGGAAAATCTGGATGGTGCGCTCTCTGCTTTTCAGAATGGCATCGGAGTCATCAATGAAGAGAGCTCCCCTGCTATTGTTTCAGATTTCTATGCCGTCATGGGAGATATCCTCCATCAGAAAGGACTTGCTAAGGAGGCTTTCGAAGCCTACGATTCTTGTCTGCAGTGGAAAGACGATAACATCGGCTGTCTGAACAACTATGCTTATTACCTCAGTGAACGTGGAGAACAGTTGGACAAGGCCGAGACGATGAGTTTTAAGACGGTGAAGGCAGAGCCCAAGAATGCAACCTACCTAGATACTTATGCTTGGATACTCTTCATGCAAGAACGGTATTCAGAGGCTAAGATATATATTGACCAGGCGCTTCAGAATATGGAGGACTCGCTTGGAAATGAAGTGATCATAGAACATGCGGGAGATATCTATGCCCAAAACAGGGATATTGACCGTGCTCTCTCTTACTGGCGAGATGCTCAGCAAAAGAAACCTGAGGATCAGCTGCTGCTCCGTAAAATCAAACTAAAAAAATATTTAAAGAAATGAAAATTCCTAGTTTTTTAAGAGTTGCCATCTTGGTATTGCCACTGGTACTCACTTCTTGCGGTTCACACAAGAAAGTTCAGAAACCTGTAGTTATGAACGCAGAAACAAGAGAAAAGGTTGACTTTATCTCTGCTGTTCAGGAAAATTCGCAGACAGCAAAGTTTATGACTTCAAAGGTTAAGTTCTCAGTTGAAGTCGGCCCTCAGAAGCTGACATTGACGGGTAACCTGAAGATGAAGCGTGATGATGTCATTCGTTTGCAGCTGATGGCTTTTGGCTTTGTGGAGGCAGGTCGTATCGAAATGACAAAAGACTATGTGCTGATTATGGACCGTATCAACAAGCAGTATCTGAAGGCTCCTTGGATGTCTGTTGATTTCCTGCGTAATAGCGGCCTTAACTTCAACACCATTCAGGCTCTTTTCTGGAATGAGCTTTTCAGACCTAATCAGGTGAAGGCTGAGAAACAAAGCCTTGATTCTCTGGCTGCATATTCAATCTTAGAGAGTGGTGACGACATGATCATCAGTCTTGAGGAAGGTAAGATGGACTACAGTTGGTTGGCCAGTAAGGAGAACGCTCTGTTGAGAATGGCAAATATCCTCTATAAGGACAAGCTCAATGGAAATACGCAGCTGAACTGGGACTATGACCAATTCGAGAAGTTGAATAAGACATACTTCCCCACTAAACATGGCATTACGCTGTCAACTTCTGGTAAGGAAGTGAAGCTTGGTATGACTCTGAGCTATATTGGTGCGGAAACCGAATGGGAGACGCGGACAGAAATTTCGAATAAGTACCGTGAGGTAACAGTAGACGAAATCCTGCGTCGTTTCATGTCTCTTTAATGGCTGTCTGGATAAGTGAAAGGTGATAGACTAACGATGAGAAAATTGACTCAGGAACGCTGGCTTGTGGTGGTGTTTATAGCCCTTATCACCATTCACTTATCTGTAAGCCCTGCCTTTTCTGCTGTTCAGCAGCAGAGAAAGACGGCTGTCAAGAAAACGACAGCCAAAAAGAAAGGTGCTTCTCAAAAGAAAGGTACGGCCAAAAAGAAAACTGCTCCTAAGAAGCCTACTGTGACTGTTAATAGCCTGAAGAATGAGCAGGCGCAGGTAAGAAAGCAGATACAGGAGCAGGAACGTCGCCTGCGTGCCAATGAGCAGGATGTGAAGAAACGTCTGCAGAATCTGATGGCCCTGACAAATGAAATCGCTGATAAGCGTAGGACTATTGATACGATTCGGCATGATATTTCGCGACTTGACGGCAATATCCATACGTTGGAGATTCAGTTGAAGATGTTGGAGAAAGAACTGCAAGAGCGGAAGAACAGATTCCAGAAATCCATGCGCTATATGCATCGTAATCGGAGTATCCAGAGTCAGATGATGTTTATTTTCAGCGCTAAGAATTTCTCTCAGATGTATCGCCGTCTCCGTTTTGTCCGCGAATATGCAGCTTATCAGCAGGCTCAAGGTGAGGCTGTGCTCTCAATGCAGCAGCAGGTAAATGACGCCTTTGAGGAACTGAAGAACTCAAAGAAAGAGAAACATGTCCTGCTCAGTCGTGGTGAACAGGAGAAGAAATCTCTGGAAAACAAGCAAGTAGAACAGGAACAGGTGGTCAGCTCGTTAAAGAAGCAACAGAAGACCATTCAGACCATTATTGACAAGCAAAAGAAACGGGATATCGAACTCAATGCTCAGATTGATCGTCTTATTGCTGAGGAAATAGCCCGTGCCAAGGCTCGTGCAGAAGCCGAGGCCAAGAGAAAGGCCGCAGAAGCTGCTGCAAAGAAGCGTGCTGAGGAACTGGCTCGGAAGAAGGCTGCAGCAGAAGCCGCTGCCCGGGAAAATGCTCGTCGTATAGCCGAAGCAAAGGCCAGGGAGGAGAAAGCCAAGGCTGAGGCGCGTGCTGCTGCCAAGAAGAGCGCAGAGGAGAAGGCACGTGCAGAGCGTGCCGCAAGAGAAGCTGAGAAAGCGCGTCTGGCAGCAGAACGTAAAGCGGTTGCAGAAGCTAAAGCTCGTGAGCGCGAAGTTGCTGAGGCTAAGAAAACAGCAGAGGCCGAATACACGGTTTCTTCAGTTGATCGTCAGCTCACGGGAAACTTTGAGAGCAATCGCGGACGCTTTCCTATGCCTGTTGTCGGCAGCTATCGTATAGTGCATCGTTTTGGCACGAATACGGTAACCGATGTGAAAGGGCATGTGACCCTCGACAAGAAAGGTATAGATATAAAAGGACAACCTGGAGCTGCTGTCCGTTGTATCTTCGACGGAGAGGTAAGTGCGGTGTTTAGCTATTCCGGAACGACGGTAGTTATTGTCCGTCATGGTAGTTATCTGTCTGTCTATTGTGATCTGGCTTCTGTCAATGTCAGTCGTGGACAGAGAGTTTCCACCAATCAAACATTAGGACGACTTGGTTCTGACGGCATGATGCAGTTCCAACTTCGCAAGGGCAACAGCAAGCTCAATCCCGAAAGCTGGTTGTCAAGGTAGAGTTCCCTTAAAGATTCAGGCCATCCAGTAAGTACAGGTAAGTGCTGATGGCTTGTTCTATTTCTGAAATCTTAATGAATTCATCGGCAGAATGTGAGCGTGACGACTCCCCTGGTCCGAGTTTGAAAGACGGGAAAGGCATCAGTGCCTGATCGCTTAACGTGGGAGAACCAAAAGGTGTCATGCCTCGTTCCAAGCATCTGCGAATGATAGGATGATCTTGTGGGATGCTCGATGAGTGTAACCTGAAAGAACGGGCGTGCAACTCGCATTTGGTCATTTTCTTGCACAGGAATTCGAATAAGAATTCATTCTGATAGAATTCGTTCGTGCGTACATCTATTATAAAATGGAGTGTATCAGGAACGACATTGTGCTGGGTTCCACTCTTCACCACCGTTACGGTCATCTTAGTAGGCCCGAGTAGGGGGCTTTCCTTGCGGAACTTGTAGTCGCGCAGCCATACGAGGTCGTCGAGTGCTTCGTAGATGGCATTGATACCCTCGTTTCTGGCGGCATGTCCAGATTTTCCGTAGGCATAGCCGTCAATAACCATCAGACCTTTCTCGGCAATAGCTGGTTGCATACCAGTGGGCTCTCCTACAATCGCCACATCGACCTTTGGCAGATGTGGCAACACGCGGCTGAAACCATTGGCACCAGAGATTTCCTCTTCGGCAGAAGCCACCCATAGGAGGTTGTAGTTGCGTGGACGATAGAGCATCATGCGATAGACTTGAAGCAGCGAAACGAGCCCTCCTCCACAGTCGTTGGCGCCAAGACCATAGAGAATATCTCCTTCCTGAGTCGGAGTGAACGGATCGCGCGTCCAGGAACTGACAGGCTTTACTGTGTCGATGTGCGCATTCAGCATCACCGTTGGGCGATTGTTATCCCAATCCTGGCAGCCAATCCACAGATTGTTGCCTTCTCGCCCGTGAGGCAAGTTCCATTGGTTCAGATACTCAGACAGACAATCTGCTGCCTTTGTCTCGTCTCTACTTACTGAAGGAATGGCAATCAGTTCCTTCAGAAGTTCTACCGCGTCGTTTGTATATGCCTTTATGTCCATATCAATTGCAAAAATACGGATTAGTTTCCAAGTATGCTACATTGGAGGGCAAAAAATACGAATATTTAACTTTCTGCGTGTTTTTTGTTTGCGTTTCGTTTTTTCTTCGTATCTTTGCATCCAGTAACAACTATTAATTCTACATCAATGAAGCGAATAATGATTATGGCTGCATTGGCAATATGCACTTTGTTAGCCGCCCATGCACAGGATTCCCGCAATCCGTCTTTTCTTGTGGGAGTGACGAATGTAAAGAACAATTATGCTGCGGGTAAGCAGAAGGCTACAGTGGGTAGTGTACTTGGACAGTTGACAAGTGCAGTGCTCGCAGGACAGACTACCACCAAGCTGGAGGGCTATGAAGACGAGGTTAAGGCTGCCATCGTAAGAGGTATTACGAATACTTATCGTCTGGATGCCATCGATGGTAATCTTTCTGAGAGCGAGGCTGCTCAGCCGGGGGCGATGTATGTTGATGCTACTATCGACAATATTTCCTACACCCAGAAGACCACTTATTACGAATCCACCAAGCGTACTCATACTTACTATATGGGTCAGATCAGTGTAACCCTTCATTTCAAGGATGCCAAGACTGACAAGGTCATCATCAGCCCTTCATTCAGACTCTCTGAGTATGACTGCTCGTGGATGGAGACAGCGGAGAAGGCCGTTAGCAATGCCCTGAATAGTCTTTCGAGAAACGTGCGCAGTTATCTGGACCAGTGCTATCCTTTACGTGCCAATATCGTTGAGGGTGCCAGAGAAAAGAAAGATAAGCAGAAGGAAGTCTATATCGATCTTGGCAATCACAACGGCGTCTATGAAGGCCTTCACTTTGGTGTCTATCTGGAGAAACAGGTTGCTGGAAAGATTGCCGAAAGACAGATCGGCAAACTCAAGATTATCGAGGTCCAGGGACCGGATATCAGCCTCTGCAAGGTGCAGAGTGGCGGTCGTGATATAAAGGCTGCGATTGATGCCGGACAGAATATCGTAGTCAAGACGATGGAGTAGCCTTGTTACGAGAGACTACGACGGAGATGCCCATCGACAGTACGAGCACGCCGAAGATGATGGCGAGTGAGACTGTGGTGGGCACTTCTATATGTGGCATGTTGAAGTCGAATCCGATCATCTCGCCGAAAGCATTCACATATTCATCCATAGCCAGCAACATCTTGATACCCACAAAGCTGAGGATGATGCCGAGTCCGTACTTCAGGTAGGTGAAATACTTGGCAACGGCTGCGAGGGCGAAATAGAGTGCACGCAGGCCGAGAATCGCGAAGATGTTGGAGGTAAGCACGATGAACGGATCACGGCTGACAGAGAATACGGCGGGGATGGAGTCAACGGCGAAAGCCACATCGGTGGTCTCGATCACAAGCAGCGCAATGAATACCGGGGTAGCAAGGCGCTTACCGTTCTCTACGATGAAGAACTTGTCTTCATGCATCTTATCAGTTACGGGGAAGAACTTCTTGAAGAGTCTGACGAAGATGTTCTTTGAGGGATCTACCTGCTCGTCATCATTGTGCCCGAACATCTTGATGCCTGTGTAAATCAGGAAAATACCAAAGAGGCCAAGAACCCATTCGAAACGTGTGATCATCGCTGTACCCGCGAAGATAAAGATGCTTCGGAGTACCAAGGCGCCGAAGATTCCCCAGAAGAGCACTTCGTGCTGATATTTCCGCTCGATGCCGAAGAAGGAGAAAAGCATCAGGAATACGAACAGATTGTCCATCGACAGTGATTTTTCTATCAGATAGCCAGCCAGAAACTCCATCGCCTTTTCGTGGGCATCGCCTGGATAGAACAGGTAGATACCACCGCAGAATACCAGCGACACGCCGATCCAGAGGGCCGTCATCTTCAGGGCCTCCGACACACTTACCTCATGCTGTCCTTTCTTGCCGAACGACTTCAGGTCGATCAGCAGCATGATAAAAACCAGTACATAAAACAGAATCCACGCCCAGAGGGGCATACTTGCGTCTTGCATCTTAACTTCTTTTCTTTTTACCGGCTGCAAAGGTACATGATTATTTTGAAATATGAAATATTTTATGTAGGGTTTTTGCAAAATGTCGGTATTTCATTGAACCGCGCACAAAAATCCGCATGATGCATCTCATTGCGTCATGCGGATCAGTCTGTGATTACCGAGGCTTAGGTCTATGCTTCGGAAGAGTAGTAGGAGTTGCCGACGAGTCCGCTGCCGATACTTGCCACGCGGCTGAAGTCCTCATACTGTGCCATTACGAAACTCACCAGGGTAACGATGCTCATGAGCACCTGCTTTACCATCATTCTTGTCTTTGCCATAATCTTTTTATTTTTTTTATTGTTATACTTGTTTTGTCTGA
>JAEEGJ010012483.1_pt1 | contig 21016 bp, 18 predicted proteins | sample 8958761 | NCBI WGS metagenome assembly JAEEGJ01 (sample SAMN16246546, study PRJNA631951) | gut metagenome | biome: gut microbiome; feature: rumen; material: RS-attached | host: Bos | place: Iran: Karaj | collected 2018-10
AGATCTCTCGTTCCACTTGTGCTACACCAAGCCTACCGAGGATTTGCAATTCCAGCCTGATGCCAGCACGATCTATGTGTTCTTCCCCCGCTACAGCGCCGACGAGCACAAGGCTGGTATCACCAAGCGGCTCAACGAGTTCTTCGACCAGCTGGAACAAATTACTAATCATTCACCATTTAAAAAGTAAACACCGAAATTATGAAAACAAACATCACCATTAACGATATTGATAAGGTACGCGCCCAAGCCTTGCGCTGGGTGAAGCGAAGTGAGAAATGCCGTTTCGAAGGCATGCCCTTCTACCTCTTGCACATCGGCCGTTGCATGAAAAGGCTCGGCTTCGACTATGCCGTGAAAGAAATGACGGATGCCACACAGGGCGATTGCATCGCAATAGGCTTCGTACTTTGGGACGACATCAGGAATCCAAGAAAGTTACAGTCTTATGGAATCATGACTTTCCGAAAGGAGTTGTCTGCCCAGAAGCGTTCGGAACAGCTTTCACAGAGAATCGTCGATGCCTGCCAGCTGCTGGCAGACCATCTCTACGAACATGGTGGAAACGAAAATGCATGAGCCATGAAAGAGAAGGAAATCTGGCACAAGTGTGAAGTGCCGTATACCCGATACGAGGTGAGCAACCAAGGCCGTGTGCGCAATGCGCACACGGAACGGGTGCTCCGGCCAAAGAAAAGGAGAAATGGCTATCTGCAAATTGGGCTTTGTTATAAAGGTCAGCGAAGAGTATATAGCGTCCATTCCCTTGTGGCCACCGCCTTTGTGGAAGGTTGGCGTGAAGGGCTGCAGGTGAACCACAAGAATGGCATAAAGTCCGACAACCGAGCCGAGAACCTGGAGTGGGTTACGAGTAGTGAGAATCATCAACACGCTCACGACGTGCTATTGCTTGAAGTGAAGCCTGTTGCCCTGCTTGATGAGCGTGGTCACCTACAATGGCTCTTCCATAGTGCGCGTGCATGCAATAGGGCTATGGGGGGCAAAGTGAGTAATCATATCATTAATAAATGCAACTTCCACGGCTATCGCCCCCGCTACATCTCCGTTGCGATGTATCGTGAGATCGTGCATCTGGTCAACGTGCATCACTACACCCTGCACAGCGCATGGGTAGAAGCCAACCTAAATTTCGATAGCAATGAAAAAGCCTAAAGCTTTTGTGCTCTATCCCAACCAATGGGAGCCTCTCAGCTGTCTCAGCGATGAGCAGCTGGGAAGGCTCTTCCGCCACATCTTCACTTGGCTCAACGATGGGTCGCTCGACTTACAAAAGGAAGAGCTACTCGTGGAATCCGACATCCTGCTGGCATTCCGCTTCATGCGCATGCAAATCAACATCGATATTAAAAAATATCAGCAGTTGTGCGATAAAAGAAAGGAAGCTGCCAACAAACGATGGGAAAACCACTCAAAAAATGCAAATGCATATTTTGCAATGCATAAAAAAGAAAATGAAAATGAAATAGAAAATGAAAAAGAAAATGAAAATGAAAAAGAAAATGAAATAGAAAATGAAATAGAAAATGAAAAAGAAAATGAAAGGGAAGTAGTAGGAAGAATAAATTCTTCCTCCTCTTCCTCTACCGTTAGCGGCATCGCTAACGGAAATGAGGAGGAGGATGAGGAGGCTATTTTTTTAAAATAGGAAAAAGAGTGGATGAGGCTCTATCTCATGGGAGGCAGCCTCCTTCTTCTCAAAAGTATAGATCTCGGAAAGCAAAAGCAATGCTTTCGCATCGCTATCTCATTGCCTTTAGCTGCTGGGAGCAATGCTTTTAGACGCTGGGAGCATTGCTTTTGGGCGCTGGAAGCATTGCTTTTGGGTGCTGGAAGCATTGCTTTTGGGTGCTGGGAAGCATTGCTTTTGGCAGTGGGAGCATCGCTTTTGTCTCTTTTGTCCCGTTTTGTCTCTTTTGTCCCGTTTTGTTCCTTTTGTCTCTTTTGTTCCCGTCGTATTTTTTTCCCTTTTTGTGAAAATTAATTGATTAATTGTTGCAGAATTGTTTTGATACGTCGATGTTTTTTTGTACCTTTGCATGTTGAAATGAAAATGAAAACCTCAATGAAGCAGATTATCATTACGATTGTTGCGCTGGTGGCAGCTACGGCTGCTCGCGCAGGAGTAATCACCGTCACGGTGAGCGACACGCGCTACCAGACGGTGACAGGCTTTGGTGCTGCATGCTGCGATGGTGCCATGTGTCCGTTTGGCAACGACACACAGCCCGTGCGACTGCTCTATGGCAAGGAGTCGAAGATTGGACTGAACATCATGCGCATGGAGATCTCACCGAACTTCATCGGTGATGTCATCGTGCCGGAGTGGGGAAACTGGGATTCGCCCTACGACTGGAATGGCTCGCTGCCGTCGGCAAAGATTGTGAAGCAGCGCGGCGGCATCGTCTTCGGTACGCCCTGGTCGCCACCGGGCGACTATAAGACCAATGGCACCGCTCAGGGCGGTAATGCCGACGACCAGGGAAACCAGCGCGGCGAGCTGCGCAAGGACTGCTACGAGAAGTTCTTCCCGTGGCTGAACACATTCCTGGAATGGATGAAGAAGAAGGGCGTCGCCGTGGATGCGGTGTCGATTCAGAACGAGCCCGACTGGTGGGTGAGCTACTCGGGGTGCCTCTATACGCCGCAGCAGCAGCTGGACCTGGTGAAGAACTATGCCCACCTGCTCGACCGCGACACCTACAAAGGGGTGCGTCTCATCAGCGCAGAGCCGCTGGGCTTCGACCCGAAATACTCCGATCCGCTGATGAACGACGCGACGGCACGCAACCAGATTGATATCGTCGCCGGACACCTCTACGGACATCCGCCACTTGGCAACATGAAGAAGGCCGCCGTGCTCGCCTCGAAGTATGGTAAGGAGGTGTGGATGACGGAGCACTCGGTGACCGACAACATCGACCGCCTGCCCAACTGGCACGAGCAGCTCATCTTCGCCGAGGAGCTCAACGAGTGCATGCTTGCCGGATGCACGGGCTACATCTATTGGTATATGCGTGCCCACTGGGCATTCGTCGGCACGGGCGAGGCAAAGTATAACCCCGGAAACACGAAGAACAAGCTGCTGCCGCGAGCCTATGTGATGTCGCACTTCTCGAAGCACGTCACCGGCTCTACACGCCTCGGCACCAAGGCCTCCGTCTCCACGGGCACCAACTCGGCATTCGAGACGTCGGCATACATCAAGGGCGACTCGCTCATCGTCATGGCCATCGACACCACGAAGAATGCCCTTGACCTGAAGCTCAACCTGCCCTATAAGGTGAAGAGTGGCACACACCTGCTCTCTACAGGCAACGAGTCGCTTTGCCAGGAGCAACCCATTGACATCAGCGAACCTACCAACGAGCTGACGGTGCCCCTGCCGGCACGCAGCCTGAACACGTATATCTTCATGATCGACCAGGGCTCCCTGGTCATCGAGGAGCATCGGTCAGCAGCCGATGCCGGCAAGAAGACCTACTACGACCTGTCTGGCCGCCGTCTGCAATCGCCACGCGGCCTCTGCATCGAGCGCAGTGCCGATGGGACATCGAGGAAAGTCGTCATCGATGATTGATCATTAAGACGGCCTGAAAGGCCAGAAGCTACCAGCCCAGGGCATCGCCCTGGGTTGTATGATGCAAGGGGAAGCCCGCCCTGTAAGGGCAAAAGCTTTATCTTAAGAATGCAAGTAGGTTTGCCTAGTTTTTTTATCAAGAATTTGAGAATTAGAGAATTTTTCTTTTCTTGAGTGGGAATTAATGAGAATTTGAGAAGAAATTGCAAGCAATTTCCTATTTCCTTGCAGCAATTCTCGTCGCTTGCGGCGAATTCTTGTCAATTCATTTGCATGAAGAAAAAATTCTCTAATTCTCAAATTCTTGATAAATAATATGTTTGGGGCAAAGGCTTTTGCCCTTTCAGGGCGATTATAGATGCCATACATAAAAACCCAGGGCGATGCCCTGGGCTGGCAGCTGTTGGCCTTTCAGGCCGCACTCCGCTACGAAAGCGGCCGCTCGACATCCCGAAGGGGGGCGCTTTCAGAGCGAAGTGGGGAAAGAAGGAGGGGACTACGATGGCGAAGGGTGGTTTGCGCGCCAGCCCCGATGAAATCGGCGTTTTTTGTGTTGCGTTTGTTCGGTTTGGGGTTGCTGCGTGGTGCTGGAAGACAACAAGAAAGAGGCCATGTGTTATGGCCTCTTGGGGGTATGCGCTGCGATTAACCGCTGAGCATCGGTGGCGATGCGTAACGCCTCGGGATGTTCGCGGATGAATGAGTCGACGTGTCGGATGCGCTTGTCTTCGAGTATCTCGTCGACGGCGATGAGGATGCCCGTTTCCTCGACATCGCCAAAGCCGTAGTTGATGGCGGTGCCGAAGAGCTTCATCGTTGGCGAGAGGCTCATATAGGCGTTGACGAGCGGTGGGATGTCGTAGCCCAGGCGTCGCACCTCGGAGTTGAGGATGCGGTAGTCTTTCTTGAAGCTGTCTTCGCAGAACAGTGCTTCCATCTCGGCAGGGTCGGCTTCAATTTTCAGCGGTTTCATCGGAGTTATCAGCCCTTCCTTGTCGCCGAAGTGCTTATTGAGGAAGTAGAGAATCATGTCGCGTCCGCGGCGCACGTAAGACGGATACATGGTGACCTTTCCGAAGAAGTATTTCACGTGGGGGTTGAGCACGGTGAGCGCGCCAAGTCCGTCCCAGAGGTTGTCGAGTGCGAAGATGCTCTTGGTGTTGCGGCGCACGTTCTGGTAGTCGGGCGACACGAACGAGCGGCCGAGCTCAACGGTGTAGGGCATATAGTCGCGCAGGAACTTTTCAGAGAAATGGAACATGTGGCTTGTGGCGAGGATGGGCTGTCCGTCGGCGTTGAGTTCCCAGTCGGTGCCGAAGATGTAACGGTAGCCGCCAATGATCTCCTCGGCTTCGGGATTCCACACGATGAGCTGCTTGTAGCAGTTCTCGCAGGTGTCGAACTCATCGATGTCGACCTCCATGCCGGTGCCACCGCCGGCCTCGCGGAATGCTATCTCGCGCAGTCGGCCAATCTCGCGCATCACGTTGGGTGCGTTGTGTGCTGTGACGACGTAAATCTCGTTGTTGCTCTTGTTCGTCATGCGTAGCTGACGATCGCGTGTGAGTTCGCTCTTGAGCAACTGCTTGTCAATCGGTTGAATGATGGGTTGTTCCATGAAGGGTATCAAGTTTTTCGTTTCTTCTTTTTCACCAGGTTTTCGCGGGGTGTCGGGCGACGGGGGATCTTATAGCTGGTAGGCCTGTTCCTTCACCCATGCGGCCCACTGGGCGGGCGTCTTCGACTTGTCGAAGGTCTGCCAAGGGATGGGCTTGCCAAAGGCCACGCGGAAGGTCTTTCCGACGTTCTTATACATCTCGTCGACGAGGAACAGCATGGCGACATTGAACTTCAGGTTCAGGCGCTTGCACCAGTTGGCGATGTTATAGAAGCGCTCGGAGTTCTGTCCGCCGAAGTGGATGGGCACCACGTCGCGATGCGTCTCGACGCTCTTTGCGACGAAGGTCTTCTTCCAGTCGAGGTCGCGAATCTGTCCGTCGGGCTGCTTGCGCGAGCACAGGCCGGCAGGGAACATTAGCATGTGATGATCGGACTTGAAGCCTGCCTCCACCATTGCCGGGAAGTCGCGGCTCTGCTTGCCAGTCTTGTTGATGGGAATGCAAACCGGGGCGAGTCCGGGGAGGTTCATGAGCAAGTCGTTGACCAGGTAGCGGAAGTTGCCGTCGTAGTGTTCGCCGATGATGCTGCCTAAGGCAACGCCGTCGATGCCGCCGAGGGGATGGTTTGAGACGAAGGTGTAGAGCTTGCCGTCGTTCTTGTCGGGCAGGTTCTCAAGGCCTTCGAGCTGCAGGGTCATCTCCAGATAGTCCACACATGCCTTCAGCCAAGGTGTTCCCTTCAGTTCGCGGCTTTCCCAGAGGAAGGCGTTCACACGGTCTTGGTGAATGGTTTTCTTTAGCCACGACACGGCAGGTTTGGGCACCCATTTCGCTTTGTCGCCCATCTTGTCGCGTAGCACTTTGTCGATGTCAATCGTTTTTTGTATCGTTTCGCTCATGATTCCGGGTGGTCCTCGTTCATGTGAGAATAATAGGTTTTGATGTAGAGATTGCCTCTTACAAATTGCAAAAATAGCAAAAAAAATACAAAGTGAGCATTTTTTCACGAAAAAAGTTACTTCCATGCATCATTTTCGGTGTTTTTTCCTCATTTTGTCATGTTGAATGCAGGTGCACGGCGCCAAGAATTGCGACCATGAAAAAGCCCCGTGCCACCAGCATGGCACAGGAGACGGGCCGGAATTCTTGCACGAAATCGCTGAAATGAGCAAAAAGCAAAGTGAATTTTAGTTAAATTTGAAAAAATGTGGAGAAAAGTGGAGGAAAGTGGGGAAAAATGATTACTTTTGTAGTCGTTTTCTACTTATAAAGAAGTACGTATGCGTTTTTTAGGAAACATAGAAGCAAAAATCGACGCAAAGGGACGTGCGTTCCTGCCGGCCGTTTTCCGCAAGGTGCTACAGACATCGGGCGAGGAAAACCTGGTGCTGCGCAAGGACGTGTTTGAGGACTGTCTGGTACTCTATCCTGAAAGCGTCTGGAACGAGCAGATGGACCTGGTGCGCTCGCGGCTGAATCGCTACAACCAGCAGCACCAGCAGATTTTCCGTCAGTTTGTTTCGCAAGTTGAGCTGCTCACGCTCGACGGCAATGGTCGTTTCTTGATTCCGAAGCGCTATCTGCAGCTGGCTGACATTCAGCAGTCCATCAAGTTCACCGGCAATGGCGACACCATCGAGATTTGGGCCGCCGAGAAGGTGGAAGCCTCGATGATGTCTGCTGCCGACTTTGGAGCAGCCATGCAGAGCGTGATGGACGGGGAGCTGCCGCCGCTCTAATCAACGTGGCCGGCCGGAGCTGATGCCCCGCTGGCTTTTACGAATGCCACACCGACAATGATTATTACTGCTGAGACATATCACGTGCCAGTGCTCCTGAAGGAGAGCATCGACGGTCTGAACATCAGACCCGACGGCACGTATGTGGACGTGACGTTCGGCGGTGGTGGCCATTCGCGCGAAATCCTGAGCCGGCTGGGCGCAGAGGGACACCTCTACAGCTTCGACCAGGATGCCGATGCCGAGCGGAACATCGTCGACGACAGCCGATTCACGTTTGTGCGCTCGAACTTCAGGTATCTGAAGAACTGGATGCGCTTCTACGGCGTTGACCACATCGACGGCCTGCTGGCCGACCTTGGCGTGTCGAGTCATCACTTCGACGATGCCACCCGTGGCTTTTCGTTCCGTTTCGAGGCTCCCCTCGACATGCGAATGAACAAGCGGGCGGGCACGACTGCTGCCACGGTGCTGAACACCTATGGGGAGCAGCAGCTGGCCGACATCTTCTACCTCTATGGGGAGCTGAAGACGGCCCGCCGCATTGCCGCCGCTGTGGTGAAAGCCCGCGAGCAGCAACCGCTGGAGACCACCGGTCAGCTCATGCAGCTGGCCGAGCCTCTGCTGGGACGCGGCGGCAAGGGCGACGACCGTGGCGTGAAGAAAGACATGGCGAAACTCTTCCAGGCGCTGCGCATCGAGGTGAACCACGAGATGGATGCCCTGCGTGAGATGCTGCTGGCCGCTACCGACCTGCTCGCAGAGGGCGGTCGCCTGTCGGTCATCACCTATCACTCGCTGGAAGACCGTATTGTGAAGAACGTGATGAAGTCGGGAAATGTGGAAGGCCGTGTGGAGCAGGACTTCTTCGGTCGCATCACGAGTCCGTTCGTACAGGTGAACGGCAAGGTGATTGCCCCCGATGCCGAAGAGCAAGAGCGCAACCCCCGCAGCCGTAGTGCGAAGCTTCGCATTGCCGAGAAATGCTGACGTGACAACGACAAAAGGAAATCAAAAAAAAGAAGATGGACGAGACGAAAGAGATGAAGAACAGCCCGAAGCTGACAGTGGAAGCGACCGCCGCCCCGGAGAAAGCCGAGGTGGCCGAGACGCCGCTGGAAGCAAAGGAGACGGTGAAGGCCGCCGGCAGAAAGTCGGCTGCCAAGGCTGTTGTGGATGCTGACGCGAAAGAGGCGAAGGATGCGAAAGAGGAACCCGCGCAAGAGGTGAAGAGTGGCGGTGAAGGCCCCACGCTGAAGGAAGTCATTCGCGAGCAAGCCATTGAGGACGAGGCTCCGATGTCGAAGAACTTCACCCTGGGCAAGATTCTCGGTGGCGACATTCTGACTACCCAGACCATGCGCCGTCAGATTTGGCTGTTCCTCCTCATCACGTTCTTCGTGGTGCTCTACATCTCGAACCGCTATAGCTGCCAGCAGGACCTCATTGAAATCGACAAACTGCAGAAGGAACTGCAGGATGCCAAGTACAAGGCCCTGTCGACGAGCAGCCAGCTGACGGAGAAGAGCCGCGAGAGCCGTGTGCTGGAACTGCTGCAGGCCAATAACGACAGCCTCTTGAAGATTCCCAGCCAGCCGGCTTACATCATACAGATTCCTGAAGAGTAGAGACACACGAGAACGAAGAAACAGATTGTTAGACACACAAAGAAGAATTGACAACGTATGAGCAAGTTCGACCATAAGAAAATCATGCCCCGCTACAGTTTCATCGTCATCGTGATGACGCTGCTGGCTACTGCTGTGGTGGGCAAGACCCTCTATATCATGACGGCGAAGCGCGACTACTGGATGGAAGTGGCCGACCGTGTGAAGAAAGACAGCGTGAGCGTGAAGCCCAATCGCGGAAACATCCTCTCGTGCGACGGCCAGCTCATGGCATCGTCGCTGCCTGAATTCAAGATGTACATCGACTTCCAGGCCTTGCGCGTTGCCGGCAACGACTCGCTGTGGGATGCGAAGCTCGACACCATCTGCCTCTGCCTGAGCCAGATCTTCCCGGAGCGGTCGGCCGAGGCGTTTAAGCAGCACCTGGAGGAAGGACGCCACAAAATACAGAAGAATGGGGAGGAAGGCTCGCGCCACTGGCCCATCTGGAATCAGCGCGTCGACTTCAACACCTTCTCGGAGGTGAAGGCGCTCCCGATTTTCAACTTACCGTTCAACACCGAGAGCTCGGATGGCGATTACATCGTGAGGTCGTCGTTCCGCAGCGGTTTTAACATTGAGGAATACAACGCCCGCCAGCGCCCGTTCGGGTCGGCAGCCGGTCGTACCATCGGCACGATGTACGGCAGCAAGGACTCTGCGCGCTTCGGCCTGGAGCTGAGCTACGATAGCATCCTTCGTGGTGAGAATGGCATCATACACCGAAGGAAGGTGCTCAACAAGTTCCTCGACATCATGGACACCCCGCCTGTGGACGGTGCCGATATCGTGACCACCATCGACGTGGGCATTCAGGATTTGGCCGAGCGTGCCGTCATCGACGAGTTGAAGCTCATCAATGGCAACGTGGGCGTAGCGATTGTGATGGAGGTTCAGACGGGCGACATCAAGGCTATCGTGAACATGGAGAAGTGCAGCGATGGCGAGTATCGCGAGATTAAGAACCATGCCGTGAGCGACCTGCTGGAGCCCGGCTCGGTGTTCAAGACGGCGAGTATCATGGTTTGTCTCGACGAAGGCAAGTGCGACACGACGAAGCGCGTGGAGACCGGTGGTGGCGTGTGGCCGATGTACGGCCGACAGATGAAGGACCACAACTGGCGCAAGGGCGGATATGGCACACTCACGCTGCCGCAGACGCTGCAGGTCAGCTCGAACATCGGCGTGAGCCGCATCGTCGACGAATACTATCATAACCAGCCCGAAAAGTTTGTGGAGGCCCTCTACCGTATCGGCATTGCCGACGACCTCGAGATTCCTCTCATGGGTTCGTCGCCTGCCCGCATCCGCATGCCGAAGAAAGACAAAACCGGTCGCCACTGGGCCAACTGGAGTAACACTGCCCTGCCTTGGATGTCGATAGGCTATGAGACGCAGGTGCCGCCCATCTCGACGCTCACCTTCTATAATGCCATTGCCAACAACGGTCGCATGATGAAGCCTCGTTTTGTGAAGCAGGTGATGAAGAATGGTCAGATCATTGCCGAGTATCCGCCCGTGGTGATGCGCGAGCATATAGCCAAGCCCGAGACCATCAAGAAGATGCAGACCATGCTGGAACAGGTGGTGAGCATCGGACTGGGCAAGAAGGCCGGCTCGAAGTCGTTCAAGGTGGCTGGCAAGACCGGTACGGCACAGATCTCGCATGGCACCGGCGGCTATCATTCCGGCACGATGCAGTATCTGCTGTCCTTTGCCGGATTCTTCCCTGCCGACGCCCCGCGCTATTCGTGCATCGTCTGCATTCAGAAGTCGGGACTTCCTGCCTCGGGTGGCGGCATGTCGGGCGTGGTGTTCCATCACATCTCTGAAGGCATCCTTGCCCAAAACCTGAGGCTCGACGTGAAAGACTCGCGCGACTCGGCATCGGTGCTCATTCCCGATGTGAAGAACGGCAACCTCGGCTCGGCCGACTATGTGCTGTCGCGGCTGGGATTCAGTGCCAACACCGATTGGACGGGTAGCTATACCGAGGGCAATCCCATCTGGGGAAAGGCCGAGAACAAGCAGAACAAGCAGATTGCCCTGAACCGCGAGGAGGAAACATCGAAGATGGTGATTCCCGATGTCAGAGGCATGGGTGCCCGCGATGCGGTATACCAGATTGAACGTCGTGGCGTGCGTGTGGTGCTGAAAGGCCGTGGCCATGTGACGAAGCAGAGTCTGGAGCCCGGTCATCTCATCAAGAAGGGCGAGATCTGCGAGTTGCTGTTGGAAGTGTAGAATAAGAAACTGAATAGATATGAAACTTAGCGAACTGCTTAAGAACATCAAGCCGACGGCTATTGTCGGCGATTGTGAGACTGAGATCACGGGAGTGGAGATTGACTCCCGTAAGGTTGAGACGGGTTGTCTGTTCGTGGCGATGAAGGGCACGCAGGTCGATGGCCATCGCTTCATCCCGAAAGCCATCGAGCAAGGTGCCGCCGCCGTGCTTTGTGAAGACTTGCCTGAAGATACGACTGGTGCCGTGTTTGTGCAGGTGCCGTCGACGGAAGATGCCGTAGGCCCTGTTGCCACCCTTTTCTATGGCGATCCTTCACGGAAACTCAAGCTGGTGGGTGTCACGGGAACCAATGGCAAAACCACCATCGCCACCTTATTATATAATATGTTCCGCAAGATGGGGCATCGGTGTGGTCTGTTGTCGACGGTTTGCAACTACATCGAAGGCGAGGCCGTCGCCGCTTCACACACCACGCCCGATGCCATCGAACTGAACCGCCTGTTGGCCCGAATGGTCGATGCCGGCTGCGACTACGCCTTCATGGAGTGCTCCAGCCATGCCATTGCCCAGAAGCGCATTGGCGGGCTGCAGTTTGCCGGCGGATTGTTCACCAATCTCACGCGCGACCATCTGGATTACCACAAGACCTTCGAGAACTACCGCGATGCGAAAAAAGCCTTCTTCGACATGCTGCCGAAGACCGCCTTCGCCATCACGAACCTCGACGACAAGAACGGCTTGTTCATGGTGCAGAACACACGCGCAACCGTAAAAACCTATTCCACACGCCAGATGGCCGACTACAGGGCACGCATCTTGGAATGTCATTTTGAGGGAATGTATCTCGAGGTAGACGGACGCGAAGTCGGCGTGCAGTTCATCGGAAAGTTCAATGTCTCCAACCTGCTGGCCGTCTATGGCGCCGCCGTGATGCTGGGCAAGCAGCCGGAAGACATCCTTGTGACGCTGAGCACACTGCATAGCGTTAGCGGACGTCTGGAACCCCTCTACTCACCGGAGGGCTTCACTGCCATCGTCGACTATGCCCATACACCCGATGCCCTTGAGAACGTGCTCAACGCTATTCATGAGGTGCTCAACGGAAAGGGTAGCGTCATCACCGTCTGCGGTGCCGGTGGCAATCGCGACAAGGGCAAGCGTCCGCTCATGGCTCAGGAAGCCGTTCGTCAGAGCGACCGTGTCATCATTACCAGCGACAATCCCCGCTTCGAGGAGCCGCAGGCCATCATCGACGATATGCTGGCCGGCCTCGACTCAAAGCAGATGAAGAAGGTGCTGAGCATCGTCGACCGTCGCGAGGCCATCCGTACGGCCTGCATGCTGGCTAAGAAGGGCGACGTCGTCCTTGTTGCCGGTAAAGGTCATGAGGACTATCAGGAAATTCAAGGCGTGAAGCACCACTTCGACGACAAGGAAGTGCTGCGCGACATTTTTGCAAAGTAACAAGGTGACAAAGTAACAAAGTAACAAGGTTACAAGGTGACCAAGTGACAAAGTAACAAAAAATCAAAGATATGCTATACTATCTGTTTCGCTTTTTAGAGCAATACGACATTCCGGGCTCACGCATGTGGATGTACATCTCGTTCCGTTCGTTGCTCACGCTGATTCTCTCGCTGCTCATCTCGGCATGGTTTGGCGAGCGCTTCATCAAGTATATGAAGCGGCACAAGATTTCGGAGACTGCCCGCGACCGTAGCATCGATCCGTTTGGCGAGAAGAAAATAGGAGTTCCCACCATGGGTGGCATCATCATTGCCGTAAGCATCTTGGTGCCCGTGTTGCTATTGGGACGCATGCGCAACATCTACTTGTTGCTCATGATCGGCACTACCGTTTGGCTGGGCTTCCTGGGCTTCCTCGACGACTACATTAAAATCTTCCGCCGCAACAAGGAAGGCCTGAAAGGAAGGTATAAGATTGTAGGACAGGTGTCGATTGGCCTGATTGTGGGCCTCACGCTTTGGCTCAGTCCCGATGCCGTCATCCATGAGAACATCACCACTGAGAAGCAAGGCATTGAGACCGTGGTGACGCATAAGTCGGAACCGGTGAAATCGCTGAAGACCACCATCCCATTCGTGAAAAACCACAACCTGGGCTACGACGACATCATGTCGTTCTGCGGCAAGCATAAGAACGCTGCCGGCTGGATTCTGTTCGTCGTGATGACCATATTGGTGGTGACGGCCGTGTCGAACGGTGCAAACCTCAACGACGGTATGGATGGCATGTGTGCCGGCAACTCAGCTATCATCGGTGTGGCGTTGGGCATATTGTCCTATGTGTCGAGCCATATTGAGATGGCTTCCTATTTGAACATCATGTATATTCCTGGTTCGCAGGAATTGGTGGTGTTCCTATGTGCGTTCATCGGTGCCATGATTGGTTTCCTCTGGTATAATGCCTATCCGGCACAGGTGTTCATGGGCGACACGGGGTCGCTGATGATTGGCGGTATCATCGGTGTCGGAGCCATCATCATCCACAAGGAACTGCTGCTGCCGATTCTGTGTGGCATCTTCTTCGTGGAGAGCCTGAGCGTGATCATTCAGACGCAGGTGTTCAAGATTTACAAGCGAAAGGGCAGACGGGTGCGAGTGTTCCGTGCCACACCCATCCACGATAACTTCAGAAAGTTAGACTCGCAACTCGACGAGACCAGTCAGTATGTGTTCCGCCAGTGGCCACACCGCCAGTTCCACGAGTCGAAAATCACGGTGCGCTTCTGGATTACCACCATCATCCTGGCTGCGCTCACCATCATCACCCTGAAAATGCGATAAGAAGGAGTAAAGAAACATGAAAAGAATAGTTGTCTTAGGTGCCGCTGAGAGCGGCGTAGGTGCTGCCGTATTGGCAAAGAAAGAAGGCTTCGACGTGTTTGTTTCTGACATGTCGAAGATCAAGGATAAATACAAGCAGATGCTCGACGAGCGTGGCATCAGCTGGGAAGAGGGTCAGCACACGGAGGAGCTCATCCTCAATGCCTCGGAAATCGTGAAGAGTCCGGGCATCCCGGAAACAGCCCCGATGGTTGCCAAGGCCATCCAGGCCGGCATTCCCATCATCAGTGAGATAGAGTTTGCTGGGCGTTACACCACGTCGAAGATGATTTGTATCACGGGTTCGAATGGTAAGACCACGACAACCAGCCTGATCTACCATATCTTCAAGGCTGCGGGCTACGATGCCGGTTTGGCCGGAAACATCGGTCACTCGCTGGCATTGCAGGTTGCCGAAGAGCCGCATGAATACTACATCATTGAACTCTCGTCGTTCCAGCTCGACAACATGTATGACTTCCGTGCCGATATTGCTGTTTTGCTCAACATCACGCCCGATCATCTGGACCGTTACGACTTCAAGATGCAAAACTACGTTGACTCGAAGATGCGCATCCTGCAGAACCAGACGCAGGACGATGCCTTCATCTATTGGGCCGACGATCCCATCATCAGCCGTGAGCTGAAGAAGTATGACATCAAGGCTGTGCAGTGCCCCTTCTCGCTGGTGAAGAAGGCTGGCGTCATCGGCTACATCGAGGAAGGACAGTACAAGCTGGAATACCCCATGCCGTTCAACATGGAACAGGAGGAGCTCTCCCTCACGGGCACCCACAACGTGTATAACTCGCTGGCTGCCGGACTCGCTGCCAACATTGCCGGCATCAAGAAGGAGGTCATCCGCAAGTCGCTGAGCGACTTCCCCGGAGTGGAGCATCGTCTGGAGAAGGTCTGCCGCGTGCGTGGCGTGGAGTACGTCAACGACTCGAAGGCCACCAATGTCGATGCCTGCTGGTATGCCTTGGAAAGCATGAAGACTCCTACCATCCTCATCATCGGCGGCAAGGACAAGGGCAACGACTACGAACCCATCAAGCCACTCATCAAAGAGAAATGCGTGGGACTGGTCTACCTCGGTGCCGACAACCAGAAGCTACATGACAACTTCGACTCGATGGGCATTCCCGTTCGCGACGTGCATTCCATGAAAGATTGTGTGGCCGCCTGCTACGAGATGGCTCGTCCGGGCGACACAGTCCTGCTTTCACCCTGTTGCGCCTCGTTCGACTTGTTCAAGAACATGGAGGATCGTGGCGACCAGTTCAAGACACTGGTGAGAAACCTGTAATGAAAAAGTCTAGAAAGTCTAGAATCTCTAGAAAATCTAGAATATCTAGATAATCTAGACAGCTAGAAAGAAAACAAAAAGTGCAATGATCAATAAGACACTAAACAATATCTTCAAGGGCGATAAGGTCATCTGGATGGTCTTCTTCTTCCTTTGCATCATCAGCATCATCGAGGTCTATTCGGCTTCGTCGCAGCTGACGTACAAAAATGGAAGCTACCTATCGCCCGTGCTGAAGCACATCGGCATTTTGCTCATGGGCATCTTCTGCATGGTGGTCACGCTGAACATCAAGTGCAAGTACTTCAAGATTGTGACACCTTTCTTGCTTATCATATCGGTGCTGATGCTGATATGGGTGCTATTTGCCGGACAGAGCACGAATGGTGCTGCCCGCTGGGTGGGAATCTTGGGAATGAAGTTCCAGCCATCGGAGATAGCGAAGGGCGCCTTGGTGCTGGCGACGGCACAGATTCTGAGTGCCATGCAGACGGAGAAAGGCGCTGACCAGCATGCCTTTAAGTACATCCTTGTGGTGTGTGCGTTCATCATCCCACTCATCTTGGTCGAGAACTTCTCGACCGCCTTCCTGCTGTGTGTCGTCATCTTCCTGATGATGGTTCTTGGGCGTGTGCCCATGCAGCAACTTGGCAAGCTATTGGGAGTCGTCGTGTTGTTTGGAGTGGTGTTGTTCGTGTTGATTATGGCTGTGGGTACCGACCATAGCCAAGACGTTGCCAGCCAGACACTTACGGAAGAGGTTGTCGACCAACCGAAGGAAGAGCCAGGCGTGTTTGCCAAGGTCTTCCATCGCTTCGACACGTGGAAGGCCCGCATCGCGAAGTTTGCCGATAAGAGACAGCTGACACCGGCGGAGGTGGACCTCGACAAAGACGGACAGACCGCACATGCCAACATTGCCATTGCCTCTTCGAACGTCGTGGGCAAGGGACCGGGCAACTCTGTCGAGCGCGACTTCCTGTCGCAGGCGTTCTCTGACTTCATCTATGCCATCATCATTGAAGAGATGGGCATTGTGGGAGCCGTGGCGGTGGCCTTCCTCTACATCGTATTGCTGATACGCACAGGCCGCATCGTCAACCGCTGCGAGAACAACTTCCCAGCCTTCCTGGCCATGGGACTGGCTTTGCTGCTGGTCATTCAGGCCCTCTTCAATATGTGTGTGGCCGTAGGCCTTGCTCCCGTCACTGGTCAGCCGTTGCCGCTCATCAGCAAGGGTGGTACGTCGACGATGATCAATTGCATCTACGTGGGTGTCATCCTTAGCATCAGCCGTTCGGCAAAACGGAAACCGATGCCGGCAGACGGTCCTGCAATGGGTGCTGTTGCCTTGGCTTCATAGATATAACATTTTTTGTCAAGAAAAAAATGACGAAAAATGAGAGATTGAGAAAAAAAAAGAGTATTTTTGCAAACCAAAGATATAGATACAACAATGAACAATGAATTGAGGGTCATCATTAGCGGTGGCGGCACAGGCGGACATATCTTTCCTGCTGTGTCGATAGCCAATGCCATCAGGGCAAAGTATCCCGATGCGGCCATCCTTTTCGTAGGTGCCGAAGGGCGTATGGAGATGCAACGTGTCCCTGCAGCCGGATATGAGATCAAGGGCTTGCCCATCTGCGGTTTCAACCGTGCCAATTTGTTGAAGAACATCACGCTGCCTTATAAGATGTGGAAGAGCGACAGAATGGTAAAACGTATCATCCGTGAGTTCCGTCCTCAGGTGGCAGTGGGTGTAGGTGGCTATGCCAGCTATCCCACGTTGAAGGCTGCTGCCGATATGGGAATCCCCTGTCTGATTCAGGAACAGAATTCGTTTGCGGGCAGAACCAATAAGATGTTGGGCAAGAAAGCCAGCAAGATTTGTGTGGCCTACGACCACATGGAGCGCTTCTTCCCCGCTGACCGGATTTTGAAGACGGGCAATCCCGTGCGCCAGGCATTGCTCGAGACGACTGTCAGTCGCGAGGATGCCGTTCGCTCGCTGGGCTTGGACCCTGCAAAGAAAACCATCCTGCTGGTAGGTGGCAGCCTCGGTGCACGAACCATCAACGAGAGCGTGCTGCAGCATCTCGACCTGGTGGCAGCTTCCGACATGCAGTTCGTCTGGCAGACCGGCAAATACTATAGCGCCCAGATTCAGGAAGAGCTGAAGCAGAAAGGAAAACCCGATAACCTGAAGGTGACCGACTTCATCAGCGATATGGGTGCCGCCTATAAGGCTGCCGATCTCGTGGTGAGCCGCGCTGGTGCCAGCAGCATCTCGGAGTTCTGCCTCATTGGCATGCCGGTGATCTTGGTGCCCAGCCCGAACGTGGCTGAAGACCATCAGACCAAGAATGCGATGGCCCTCGTCGAGAAAGATGCCGCGTTGTATGTGAAAGATGCCGAGGCTCCGGCACAGCTGCTGAAGCTCGCCATCGACACGGCTTCCGACGATGCCCGTCTGGCTTCGCTTCACGAGAACATCCTGAAGCTGGCATTGCCCGATTCGGCCAGCATCATTGCCGACGAGGTGGTGAAACTCGCCCGCCAATAGCTGGCGGCAGCGATAACAAATTAAGAAATTACAAGAGGAGAGAAACAAAAGATGGATATCAATCATATTAAAGCCGTCTATTTCATTGGTGCCGGAGGCATCGGAATGAGTGCTATCGCCCGCTACTTCATGCATTGTGGCATGGTGGTGGCAGGCTATGATAAGACTCCCTCCGACCTCACACGGCAGTTGGAGAAAGAGGGCATGCTGATTCACTACGAGGAGAGTGTCGCCGACATCCCTCATGCCTGCAAGAACCCTCAAACCTGCCTGGTTGTCTACACGCCTGCCGTGCCTGCCGAGCATCAAGAGTTGGTGTGGTTTCGCGAGCAGGGTTTTGAGGTGCTGAAGCGTGCACAGGTGCTGGGCATTCTTACCCAGAAGCATAAAGGACTTTGTGTGGCAGGAACGCATGGCAAGACAACGACGTCGAGCATGTGTGCCCACATCCTTCATCAGAGTCACATAGAGTGCAACGCCTTCCTGGGAGGAATCGCGAAAAACTATGGCACCAACTATCTGCTGTCGGCAACGAGCGACTATGTGGTGATCGAGGCCGATGAGTTCGACCGCTCTTTCCACTGGCTGCGCCCATGGATGTCGGTCATTACCGCTACCGATCCCGACCACTTGGACATCTACGGCACAGAAGAAGCCTATCTGGAAAGCTTCCGCCACTACACCACGCTCATCCAGCCGGGTGGTGCGCTCATCATCCACAAGGGACTCGCTATGAAGGTCGATGTGCAAGAGGGTGTGCGCATCTACGACTATAGTCTCGACGAAGGCGACTTCCACGCTGAGAACATCCGTATCGGCAATGGTGAAATTATGTTCGACTTCGTCTCGCCCATCGAGAACGTGAAGAACGTAAAGCTGGGACATCCCGTTCCCATCAATATAGAAAATGGCGTTGCCGCTATGGCGATGGCACAGCTCAGCGGCTGTACGGCCGAGGAACTGAGCTACGGCATGCGCACCTTCCGTGGGGTGGACCGCCGCTTCGACTTCCACCTGAAGGACGATCGCCACGTGCTGCTCTCCGACTATGCCCATCATCCGAAGGAAATCCTTGAGAGTGCTCGCAGCATCCGTCAGCTGTATCAGGATCGCAAGATTACAGCCATCTTCCAGCCGCACCTCTATACCCGCACCCGCGATTTCTACCATGAGTTTGCCGATGCCCTCAGCTTGCTCGACGAAGTGGTGCTTTGCGACATCTATCCCGCCCGTGAGGAACCCATTCCGGGTGTTACGTCAAAGCTCATCTACGACTGTCTGAAGCCAGGCGTGGAGCGTAGCATGATCACGCTCGACGAGGTGTTGCCGCTGGTGAAGAGTCGCGACTTCGACGTGCTGGTCGTGTTGGGAGCAGGCAATCTCGACAACCTCGTTCCGCAGATCGCCAAGCTGCTGAAGTCAAAATAACTACTCCCTGCCAGCTGTCTCGCCGCATGTCGTCTGGCAGCTGTTGCTACAAGAAACAGAATGAAGATATATATCAACTGGAAAAAGACCTTTACAATAGTACTCGATGTAGTGCTTGCCGCCTACTTGGTACTTGCCTTCACCGCCTTCAACAAGCCGGATGAAACGGCTAAGGTGTGTACTAAGGTGAGCATCAACATTGCCGATGAGGCCACCAATGGCTTCATCAATTCGCAGGAAATCAAGAAGCGTCTCGAGGCCCCGAAGCTCTATCCGCTGGGCAAGCCTATGCGCTATGTCGATGCACGAAAGATAGAGGAGACGCTCAAGGCCAGTCCGTTTGTGAAAACGGCTGAATGCTTCAAGACGCAGGACGGACATGTGAACATCACCATCACGCAGCGTCTGCCGCTGGTGCGCATCAAGGCCCAGAGCGGCGAAGACTATTACCTCGACGACAATGATTGCGTGATGCCTAATTCGCAATACACCAGCGACCTGATCATTGCTACGGGCAACATCTCCCGCCAGTTTGCCATGAACTACATCTCGCCATTGAGCCGGACGCTGATGGACAACGAGTTGTGGAAGAATCAGATTGAGCAGATCAACGTGCTTCCCGACCGCACCATTGAACTCATTCCCCGTGTCGGTAATCATGTCGTAGCGCTTGGTCAGCTGCCCGTGGCGAAGACGAAGCAGGAAATCAACGAACAGGTGCGTGAGTTTGTCTTGCGCAAGCTCGACCACCTGGAGAAATTCTATAAATACGGTCTGTCGCAGGCAGGATGGAACAAATACTCGTATATCAATCTGGAGTTCGACAACCAAATCATCTGTAAGCGCCGCAATGCAGCACCGCCCAAAACTCCCGTCTATGTGGCACCGCCTGTAGAGCAGGCAGCACCCGCTGCAGAGGGAGCCACACCGGCGCAAGCATCCGCATCGCAGCAACCCCAATCGCAGCAGGCACCAGCCGCTCAGGCTCAGCCGAAACCTGCTGCCTCGCAAGGCAAGCCGGCCGCTCAGAATGCGACGACCGCCACTGCCAAGCCCCAGAAGCCAAGAGAATAAAACAATAAAAATCATATAGTTATGCCAAAGGAGTTTATCGTAGCGATAGAACTCGGTTCTTCGAAGATAACCGGTATCGCAGGAAAAAAGAATCTCGACGGCAGCATTTCAATCCTCGCTGTCGTTCAGGAAGACTCCACGTCTTGCATTCGCAAGGGTGTAGTCTACAACATTGACAAGACCGTTATGTGTCTGACCAACATCATCAAGAAGTTGGAGACGACGCTGAAGTCCAAGATCTCTCAAGTCTATGTGGGCGTGGGTGGTCAGAGCATCCGTAGTATGAAGAATGTTATCGTCAAGGAAATGGAGACAGAGACTGTTGTCACACATGAGATGGTGAACGAACTCATGGACAACAATCGTAACATGTCTTATCCCGAGCAGGAAATCCTTGATGCTGCCACGCAGGAATACAAGGTCGACCAGCAGTACCAGCTTGACCCCGTGGGCATTCAGTGTTCACGTCTTGAAGGCAACTTCCTAAACATCCTCTGGCGGAAGTCGTTCTATCGCAACCTCAACAAGTGTTTCGATCAAGCTGGCATCGCCATTGCTGAGATGTATCTGGCACCGCTGGCAATGGCCGATAGCGTGTTGACCGAAACTGAGAAGCGTGCCGGCTGCGTGCTCGTCGACCTTGGTGCTGACACTACGACGGTGAGCGTCTACTACAAAAACATCCTTCGCCATCTGGCTGTCATCCCCCTGGGAAGCAACAACATCACGAAGGACATTGCCACCCTGCAGATGGAGGAGACCGATGCCGAGCGCATGAAGCTGAAGTATGGCAGTGCCTACACCGATAATAGCGATATCGACAACTCGCTGTCGCTCTCTATCGATCAGGATCGCTCCATCATGAGCCGCGACTTCATCAATATCGTTGAGGGCCGACTGCAGGGAATTATCGAGAACGTTT
>JAEEGJ010012484.1_pt1 | contig 21013 bp, 16 predicted proteins | sample 8958761 | NCBI WGS metagenome assembly JAEEGJ01 (sample SAMN16246546, study PRJNA631951) | gut metagenome | biome: gut microbiome; feature: rumen; material: RS-attached | host: Bos | place: Iran: Karaj | collected 2018-10
TTTGAAGTGCAGGTTACTGCAAAAGTAGAAGAAGGCTGGCATACATATGGCCTCGGCCCTTATGACGGCGGCCCTAATCCTACAATCCTCACTGTTTCCGGACAAGGCGTGGATCTTGTCGGCGAGCCTTATATAAAGCAGGGCGGCCGGAGGGTAATGGACGAGACCTTCGGGATGGAGATAGACCGTGTGGAAAACGGAGACATCCTGGCCCAGAAGATAAAAATGGGGCCTGGTGCCGAGGGCAAGATAAATGTCCTGGTGGAATACCAGGCCTGTACAAACGGAAGCTGCGTGGCTCCACAGGAGGCCCAGATGAGCCTTAGCCTGCCGGAAGAGGCGGTTTCCGCTCCTGAGAAAAAGAAGACGGGTTCCTTGTGGGGCTTCATCCTTGAGGCCATTGCCTGGGGTCTGGTGGCTCTTTTGACCCCTTGCGTGTTTCCTATGATTCCTATGACGGTGTCGTTCTTCCTCAAGCAGAACGAGAAGAACCCTTCAAGGGGCAGGTTTATGGCAATCCTCTACGGCATCTGCATTGTGCTGATCTACACTATTCCTATCGCGGTAATAATTCTGCTGACATATATTCTTGGCGGTGAGAACTTTGCTGCTGACATCTTCAACTGGATCGCCACCAGCTGGATCAACGTGATATTCTTTGCGATATTCGTGTTATTCGCCCTGAGTTTCTTCGGAGCGTTTGAAATAGTGCTTCCGAGTTCGATGGTCAACAAGGCGGACAGCAAGTCTGGCCGCGGCGGAATACTGGGAGTGTTCTTCATGGCCCTTACCCTGGTGCTGGTCTCTTTCTCCTGCACCGGTCCGATAGTCGGCTCGGCGATAATCAAGAGTATGCAGGGAGAGATTATGACTCCGATTATCGTGATGCTGGTGTTCTCGATAGTCTTCGCGATACCTTTCACGATATTCGCCTTCGCCCCTTCTCTTCTGAAGAAACTTCCTAAGAGCGGTGGCTGGCTCAACAGCGTGAAGGTTGTGCTGGGCTTCATCGAACTGGCTCTTGGAATGAAGTTTTTGAGCGTGGCTGACCAGACCTACCACTGGGGAATCCTGGACAGGGAGGTTTATCTGGCGTTCTGGATTGTGATTGCGGCGCTTCTGGGAATGTACCTGATAGGAAAGCTCAGGTTCAAGTACGATTCCCCGAGCGACCACGTGGGTGTGGGAAGGCTGATTCTTGGCATAATCTGCTTTGCGTTCATGGTGTATATGATTCCTGGAATGTGGGGCGCTCCGCTCAAGGCTCTCAGCGGCTATCTGCCTCCGATCCAGACGCAGGACTTTGTGGTGCCATATACCAGCGGATCGGCTATCGGGACATACAATCCTTCTTCTTCGACAGATAATGTTGCCGTCCCGGACCGCAAATATTCAGACAAGCTTCACCTGCCTCACGGCCTGGTTGGCTATTTCACCTTTGACGAGGCCCTCAAGGCTTCAAAGGAGCAGGGCAAGCCGATATTCTTCGATTTTACCGGCCACGGCTGCGTGAACTGCCGCGAGATGGAAGCCAGAGTCTGGAGCGACCCGAAAGTCCTTCAGATGCTCCGCAACGACTTTGTTATCTGTTCTCTTTACGGAGACGACAAGATGGAGGTCCTGCCTGAAGACTATCTGAGGCTTGAAGACGGGACCGTTCTCAAGGGGATGGGAAAGATCAACTCCCGTTTTGTGAGAGAAAAGTTCAGCGCCAACGCCCAGCCGTTCTACCTGGTTCTGGACTCAGACGGCAATCCTCTGGTCGAGCCGATGGGCTACAACCTCGACGTTGACAACTATGTCGAATTCCTGAAAAAGGGACTTGCCTCCTACGGCAAATAATCAAAGAGTGTTAAGATAGGCCTCTGCGATTCTCGGGTAGTCCGCCTGCTCGCGGATATGGATTTTCTGTTCCAGAGACTCCAGCGTCTCGTCGTCGCTGATGGCAAAAGAAGACTGGAAGAGGATTTTTCCGTGGTCCATTTCCTCGTCTACAAGATGGAGGGTGATGCCGCTGTATTTCTCCTTGTTTTCCAGAACCGCCTTGTGGACCCGCTCCCCGTACATGCCCTTGCCGCCGTATTTTGGAAGAAGGCTCGGGTGAAGATTGATTATTCTGTCCGGGAACCGGGCAATCAGTTCCTTCGGTATCTTCAGAAGGTAGCCCGCCAGAAGGATCAGGTCTATCTTCATTTCTTTCATAAGCTCAACGATGTTCGGGTGAAGACTGTCGTCCTCCAGGCATAGCTGGCTCTTTTTCATCACAATGGAAGGGACTCCAAGATTTTTGGCGCGAGTGAGCACATAGGCGTTTTCCTTGTTGCAGACTACAATTTCCACTCTGGCCCTGGCCGTGTTTTCCGGCCGGGAGTTGAAGTGTCTTATCAGATTTTCGGCGTTGGTTCCGCTGCCTGAGGCGAACACTGCTATTCTATACATTTTGCTTCCGTTTTTGCTTTGGCATCTGTTTTGCTTGGCAAGGCCCATGTAGGGGCTTGCCCTGGACAAATATACTCATTAAAAAAAAATGATTATATTTGCGGCATACTAAAATTATAAACTTATTGTATTAACTAAATTTTTTGATCATGGCAGACATTACTTCAAAGGTAAAGGAGATCATCGTTGAAAAGTTAGGCGTTGACGAAGCTGAAATCACTCCAGAGGCAAACTTCACCAAGGACCTTGGCGCTGATTCTCTTGACACAGTTGAACTGATTATGGAATTCGAGAAGGCTTTTGATATTCAGATTCCTGAAGAAGAGGCACAGAAAATAGCTACCGTAGGTGATGCTATAAAATATATTGAGGCTCAGAAGAACTAAGCTCCAATTGCCTTTTAAGGGGAAACCCTGAGTTTTCGGGGTTTCCCTTTTTTTTGATAACCCGTTAAACAAATAATATATGGAAAAGAGGAGAGTGGTAGTGACCGGACTCGGCACATTCAATCCCCTGGGGAACAATGTAGAAGAATATTTCAAGGCTCTGGATGCCGGAGTCAGCGGAGCTGGTCCGATCACAAGATTTGACGCTTCTGAATTCAACACAAGGTTCGCCTGTGAGGTTAAAGGTTTTGATCCGCTCCAGTATATAGACAGGAAAGAAGCCCGCAAGATGGACCGCTACTGCCAGTTTGCGGTAGTCGCTGCAGACCAGGCTGTTACGGATGCTGCTATTGACCTTGAGAAAATCGACAAGTCCAGGGTTGGCGTTATCATCGGATCCGGAGTAGGCGGCATAGAGACTATGACCAACGACGTTACGGACTTCGTTGTAAACGGAAGCCATCCGAGATTCAGCCCTTTCCTCATTCCAAAAATGATTGCGGACATAGCTGCGGGATTCGTATCCATAAAGTACGGCTTTATGGGGCCTAATTTTGCGACTGTATCCGCTTGCGCTTCCTCATCCCACGCCATTCATTGCGCATACGACCTTATCCTGCTGGACGAGGCCGACATGATCGTAACTGGCGGAGCAGAGGCGGCTGTAACGATTCCGGGTGTCGGAGGCTTCAATTCCGCCAAGGCTCTGTCTACCCGCAACGACGATCCAAAGACAGCCTCCCGTCCGTTTGACAAGGACAGGGACGGTTTTGTCCTGGGAGAGGGTGCCGGCATCCTTGTTCTCGAGGAATACGAGCACGCAAAAGCCAGGGGCGCAAAGATTTACGCGGAACTTAAAGGTTGCGGCATAAGCGCAGACGCACATCACATCACTGCCCCTCATCCTGAGGGACTCGGCGCAAAGGCTGCAATGACCACCGCCCTGAAGAGGGCTGGCGTAAAGCCGGAGGATGTTGACTACATCAACGTTCACGGAACTTCCACCCATCTTGGAGACATCGCTGAGCTCATAGCGATTAAGGAAGTATTCGGCGATGCTGCATACAAGCTGAACATTTCTTCCACCAAGTCCATGACCGGACATCTGCTGGGAGCGGCAGGAGCCGTTGAAGCCATGGCCTGCATCCATGCGATCAACAGTGGCATCATTCCTCCGACGATCAACCACTTTACGGATGATCCGGAGATCGACCCGAAACTGAACCTTACCTTCAACACTCCTCAAAAGAGAGATGTGAAGGTGGCTCTCAGCAACACCTTCGGGTTCGGCGGCCACAACAGCACGATGATTCTGGCTAAAATGGAAGATTAAGCGTCCTTGTTCTGACGCTCCATATCCAGTCTTATGAAGATGAACAGCAGTATGGTGAAGCTCACCATACCGCTACCGCCGTAGCTTAGGAACGGTAGTGGGATGCCGATAACCGGCAGAAGGCCCATAGTCATCCCTATGTTTATGACGACGTGCATCAGGAAGATGGAGGCCACACAGTATCCGTATATCCTGGAGAAGGCGTCCGCATTTTTGGAAGCCAGATGAATGATTCTCAGGATCAGGAAGATATATACGGAAAGCAGGGCGATGCTTCCTAAAAATCCCCATTCTTCCCCGACGGTACAGAAGATGAAGTCCGTGCTTTGCTCAGGCACAAAGTTGTACTTTGTCTGGGTTCCGTTAAGGAAGCCCTTGCCGGTAAGGCCGCCGCTTCCGATAGCAATCTTGGACTGGTGCACATTATATCCTATTCCCTGGAGGTCTTCCGTTATTCCGAAGAGGTTTTCTATCCTGGCTCTCTGATGAGGCTGGAGCACCTTGTTGAAAATGAAATTGACGGAAAATACCATCGCGATGGCACAGAACAGGCTGAGCAGCAATCGTCCGCTTCCCCTGTCATCCCTTCTGGCCAAAAGATCCCTGATCCAAAGCAAAAGATGAGGAACGAACAGAAGGACGGCCCACAACTCCGGTTTCAGCGATTGGAGGAAAGAAAGGCTCTCCATTCCGGAGAGTTTGGGTATGAAGCAGGCAAGCACGATGACAGGGATTGCCGTAATAAACCATATGAGTCTGCGGCTCAGGAAAAACCTTATTATGGCGGCTGCGCTGAGGGCACATACCACGGCGGTAAGCGGAGACAAGGCTATGGTGATGACGAACATCGCGATAAGGCTGAGCCCTGCCACGATTACCCATCCAGCCAACCCTTCCATATAGAATACCAGGATGAGGCCCACATATACAAGTGCGCTTCCGGTTTCTTTTTCGAGCAGAATGAGAAGGATGGGGGTGATAACCACCAGCGCCGCCCTTATGGCATCCCTGCGGTTGGAAAGTGAAAAGCCCCAGCGGCTCATTACATAAGCCAGCAGAAGGGATGTGGTTATTTTGGAGAACTCCGCCGGCTGGAGTCCGAAACTTCCTATGAAGAACCAACTTCTTGAACCGTTTACTTCCTTGCCCAGGAAGATTACGGCGGCAAGCAGCACCAGCATTCCGAGGTAAAGCACAAGGGACAGAGGCTGGAAACTTCTCGGGTTGATTATATATAGCAGCAATATGGCTATTCCGATGGAAATCATAACCCAGATAAACTGCAGACCGTATCTCTGACTGAAATCCAGGATGGATGCGTGCTCCTCAGAATAAACGGCGGAATAGATGTTCAGCCATCCGTAGAACACAAGGAAGAGGTAGGAAAGCAGGAGTCCGAAATCCACTTTCCTGGCCCTTGGCTGCTGACCGTATGACATTCCTTCCATCATTTCTTTCTTCTTACAGGTACATTGGCCTTGAGGTTGGCACCTTCCACATATTGCTCAAGTTCCGTGCGGGATACTTCTCCCTTGAGATATTTTTCCACGATGAGGGAAGCTACAGGAGCCGCCCAGGTACCGCCAGCCCCGGCATTTTCCAGATAGACGCAGACGGCAATCTTCGGATTCTCCCTTGGGGCGAAGCACATGAATACGGAGTTGTCCCTTCCGTGGGGGTTCTGGGCCGTTCCGGTCTTTCCGCAGACGGCGATATCTTCTATGTAGGCTCTCCTCGATGTTCCTCCTGCACCCGGAGGAGCGTTTACGGCAAGATACATACCTTCCACCACCGGATCGAAATGCTCTCGGTCTATTCCCACCCAGTGTTTTTCCGTGTATTTGGCTCTGCGAAGGGAATCGGGAGCGTTCTTTATCAGGTGAGGGATGATGTAATATCCTCTGTTGGCAATAATTGCCGCAACGTTTGCAATCTGGAGCGGAGTTGCTCCCACCTCTCCCTGACCGATGGCCAGAGACAGGATGTTGAAGGCGTTCCATCTTCCCTTTCCGTGGATCTTGTCGTAATTCTTTGTCGAAGGAAGATTGCCCTGAAGCTCTGACGGGAAGTCGCTGCCCAGTTTGGTTCCTATGCCGAATTTCATCACCTGCTCTTTCCAGTAGTCGAAAGCTTCTCCGATAGGCTGATGGTCCGGATTCTTCATCATCGCACGGAATACGTTAGCATAGTATGCATTGCAGCTCATCATTATGGACTCCTTCAGGTTCAGGGGACTGCGGTGGCCGTGGCAACCCATTTTCCCTCCGGAATAGTAGAATCCCCTGGAGCAGGAAAAGCGGGTTTCGGGATTTATCACTCCCATCTGCTGGGCAACCAGGGCATTGACGGTCTTGAACACGCTTCCCGGAGGGTAGGCGCTCATTACCGCACGGTTGAACATAGGTTTGTATGGGTCGGTTGCCAGCCGTCCGTATTCCCGGCGTATGTTGGAAAGGTCTTCCACCGTAAGGCCCGGAGCGGAAACGATGGCGAGGATTTCTCCCGTGGATGGTTCAATGGCCACAATGCTTCCGACCTTGTTTCTCATAAGGCGTTCCCCGTATTGCTGGAGAGGGCCGTCTATGGAAGCGACGAGGTCCTTGCCAGGCTCGGCCTCCACATCCATCTCTCCGTTCCTGAAACTTTGCCTGATCCTGTTATGCACATCGCGGACCATGATGTTGTAACCCTTCTTTCCCCTGAGCACATCCTCGTAGGATCTTTCTATTCCGGTGATTCCCACATAGTCTCCGCGGCGGTATTCAGGGTTGTCGGCAAGATAGGCTGAGTCCGCCTCGTTGATGTATCCGTAAAGGCTGGCTCCGGCTTCATAAGGATATACACGGGCCGTCCTGCTTATGGCGTAGAATCCCGGGAACTTGTATGCTTTTTCTGCGAAATGGCTGTAATATTCGCTCGGGACCTGCTTTATGAAGGTGAAAGTCTGATAGCCGATCTTGCGCCGGTTTTCCCGGTAGTATTTGAGTTTCTTTCTTACGTTATCTATATCCACGTGGAAGGTAAGGCAGAAATCCACCGTGTCAAACTCCCTCAGGTCTATAGGGGTGACCATGATGTCATAGATGGTCTTGTTGCCTACCAGGGTGTTTCCGTTACGGTCTTTGATTTCTCCCCTGGCAGGATATTTTGTCTGGTAGAGCAGGGCGTTGTTATTGGCGTTGACCTTGTAGCGCTCGTCTATCAGCTGAAGATAGAAGAGTCTGGCGGCCAAGCACAAAGCTATGATTACAATGCCCGAAATCAGAAAAACCTTCTTATCCATAACCTGACCAGAAGATATGCTATAACCACGTTAACGGCAACATTGAGAATAATCCTCAGCGACAGATACAGGACACCCTTTCCCATAGGACCGTCTATGAGCACGTACGGTATGAAGAACACGAGGTAGCTCGCCAAAAGCAGAGTCACCAGTTTTCCGGGGCGGAATTCCCCGTAATTCAAGTCCATTTCCTCGGTCTGGATGTCATATCTCCTCATAGGTCTGGTAATCAGGTTCCGGCTTGCGGCAAGGAGGGTGCAGCAGGCTGCATTTAGTCCCAGGATGCCGTCGCTGAGGGCATCCGTCAGAAGCCCCACCGCAAATCCGCTCAGCATAAGCAGGTAGGTGCTGATATCCGGAGGAAGCAGTATCACAAGAAGAGGGATGACCGCTATGTAGAGTATAGGCCAGAGATTGATGAATTCAGAGCAGAGAAGCTGCAGGATGAGTATCACCACAAATCCGAATATGTACTTGAAGGTATTCATCCTACTTGAGATAAGAATTGTTTATCGCCGAGAGAGAATCTATCTCCCTCTTGTCCTCGTTTCTGATAACTATCACATAATCCAGGTTGGAAAAATCCTGAAGCAATTCCACCTCGACCTTTTTGTACATTCCGTCCTCGATATTGTAGGACAGCGCTTTGCCCACCGGAATGTCCGGAGGGAAGAAAGATGAGTTTCCGCTGGTAAAAACAGTGTCTCCCTTCTGTACTTCCGTGTTAAGCGCCACTTCCGTGAGATAGGCCCTGCGTATGCTTCCACCATCCCATTTGAGGGTTCCGAGCCCCGCTCCCCTTCCCAGTTTTGCGCTGATGCTCTGCCTGAGGTTGAGAAGACTCATCACATAGCTGAAACGAGGGCCGGCTCCTCGTACGATACCAACCACACCGCTCGGGGTTATGACTCCAAGGTCTTCAGTCACCCCGTCTCTTTCTCCCTTATCGATTATCAGATAGTTGTGGGTGGTGTTGAGGGTGTTCTTGATCACTTTGGCCAGAGTGAAAGAATAACCGGTCAGGGCCGAGTCCCCGACACCTCCCCTTATCTGGGAGGAGATTTCATCCAGCTTGCCTTCTCCCTGGATACGGGTAATATATTCCCGCAGCCTGGCATTCTGCTGGGTAAGCCTGGCGTTTTCTTCTACAAGATCCTTGTTTGTGCCCCTGAGGGCCGTGTAGTTTTTTATGGCGGCACTCTTTTCCCAGAAGAAGGACTGAACAGTGCGTACTCCCTCCATGACCCTGGAACTCTGTACCGTACTGTTTCTTACTATGAGCAGCAGGCATACGGCTTCCAGAGCCGCGAAGACCAGGAACTTCCCTATGGAGTTGTAGATCAGCGGAGGAAGTTTCATCGGCCGGGGCGATTATCTCATCAGATAAGGCAGGAAGCGCCTCTTTGCCAGATTTTTCAGGGCTGTGTTGGTTCCTCTTGCAACGGCTCTCAGTGGATCCTCGGCTACGTGGAACGGAATCTTCAGTTTGTCGCTGAGCCTCTTGTCCAGGCCTCTGATCAAAGCGCCGCCACCGCTGAGGTAGATACCTTCCTTAACGATATCGGCATAAAGCTCAGGAGGTGTCTGCTCCAGAACCTTAACTATGGTAACCTCGAGCTTTGCAAGGGACTTGTCGAGGCAATGGGCTATCTCCATGGAAGTTACTGGAACGTCCACTGGATATGCGGTCATCAGGTTAGGGCCTCTTACAATGAGCGGCTCTGGCGGAGTCTCAAGCTCAGGGATTGCAGCTCCAACTGCTATTTTGATCTGCTCCGCGGTGATTTCTCCAATCTTGATGTTGTACTGCTGGCGCATATACTGCTGGATGTCAGAGGTGAACACGTCTCCGGCAACCTTGAGGCTCTCGTTCCATACAATACCTCCAAGAGAAATAACGGCACACTCTGTGGTTCCGCCTCCTATATCCACAACCATATGGCCGGAAGGTTTCTCCACATCCAGACCGATACCGATGGCTGCTGCCATAGGCTCGAGGAGAATGTATACATCCCTTCCTCCTGAATGCTCGGCAGCATCCCTTACGGCCCTGGTTTCCACCTCGGTACTGCCGCTTGGAATGGCGATCACGATCCTCAGGTTAGGAGTGAAGAGAGAGGTTCTCTTGCTGTTTATCATCTTGATGAATCCCCTTATCATATGCTCGGCGGCCTGGAAGTCTGCGATAACGCCGTCCTTCATAGGCCTGATAGTCTTGATATTCGGATTCGTTCTCTCGTGCATCAGCCTGGCCTGTGTTCCAATGGCCATAGGCTTTTTCGTGTTCATGTCTATCGCGATGATAGAAGGCTCATCGACCACGATCTTGTCTTTCATGAAAATGACGGTGTTGGCCGTTCCGAGGTCGATTGCAAGTTCCTGTGTCAAAAATGAAAATGCCATATTTCTCTTAACTTTTCTTTCAATGTTTGAAGTGTCTTATACCGGTCATTACCATGGCGATTCCGTTGTTGTTGCAGAATTCCACGCTTTCATTGTCACGGATTGATCCGCCCGGCTGGATCACCGTTCTGATACCGTTCTCGAATGCTATCTCGACACAATCCTTGAACGGGAAGAATGCGTCGGAAGCCATTACCGCCCCTTCTGTGCTGAAGCCGAAACTGTGGGCTTTCTGTATGGCTTGCTTGAGGGCGTCAACCCTGGATGTCTGACCCACTCCGCTGGCTATGAGCTGCTTGCCCTTTGCCAAAACTATGGCGTTGGACTTGGAGTGCTTAACCAGTTTGTTGGCAAACAGAAGATCCTCGATCTTGTCTTCATCCGGAGCCTGGAGGGTTACCTGCCTAAGGTCTGCAGGGGTCTCGGTGTATGTGTCCCTTTCCTGCTGAAGAACTCCTCCCAGCAAACTGCGGAATTTTTTGGAAGGAAGCTTTACGCCTTTGTTTATCAGAATAATGCGGTTTTTCTTGGACTTCAGGATTTCCAGAGCATCGTCACTGTAGGAAGGGGCGATCACCACTTCGAAGAAAAGCTTGTTCATTTCCTCGGCGACATCCTTTTCCACAGGGACGTTTGTCACTATAATGCCACCGAAAGCGGAAACCGGATCTCCGGCGAGAGCTTTTCGCCAGGCTTCGAGAGGAGTGTTTGCGCTTGCGCATCCGCAGGCGTTGTTGTGCTTTATGATAGCGATTGTGGTCTCGGTAAAATCGCTGATCAATTCTATGGCTGCCTCCACATCCAGAAGGTTGTTGTAGGAAAGTTCCTTGCCGTGGATCTGCTGAGGCAGAAATTCTTTCTTTCCCAGGAAAACCCCTTTCTGGTGAGGATTCTCCCCGTATCGCAGAGGAGTGGAGTTGAACCAGCCTGAGATGGCGCTGTCGTAAGAAGCGGATACTCCGAAAGCTTCTCCAGCAAGATATTTTCTCTGCTCAAGGTTTGTGTAGCATCCCTGCTGCTTGAGCAAATCCATCAGATATCCGTACTGGGCTTTGGATGGCACGATGACCACGTCGTTGAAATTCTTTGCCGCAGCCCTGATAAGGGATATTCCGCCGATGTCTATCTTCTCGATTATCTCTTCCGTGGAAGCGCCCTTTGCCACATATTCCTCAAACGGATAGAGATCCACAATCACGAGGTCTATGGGCTCAATTGAAAATCTTGAAAACTCTTCCTGGTCGGAAGGGTTGTCCCTGCGACCCAGAATTCCTCCGAAAACCGCAGGATGGAGAGTCTTGACACGGCCACCAAGTATGGAAGGGTAATGTGTCAGGTCCTCCACTTTCGAAACGGGAATCCCGCCCTCTTCCAGGAAGGAAGCAGTGCCTCCCGTGGACAGGATTTCCACACCTTCCTTATGCAGCAACGATGCTATCTCAATGATTCCGTCCTTGTTATAGACGGATATAAGGGCTTTCTTGATCTGTTTCACGATTCGAGACTTTTTGGCTAACCACAAATTTAAGAAAAATCGCCCCAATTTTTATAATTTTGTCTTGTTAAAAATATGCAAATGGAATACTATGCGGTAATCACTGCCGGAGGGGTCGGGAAAAGAATGAAGGCCAGAGTGCCCAAACAGTTTCTGGAACTTGACGGTAAACCCATACTTTTGAGGACGCTGGAGCTTTTCTCCGGGTTGGACGTGCCGGTGAAAATAGTACTGGTTCTTCCTTCTTCCCACATCGAGGAGTGGAAAGAGACTTATAACAGGAGCGGATCTACGGTTCCTCACGCCATCGTGGCAGGAGGCCTTACCCGCTTCCACTCGGTAAGGGCCGCCTTGGAAACCATTCCGGACGGGGCTGTTGTTGCGGTCCACGATGGGGTTCGTCCAATTGTCCCTCAGGATTTGCTGAACCGTCTGCTGACTTATCCGCTGACAGACGAATGTTCAGGGGTTATCCCCGTTCTGAACATCGTTGAATCCATGCGCCGGAAAAAATATTCGGAAAGCGGAGAGGTTGTCGGTACCAATCCGGTGACCAGGGAGGATTATCTTCTGGTCCAGACCCCGCAGGTTTTTGATTCCACCCGCCTTAAGCTTGCATATAAAAAACCGTACTCCCCATCGTTCACAGATGATGCGAGCGTAATGGAGAGTAGCGGTTACAGTTTCGATACGATAGAAGGAAGCCGGTCAAACATCAAAATCACAAATCCGGAGGATCTGGCTTTTGCCACCCGTCTTCTTTCTTCTGTTTAAGCCTTCTTCCTGGAGGACTTCTTTTCTTTGCGGTGATATCCCTTCTCTTCAGGATGGTCTTTCACCCATACCTGACGTTCGATGGCCTGATCCAGTGAAACGAGGGTTTCGGTATCCTGTACGCTAGGAATGTTCTGGATGGTGTTGATCAGGATGTCCAGCAGGTGGTCATGGTTGAAGCAATACATCTTCAGAAGCAGAGTGTGCCTTCCTGTTACGAAATGACACTCGACAACCTCAGGAATCTTTCTAAGGGCCTCGATTACCTCAGGATACTTGTTAACCGGAGAGAGGTTAACCTCCACGAAAGCGCAAACGTCAAGACCAAGGGTGGCCGGCTTTACGAGCAGGCGGGATCCGGTAATGATGCCCAGAGATTCCATTTTCTTAAACCTCTGATGTATAGCAGCTCCGGACACGCCGCATTCGCGGGCTATTTCCAAGAACGGGGTTCTTGCGTTTTTGACCAGGGCGGAGAGAATTTTCTGGTCGGTTTCGTCGATTTGGTACTTTGCCATATTGTTCAAATTAATTGTTTTTCCAACTCTATATTGCAAAAATACAATTTTTGAACAAAAACAGCAAAATAAATTAAGAAATGTTACAGGGTGTTAAACTTGTTGTAATAAAACAGCCACCGGATTGGCACCTGGGACTCCGTGGCGGCACGGTAGTCTGATACCGAGCAAGGGACAAGTTCTGTGGTGTTCTTTTTTACAACCGGGACCTCCATCCACCATCTTCCTGTAACACTGCTGTTTATGAAAGTAAGAGTATCTCCGTGGGACATAAAGTCCACGATTCTGTGTTCAAATTGTGATGAAAGCTTGCCCTTCTTCTTCTCGGCGGCAGGATCTTCCACAATGTTGTTTGCGACAGCATCCGCAATATGCCAGGCTGTCTGTGCGGCCATATTGGCGCAAACTTTCGGACATTTCTTTTCCGGAATCCCATACAGGAATACGGCCTTGAGGTCGCATGAAAAGCCTATGTATCTGGCAACCTGACAGATTTCATTGGAATAGAATCCGTTAGGGTTTGTGTTGCCGTCCCATGGATAATCCGCATGTTTGATGCAATTCATGTCCAGGAACACGTATTTAACATTGCGGAGCAGAGGTTCGCAGGCGGTCATATCGTCTCTGAGAGCTCCGAGGTTGAGGGTCTCGAACCCGCAGCTGCTCATCGCGATATCCAGCTCCGGCATAAAAAGATATTTCTGCAATCCGATCGCGGAGAAAATCTTCTGTTTCTTGATGGCGCTGATAAGCTCAACCGGGAGGTCTTCTCCGGAAGAGATGAGGGCGGAAGAAAAATTCCTTCCAAGGCGCAAGGACGGTATATCCGGGAACCGCTCTCCGCATACAACAATATCAACCTGGTCCTTGGCCTTCTTTTTTGAAGCGGCGGTTGAAACATATTCCTCAAGGGTAGAAACCACGCATCTTTCCATTCCTTTGGAAAGGGCGTAAAGCTTTTTGTAAGAGTCTTTTACCGGATTCTTTACCATAATGTGCTATTTCTTTGTCTTGGCGTTTTCTATCAGAGCCTTGCAGTCTTCCAGGGTGAGGTCGGCAGCCGGTTTGGCTCCTTTTCCCCTAGGGATCTTGTAGTTGTTTCCCTTGTGCTTGATATAAGGTCCGTACCTTCCGTTCAGAACCTGGATATCCTGGTCGGAGAATTCCTTGATCAGACTCTTCTCGGCAGCCTGCTCCTTTGCCTGGATTAGCTGCTTTGCCTGATCGATGTCTATTGTATACGGATCCTGTCCCTTTGCCAGGGAAACGAATTTTCCGTCCCACTTGACATATGCCCCGAATCTTCCGATAGCGGCGGTAACTTCCTTTCCGTCAAGGGTGCCCACCACTCTCGGAAGCTCAAACAGTTTAAGTGCTTCTTCAAGCGTGATGGTCTCAATGGACTGGTCTTTCCTCAGCGACGCGAACTGCTTTGCCGGGTCATCCGAAGTTCCTTTCTGCGCCAGAGGTCCGAACTTGCCGAGCCTTACCGAAACAGGCTTTCCGTCCTTAGGGTCATTGCCGAGAATCCTTTCCGCAGTGACGTGGGTCTTCTCCTGGTTCTGTGCCTGAACGGTATTGTGGAATGGAGAATAGAAGGAGGAAATAAGGTTGGTCCATCCGAGTTTTCCCTCAGCGATGCGGTCGAAATCTTCCTCGATCCTGGCGGTGAAACCGTAGTCCATTATGTCTTTGAAATTGTCTTCCAGATAATGGGTTACGACGGTTCCCATATCCTGAGGGAAGAGCTTGTTCTTCTCGGCTCCCACGGTTTCCGTAACGACGGATTCCGTAATTGTCCCGCCCTGGGCGGAGTGTGAAGGGTTGTCGAGGGTTATCTTCACGGCCTGTCTCTTGACGCCAGGTCTGGAGTCCTTTACCACATAGCCTCTCTTGCTTGTGATGGTGGTGATGGTAGGGGCGTAGGTACTAGGTCTTCCGATGCCGAGTTCCTCCATTTTCTTAACCAGGGTAGCCTCTGAATAGCGCGGAGGCTTAGGTGCGAATTTCTGCATCGCCTCGATAGTGAGGGCATCCATTCCCTCTCCCTGGACAAGATCCGGAATGAGCTGGCTGAGAGTCTCTTCTTCCGGCTCGTCATCGCGGCCTTCGATATAAAGTTTCAGGAATCCGTCAAAGAGGATCTGTTCTCCTTCGCAGATGAATCTCTCTGCAAACTTGTCTGAAGAAATCGTGATTGTGGTTCTCTCCACCTTGGCGTCAGCCATCTGTGAGGCGACGGCTCTTTTCCAGATAAGGTCATAGAGTTTCTTCTCTGCCGGCGTGCCTTCGATTGTCCTGTCTGAAGCGTATGTAGGACGGATGGCCTCGTGTGCTTCCTGGGCTCCCTTGGCGTGAGTATGGAACTGGCGGACCTTGGAGTAGCTCTCTCCGTAGCTTTCAGTAATAGCCTGCTTTATTGTGTTGATTGCCAGAGAGGAAAGGTTGGTGGAGTCTGTTCTCATATAAGTAATCTTTCCGCTCTCGTAAAGAGCCTGGGCTACTCTCATCGTCTGCGATACGGAGAAGCCGAGCTTGCGGCTTGCTTCCTGCTGCAGGGATGATGTGGTGAAAGGAGGAGCAGGATATCTGAAAGCCTGTTTCTTCTCTATGGATTCGATGGAGAATCTGCAGCCGGAGTTGCACTTCTGGAGGAAAGCCATTGCCTCTTCCTTGGTGGAGAATTTTCCGTCGAGAGTTGCGCTCAGCTTTACCTTGCCGGCAGCGGTATCGGGATGGAAAACACCGGTAACCTTATAATAAGGGGCGGAAGAGAAATTCTGGATTTCCTTTTCCCTGTCTACGATAAGCCTTACGGCCACGCTCTGGACCCTTCCTGCGGAAAGACCCTTTCCTACTTTTCTCCAAAGTACCGGGGAAAGTTCAAATCCTACGATGCGGTCCAGGACCCTTCTTGCCTGCTGGGCGTTAACCAGGTTCTCGTCCACGGAGCGCGGATTCTGTACTGCGTCAAGTATGGCGTTCTTGGTTATTTCGTGGAAAACTATCCTGTGGGTGTTTTCCGGCTTGAGTCCCAGACGGTTCTGAAGATGCCACGCTATGGCCTCTCCCTCACGGTCCTCATCGCTTGCCAGATAGACAATTTCAGCCTTGTCTGCCAGAGCCTTGAGTTCGGAAACGACCTTTTTCTTGTCTGCCGGAACCTGATAGGCAGGCTTGAATCCGTTTTCTATGTCTATGCCAAGTGCTGTCTTGGGCAAATCGCATATGTGTCCGAAGCTTGATTTTACGGTATAACCCTTTCCCAGAAATTTCTCTATAGTCTTGGCCTTGGCCGGAGACTCTACAATGACTAGTTTCTCTCCCATATTCCCTTCGTTTGTTTTATTAAGAGGTGCAAAGTAAATCATTAACTCCCGTTTATTCCAAATTTTTATTTGTATTTTTGTTTTTACAATTGTTTGAAAAATGAAAGTCAAAAATAGGAAACGGTTTCTTAAGTGGCTGTGGCTCATAGTTTTCAGTCCGATTATCCTGGTGTTGCTCGCTTTGCTTGCAGTCTGGATATTCGCGGATATTCCTTCTTTCGAGGAGCTGGAAGACCCACAGAGTAACCTGGCCACCCAGATTATCGCCGATGACGGAACCCTCCTCAACACTTATCACGTTGAGAACAGGTCTTATTCCAACTATGAAGAACTGTCGCAGAATCTTAAGGATGCGCTCGTGGCCACGGAAGACGCGAGATTCTATGAGCATAGCGGAATAGACGGGAAGAGTCTTATAAGGGTTGCCGTAAAGAGTATCGCCCTTGGCAACCGCGCTGAAGGCGGTGGCGGAAGTACCTTGAGCCAGCAGCTGGCGAAGAGTCTTTTCCCAAGAGGGGAAGGCCGCGGGAAACTGAAACTGATAGCCACCAAACTAAAGGAGTGGATAACTGCGGTCAAGCTGGAGAGGAGCTATACCAAGGAAGAAATAATGAGCATGTATCTGGACGCGGTGTTCTTTGGAAGGAACGCGTACGGAATAAAGAGCGCTTCATCCACATTCTTCGGCAAGCTTCCGAAAGATCTTACCGTAGAGGAAGCAGCACTGCTGGTAGGTATGGTGAACAAGCCGACAAAGTATAATCCTGTCCGCAACCCTGAGCTTTCCCTGCAGAGGCGTAATCACGTGCTCAAGCAGATGAACAAGTACGGCTATCTGACAGACGCACAGTATGACAGTATCGTCCAGATTCCTATCGTGCTGGCTTCCAGGAAAGACATAGACGTTTCCAACGGTCAGGCCCCTTACTTCAGGGATATGCTCAAGAGGATCATGAGCGCTACCGAGCCGAAACGTTCCTCATATTCAAACTACTACGACTATCAGCAGGACTCCATAAACTGGAAGGAAAATCCTTTGTACGGATGGCTGAACAAGAACTTCAAGCCTGACGGGGAGAAATATGTGCTTGAGAAAGACGGCCTCAAGATAATAACTCCTATCAACGCCAAGATGCAGCGCTATGCCGAGCAGGCTGCTGTGGAGCACCTGAAGTATCTCCAGCCGTTGTTCAACGACGATCTCAAGTACCGCAAGAACTTTCCGTTTGCGGACAATACTCCCGAGAGTGTGATAGAGACCCTCATGAACCGCGCCCGCCGATGGAGCGACCGTTACAAGAATATGAAAGAGGCTGGTTTCAGCGAATCAGAGATAGAAAAGAGTTTCACGGAAAAGACCAAGATGAGGGTATTTGCCTGGAACGATAAGGGTTATATAGATACTTTGATGACTCCGGACGACAGTATCCGTTATTTCAAGTCTTTCCTGAGAACCGGCCTTATGGCAATGGAACCTGAAACCGGATATGTCAGGGCTTATGTTGGAGGAGCTAATTACAACTATTTCAAGTACGACCAGGTTATGCAGGGACAGAGGCAGGTGGGATCCACATTCAAGCCTTTCCTCTACACCCTTGCCATGCAGGAAGGTTTCACTCCTTGCGACGTGACCGTGAACCTTCCGCAGTCTTTCGTCATAGGAAACAACGTTTGGACGCCTAAGGGAGGTGGCAACGGTGCAACCGTAACCCTGAAGTGGGGAATCACCACTTCCAACAACAACGTTTCTGCATATCTGATGAAACAATTCGGACCTGAAGCCCTCGTCCAGATGGCACACAACATGGGCCTCAAATGCTATCTGGAACCGGTTCACTCTCTCTGCGTGGGTAGTGCGGATGTTCCTGTTTACCAGATGGTAAGCGCATACAACACCTTCCCTGGCATGGGCGTTTACGTGGATCCTGTATATGTTCTCAGGATTGAGGACAAGAACGGCAGGGTTCTCACCAATTTTGCTTCCCGCAAGAGAGAAGCCATCGGAGCCAGCACGGCCTATACCATGATCGGAATGATGCGAAGTGTTGTTGACGCCGGTACCGGAGCCAGAATCCGCCGCTATATCCAGGGTGGTGAGATTGCGGGCAAGACAGGAACCACCAATGACAACTCGGATGGTTGGTTCATAGGCTATGTTCCTAGACTTACCGTGGGCGTTTGGGTTGGCGCTGAAGACCGTCAGGTTCACTTCCGCTGGACCGGTATGGGACAGGGAGCCAGCGTGGCTCTTCCTATCTGGGCGCTGATGATGAAGAATGTCCTGGCAGATCCTTCAATCCCGATCAGCATCGATGATCATTTCGCCAAGCCTCAGGGCTACAGTATAGACTGCATACCGACACACAGCACAACGGATCCTGACGTGGATGCTGACAACTTCATAGAAGAGAACTAAGATGAAAACAATAGCAGTTTTTTGCGGCGGTGACTCCTCTGAAAGGGAAGTTAGCGTCCTTTCCGCCCTTAATACCCTCAAGCACATCGACCGTCAGAAATACAACCCTTTCATTGTCTTCATAGAAGGGACAGATTGGTTTGTGCTTTCTCCGGAAAATCAGACCGTTGAAACTGTATTGGCGCATAGCGGGGCACATACTGTAGACAAGAACGGTTTTTCATTCATCGCTGAGGAAAGGAAAATAACTCCTGATGCCGCTTTGATCATGATCCACGGAACTCCGGGAGAGAACGGCCTTTTGCAGGGCTATCTGGAAATGCAGAAAGTGCCATTCACTTCCTGTTCTTCCTTTGTCTCCGCGATTACCTTTGACAAGCATTCCTGCAAGAGGTTCCTGGACTTTGCCGGAGTGAAGATGGCGGACGACATTTTCATCAGCAAGAACAGGCCTTATTCGCTCCGGGAGATTGTACGTCAGGTAGGCCTTCCTATGTTCGTAAAGCCGACAGTAGGAGGCAGCAGCTTCGGAGTGACCAAGGTCAAGACAGAAGACGAGCTTCAGGCCGCCATTGACAAGGCTTTCACCGAGTGCGGCACCATACTGGCAGAGGCTGCTGTAAGCGGCAGGGAGATGACCTGCGGAGTTTTCATGTTCAACGGAAAGATAACAGCTCTTCCTGTCACCGAAATCGTTACCGAAAGGGAATTCTTCGACTATGAGGCCAAGTATCTGGGAGAAAGCCAGGAAATCTGTCCGGCCAGGATAACTCCAGCCCTGAGTGCGCAGATCCAGAATCTTACCGAGAGAATCTATTCCTATATGGGTTGCCGCGGCATAGTCAGGATGGACTACATCGTGACAGAAAACCAAGACATCTACTTCCTTGAGACCAACACCGTTCCGGGAATGACCGAGATGAGCCTCGTGCCCAATATGCTCAGGACTGCCGGAATAGACATCAAGGACTTTATATCCAGCCTGATAGAAGAGGCCTTCGTTCCGAGATAGAAAACACTAACGAATCAAAATATATGGAACTACCTTTTGCAGAATCTTGGAAAATAAAAATGGTTGAGCCCCTCCGCCGCTCTACTCTTGAGGAGAGGAAAAAGTGGCTGGCCGAGGCTCATTACAATGTATTTCAGTTAAAGGCAGAACAGGTTTACATAGACCTTCTGACCGACAGCGGAACAGGCGCCATGAGCGACCGCCAGTGGTCTGAGCTCATGCTCGGCGACGAGAGCTATGCCGGAGCCACCTCGTTCTACAAGTTCGAGGCTATGGCAAAGAAGATTTTCGGCATGCCGTATTTCATCCCTACGCACCAGGGAAGGGCCGCCGAGAACGTTCTTTTCTCCTATCTGGTAAAAGAGGGCAACGTAATCCCGGGTAACGCCCATTTCGATACTACCAAAGGCCATATCGAGAGCCGCCACGCCAAGGCTATCGACGTGACCACAGACGATGCCAAGGACACCCAGAAAGAGGTTCCTTTCAAGGGCAATGTTTCTCTGGAAAAGCTTGAGAAAGTGCTCGTCGAGAACAAGGGCAACGTGCCTTTCATGGTACTCACCGTCACCAACAACACCGTCGGAGGACAGCCTGTATCGATGAAGAATATCAAGGAGACCTGCGCTTTGTGCCACAAGTACGGCGTGCCTGTAGTGATGGACTCCGCCCGCTTTGCCGAGAACGCATACTTCATCAAGACAAGGGAGGAAGGCTATGCAGACAAGACCATAAAGGAAATCGCCCTTGAGATGTACACAGATGCAGACGCAATGACAATGAGCGCCAAGAAAGACGGCGTGGTGAATATGGGTGGCTTCATCGGCACAAGGAAAAAGGAATGGTACGAGGGAGCAAAGCTCTTCTGCATTCCTTTCGAAGGCTATGTGACCTACGGCGGAATGAACGGAAGGGACCTTAACGCCCTGGCCCAGGGTCTTGACGAGAACACCGAGTTCGACATGCTGCATACCCGTATCCATCAGGTCCAGTATCTTGCAAGCCTGCTCGACGAGTACGGCATTCCTTACCAGAGACCTGCCGGCGGACACGCTATCTTCGTGGATGCAGACAAGGTGCTCACCGATGTTCCTAAGGAAGAGTTCCCTGCCCAGACACTTACCTGCGAGCTTTACCTCGAGGCCGGTATCCGCGCCTGCGAGATCGGCTACATGCTTGCAGACCGTGACCCTGTAACCAGGCAGAACCGCTTCGGCGGCCTGGACCTTCTCCGAATGGCCATTCCGAGAAGGGTTTACACCGACAACCACATGAAGGTGATTGCCGCCGCCCTGAAGAACGTTTATGACAGGCGCAAGACTATCACAAGAGGTGTTGCCATCGAATGGGAGGCTCCTCTGATGCGTCACTTCACCGTCCAGCTCAAGAGACTTGGATGACAGTCAGAGAGTTCATAGATGATTGCAAAAGAAGGCTGCTTCCGCTCTATGGCAAAGAGGAAGCGGCCTCTCTTGCATCCAGAGCTCTCGAAGACATTTTCAACATCTCCCGCACTCATCAGCTCACATATCCGGAAGAAGTGATTCCTGCCGCTTTGAACCCTTCTGATGTCATTGAGCGTCTGGCTTCCGGTGAACCGGTCCAGTATATTGCCGGCTTTGAGT
>JAEEGJ010012485.1_pt1 | contig 21012 bp, 23 predicted proteins | sample 8958761 | NCBI WGS metagenome assembly JAEEGJ01 (sample SAMN16246546, study PRJNA631951) | gut metagenome | biome: gut microbiome; feature: rumen; material: RS-attached | host: Bos | place: Iran: Karaj | collected 2018-10
CCTCAACACGTCATACTATACAGCACATAGTATCACGTGTCAAGGGGTATTTTTAAAATTTTTTCTTTTTTCGACCAGACTGACTCCTGCCCGATCTGAATAGTTATCTCACGCGAAAACCCGCCGCCGGTCATTTAAGACCGGCGGCGGGCCTTGCATCAATGCAGTCTCATATCAGCCCGAAATGACGCATCGCGTTCATTAACCCGTCATCGTGTATATCAGTTGTTATCCAGTCCGCGGCCTGTTTCGCGGGCTCGGTCGCATTGCCCATCGCGATCGCCGTACCCGCCGCCTCAAACATCTCGAGATCGTTGACGCTGTCTCCGACCGCGATCGTATCCTCGGGAGCGATCCCGAGTCTTTCGCAGATCTTCTTCAGCCCGACGCCTTTTGAAAGTCCCTTCGGCACCGCCTCTATGACTCCGATTATCTCGAGCGGCTTGCCCTTGTGCGCGGCCTCCTGCAGCACATCGGGCGTCACGCCGTGTTCGATGAAATTATAATAGTCGCCAAGCTCCGCCCTGATGCTGCGGTAATCGGTCTGCCCGAGTATGTCCGCTGAGAATTTGTTGATCTCGATCCCGTTGTCGTAGCCCTTGAAGACTATCGCATCGTCCTTTAACAGTTCGAAAAGGTTCGCGACATAGTCGTCCCTGTCGAACCCCCAGTCCGATACCCAGTGCTTTACGGGTCCCTCGAGTACGAAGGGCATCCTGCATCTGTCGAGGACTTCGACGGTTTTCTTAACCTGCTCATGCTCGATGAGACGGTTGTATATTATCTCGCCCTCATGCTCGATATAGGCTCCGCAGGCCGCGATCATCCCGTCAAAACCGATGTCGAGAAGCCACGGCGCCCTGATGTTTCCCTTTGCCCTGCCGCTGCAGATATACGCCATGTGTCCATTTTCACGCATACGGCGTATCGCTTCGCGCGCGGAATCGGGGACAACTCTCTGCCAGTCCCATATCGTGCCGTCTATATCAAAGAATACCAGTTTCTTTTCCATAAGATCCTTATCATTCCATAAATACGCGTATCAGTTTTTCCAGCTCGTCCTGATCGGCCGCTCCCATAAGCTCCCTCGCGGAATGCATCGCGAGGATCGGAACTCCGATATCTACCGTATACATCGGCAGCCACGACGAGATGATCGGGCCGAGTGTCCCGCCTCCGGGCATATCCGAATGGTTGACGAACTTTTTATATTTTATCTTGTTTTTGTCGCAAAGCTGCTGCAGCGAAGCCACGGCTACGGCGTCGTAGGAATAGCGCTGGTTCGCGCTGAGCTTAAAGGTGACGCCTTCTCCCATCAGCATGCAGTTATGCCTGTCGAACTTCTCGGTCTTGGCGGGATGGAGCGCATGAGCCACATCGACCGAGAGCAGGAAGCCCTTCTGTATATCGTTCTCGAGCTCTGTTTCGCTCTTTCCGAACGCAGTGTAGATGCGCTTCAGTATGCCGTTGAGCAGCGCCGAGTCCGCGCCCTGCTTGGTACCCGAACCGATCTCCTCGTTGTCAAAGAGAGCAATGAGGTTAACGCCTGCCGCCTTCGTTTCGTTTCCGATCCCCTCGACCAGGGCAAAGCACGAAGTGATGTTGTCCAGTCTCGGGCACGAGAGCATATCCGCGTTCATTCCGACAAAAACGGGCGCCTCGGGATTATATACGATCAGGTCGAAATCAAGGATATCCGATGCCTTCTCGCCGATCTCCTTTGCCAGCATTTCGACAAAGTAATTGTCCTTATCGAGGTCTTCGCTCATCATCCCGAGCAGGGGGAGCATATCATTCTGCTTTGTGAGCTCCACGCCCTTATTGACCTCACGGTTGTAGTGGATCGCCAGATTCGGGATCGTGACTACCGGTCTTTCGAAATCAACCAGCACCTCGCGGGGCTCGTAGACCTTTTTGCTCTTTAATAGCACGCGGCCGGCCAGCGAGAGCGGACGGTCCATCCACGTATTCAGTATCGGGCCGCCGTAAACCTCGGTGTTCAGGCGCATGTAGCCCGCGCTTTCCTGCTCAGCCTTAGGCTTTAAATGCAGGCAGGGAAAATCCGTGTGCGCTGCCGCGATGTGCAGTCCGCGTGATGTCCTGCCCGCAGGCAGCGTAAACGCGAATATGGCTGTCTTAAACGGGATAACGTAGTATTTGCCGCCTTTTGCGAGCTTCCAGTCTTCTCCGGCCTCCAGCCTCTTAAAGCCCTTTTTCTCAAGTATCTTTCGCGACTCCTCGACCGTATGATATGGGGAAACCGCCTTTTTAATGAATTCCGCCAGTTTTTTTGCCGACATATATCCTCCATCTCTTCCCTGCGCTAACGTCCCTGCCTTTTAGCCGGACGATCGCCGCACGGGCATTTTTATCGTTGGCCGCCGCGACGCAAAGCCGTAAGCCTTCCGACCATATCCTCAAAGCTTTGTACCGCCTCGCGGTTATACTGCTCGTAATCTACCTTCAGCGTCCTTGTGACTTTGCCTGCCAGACAGTCCCTGATGCCTCCCTCGATGCCTTCTGTCGAATCGTCTACCAGCATGCCGCCGTACTTTTCCATAAAAAGCGTCGGTCCGACGATGCGCGGCGAAAAGCACGGAATACCGAGAATGTCCGCCTCGCAGAGCACCAGTCCGAAGCCCTCGTAGATCGACGAGAGTACGAAGTAATCGCATCTTTTCAGCAGCGGGAACGGGTTCGACATGAATTTGATCACGGTGATCCGGTCTCCGATCGGCGATGCCTTTACGCGCTCGCAGATATTCGGGTATTCGGGGCCGTATGAGCCGAGGATTATCAGCCTCGCGTCACTGTCATCGGCCGCCGCGCGCTCGAACGCCTCGATCAGCCGCATCTGTCCCTTCTCATAGGAAAATCTGCCGATATTTATGAAAACCTTATAGCGTCCGTCGGTCAGGTCTTTGAGCCGCTCAAGCGTAATACCGGTCTCGGTGGTCTCGTCAAAACGCAGCTCTTTTCCGGCTTTTTCGAGCACCGACTTATAGTCTATGATATTCGGGACAACGGTAAAATCGTGTCGCTCCCACCCGGCGGACTTAATAAAATGCTCCATCCGGGGCTTCAGCTCATCGGTAACAGGCACCACCTCATCATACGCGCAGTAGGCGTCAGCGAGGAGTTTCTTGGGGACCGCGAAGCTCTTGCGGTTCTCACCGTTCATGTCATTGTGGACAAATATCGCGCGCCCGCAGTCCATGAGCTTGAACATCTCGATAATGTCCGGGAAATACCCGTTGAACTGCACCGCGGCATCGATCCTTGCCATACCGAAGGTCTTTATGACTTCGCGCCTCGCGATGCGCTCGTACGCGCGTTTTGAAAGCTTAAACGGCAGGTTCGGGAATATCCTCTGCAGGCGCTTCCAGCCCTTTGACCAGATCAGCTCCCACCAGGTCCCGCAATGGGGATTCGTGATGCCGAGAGTCGCTATGCCCTCAGGGATATCGTCGAGCGCCGGCTCATGATATCCGGGCGTGTTGTTCGTCTTCGGGCTCAGCTTGTACAGCACCAGATAATTGTATTTTCCGGGGTCAACGTTCTGCATCAGACTGCCGAGCGCTGTCGCGATACCGTTCCTGATAAAGTCGCCTCCGTAGACGGCCACGTTTTTCTTTCCGTTTGACGGCATCTGCGGGTATTTTTCGAGCTTTCCGCCGATGAAATCGCGCATCAGCTCTTTGGTCACGCCCACTCCCTCGTACGGGCAGAATCGCGTGATAAAGGCGCTGTCATCGTATGCTGAGGGGTGCGTCAGCTCCCTCGCCAGTCCCGCGATATCGGCCACGCGCGGGAACGGCAGCTCATCGAGGGAAAACGTCAGGCCGCGGTCCCTAACATATTCCGCCTCATCGTAGGTATACAGGATGATCGGCCTGTGAGTGACCGCATAGTCGAACATTATGCTGGAATAATCCGTGATGAGTCCGTCGGTCGCCTGCAGGAAATCATAGGAAAACACATCCTCCGGGAAGGTCCTGATATGCTTAAAGCCGTCCGTAGGCATGCTCCCGCGAAGCATCGGGTGGAGCTTGATATATACCAGGATGTCATCGGGCAGGCGCCCGTCGAGGTCCTTAAGGGACGCGGCCAGATCGTGTTTCTGGCTCTCTTTGTCCACCTTTCCGACTATGCCTCTCCAGGTCGGCAGATACGCGTAAACGCGCTTATCCGCCATGCCGAAGCGCCCGCGCACCGCTCTGCGGGTCTCATCGGAGAAAAATACCTCATTGCGCGGATAACCGGTCATCGCCATCCTGCCGGTGCCGAAATTTTCTATCATGTAATCGCGCATCAGCACATCGCGCGTGTGCTCATTCGGGAACAGCATCAGGTCCGCCGTGAGGAAATTACGCTGCGCGTTGCCGATCGCGAAACGCTCGCCCTTGATGCCCTTTCCGAGAGTCTTGAGAGGCGTCCCGTGCCAGGTATTGAGATAGAGCTGTCCGGGTTTTTTCATGAACATCGGCATGAATGTATTGTCGTTGATCAGCCTGCCCGCGCTCGCGAGCACGCGGAAATACGCGCGTGAATCGAACCTGACCGTTTTTACCCGCTCCGATGCTCCGGGAAATCCCGCCCACTGGGCCTTTAGCTTCTCCTCGGTATCCTTGCGGACCGTAACGTATATCTTAAGGTTTGAAAACTCGTCTTCCTCGCAGAGCGTCTTTAAGATCGCCGCGATATTGCCGCCGAGAGCGGTGCCGTGCTGCGATTCGAGCAGCACCGTATCCTGCTGCACCGGAAGCCTGTCGTACATGCCTATATAAGCCCTGTGCGAATAAAAGTCTGCAGAAAACAGACGCTTTATAAATGTTAATCTCCTGTCCAATCTCCTGCCCATCTCAAGGCTCCCTCCCATGACAAACTCACTGCGCCGCCGGCTGCGACTCCCATTATAACACAAGAAGAAGGAGGGCGAAACACCCTCCTTCTTCTATTTCGCAAACGACAGGGGAGACACGGGGACGGTTCTTCCGTCTCTGTATCCGACTACTACCGGCACGGGCGGCAACGAGTAAAACTTCCGGAGACACGCTCCCGCGTCTGCAGCATCTCAGCTCGCGAGATCCCTGCGGTCGTAATACCAGAAAGCGAAGAATACGGCACACAGGGTTACCGCCGCGGCCACGATGAACGCGGGCGCGGATGCGGTCCTGCCCGAGAATATCTCTGACGCGTTGACATACGAGTAAGGTCCTATGAACAGGTAATCCTTCATGTCGGGGACCGCCCTGCCGATGAGGTCGTATGCGTAAAACAGCAGCGCCATGCCGAGTCCCGCGCCCATCCTGTTTTTCCCGGAGATCGACGAGATCGCGAAGCACACCGCCGCAACCTCGATATTCATCAGGAACTGCCCGCACATGAATTTCATGAACTCACCGCCCGGCAGCGACTCACCCATCGAAGCAAACCCGAGCGCGTACAGACATCCGCAGATGACCGTAAATGCCGCGAGCATGCAGATCACGCAGAGCCCCTTTGCCGCCACGACCTTTTTCCGTGACACCGGCATCGAGAGCAGGAATTCTCCGCTGTGCCGCTCCTCTTCCTTCGAGATTATCCCGATAGCGGTAAGCGCCGCGAACATGCCTCCGCCCAGGCCGTGCACCGTTCCGACCTCCACAGCGAAATACCCGGCAAGCGTTGCCATGCTGAGCGTGCTCATGCCGAACGCGTCCGAGAAAAATCCCATATCGGAAAATGCGTCCCCAAGTTCGGCGATCTCGCCCTGCATGCTCCGATACAGCAGTATGCACGCAAGTCCCACTCCGCCTACTGCCAGGCTCCAGATCAGCAGGTTTTTGAAATTAAGCTTTATCTCTTTCAGAAATATCGTTTTCATCCGTCAGCCCTCCTCATCCTCGTAAAAGCTCAGGAACGTATCGTCGTCGATCCTGGGCGAATCGAGCATCATAAGCCGGCCCTCCCTCATGATCGCAGCGTTCCTGCAGTACTTGTTCACCTCGGAGAGTACATGCGTCGAGAGCAGGCAGGTGGCTCCCTTGTCCACGTATTCGTTTATCAGCTCAAAGAAATGCTTCTGCATCAGCGGGTCGAGTCCGCCCGTGGGCTCATCGAAAATGAACAGCTTCGGCTTATGCTGCATCGCGCACACAATACTGACCTTTTTGCGGTTTCCCAGAGAGAGCTCCCTGATCCGTTTTTCGGTATCGACTTTGAGCCTGGCGCATATCTTTGCCGCCTCCTCAGAGCAGTCGAGGCCTCTGACATCGGCCGCGTATCTTATCACGTCCGAAACCTTCATCGCATCGTAAAACCAGGCCTCCGAAGGCATATAGCCCACGTTTTTCATTATTTCCACATGATCCTTTACGCTGTCCATACCGAGCAGCTTTATGCTGCCCTCCCTGAATTTCAGAAAGCCCAGCATCGATCTGATCGTTGTCGATTTGCCGGCGCCGTTCGGTCCGATAAATCCGAATATGTCGCCTTCCTTAACCTTGAGCGAGACATCGATCACGCCGCGGTTCTTTCCGTAGCTTTTCGTCAGATGCTCTATCTCTATCGCATTAGCCATTGAGTACCTCCCTGCAGTCTGCTTTTTCCGTGATATGGGTGTTCCCACCCTTTTCTGCCTCAATATTACGCGCAGGCCGGTTCGCCTGCCCTTGCCCTATTCATAACAGAAAAAACAAACGGGAGCAATATCCGCTCCCGTAAGATGCACAAAAACACCCTTATCATTCACTTTTCCGGTGCTCGGTCTGGAACATACGCAGCTCCTCGTTGAGTTTTTTATCATCGATCCTGCGCTTCGATCTGTAGATCAGGAAGACACACAGATACGTGATCAGGATGTACCCCGCAAGTATCAGCGTGACCGCGATCCTCTTTTCAAACCAGCCCCCGAAATACGAGACCAGGCAGTAGAGCACCGTGCAGACCACTATCCCGGTGCATTCCCTGAGCCCGAGCGAATCGGACTCGTCGAAATTGCCGAACAGGTAAACCTGCAGATAACCGATGATATAGCAGGTAAAGATCATCTCCGCCATATGAGATATCTCTGCGGAAAACGAGCCCTGCAGCATCCTGTAGACGCAGTAGAAGAACAGGATCGCGAAGAAATACAGGCAGGCCTTGAACTCGATCCCGATCTCTTTTGTCAGATATCTTTCCCAAAGGGATAGCTTGTTATCATTCTTCATTTATCTGTCCCCCTTCAAAAATCTCCGAAACTCCGAGGCGTATCTCCTGGAGATGATTATGTGCTCGCCGCCTTCCATCGTGGCGTCGATCCGGTTCGACGCGAGACTTTTCAGCGACATCACGCGGTTCACGTTTATCACGATCGATTTGCTGCATCTGAAAAAAATGTCTTCGCCGTTCTCCGACATAAATGAATTCAGCGTCCCGTCGATCCTGACGACCTTATCAGCGGTGTACGCAAACAGCCTGTCGTCCACCGACTCCAGATACAGCACGTCTTCAAGACCGATACAGACATTGCCTTCATCGGTCCTTCCCCAGAGTTTGTCGCCTTCGCCGCGCAGTATCCCGATGATCCTGCCGACCGTCGGGTTGGGCTCCCGGTAGCGGATATTTATGCTCTCCTCGCCCTCGGTGATCTGTTTTATGTCAATCTTCATATGCCTGTGCCGTCCGTTTACGTTTTATCGTTACCTGAGCGTCTTTAAATATTCCTTGTGTTCATCCGAAACACGGAAGCTCTCGATCGCCTTCTGTATCGCCTTTTTATGGGTCCAGGGCTCGAGCCTGCGCTCCTCGATGAACTTTACGCTCGCGTCGTACTGCTTTGCGAGCGCGGTCGCGAAATACCAGGCGACCATCATTTTGATATAATAGTCCTCTCCGTTTACACCTGCTGCCCATTCGAGGTATTCAGGCTTAAAATCCGCTCCGAGATATTCGTTCATCAGCATCCTGAGACCGAATCTGGCCGTGTAGACATACGCCGACTCCATCCATTTTTTGATGAACGGGAGCAGCTTTTCATGGTTTTTCGAGAAAACCTTGGGGCTGGCCTGATCGCTAACCGGCCAGCAGTCGACATACGGAAGGAAAGTCTCCACCGCTTTTACGCACTCGTCGAAGTCCTTTATCATCGCGATCAGGAAGAAATGCACGAGATTCTCCTCGTAGTACCTGTGAGGCAGTTCGCGCAAAAATTCCTCCGCCTCCTTCGTGCCCTTTATTTCCTTTGCGATATTACGCATGTCGGGAGTCTTGACCCCCAGGATCGTATCCGCCGGAATATTGGGTACGAGCTTACTCTGAAAATCCCTGTATTTTTCGCTGCCGCACGCGGCCAGCCTTTCGTAAACAGCCATTATACTACCCTCCTCTTTGCGCAAAGCGCGGTGTTTTATCCGTATATCATCATGTTTCAAAGCCTGATCCGCAGCCGTATTTCCCGAGATCTACCCGTCCGTCCTTAACCTCTATGCCCTCGGCCTCGAGCAGCTTTGCCTGCGCTCCGGGCCCGCCGAACGCGAATTCTCCGGCCAGCTCGCCCTTTGCGTTTACCACACGAAAACACGGGATATGCTCCGGGTCGGGATTCTTATGCAGAGCGTTGCCGACCGCCCGGGCCATATTGCGGTCAACGGCGGCCTCCGCGACCTGTGCGTAGGTCGCGACGTGTCCGTACGGAATACGCTTAACGGCCTCGTAGATCCGCTTTGACGGGCTGTCGCTGATCAGGTCGTAGCTCTCGGCTATCATCTGCCTGACATCCTTATCCGGTATCGTCCCGTCCAGGATCACGGTATTCCAGTGCTCCTTGTTCTGATGATAGCCGGGTACGACGGACTTATATATCTCCCTCCAGAAAAAAGCCTTTTCGGGATCTACCTTAACGTTCAGGTTGACAAAGCCGTCCTTCTCGTAGGTCCAGAGGAATGCCTTTTTATTGCCCGCAAACCTCACGAGCTGCCAGTTTTCATCATGAAACGGCGCGTCCCGGTATGTGTCCGGAAATGTCAGTCCGTATTCCAGTGCCTCTTCTCTGGTCTTCATTTTTTTACTCCCACATGTTTCGCTTATTGCTCTTTTTGTAAGCTTTCGCCCATTTGGATATCTCTTTTTTCATGGCATGGTTATTGGTATTCTCCCTGCCAAGCCTTTTATACAGTTCATAACGCTCAGCGGACAGCTCCCCGCTTGCCAGGGCAGCCTTTACCGCGCAGCCCGGCTCCGTTTCGTGCCTGCAGTTGCCGAATCTGCATCTCGCCTCGAGTTCCACGATATCCGAGAAAGTCTCATCGATCCCGTCCTGCACGTTCGCCATACCGACCTCACGCATGCCGGGAGTATCGATGATCGTAACCCCGCCGGGCAGCTCGATCAGTTTTCTGTACGTGGTGGTATGCCTGCCCTTGTCGTCGTCTTCCCTGATCGCGGATGTCTTCATGGTCTCTTCGCCGGTTATGGAATTGATCAGTGTCGATTTCCCCGCGCCCGAAGAACCCATCAGGCAGATGGTGGTTCCGGGAGTCATGTATTCCTTAAGCTCATCCAGTCCGATCCCGCAGAGCGCCGATATGGCATGGACGCGTACATTGTCGGAAATCTGCTCCGCTTCCCTCACATACCTTCCCACATTCGCGCAAAGGTCCGATTTCGTGAGGATCACGACAGGCACTGCCCCGCCCTGCACGGCGATGCTCGCGTACCTTGCTATACGATTATAATTGTAATCCTCATTGAGGGATGTAACAATAAAAAGATAATCCACATTGGCCGCCATATACTGCATGACCCCTGTTTTGGCCTGATCTGGCCGCTGCAGAAAGCTCTTCCTCTCGCAGACCGACAGGATCACGGAATCTCCGTGACGGTTATACAGAAATGTCACATAGTCACCCACGACAGGCAGCTTTTCGGCATCCTCTTCGTAAAAATGCCCCTTCAGCTTCGCCGGCAGCTCCTGCTCCCAGAACCTGATCTTATAACCGTTTTTGTTTACTTCACAAATCCTGCCCAGTTTTTCGACATGAAGCCACTGGCAGGAAAGCTTTAACGGCTTGTAATAGGGAAAGCCCTTCGTAAACTCTTCCGTTTCCTTTTCATCCTCGCATGTCTCAAAGACAGGCGCTTCATAAAAATATCCGTGGATCTCTTCAAACCCCTCATTCAGCGGAAGTGCCATAAAAGCATCGGCATTCCCAAAGGCCGGATGATGAATATCAAAGTGATCACAGGTCACAAAACCGTGTTTCGGATAATACTCCGGCTCACCGCAGATCACGATCCCCTTATATCCGGCTTTTTTTGCCAAAGGCAGCGTTTCTTTCAGAAGAAGCGAGCCTATTCCCATACTGAAGCATGTCGGCTCCACCGCAAGCGGCCCGAATGTTAATACTTCATACTTTTTATCGCCGTCAACCACCGCGGCCTTTGAATAGAAAATAGCCCCTGCTATCTTTCCGTCAAGCTCTGCCACGCGGCTCAGTTCCGGCAAATACTCCCCGGCGCCGCGAAGCTTATGCACGAGCAGATGCTCATTGCATCCGGGATCGTGTATGTTCCAGAAAGCCCGCATCGTCATAAGTTCAGTGGCATAGTAGTCTTCTTCTGTTTCTTTTCTGATGATTATATTATTCAATTTTGCAGTCTCCTTTTGATTCTTTCTTTGTTCAACACGCGATTACTCTTATAGTATGGAGACCCGGTGTAACGGAAAACTGCCCGAAAAGGGCAAAAGAAAACCGTGACAGCCAAGCCACGGTCATAAAGCCATATTAATATATCCCTATAGGATCAAAGGGCAGAAACCGAGGTCATCATACTATATTCACTTACAATCTCAAATCTTGCGACACGCATTATGATTACCTCACTTTCCTCAAAAATTTAATGAACATGTATTTTATACCACAGTTAGGGCATTACGTCAAGCGGCCGGATTACTGTTCGTGCTCTTCAATGATCTGCCTTTTTCTATTCCCTTATTACCGCGCGTCCTGCCTTGCGGACCCGGACCACTCTGTAGCCGCCTTCTTCATATATTCTTTTGGGCGTCTCACCGTCCGGCCATATATAGACATTATCAATACCGTTTTGCCTGCACCATTCCACATAGTAATAAAACAGAGCACGACCGACACCTGCTTTTCTGTGTTTCTTGGAAACAAGAAGATAATCCACCCGGCAGGCTCTTTCTGAAATATGTCCGTACAATAATCCGACTGTCTTACCGTTCATACTTGCTGCAAACATCCATGCTTCCGGGCAGTCCAGCGTTTTCTTCGCAACCTTGATCTCCCATGGTTCTTCCGCTTCAATAAATACATTCTCTATCCCATCGCTCCATTCCGAAACTATTCTGACTGTAATATCAGGGTTGGGAATGATCCTGTTCTTGTCCGCTTGGAGCATATACTCCTGATCTTCGATCCAGCTCCTGAATCCGGCCGCCGTGAGTTCTTCCTGTATTTCGTCGAACCAGTTATCATCCAGCATGGATTGATATATGATCGGTCTGCTTCCCTTTTCCTGATAAAAAGCGATAATATCTGATAGCACCTGCTGAAGATCATGAATCTTATCCTTATAGATCACCGCATGGTTAGAATCATAAGAATCTTTATTATCTGTATTAAAGAAAAGGATTCCGTATTCCCTCTCTTCATGATCGGTAAAGATTTTGGGAAAAAGATCCTCTTCAACGTAGCAATCCTGTAGGTTCATAAATCTGTTACTCCTGTTTTTGTTTCTTTTTCACTTCATCCATTTCCGCAATGAGTTCCTCTATCGGGTGGTATTCACCGCCCCACCATTCAAATACGTGCATCGATGCCATTGATTTACTTTGACTGTATTGAACAAATCCTCATCTTATTGTTTATCGTCAGAACGCCCCACGCCTTCCTGTTTGCGGGAGATGCCGGCGGAATGAATACACCCTCTCTTATAGTGTTGCTCTCTGCTCTTCCAAGGTTCGTGATACAATGGCCGTCGCGCTTTTCATAACCGAACATCTTGCTGCCGACAAATCTGCCGGCCTTGCTCTCAAAACTTCCAAGAGTCGATATAGCTATGGCATCGAGGAGTTCCGGATCCATATTGAAATAACACGAGAGAACGAGCATCTCCCTATCCGGCTTACTTATTATGCTCCTGACTTCATGATCTACAGCCCTGGCGAGTTCCATGATCTCAGAGGTTTTCTTCTTAACCACCACGCTGAATGCTGTAGCATAGTTTCCAAGCGAGCCTTCCTTATAGTTTTTAATCTTATTCCTTATGTCAGAAGCTATGACCACCTTATTTGTTTTCTCATCGATCATCATCTTAGCAACAAGATAGTCATTGAGCGATACCCCGTTTTCTCTGCATAAACCCAGGAGCGTATCAAGCTCTTCTCCGTCAACTCTCTTTATCTCACGCTTTATATCCTGTTTGCGATCATGATCACGTTCAAACTCAAGATACTCGTCGTAGCTGACCCTATGCCCTTCTTTACGCCACTTCTTATTGGCATCTCTGATCAGCGCCCTGCTGATAAACCTAAGGTCGCTGCCATTCGGAAGATCATCAAGGCTTTCCATCAGCTTCTCATCAACCAGGTGCGGCCTGGCACCGCTAGTATAATGATCCGCAAACTCCTGCACCAACTGTAGAAGCCCTCTCCCGTCGCAAAGAAGATGATGCGTTATAAAAAGGACTCTCGTTCCGCTCTCGGATGGATAAGCATAGACCTTGAGCAGCGCTTCCTTCTGAACATTCCATCCAGCTGAAGATACCGCCTCATAATCAGTCTGCCAGTTATCGTCTGCCTCTTTTATCGTTATCGGAATCTCAAGTTCAGGATGCTCCTCATAATATATCATTGAACTTCCCTCCTCCTCGGCTATCAGACTTCTCATAAGCGGATGAGCCGATCTAAGAACACCAATGCTCTCGATGATACCGTCCGCATCGAACTCCGATCCGATTTCCGCCATGATACCGAAGTGCATGTTCGGGGACATATAGTGCGCCCTTTCCGTATATAAGTATTTCCTACCCGGCATAAATCTCTCTTTCCTCTGATTTACTTTATTTATGTGTTTCAGTATGTCGCAGCAGGTTCCGAATCCTGTCAAAACATGCATTCAGCATATCGTAATCCACTTCACCGGTTTCCCTGCAAATAGCAGTCGCTTCCACCGTGAAGTCACCTGCATAGTCATATTGTGCAAGCTTATCAAAAAAGCCTGTAAAATCAATCTTTCCCGCTCCGACGGGAAGTGTTTTCAGATTGCTCCAGTCCATGTACCCGCCATTATAGTCATTAATGTGCATGTGCGATACCAGACACTCGCGAAGCAGCCAGTCCCACTCAGAGGAAAACAGTTCCATGGTCTGATTGTGAAACTCAGACATCTTGGTGTCATAGACAAAAGTGGCGCATCGGTATGCTTCGTGTACTCTTCTTATGTTTTCGAGAGGATTCTTGTGGTTACATACCACGTTTTCAATCATCAGTTCTACCCGGGAAGCTCTCGCCAGTTCATTTAACACGCCAAAGCGTTCGATGTTTTTGGAAAGATTCTTATCAGATACAATACCGTTCCAGAGGTGGAGCACCATTTTGTCAGCACCGAAGGCACCTGCAATCTCCAAATTCACTCGAAAGCGTTCTATCCCGTTTTGGAAGGCTGTCCGATCCTCCTCATCCGTCATTCTGTATTCATGATATCCTGTCCCGTCAAACCAAGCTTTCATACCACATAAAGATTCCCCCAGCGATTTCTGACAGTGCACCACCGGAATCCATAACTTCAGTGGCTTAACGATTTGAATTAGCTTGTGCACATTTTCATACATCGTACTGTCCACCATGAACTCAAATCCATCACAGTTCAGTTTATCCGCCATATCACCAAGCGCCGCATATTTTTCGGGGGTTGTCCGCGGAAACAATGCCCCTGTTGAACATAGTATTTTTCTCACAAGATGCTCCTATATTTCATCTCATCCATATCCAGCTTCACACTCACATAATGCTTTGCTTCACGAAGTTTGGACAAAAGACATACCGTCTCGTGCGTTGGAAACTTTTCCAAGGGCAAATCAGCACTGCTTGCGAATATTCTTAACCTGTGCTCTGCACGTGCAACAGATAAAAATCATCCGCATATATGCGCTCTCCCTGCACATACGGTTCCAGGTTTTCCTTATGCCACCGTACCATTCTGGGCACAAACCATTCCTGCTTACCCCACTGTTCATAATGAATTCCGATACAATCTAACAACGAAAGTATAAAACAAGCATCTAGCACGTCATAACGGATTGTTCCGCCTGCATTCCGATAGCCTTCTGCCATTTGTTGTCTGCGTACCAATCCGCTGATATTCCCAAACAGAACTGCAAGATCATACATCGGATGTCCCATTCCGAAAAACGAAAAATCAATAGGCACCAGCCCTCCAGGTGTTTGCAGGATATTTGACACAGACAGATCACCATGGATCATATGAAATTCATCCCGCGCTTTTTCCAATACTGTCCCGGCATGGTCACAGCACTTTTGCATGATCGCCGAATACTCAGTACTCAACTCCAGATTTTCCAACGCCTGTATTCTTTTTTTCGTACATTCACAATGTTCCTTACCGTATGATTTTACCGGAGATGCCTGGAAACCCTTTGCATTCTGATGCAAACATGCGAGCATCCCGCCTATCTGATAACATATCTCATCATTCAATTCAAGTTTGTCTAACGATTCGCCTTCGATCCATTTTGAAAGCGTAACATACGTACCATTATGCAATTTCGTTATGCGTTCACCCCAACGATTCTCAACTGCTTCACGTATCTGCATGCCCCGGTTCTTTAAGTATTCCTGAAATGCAAGCTCTGCTTTATAAATCTCGATACGATCAAAACCGTCATAAAAAAAATCTGCCGTGAACCCCTCTGCCGGCTCATGAATCTGCAACAAATAGTCCTTTCCCACACGATAGGTCAGATTCTCATTGTGTCTCAGCAATTCTATTTCCGACGCATTGATATTGTAATTGGCTAACGCCTCTTGTATGCAGTCGTGCTCCATAATTAACCCCTCCACTTATGATCTCTATCTGTAATCTCGATATGCTCCTTTGCAGATTTTAATTGTTCAAGTAAACAACAGACTGCGACGTCGTTTGCAGTGGGCAAAAACTCACAATGCCGTAAGCTGCTCTACTCCGGACTCAGACTGATCTACCTCGGGATTTCGGTTTGTCATAACAACAGAAATCTCTCCTGTCACGAAATTCATTTTCAGCATGCTCTGTCCGTTTTCTCCCCAGCCCTGCGACACCATCGTGTCATTGCCTCGCAGGAACAGACCAAGGCCAACCCACGAAAAATCTTCTGTCGGCTTAATCATCTCCCGGGCAGATTCCCTGCTCAAAAACGAGTTCCTGCCATTTACCGCCTCATTAAATTCTTTTGCAATCATCATCAGTTCATAAGGCGTACTCCATAAGCCTGAAGCGGCAAGGTCCGGAATCTGCGGGTATTTACCGGGGATTAATACACCTTCACCGTCATATCCTGCAGCCATATTCCGTTCTTTTTCCCGAAGTTCTATAGTCTTAAGTGAAGCAAAGAACGTCTTCTTAAGTCCTAACTGCGAAAAAACATATTTGGTAACGACTTCTTCAAAGTCGGCTTGCATAACCTCCTGAATCATCAATTGCAGCACACAATAGCCCGCATCGCTGTATTCAAATTCTGTTCCGGGCTGTTTTTCCGATGCGGCGCGTCGCTTATTATATGGAGTTCTGCCCTCCAAAACATCCAATACACTGACCTGAGGGTCGTTACGGCGAAGCCCGTAAAAAGAATCTTCCCCATCAACTATCCCGGAGGTATGATTAAGAATCGATCTTATGGTTGCGTTGCTTTCTTTTCCGTCAGAAGCAAGCAGCTTCCACTGATGAAGATAGCGGTTGACAGGTTCGTCGATATTGCAAAGCTCCTGTTCCTGAAGCTTCATCACGGTTATGGCAGTAACAAACTTTGATATCGAACAGGCCGGAAAAGCAGTGTCGCCATCCACCGGAATACCGCTTTCTTTGTCGGCAACCCCGTCATATTTTAAAGTTTCTCTTCCCGCTGCATCCCTGTAAGCACAGCTCACCCCCGGGAAGCGTTCAAATATTTGTCTCTCAGAGTTTTCGGACTCATGATTCATATAGTCTTTAAGCGCTATATATTCCCGCTGATATGAGCCTCTTTTTTCCTCGCTTATGTCCGCGTATGATTCGTGTTTTGAGAACAGTTCGATTGCATCCTGCAACGGAATCCATTCCGGCTGTACTCCGCGCTGCTTTTCAACATCGGTAAGTCTCATCTGCCCTTTTCCGGTTACTTCGCAGACAAAGAAATACCCCGTATAACGGTATTCTTCGTAATATTCGTGCATCGTCAAAAACTGCTCTGTCAAGCGGACAATAAGGCCCGTTTCTTCTTCGACCTCGCGAATCACGCAGTCCGCAGGACTTTCTCCTTGCTCAATTCCTCCACCCGGAAGCAGCCACCAACCGGAGTTTGATTCATGCGTAAGAAGAATCTTTCCGTCATGTATGATGATCGCTCTGCTGCCGTCGCGTGTCTTTGTATAATTATCAAACCGGTTCGCTCCCAGAATATCTACCGTCTTCATAGCCTTCTCCGCTTTCCGCCTAGACATACGCTTCCTCTCGGATCTTCCTCATTCTCGACCACACATTATCACCATAATTACTGAGCATGACTGTGATCATCCCGTTATTTGGATTGTATCTGTTTCCGTCATCCATTAAAGTTTTTTATCTTCTCTTTTTTGTACCATATTGCATCTTCCCCAGGATTCATCCTGATACTTAAATGCATCAGGAGTGGTTTTTCTTTCTGTAAAACCTGCTCCTTCATAACATCTTTTGGCTCTTTCATTCTCGGGAAACACATTAAGCTGAACAGCCAGGGCCTCCGGATCTGAAAAGGCATTTTTAACGGCGAGCCTTATCATTTCTTTTCCGATTCCTTTTCCGCGAGCAGACGCGTCCACCATCACAAACTTCAGCATCCCTTCATGCGTCTCGTAATTAAGTGAATAGCAATAGAATCCGACAACAGTTCCCTCATCATCTACAGCTACATAAGGACAGTCTCCGAATCTTTCTGATATTTCTGACAAAAAATTTCTGAAATATTCTTTTTCAAGAGGATAGTGAATCAGATTCGCACACCACATCGCATGAGTTCTTTCATCCGATATCCATTTGCTGATATATTCAAAATCCCTGTCTATTTCAAATGAACGAATTACCATCATGAACCTTTCTCTTCCTCTAATATCCGAAGTGCCTCTATGTAATCCTGTCCCGGGATTTCCTGAACTTTCAGAAATTCCTTCTTCCTTTCCCAAGATTATTACAGCTTATCGTCTCCCGGCTCTGTCATCCATAAAGTATCCAAAATTAAACCTGATTTCATGACGTTCTATATCATGGTTCGTATAGCAACATGAATCATAACCGATCAGTTCAAATCCCTGGCTGCGATAGAAAGAAATCGCACGAACATTACAGGACTGTGTCTCCAGAATTATCGCCCGCCTGTTCTGAAACTTTGCCTGTTCTTTGGCTACATTCATAAGAGCAGTTCCGATTCCCTGTCTGTGTAGTTCATCTGCGACCCACAGCTCCGTTACCATCAGTCTGTTACTCCACTCTTCCGGGCAGATTTCGATACAGGCCATCATCTTCTTTTTGCCGTTCTCTTCGGAAACTATTCCGAAGGCCTCTGCTTTTTCCCAATGATCCTGATATAAACTGTCCGGAAAATCATATTCCTCCGGGGTATGTGTTACCGAAGTATCGAACTTTTTCTTTACCATTTTCACAGAAAAAGAATTCGGGCCCTCCGTTTTTTCCAGATCGAAGTATTCTTCTGTGGTGTACCTCATCATAATAGGTGTACCCTTCCATTCTTCCTTGGGTAAGCGAATTATTTTATATTCATTCATTGCTCTTTACATCCTTTATTCTGTAATAGTCTTCAGCATCTATCCCTATTTCAACATAATCTTTTGCCTTCGAAAATTTGTTGCCCAACAAAACTACTGTCTCGACGTCGTTTTCTTTGGGCAACACAAAAATCAACGGATATGTTTTGCATTTACATATTTCGTTGCCCGGGCCGATCCTATCTTTTTTACGGATCCGTCTTTTACCATTTTCCCCAGCACTGCCTCAACAGTAGTTGGACTTACGTCCGGTAAGAATCCGCAGATCTCGGACTTGGATATCGGTAATACACTGTTTAGTACTGTTTGTTCTATCCTTTCGGTCTTCTTCAGTTTTTTTCCGTTTACCGTGGAAAACCTTGCATCAAGTTCCCTATAGCACTTATATAGAGTAGAAAGAAAATTCTTCATAAACTCTGTATAGGTGTTTTCGTTCGTATGCCATCCTTTAGATGAATCCTGAAGTGCATTGTAGTAGTATTCCTTCGACTTATTGATCTGCTCTTCGAAAGAAACATACTTGCCGATATTGAATCCGCTCTTATACATAAGCAGAAGCGTCAGCAGTCTTGAAACCCGTCCGTTGCCATCCGCAAATGGATGAATGCATAAAAAATCCAATATGACACATGGAATAAGCAGGAGCTTATTGATCCGCGCATTGTCTCTGGCGTCAATGTATGCAAGGATGAGCTGCTCCATAGCATCAGCCGTTTCTGTCGCAGGTACCGGAGAAAAACGAATTCTTCGTCGTCCAAACTCATCTATCTCTGCAATAATATTATCGTCGGTTTTGTACCTGCCCGCTCCTTCATATCCTGCCGTCTCAGTCATAACCTGATGCAAATGCAAAATTGTCTCTTCACTGATCGGGATTTTCTCAAAAGATACATGTATCTCGTCCAGTGCATTTCTGTACCCGGCTATCTCCATCTCCGTGTGGTTTACCGGTGCACTGTTTCCTTCTACGATTTCCTTTATTCGTGCATCCGTTGTAATGATTCCTTCAATAGCATTGGAACCTTTAACCGACTGAATACGGGCTATCTTTTCCAGTTCCGTATAAACTGTCAGATTCCGTCCTCTTCTTTCCTCGGAAATCGCATTAAGAGCGGATATTGTGGATGTAAGATTAACCAGCTCTGCCGGTAATAATCCATCGTCTAAGAAACCATAATCAAATATGTGCATATATCGCCTCCATTAATTGCATATATATTATCAAAAAATATGCAGATAAACAACTGCTATCTGCATATTTCTATTTGAATATTATGCACTTAATCTCTGCTTAATGAACCATGGGGATGACGGCCGGTCTGTACCACAACTGAACCTCAATATATGCAAACTTGCCAAGTGATGCCTCAAGGAATGCCTCTACCGAATTCCCACATTCAGCGATCTTCTTCATCAGCATTTCCTTGGTAAGTACCTCCGGTTTCATACCGTTTGTAATCTGCGCGCAGCTGTCACCAATCGTAAAACTGACCTGCTCCTCCGGAATATCGGAAAGATTGAGAACCAGCTTTTCGCCTTCACTAAACCACTTGCGAAGATATTCACACTCATTCAATGTAAACGAATACGGATGCAGAAGATTGGGCTTTCCTCCCAAATGGATAAACGTTTCCCGAACATACTCATCCGCTTTCAAGCGGTTAGGGTAGTAATTCTCAAAATCGGCAAACCGTCCGAAACTTGTAGCATCCGGATGCATGGCCGCAAGTTCTGCGGCCACCCTGAATGCTTCCTTCTCCGGAAGATCCATTATGTTTTTCCATGGATCAGTTCCCGGATAATAGTAATGAATAAGATAGATTTTCATAACCCCACCAAAACTCCACTGTAAAACTGTTCCTGAAAGGCAATCTGAGCATATATTTCGTTTTTACCGGGCATCTTAATACTGCTCTGTATATTGCCTTCTTCATCACAGGGAACTACGATCCATTTCGTTTCATTATCATCGTACCTGTGATAAACAGCAATTACTTTTCCGGTAAAATCCTTAACCGCAGAGGTTTCACCTAAAAGATATATATCCTGTTCCGAGCCATCACCACCTATAACACCTTCAACATATCCATAATTTACCGGATAATAAAGATCTTTATGACGCGGGTGGTAACTTCCCATAGGACGATCTATTTTGCCTTTTACAATCTGACCGATAATATCCTGATACCCATCCCCCGGTACCGGGTTTAATTCAAATCCATAAAGATCACCCATGTTGAGACAGCAATCACCACGTTCATACATATCTTTTATTTCTTCAAAAGTAAGCCACTTTGTCTGTATGACCTCATTCGTAGTTGCTTTGTTCAGGTCAGGCTCCATAGTAGTTTCAAAATAGAACGAATCACGTATCCAGTTATTGCGTCGTCCGTCTATGGTCAGAGCGACTTTGGTTGCAAGTATTTTCGCATCTTCAGCTTTCAGCTCAATTCCGACTTCCTCATACACTTCCCGCAGTGCGGCATCAAGACTTGTATCACCGGATATTGAATGCCCCGCAACGGTTTCCCACTTCAGCGGATCCGTGTCTTTGTCAGCTGTTCTCTGTGATATCAGATATTTACCTGTAATCGGATTCTTTATCCAGACCATAACCCAGAGATGGAATTCATCATCCGCCAGATTACTTTGCTCTCCACGATAACATGTCTTTCCGGTCTTTTTCCTGTCTATTGTATATACATCCCACAACTCAGGCATTAGTTGATCACCTCCCCTTCTCAGAATCTTTAATCCTGTAATAATCCTTTGCATCAATTGTAATTTCGATATGCTCCTTCGCATTCCTTACCCGCTCAAGGATCGTTGCGACCTCAACAGTAATATCGTTGATTAACCACTTTTTCTCGAGAGCAGGCATCAGCAATGTTTTGAATAAAACACAAACTCCTTATCTCGCTTTATTTCTTTATAGCCAAGTTTAGAATAAAAACTGTTTGTCCTGACATTCCAAACAGGGGTATCAAGCGTAAACTCTTTTACTTCCGGGAACA
>JAEEGJ010012491.1_pt1 | contig 20999 bp, 17 predicted proteins | sample 8958761 | NCBI WGS metagenome assembly JAEEGJ01 (sample SAMN16246546, study PRJNA631951) | gut metagenome | biome: gut microbiome; feature: rumen; material: RS-attached | host: Bos | place: Iran: Karaj | collected 2018-10
GTAATCCTCCGTACTAATAAGCAATCTTCTTAGAGTCAAAACATCGTATATATCAACTGCACTATCTCTGTTCACATCACCGAGGACAGAACGACTCTTTTTTGTATGCTTATCCTCGATATCGCAAGCATCGCCTAAGTAAAAATCATCGATCCAGAAGTCAACGTCCTCTGAAGGGATTATTCGTATTACCTCATCTGCGAATAAATCGTTGAGCAGTGAAATATGCAAGTCTTCCATATCCGTCCATACCCCAGAGGGGATAGTTCTTGAATACAAGTCTCTGCAATAGCCGGTTTTGGAGTTAAGATCTGCCTCCTGAAATATGAACTTGATGTTCCTGCCGCTTTTCTGACATATCTTCAAACCTGCAAGTAGATCCTTGCTGCTGAAATCATAGGGATCGATCTTGTACTCAAAGCCACGACTTTCTTTATCCTTTCCGGATATCAACATAGAACGCTCACCGCTGAAGTAACTTTCCGTATCATACGAAGCCTTGGTTCCTGTAAAAGCCGCTCCGAATTTCTCATCATCATTCTCGGTCTCAAAGTCTATGAATTCTTTCCTGCCTTCCTCATCTGTGGGCATAGGCTCATGACTTTTGTATGTAAACTCCGGTCCGTAGTTGTTGTCATCTGTTATTTCCTTGGTTATTTCAAGAGAGTTTATCTTGGCACTACCCGAACTTCTGTATGCCTGAACGCTGAAGCCCACATCGTAAATAAATCCCAGATTCAAGCCTAACTTCTGCCATTCCTTGAAGTGATCCACCACATTGACAGTATTCTTTATATTGCAGGTTCCATTGATATTTTCAGCAAGATTTTCACGTGCCACGCTGTAATAGATATATGTAGTGGGAGGTATATTCCCCCCCCCAAAAGTCAGTCATCTGAGATATCCTGCCCTTGTATATATCATAGGTTATGCCGTTGGATTCAAATGAACCGAGAACATCGTCCATGACAGGGCGCCAGCTGCCCCAGCTGTCCACTATGTAAAACTCATAATAGGCATTGTTATCCTCCATCCAGCCGTAAACGCCCGAAAAGACATTTTGATCCATATAGTCAACATCTTCGTCATACGTGACAGTATATTCCTTTATCTGTGAAGCATAGACATTTTTTCTGTTAAATACTTCACCTTTGAGCGCAAAGGCGTTCTCAATACCACTCCAGCTAAGAGTAAAGCCATTGTTTTCGGTGTTTTCGTACTCAAAATCTCCTGCGCAGTTCTGATTCCATAATTCGTAGTAATAACCGTCTACAATATCACTCTTCATAAAATCAGCCGCATATACCTGGGCTGACGGGATCACGGACGGCAGGCTAACGGCACTGAGCATACAAAATCCGGCCATCAGAGCAGATAGTGTTTTTGTGAACAACTTTGGCATAATGTTTCCTCCTCACTGAAACCTCAAGTTGGCAGCATCACTGCCGCAAATAAAACATAACATCAAAAAAGCGGATATTACATATCCTTTATTAATATTATCATTTACTTCATCATAAGTCAAAGCTTTTCTTGCGAATATTTTACATAAAATTAGAGTCGACTGGTCAAATGCAGTCAAGACAGATGAAAAGGCGTTATAGACATACTTACCGGTATCTGGGACTTTATCGTATCCATAATAACGAATACAGCATATCACCTATACAATCAAATCCCATTGCAATGTATCGCCATTTGCGCTTCACTTCTCATGTGGATATGCCTCAATAAGATTTTTTATGCATACGGATACTAAAACGAAGACTTCTTAGTATAAAGCATAATAAATAATATCTGTTTGCTTTATACGCCTTTGTATATTTGCACATTATGTTTTTTATTCAGCACAAAATGTACTATAAAGCCTCTTGACATACAGCGTAAAATACCATATAATTACGGTGTAATCGTGCACGAAATGTAATACATAATTTTTCAGGAGGTGGAAACCCATGAAGCATAATAAGCTGTTGTCCGGTCTGATAGCTCTCTTTCTGACGGCATCTGCCGTTCCGTATCAGGGAACTGCTGTTCATGACGGCACAAAAGATGCTTCTCACAGAGGAGCAGACAAATTCACACTGACAGCTGCGGCGGCAGATAACTGTCAGATATTCCGTGAACAGGATCTGAAGAATTTTCAGAATTATTTGCTCGGAAAAAATACTGATGAAAACCTTGACGGAAAACAGTATGATCTTAATAATGATGGTGTATGGGATGTTTTTGACCTGTGTCAGATGAGAAAAAAGGTCGTATCCCATCAGCAGAGCGGTACATCGGAACTATATATCAACGAAGTATGCTCTACAAACAAAAAATCAATAAAGGCAGCTGATGGAACATCACCCGACTGGATCGAATTGTATAATGCGGGTGACAATGTCTGTGATCTCAGCGGAATCGGAGTTTCAGACGGTGACAAAAACCGTTACAAGTTCACATTTCCACAGGGAACGACGCTTGGCGTCGGTAAATATATCATCATTTTCTGTGATGATACCGACTCAGCAACAGGTGAGCTTCATGCTGCTTTTAAAATTAGCGCAACAGGAGAAACCATATACCTGACTTCACCTGACGGTACGGAGCTTGACAAGCTTGAGCTCCCTGAGCTTGATACTGATGTTACCTTCGGAAGAACCCCCGACGGCTCTGACAGTCTGGCATTACTGAAGCCCACACCCGGAGCTTCTAACAGCTTAGCTGAAGTGGTATACCGTGTTGAAAAGCCTGTATTCTCATCAGAAGGAGGCTTCTATGATTCTGCATTCGATCTTGCTATTTCAGGCAGCAGCGGCTCCACTGTGCTTTATACACTTGACGGTTCGGATCCGCGCACCTCGGGTTCAGCAAAACAGTATCAGGGAAGTATCAGCATACGCAATAACACCAATGATACCAATCAGCTCGCTTCTATCCGTGATATTTCTCTCAGAGGCTATGAGCCTCCGAATTTCGCAGTGGATAAGGGCATGGTAGTTAGAGCGGTATGCAGGGACAGCAACGGACTTTACAGCGACGTAGCAACAAACAGTTACTTTGTCGGAAAAAACGCCTCATATTACAAGGATATGAAAGTGCTTTCAATCTCCACTGACAGCAGTAATTTCTTTGATAAGGAAAAAGGTATATATATGATCGGTGATCAGTATTACCGCTGGAAGAACAGTGGCAGCTTTGATCCCAATCTTGATGTGGGAAGCAACGAAAATCCGACGAATTACAACTCGGAGGGCAAGGAATGGGAGCGCCCCTGCAATATACAAGTATTTGAACAGGGTAAGCTCAAGTTTACAGAAGATGTTGGAGTCCGCATAGCTGGAAACTGGTCTGCCGCATTCCCTCAAAAGAGCATGACGTTCTATGCACGCCGTGACTACGGTGCAAATAAAATGCAGTATGATTTCTTCGAGGGCGGTGCCACAGATATTGACGGCGCAAAGATCAAGGAATATAAAAAGGTAACTATCCGAAATGGCGGAAATGCTTATGATAACTGCCGTTTCCGTGATGACCTGAACCAGTCCCTCGCAGAAGGACTATCACTCGGTAAACAGGCAAAGCAGGATTATATTGTCTTCCTTGATGGAGAATTCTGGGGTACCTATTCAATGCAGGAAAAGCTTGACGAGAACTATCTTGAATCACATTATCATGTGGATTCCGACCGTATAACTACTGTAAAGAATGGTTACGAGTATTCGGGACTTGATTCGGCATATCAGGATTTCAAGCAGTTCTGGAACTGGGCTATGTCCGCAAATATGTCAGATCCTTCAAATTATAAAAGGGTATGCGATACTCTGGATATTAACGGCTTGATCGACTTTATCGCTTTTGAAAACTATATCGCAAACTGGGACTGCATTATTAATAGCAATAACTGGATGATATGGCGTTCAGACGAGAACGATAGCTCAAATCCATATATGGATGGTAAATGGCGTTTCCTGCTATTTGATACGGAGTATTCTTCAGGCTATGACGGACAGTGCTCATTCCGCCGTGACTGCTTCAAGGATATGGACAAATCAGGAAAAATCACCAGTATTTCCTCACTATTCAACAAGCTGATGAACAATAACGAATTCAAGCAGCAGTTTTATAGCCGATACAAGGAGATAATGAATGATAACTTCGATAATTCTAAGGTATCAGCAAAGATAGACTCATATGCTGCCGCAACAAAAGATGCTGTTAATGATACTTTCCGCAGATTTGGCATAAGTTCAAACTATGACAGTTGCATTAAAATGATCCGCAATTTCTACAAGAACAGAGCGAAATATGCAGAACACCATCTCAATCTCCTCTATGGAATAAATGATAACTGGCAGGACGATCCGAATATGATAGATCAGTTCGGCTGGAGCGTCTGGATGAATGATGGTGTCGGCTCTATCGAGTACAATGATGACGGAAGCATAACTGTCAATGTATCAAAGACAGGGCAGTATGCGCAGGTAAGCAGCAGCACAGTTTCACTTCAGGCAGGAAAGACCTACCGCATGACTTACAAGATCAGTACTTCACAGAACATAAACACTTATACGATGTTCCAGCAGGGCTACGGAGAGTATAAGAGCTATTCCTACCATGAGCATACGTTCACTCCTAACGTTCAGACTATCACTGACACAGTAACTATGACTCAGTCAGATGACAATGTCAAGTTCCTTATCGGACTGGATAAGGGAACCGGAATATATCGTATTTCTGATTTCTCACTTATTTGCATCAATTGATATGAAAAAACGGCACTTCTCTTTCTGAAGTGCCGTTTTTGATGCTATCATTATATTCACATTTAAATGCTGATCGTCACGCTCAATTTGAACAGGAACTCCAAGTAATCGTCATGGAAACATAATATCTTATATGAACAGCAGCTCTATTGTGGGAGCTGCTTCTTGTAATCTGAAAAAACCCGGCTAGGCCGGTTTTTTCATTGTTTTTTCCTTTAGTTTGAAAAATTTATTCTTCAATCATGGAAGCAGCACCTATAAACAGCGGGATATTATTCTTATCAACTATCATGTATACAAATGGTCTGTCCAGATCAATGGTGATCTCTTTCTTTTTTTGTGGTGACATACCGCCCCAGCCGTCCATTCCTACGGAAGTTACAGCAGCAGCCTTTGTGCCGCTTTCGGTTACTTCTATCTTTGTTTTGTGCAGCACATCGCCGATATAAAGAATGGGAGCGTATGGAACAGATGCATCATAAATTTTTGTGAAGTCAGCTGTATGGTAATCAAAAGCAGTAGTCATTCCCATTTGTTTGAGTACATCTTTCAGAGATGTATCATAGCTGTAATCGAATTTTGGCATTATAACAGTGAGATCATATTCTGAGGGATCTTCACATTCCTTCAGATCGTCAAAGAGCTTTTTTGAGTCAAGGCCGTTTACATACCCGATGATATCCTTATCACGGGGAAGTATTCCAATGAAGCTGTAATTTCCGTTTATATAAGGCTTTTTGAAAGCGTCGGCATCACCGAGGTCGAAATACTCATACTCAGTATTTCTCATTTTTGTGACATCATGCTCAACGCCTTTAAGGTCAGTAAATTTTCCGTTGTAGGTGTTGGTATATTTGTTTGCCCAGTCTGCCTCAAAGTAAAGGGTATTGATAAGCAGCATAAGTTTTTCAATATCGCCTACGGGGTCGAGATCTCCTTTGTTTAGGAGAACAGGTATCATGCCCTTTGTATTGGTATTTACCCAACTGTTCACGTCCTTGACGGTCGAATCGTCGAAAGCAGACTTGTATATCTCCGAACTGTAGTACTTTTTATTTGTCTCAAGGAATTTTTCATTTACCTTGAATTTCTCTGTATTTTTGAACCATACGGAATTTGCAAGGTAGACCTTTTCATTCTGCTCGTCGGGAAGCTTCTTCATATAGTATGCCATATACTCGTTGATCTGATCTATTGTCAGACCGCTTCCGAGAAGCTTTTCCATTTCATCTCTTGTCTTGCCGTCAGCACCGTTTGCAGTCATTGAAAGAGCTGTGGATATTGACATAGGTGATATAAGGAAATTCTCTTTTCCCGATTGAGTAGGATCAAAACAGTTTTTCAGCAATTTCACGCCAAGATCCATTTCTGCATATGCGAAATCATCGTCAGAAACTTTTCCCTCGGAGGCTAAGACATCGACTTTATCGTCAAGACGTATGCTGCCGATCTCGGTAACTGCATTGAACTCTTTTTGTATACCGAGTAGGTAATCCTGCAACTGCCGCAGGTCGTCACCGTCTATTACACCATTAAAGTTGATATCGCCGTTGAGCAGCTGATCCTTACTGAGCTTTTCAGTGGTATTGCCTGAAAGCTGTTTTCTGTAGACGATCGCGTCATATGAGTCAACAACACCGTCATCGTTGATATCGCCGTAGTAATGTATATCGGGAGATTTTACTGATATCACGCCCTCGAAATTATATACTGCGCCGCTCTTATACTGACGGTCGGCTAATTCAGGAAAGTAACTATACGAAAGTACACTTATGGTAGCCTTAGAGCCTTCGTGCAGCATTGAGAGAAGAGAACGATTCTTTTCTATGATCTCAGTTTGCCAGTCGGTATCATCGGGGTCTGTATCAGGGGGCAAGGTATTGGGATAGAAGAATAGTTCTATGAAGGACATTCCAAAGCCGCCCCATTCCCACGCCTTATTATCTGAATTGTTCATTGAAAGGGTGACAGAGCAGTATTCTTCCGAGGCGCTCACTTTCTGTATATTTGCGTCCTCGAAAACATATTCATAGGCTTGCAGATCAGACGTCTTTGCTGCGGGAGCTTTGCCGCTGCCAAAGCTTATATCATTCCGTGTAAGATCTAAAGTACCCGCTGCACCGCAGTTGTGGAAGGAGAGCTCAACGGAATATACTTCTGTACCGTTGGAGAGCTCCTCTGAATTGCTCATATGCGCATAAACGTCAATGCTGCTGCCATAAGATGCAGAATCGCCTGTATCCTTTCTGACTGCAATGTAGCTTTCCTCATTGTAAGAACTGAATTCTCCTCTGTACCTGTATAATCCCTTATAGAGGTCGTATTCATGTCCGTTGGCAGTATATGTCTTTACAAGCTCAGCATTAATAAACGAAAGCTGATTGCCTACACCCATGGATTTCTCATAGCTCCTGAAAAGCTCTTCCACGCTCATGCCCGACACTTTTTCGGCTATGCTGAATGATATGCGCTTGTCTGAAGCAGGATCAGGCAAATAGAATTTATAAACGATGCCGTATTTTCCTTCAAGGCTGTCGCTTACCTGATAATCAATGGAGATATTATTTTCGGCATTCAGTTCATAGGCAGTAGTTCTTGACAGGTTTTTCTCCACATACGAGTCAACACAGTTTTCAGTGTACATTAATTCGTATTCCTTGGCGTTTATGGTAAAACAGCCATTCGGGTGGGCGATCATTTCACTTCCGCGCATTACATAATACTCGGGAGAATAAAAATCATAGCCGTCTAAAATGATATAACCCATGTAACGCTTTGAGATCTCAGAGTATACCTTGCATGAGACCTCCTTGTCCTTGTTTTTCAGTGCGGAAAGCTCACAGTTACAGTCATAATTGCTGCCGTCAAGAGCTACACTGCTTAGTTTACCCGTTACAAGCCCGAAATGTTTTGCGCTCTGTATAAGCTCATAAAATGGAAATACAAAGCCTTGATCAGGTAGGCTTTTTTCGCTGATCACATGATAGAATATGTAATCATTATAATCTGTCTCTATCTCGGCAAGGGTATTATTGTACATTATATTTCCCTTTTTTCTGGCTACAAGATATGTTTCGCCGTCGGCTTCGACAGTTCCTGTGTAATTTATGATCTTCTGTGTTTGCAGATCATATTCAGTGATATTTTTGAATTCAAGTGTACTGTCAGGGGATTCCATAAATATCTTTGCATAGTTACATCCGCCCAGATTGTCAATGATAGAGATAGTTCTGTCTGCACTGCTATTTTCAGGTTGTTCAATAACCTTACCGATTATATCTGAAAATTCCGCATTAGCCGTAAGTGAAACTGTCGGTATAGCAGTCGTCAGAACTAAAGCAGCTGTAACTGCCGAAGCAGCCCGCCTAAAAAAATTAAATGTCATAATACACCTCCATAAAAAACAGATAATATCAGAATAGAGCTTTCTATAATGATTTTACATCATCTACTATAACAATACAAACCGATTATTGTTGTTTTTTGAACATCGCGGCATTTTTATCTGAATAAGATCACTTTTCTCCAAGCTGAGTTGCTGCACCAATGAATAGCGGTACATTATTTTTGTCAACTATCATGTATACGAAAGGTCTGTCAAGATAAACGAAAACTTCTTTTTTCGGATTTGGCATAGCACCGCCGCCATACAGGCCAACAGATGTTACTGCTGCAGCCTTTGTGCCTTTTTCGTTCAGTTCTATCTTTGTTTTGTGGAGCACTTCATCAATCCACAGGTTCGGAGCACCATCTACGGAAAGGTCGTTTATCTTCGAGAAATCAGCCGCTCCGCCAAAGGCTGACGGCATACCCATTTCCTTGAGTATATCGTTGAGACTTTTCTCGTATTCATATTCAAACTTGGGTATCATTGTATAAAGATCCAGAGACTCAGGATCTTCACATTCCTTCAGCCCGTTAAAGAGCTTCTCTGCGTCAAGGTTATTTACATATTCAACTATATCATTATCTCGCGGAAGGATTCCGACAAAGCTGTAATTACCGCCTGCATAAGGCTTCTTGAAGGCATCGGCGTCGCCGAGGTCGAAGTATTCGAGTTCCTTGCTGGTAAGCGACTTTATCGTGCGTTTTTCTCCATTGATATCTGTAAAGATATCGTTGTTTGCATGAGTGTATGGTTGCTGCCAGTCTGCCTCAAAATATAGTGTATTCAGGAGCATCATGAGCATTTCCTTTTCATCGGTGGGGGCAAGGTCTCCGTTTTTGAGGATAGAAGGTATCATTTTGTTGGTATTTCTGCTTACCCAGTCATTTATGTCTGTTACTGTGTTATCGTCGAACGGTGCCTTGTACAGCTCTGCACCGTAGTATTTTCTATTCTGTTCAAGGAAGTCTTCATATACCTTGAATGAGGGCTTGTCCTTGAACCATATTGAATCGGCGATATATACCTTTTCCTTTTCATTGTCAGGGAGCTTGCTGAGGTAATTAGCCATGTACTCATTTATCTGGTCGAGAGAGAGGCCGTTTCCGAGCACCATCTCCATTTCACTTCGTGTTTTGCCATCGGCTCCGTTAGCAGTCATTGCAAGAGCTGCCGAAACAGACATGGGAGAAATAAGCAGATTTTCCTCGCCCTTTTTGGTGGGGGCAAAGCTCTTTTTCAGAAGCTCGACACCAAGATTCATTTCTGCGGCTGCAAATTTCTCATCGACAGTTTTACCTTCCGCTGACTGTACATTTACCATGTCATCAAGGCGTACTGTACTCATTGAGGACGGTATATCGATAGTTGCGGACTTAATATTGAGCAGTTTTTTCTGTATTGCCTGTGCATCACCGACTGTGAGTCCATCGCCGTCAAGGTCGCCGTTTTCCTTGCCCTGAGCTGTAAGATGATTCTCGGCTGTACCATTTTCACCGTATTTGTTGGGATTTGCAAGAGCCTGCATTATAAGCACTACATCTGCCATATCAACATCGCCGTCACAGTTTGCGTCGCCCTTAACTACAGTGGGAACATCACCTGTTATAATTGCTTTTTTGCTTTCAAGCTCAATGATCTGATAGCGTGGACTGAACTGTACATAGTTAAGTCCTGCGGCTATGAGCATATTGCTCTTGTCAGGCCCTTGTGAATGCGGAGGATAAAGTCCAAAACTCAGGTATCTTCTGTAGATCTTTTCACCATTATCGTTCACTTCTGCCCTGATCTTCCAGCCATGGTCGTTTAAAAGCCATACTTCGTTGTTTGGCACACCAACCGAGTTGGCAATGAAATATATCTGATCTGTGATACAGCCGTCATCTTTTGTCAATTCTCCGATATCTGTAGATTCGTTGACTATAATTTCCCCATCTGAATTTACAAAAGTCGCATCGGGCTTGAGGACGATCATTATATTGTTCTCTTCAAGAGCTGCTGCAACCCTTTCTTTAGTCCATACAGAGTATTTTTTTTCGTCTGTCATGCCTTTTGCAGCAAAAATTGCAGCTATTTCATCTTCTGACATTTTCTTCATGTCATCGAAAGTGTATTCCTTGTCCGAATTCTCCGTAACAGCGTTTAAAGTTACATTGGATCCGTTCCCTATGTCTGCATTATCTGCTTTTGCGAGTAACAGTGCAGACGAGGAGGCTGTCATTAATGCTGCAATCAGTGCGGCAACGATTCGTTTGTTTGTTCTCATAAAAAATCATCCTTCCATAAAGTATTATGCCTGAGGTACAGTTTGAATTATTATATCCAGATCTGCATCTGGCTTGTAATATAGGTAATACCCATCATTCCCCATAAATTTTATAGCAACAGCACCTGCAGCGGTAATGCCGTTTACGCTATACACACCTGCTACGCATTGCATTTGCTCCCCCGCTATCATCTGACCGCTTAGCATATCTGCATCGTCTATCCACTCTCCCACATATTCGGGAGATATCATGTACAGACTGGTATAGACGCGGTCATATCTGTAGATATAGGCATAGCAGTATCTTTCGTTTATGGGAAGCTGTTGCCATTGTTCCTCGCTGCTGTATTCACTACCTGCCTCGCCGCCTGTACCGTCGCCTTCAGTGTATCCACCACCTTCAGTGTCTCCTCCGCCGCCAAAGCCTCCGAAACCGCCGTGGTTCCAGTCTCCGTTACCGTTCCAATTCCAGCCGCCTGTGCTAATCGGTTCCGTCGTTATCTCCTGAGTTGTGACAGGGGAAGTGACTGTCTCCACTGTAGTTGTCGCGGTAACACAAGGTGCTGACGTCACTGTAGTATGAACAGCCGAGGTGACAGCCGCAGTCATAGCATTGGTCGTTTTTGCGTAGGTCTGTTCGACTATTGCTGCCTTTTCTGTTTTAGTGGTAGATGTCGCAGATACATTTGTTTTAGTAGTTGTTTTGGCAGTTGTTTTTTCAGTCGAGATCAGTGTTGTGACTGCTTCTTCTGTGCCATACGGAACTGTTGTGCCAATTGAGATTGAACCGCCTGTTATAACACTTTCATCAGTTATCGTGTCAATTGGCTTTCTGTAATTCTTCACAGCTGCAAAGCATATCACCACAGCACCGCAAATCCCCGCAGCGGCTGGTATAATTCGCATTGCCAGCACTTTTCTGCGCTTTATCTTTTTATCATGTTCGTTTCGGACTTCAAGTATGTATTGAGCTGTTTCTTCATATGTTTTCATAATTGAAGCCCTCCTTTTCAAGTTCTGTTTTGAGTGCTTTCCTTGCATTATACAGGAGATTCTTTATCTGTTTGACCGATCTGCCCGTTATTTTGGCGGTTTCCTCGTTGCTGAAGTCCTCAAAATAGGTCAGATACAGCACCTGCTGATAGTCTTCTTTAAGCCTGCATATCGCATGACGAAGATTGATCCTTTGTTCTGTCACAAGGTAACTTCGTTCAAGATCGGCCTCATCTGCAATTTCAATGCATTCGTTCAGTGATACGTTTTTGCGTCTCAGCAAACGTCGTTTATGATCAACGGCAATATTTCTGCCGATGGTATAAAGCCATGTCTTGAAAGAGCTTTTGCCGTTGAATTTCGGCTTCTTTATGGCAAGCTTTATAAATGCATCCTGCATACAGTCCTCCGCAGAACCAATATCATCAGTATAGCTGCGGAGATAAAGCATAAGACCGTCTCGGAATTCGCGGACGATCTCGACCATACCACTGTCATCACCTGCAAGGAAACGGCGGTAGCTACTTTCACCGTTATCCATTGTTCTGGCTCCTTTCGCGTCAGATCACGTGCTCTTATTTATTAGACGTAACTAGAGTGTGAAAAGACTAAGTTGATTTTAAGTTAAAACAAAAATATATAACACATTGGATGCCCTTTAATTATAATCTATCATTAATTATGTTTATTGTCAATGGATACATAAAATAGATCACAATATGCAAGGTGCTGATTTAGCATGTCAAAAAATGCAGTGATACTGAAAATGTCACACACCAGCTTCTTTGATCAGTCTGAAGCATTTGTCAGAATGATTACTGATTTAAAGGCAATAGAAACTAGGAAAGAGATTATTGCCAGCTAACATATGAGCTTCGTAATAGCTACATAATACTTATTTCTTCACTGGTTGCAATAAGCGAAGAAGTAATTCGGAAATATACCTGGATTTGCTGTTTTACGCTGAATATGGATGATACTAAAGGATACCTTTACACGAAGTCCACAAAGCGTAATATACTAAGCTGGAGTGATATTCACGTTAGTGTGTTTATCTGATTAAAATAATAAGACTCTTACAGTTCGGATGTTAGAGCATTTTTATTGTCGTTCTATTGACCGAATTGTTTATATATGCTAAAATATAGAAAAAAACGCTATTTGCAAATATAAACACTAAATAATGATAAAACAACAATAAGATTTTTAAGGTGAAATTATGAAAATAAATGATAGAATTGAAATGATAACAAATAGTAGCGTAAACTGTTATTTAGTTAAAGGAAGTAAGGAATCGGTATTAATTGATACAGGTTATTATAAGGATCGCAAAAAGCTGGCAGATTATCTTAAAGACAAGAATGTAAAGATAATATTGCTGACTCATGGACATATTGATCACATTGGTGGTGCTAAATACATAGCCGATAAGTATAATGCCAAAATTATGATGAATGTTGCTGATAAGGAAATTTTAACAAATAATGATATTAGAAATGTTTATTCAGATTCATTATTGGGAAGTGTTATCAGAAGAGTATCAGTAAGAAATTTTAGGAGATCTCATTACGATGATATAAAAATAGATTCGAATATTTCTGATGGACAAATAATAGAACTTGGAGACATAAGTATAAAGGCTGCCCAGCTTTCAGGTCATACAAAGGGCTCTTACGGTTTTATCTTTTCTGATTGTTTCTTTGTAGGCGATGCATTGATGAATATGATGAAACCATCGCTGTCATTGATATATGAAAACAAAAATGAGATGCTAAATTCTGCCAAAATTATCAAAGAAAAGAAACTTGATAATATTCTTCCAGGTCATGGCAAGCCGTTTAATATAGCCAAAATTAGATGTGAAGGATTTACAATTTAACCAACGTTAATACTAGGAGGCTTTTATGGAACTGGACAAAATCAAAACTTATTTTCATGTTGTTTTTGCTGACATGGGAAAAGATGAAACTTTTTGTTATTTATTTCCTGAAAATGAATTTGTAAGTGAACAGTATACTGAAATAGATGATTTACTTCAAATTATATCAAAAAAATTTGAAGGCTCAAATATTACTGCTACATTCTCTACTATTTTAATAAATATCTGTGTTGATGTATCGCGCTATCCTAAGAAGTGTCATGACGAAATCATTGAAGCAGTCATCTCCGCTATGAATAATATAACAGGGATTATGAATGCTTTAATAACTGATGACGGCAGTTTAATGGACTATGCAGATATAGAAATAGAAGAAAACGATATGTTTGAAGAAATCTTTTGGGATGATGCTTTGGGACTGACAAATCTTGATCTCAGCTATAATGCTCATGTAGATGGATTTGATGGTGAATGCTTCGATTACAGTGTTTACTTTACTGATGATGTAGCAGACGAGACGAAAGCAGATGCTGTAAGAAATGCAGTACAGTCTTTCGATTTTAATGTTACAGGTGATGATTATATCGGTTATTTAAGCATTTCTTCAGATAATAACAAGGTTTCAATTTATCTTGATCTTGGAAATGTTCAGCCTCAGAATGAGAATAAAATCATTCAGGGCATACTTCTTGCTCTTAACAACGTTCATGGTATCAAAAAGGTTATCATTAATGAGGGATGTCTTTAAAATTTACTATTGAAGGGAATGTAATTATGGAGAACAAAGAGTTCATTATATGGGCAAAGAATAATAACTGGAACATTATTCTAAACTCTGAGAAAACTGAGCTTCCAGACAGTATCAGAACCAGGTATCATATACCGAAACAGTGGTATGAATTTATTTCTAACATGCAAGTGTGTGAAAATGATAATGCCACAAAATGGTTTTTATCGCCAAGAGATTATTTACCTAATGAGGAAGGTTTTCAGTGGAACGAATTCGAACTCCAAAGTCTTGAATATGGTAGCAATGCATCTGATATTGTTACATATTGGAATAAACATCTACCTGTTTTAATGTCCGTTGACGGTGAATATTCTTATTATGCCATAGATACTGAAAATGATAATGTCGTATATGGATCTGAGCCTGAATATGAGGACTCAACAATTGTTGCTGAAAATTTTGATTCATTTATCATGAAATTAATTTCAGGTGAAATAGTATTATAAAATCATCATAATCTGAAAAGGAGCATTATTATGGCGAACAATGAAAAGAATTCGATACAGAGGCTAAAAATACTCTATTTATATAAGATAATGCTCGAACAAACTGACGAAAATCATCACATTACAATGAGCGAAATTATCAGTCAGCTTGAACTCTACGGAATATCAGCCGGCAGAAAAGCTCTCTATGAAGATATCGAAGCCTTGAGGACTTTCGGACTGGATATAAAACAACTGAAAGGTAATACTTCCGGTTATTTAGTTGCAAGCAGAGAATTTGAACTACCAGAACTAAAGCTTCTTGCCGATGCTGTCACATCTTCTCGTTTCCTTACAGAAAAGAAATCGAACGAGCTGCTTAAAAAAATTGAAGGTCTTGCAAGCAAATATGAAGCTAAGCAGATTCAGCGACAGGTATTTGTTGCAAACAGAGTAAAGGCAATGAATGAGCGTATTTACATTAATGTTGATACTATTCAGCGTGCCATATCTGAAGGCAAGAAGATCTCATTCAAGTATTTTGACTATGACTTGAAGAAAAAGAAAAAATATCGTGACGGACTTCGTATCTGTTCCCCGTATGCCCTCAGTTGGGACGACGAACGATATTATCTTATTTCTTACTATGAGAAATACCAGAAAATTACGAATTTCAGGATAGACCGCATGGAATCCGTTGAGGTTCTTGAAGAATTATCCGAACCGAAACCAAAAGACTTTAATGTCGCTGATTATATGAAATCATCATTTTCAATGTTCAGTGGAGAAGCGGAAGATGTCAAATTGCGCTTCGATAATTCGCTTATTAATACTGTTTTAGATCGCTTCGGAAACGAAATAACAGTAATACCAGATGGTGACAATCACTTCACGGTCAGAGTTAAAGTCAAAGCTGAACCACCTTTTTTTGCCTGGCTGTTCCAATTTGGAAGCAAAGTCAGAATCGTTGAACCTATCGGATTGAAAGAAAAGTATATGGAACGACTGAATGAAGTTTTAGATACAATTAATAATTAATGGAGGCAAATAATGAGATTAGAGCATATTATTACAGTTTGTGAACAGACAACAGAGCATATAACTGACTTAACATCTGAAATGTTGGAAAGATATATACCATACGTAATTATTAAACTATATGGAATTCCGTTCGACTGGAATGAAGATAAAGTCGAAAATGTTTTTAATGAAAAAGAAGAAGCTGTTCCTATTGGAGAAATCTCGGGATATTATGTCCTTGGACAAGCTATATACTTAAACGGTGGAGATATATTGTATTACAGTGATTCTATTAGTCAAGAGCTTGAAAACGCTGTATCGGCTTTAATGGAAAACGATGGTCCACTTAAAGAAGATGGAAATCTGTTTCATATCACAGAATTTAACATATCTGAGAATTTGGATGAAGGCGAATTGGAAAAGCTCTTTATTGAACTTCCTGATATTATTTTCACTCATATGCACGTTTCACCTGATATTATATCATTTTCACCCGCTCCACTTCCACACGAAAAAAGCAAACTGAAACAGGTACAGGAAGGACTTGCAATGATTGCATTTTACGAAGCACAAAAAAGAAATATTGATCCGTTATTCAATAAAAGTTCTAAAATAGTAGCTTCGGATTCACCTCAAATACAAATTAGTCCTGAACAACTTAATATTGTTATGGGCAGAAGAAACATAGGCGATTCTTATCCTGAAGAATATATCGACTCTGATGCATGGAAACCATTTATTGAAGCAGGATTTGAAGAATGGAAGCAAACAAGAGTGCTTTATAACCAAGTGTTCTAGTCTTAATGATTTGGGACTAATTTGGAACTCTTTTGAGACTAAATTGGGACTCTTTTGGGACTGACATGGGACTTTTAGTATGTTATAATATGTATGCTGGCAGAAATACAGCCTCATACACTATTCAAATAGAATAATATATATTTGCCTTGCCGCTTTTAAAGCGGCAGGGCTTTTTTTATACCCTTTTCTGCTGGCAAATACGCCGCAGCAATCAGGACTTACAGTATTTTATCTGTAGGTCCTTTTTTGTTGCCCCGAAAGGGAGCAGACAGATGAAAAGTCAGTACAGCGAAGCAGTCGCAAGGTATCCCTGATTTTCTGATTTGAAATCAACCGAATTCAAATCAGAAAAATCAGGAGGATACAATATATGTCTAAAAAGTATTTTATAATGAATAACCGTGAAAATCCACATGATGGATACAAAGAAGTTTCCGCAGAGTTTGTTAAGAACTACATAAAAAGTTTTCCAGAAGGAGAACGTACTTATTTTATTAATCTTGGATATGCAGTGATGGAGACAACAGAGGAAAGCTATTATGATTTTTACAAAGATGTAAACCGTAACGAAACTCTCAAAAGACTTGATGCAAAGAATGGACTCGTGTCATATTCAGCACTCGATACAAATGAATTTAACGGAGCGGATATTATTGAGGATCCATCTGATCCTCTTGAAGACAGGATACTTCGTAGTCAAATGATCGAAAAACTACTTGAGGTTTTGAGTGATGAAGATAAGGAATTAGTCGAAATGCTTTATTTTGATGGTATGACAGAGAGGGAAATAACTAGACTTACAGGTGTAGCTAGAACCACAATAAACTATCGCAGAAAGCGTATTTTAAAAAAATTATCAAGTTTTTTTGAAAAAAATTCGTCCAAAACCCCATTTTTTTCCTTTTATAAGTGAGGGACAAAATAATGCTCCTCAATGAACCTTGAAAATTGAATAACAGCGTATAAGTTACGTTCCCCTTGCTATCTGAAAAGATAAGCGACGAACAGAACACGCCATGATATCACAAATAATCGGGCATCGCAGGCGGCACAGAACTATTAAGTGACCAAAGAGTAGCCAGGCACTGCACCCGATAACAACTGATGGAGCGAGAAATGTTCTGTCTATAACAGGCAGCTCCTGTTACGCGATGACAGGCAATGGGTATAATGATACTTCCGGCGACGGCTATTCCACAGGAATGGATAGAGGTTAGAATCCTATGAGATCATCCTAGCGGATGATCGGCTTATATTGCTCCCTTGTCAGGGGTGTTGAGGACAAATATGACACAATGATGCGAGATGGACAGACCTTAACCATAAGGGCTGTCCATACATAGATAATTCTATGAATACATCATTGAAAGGAAAATGCCAATGAAACAAGTCAAAAAAGGTCAGGTATATCTGGCTTTCCTGACAGGTAAAGGATGCGAACAGAGAGGAAAAAGACCTGTACTTATTCTTCAGAATAATGTCGGGAATCATTACAGTCCGACTACTCTGATAGCACCAATTACTTCTTCAAAGAAGAAAAGGAATCTTCCGGTACATGTTCCGGTTGAAAGCAATATGCTTTATAAGGATTCCGTGATACTCTGCGAACAAATCCAGGTAATGGACAAGTCAAGACTAAGAAAAATACTCTGTACACTTAATCCTGAAGTGATGGAAAAGGTCGACAGAGCAGTAGCAGTAAGCTTTGATTTAAATGGAGGTAATATAAATGAATAATGAAGTGAAAATATTTGAAAACGAAGAATTTGGCTCGATAAGAACAGTATGCATTGATGGAGAACCTTGGTTGGTTGGAAAAGATGTTGCTTTGATTTTAAAGTATTCCAATCCGCAAAAGGCTATAAGGGATCATGTGGATGCTGAAGATAAAACGGTGAACGATTCGTTCACCGTCAACGGCACTATGGCAACGTTAATTAACGAATCTGGCTTCTATAGTCTTGTTCTTACAAGCAAGCTTCCTTCCGCAAAGAAATTTAAGCGTTGGGTAACATCAGTAGTTCTTCCTTCAATCAGAAAAAATGGTGCATATATTGCTGAGGAAAAACTCAGAGCCTGCAACGTCTTGCTTGAAGATAAGATTTCCTCACTAGCTCCAAAAGCTGAATACTATGATGTGATAATGAATAACAGGAAACTGATCAGGGTTTCAGATATTGCTTATGAATACGGTGCATCAGCTGCTAGCTTCAATCAACTTCTTTTCAGACTGGGAATACAGTTCAAGGCAAATGATACATGGTTTCTTACTGAAGAATATGAAGGCAAAGGATATGTCAGAACAGATATCAGGAGGACTTACGACTACAGAAGAGGGTTTTATCGTGAATATGTTCATACCAGATGGACGCAGAAAGGTGTTGAGTTCCTTTACAGAACACTTGCTTCAGTTGGAATCACACCTATAAGGAGCGAAACTGATTTCAATTTAATTCAGATCAGATAAACCGATTATAGTTTGTTTTGCGGCATTTTTGCCGCCTATACACAGCTTGCAATTTATAAATAAGATTCGTAATAATGATATTGAAAGGACGGTATTTTAATGACAAAAAGGGATAAAAGAATATCCATATATAAGAAAATATGGTGTAAAATACGTTACTGGCAAAGCCTTAAGGATGTAAGCGACAGTGAACTTGCCGCTTATCTGCAGGTATGTGAGCGAACACTCAGGGATTATGACAAAAGTGCAAGGAGTATTACATTAGAGAAGATTGATAATTTCCTTGTAGTGAACAGCATGGAGCTTGACGAGCTGCTTGCAATGTAATATGCATATAAAAACTATTGTTTCTAATGTGATTCACAATAACCCCAAAGCTATATGCATACAGATTATAAGGAATTGTTTCAAAGTGCAAAAATTGCACTTTGAAACAATGAGCGCCTATTTGTGATATAAAACTTAAATTAATATTATATTTGCGTTTTATTATTATAATATTTGATGGCGAAACTAGATTTCGAACTATTTTGCGTTTTGATAGGACAGCAGCCTGCAAGAACACTCAGGCTGCTGTTTTTTTAGAGGAACATAAGTATATCCCTATTGACTTCAAAATACAGAAACGAATGAAATGGATTGGTATTATATATTCGTTAAGATACCGCCTTGTCGGATTTATCATTTTGGAAATACACTGGACAAATCACACGGAATGTGGTATAATATACATAGTTTTGTATCGCTTTCCGTTATTCGGAAAGGAAATATATATGAAAGCTAAAAAACTTCCTTCGGGAAATTACAGAGTACAGGTAGTTGCAGGATACGATGTAAACGGTAAGCGTATCGTTAAATCATTCACTGCAAAACAAGAGTGGGAAGCATTAAAGCTTGCCACAGAATTCATCGGAAACAGCGAACAGCTCTATAACAAGAATGTACCTCTTGCACAAGCAATGGTGCTGTATATTGAAAGCCGAAAGAACATCATTGAAGAAACAACTATTTCCAGTTACAATCAGATACTGAAATACCGGTTCAAATCACTGATGAATGTGAATTTATGTGATCTGAAGCCAATGATGATTCAGCAGGCGATCAATATTGATGCTGAAACAGTTAGTCCCAAAACTCTGAAAAATGCTTATGGACTGCTTAAATCAGTGTTTAAAATGTTTGATGTTCATATAAACCTAAACAATGTAAAGCTCCCGAAGCTCAAAAAACGAGAAAAGGAATTGCCATCGTTTGAGGAACTTTTTCCTTTAGTTAAAGGTACTGATGCTGAACTGCCTGTTCTGCTTGCAGCATGGCTCAGTCTCAGAATTGGTGAAGTTATAGGATTGAAGTTCAAAGACGTAAACACCATCAACCATACAATAAGTGTACGGCGTACAATTATTAAAACTGAAAATGGATATAAAGTCCGTGATGGCTGTAAAACTGAAAAGAGTCAGCGTAAGCTTGAATTGCCGGACTATATATATGATATGATAATGGCAATTCCGCATAACAGCGATGAGGATTTCATCATACCGTTTTCAAGAAAGATTGTTTACGACAGGTTCAAAAAGGTTATGAAACAACATAATATTGATATTACATTTCATGATCTTCGCCATTTAAACGCCTCGATTATGCTTATGCTCGGAGTTCCGGACAAATATGCAATGGAGCGTGGAGGCTGGTCTACAGATAATATATTGAAATCTGTGTATCAGCAGACGTTCAGTTCCGAACGTAAGAAAATTGACAGAATGATAGACGGTTACTTTAATGGCATAATCCAGAATTCGGACACTGCTACGGCATAAACCGTCTCAATATAAGAAGAATCACACGTGTCACACAAATTAAACGTATAAATGCCTATATCAGGTAGTTTTTGCTTGGAACGTCGAGGTTCGAGTCCCGTCACAAGCTCCAAGCAAATGGCTTAACCACGCGGTTTATGGACTGCGTGGTTAAAATTTTATATACCGTTTTTCTCTAAAAATGTCATTTTGGTTCTTACGTAAGAACCAAAAATATGAGTATTTTCTTCCAGTACACTATTTGTCCAAATAGGCGTTTGGTTCTTATTTGGTTCTTATTGGTTCTTACGCAATATAAATCACAATAAAAAAAAACAGCAGCCAGAGATAATACTTCTCCGGCTGCTGCCAATTCGTTATGCGGATTTATCCTTCTTTTTCTTTGAGAACAATGACAGATCCATC
>JAEEGJ010012492.1_pt1 | contig 20997 bp, 15 predicted proteins | sample 8958761 | NCBI WGS metagenome assembly JAEEGJ01 (sample SAMN16246546, study PRJNA631951) | gut metagenome | biome: gut microbiome; feature: rumen; material: RS-attached | host: Bos | place: Iran: Karaj | collected 2018-10
GCGTGCGCGTGGAAGCGCCCGACGCCCAGTCCGTCAAACTGGACATCGGCGGCGTCAAGTACGATCTCGTCAAGGGAGAGGACGGCGCCTGGATCGGCGAATCCGCTCCGCAGGATGAAGGCTTCCACTACTATCAGCTGAACATCGACGGCGCCAACGTTCCGGATCCGTCCAGCCTCTACTACTACGGCGCCAGCCGCTGGGGCAGCGGTATCGACGTGCCCGCTGCGGACCAGGACTTCTATGCCGTGAAGAACGTTCCGCAGGGCCAGATGCGCGAAATCTACTACTGGTCCGAAGTAAACAAGGCGATGCGCCACTGCTTCGTCTATACGCCGGCCGAATATGACCAGAACCCCACCAAGCGCTATCCGGTGCTTTACCTGCAGCACGGCGGCGGAGAGAACGAATACGGCTGGCCGCAGCAGGGCCACACCGCCCAGATCATGGACAACCTCATCGCCGAAGGCAAGGCCGTCCCGTTCATCATCGTGATGGAGAACGGCTCCTGGACGATGCCGCGTCCGGCCATGGGTCAGGGCGGTCCCCAGGGCCAGCGCCCGCCGATGGGTCAGCGCCCGCCGCAGGGTATGGGCCAGCGCCCGCAGGGAGCTCCGCAGGGCGGTCAGCGTCCGCAGGGCCAGCGTCCGAGGGGCGGTTTCGGCATGCCTTCCGGCTGGGCCGACGGCTTCGCGAACACCCTGATCAAGGACTGCATCCCTTACATTGACAGCCACTTCCGCACAATCGCCGACAACAAGCACCGCGCGATGGCGGGCCTCTCGATGGGCGGCATGCAGACCAAGTCCATCACCGTCGCGCACCCGGAGGTGTTCTCCAACCTGGGCATCTTCAGCGGCGGCACCATCACCGTGGATGACACGAAGAACAATCCCGAATTCGCCAAAGGCCTCCAGCTCGTTTTCGTGAGCTTCGGCAGCCGCGAACTCGAGAACCGCGTGCAGGGTTTCGGTGACGGCACTGACCCCAGGGTTGAGACCGAAGATCTCGCCAAGAGCGGCGTGAACGCGCACTTCTATGTCTCTCCGGGCACGGCCCACGAGTGGCAGAGCTGGCGTCGCGCGCTATACCAGTTCGCTCAGCTCCTGTTCAAATAGCGATGGCAGCCAGAGCTTACCAGGAGGTTTCCGACATCACCCTGCTTCCCGCTCCGGACGAAACAGGGTGCATCGCCCATTACGCGTTCCAGTACATCGACTTCAACCAGGTCCCGCAGTATGTGGCTGCGGGACACCGGTTTTCCGACTGCTGCTTTCTCGGCTGCGAGATTCCCACGGAGATGGAAGGCCACATCGGCTGCACCTGCCTGGTCTTTCCCCGGATGGGACGCATCTACAACGCCTTCCGCGGGCATTTGTACACCGGGGAAACCCTCTATGCCGGATACGACCCCGAACACGAGGACTCGTATGAAACATGCTTCGACGTCCGGGTGTATGCCGACTACAAGGAGAAAGGGGTCAACTGCGACGACATCCGGGAAACCCTGGGCCGGACCATGCATGACCGGGCCATCGGCGACGCGATGCGGGAGTTCCTGAGCCGGTTCGATGAAAGGCAGGTGGTCGCCATCATGGGCGGCCACGCCCAACGGCGCACCGACGAATCCTACCGCCGCGTAGCGTCCATTGCAAAGGCGCTGACTGAGCGGGGCAAGCTGATGGCTTCCGGCGGAGGCCCCGGCGCGATGGAGGCGACGCATTTCGGCGCCTGGATGGCGGGACGCACGACTGAAGAATTCAACGACGCCCTGGAAATCCTGTCCGTCGCTCCGACTTTCCGGGATGAAGGATGGCTCCGGACGGCCTTCGAAGTGAGAAAGAAGTATCCGCAATCAAAGTACCGCAGTCTGGGCATCCCGACTTGGTTCTACGGACACGAACCGGCCACGCCGTTCGCTACCCACATTGCCAAGTACTTCTTCAACAGCCTGCGGGAGGATGTACTCCTGGCCATCGCCAAAGGAGGCATCATCTACTCCCCCGGCTCGGCCGGCACCATTCAGGAGATCTTCCAGGACGCCGCGCAGAACCACTACGAAACCTTCGGCGCCCCGAGTCCGATGGTTTTCCTGGACAAGGAATTCTTCACAAAGGACGTGCCCATTTATCCCCTGCTGGAGGATCTGCTGACCCGCGGGAAGTACAAGAACCTGCTGATTTCGGTGACGGACGACGCCCAGGAGGCCATCGACACTTTGATGTCCTTCCGGCAGGAACCTACAGCAGAATGCTGATTCCCAGTCCGATGAGGACGAGTCCGCCCACGATGCGGGCGGAATAGCCGAGTTTCCGGCCGATGAAACCGCCGGAGAACATACCCACGACGACGGAAAGCGCCGTGAAAAACAGGACGGACAGCGCGAGCGGAGCGATGTCCGTCCATTTTGCGGCGTCCATCGCCATCGAAAGGCCCACGATCGCCGCATCGATGGACGTGGCGACGCCGCCGATGACGATGCTCTTGAGACCGCTCAGATTCAGGTGTTCCGACTTGCTCCGGACACCGTCCCAAAACATCGCCCCGCCCACATACAGCAGAAGCAGGAAGCCGATGACATGGGCCGCCTTCTCGAAATGGCCCACATGCTCGGCAATGAGTTCCGTAGCGAAGGCGCCGAGCGCCCAGCCGCCCAGAAGCAGCCCCGTCTGAATGACGGCGAAGACCGCAGCAACCGTCCAGACTTTCTTCCTCAGTTCCTCCCGGCTCATCAGGAAGGAAGAGCAGTGAGAGACGGCGAAACAGTCGGCACAGAGCGACAGTCCCACGATAATGGCGTTGATCCAGATGCTCACGGCTTGAATTCCTGACGGTTGACGATGGAACGGCCCAAGGTGAGCTCGTCGGCATACTCAAGGTCGTCGCCGAAACCGAGGCCGCGAGCCAGGGTGGAGACGCGTACTCCCGTATGGGCGATCTTCCGGTAAATATAGAAAGCGGTGGACTCCCCTTCCACGTCGCCGCTGAGAGCGAAGATGACCTCCGCGGCCGACGGATCCGGAAGCGCCTCCACGCGTGCGACCAGTTCGCCGATGGAAAGGTCGGACGGGCCGATGCCGGCGATCGGGGAGATGATGCCGCCGAGAACGTGGTACACCCCGTGATACTGACCGGTATTCTCAATGCTCATCACATCCCGGACGCTTTCGACCACGCAGATGGCACTGTGGTCACGGGAATGGTCGGCGCAGAGCGAACAGATTTCGTCGTCGGAAATCATCCGGCACTCCCGGCAGTAGCGGACCTCGTCCCGCAGGCGGTTGATCGCCTCCGTGAAATGATGGACGTTCTCCTGCGGCTGTCGGAGCAGATGCAGCGCCAGCCGGAGCGCGCTGCGACGGCCCACGCCGGGAAGGGTGCCGATGGCTTCGACCGCATCGGTCAGGAGTTCGGAAGGGTATTTCTCTTTATAGGCCATGGTAGTCGATGAGTCCCTCCATCGGGGACGGAATGAAACGGGAGAAAGTCAGTCCGTACTCGGCGCCCAAGCGCTCCAGTTCCGTACGGCAGGCGCAGCCGAAACCGCCGACAATGCCCACGGGAAGGCGGTCGTAGCGCGTCAGGGCCCGCTCGAAGAGGTCCCGGAAGTTCCTTTCAACCAGCGCGTCCACATAGGCTTCACCCCGGTGTTCCAGGATGAAGGGCGCAAGACTGCCCAGATAACGGGAAGGGGCCGGGGTCTTGTAGACGTTCCGCACGACGGAGGTATAGTCCGCCTCATGGAACGCGGAGAATGCTTCCGTCAGATCCGTCGGAACCAGCTCTTTCACCAAATCCGCGAGGAACATCCGGCCGAGGGCCGCGGCGCTGCCTTCATCCCCGATGATGAAGCCGCCGCCATGGATGTTTCGGACGATTCTTTCTCCGTCATAATGGCAGGTGTTGGATCCGGTGCCCAGGATGGCCGCGAGGCCGGGGCCATGGCCGCAGGCGGCACGGGCGGCCGCAAGCAGGTCCGAGGCGTATTCGCACCGGACACCCGGGAATTTCGCCTGGAAGACGCGGTCCAGCTCCGTCGGAAACTCCAGCAGGCCCGCTGCATAGAAATGGACTTCGTCCACGCCGGAGAACGCATCGACAGCATCCGCAAGGACGGCGGCATTGGCCTCCGCGTCAATGGTGGACAGGTTCATGCCCGGGGTCTGCAGGCGGCGGGACGAGCCGTCGGGGGCGAGGGCGCACCAGTCGGTCTTGGTGGCGCCGCTTTCAACGATCAGAATCATATCTCCACTCCTTTCTTTTTCCAATGATAATAGCCGTACACCGCCGAAGCGATGTAGGCGAAGTACAGGAACGCCATCCAGTACTGGCCGTTCACCAGGCAGAGAGCGGTCGTGAGGGCGTTGGCCACCACCCAGAGCATCCATTGCTGGATGTACGAGCGCGTCAGCCACCAGGTGGCGATAACGCTCAGGACCGTGGCCGTCGCGTCCAGCGCGGACGAACCGTCTCCGAGCGCCCGAAACACCCAGATGAGCCCCAAAGAGCCCAGGACGAAGGCCACGGCACTCCACAAGGCCGTCTTCTTCGGGAGCGCCCGCAGATGAATCACATCCTCCCCCACCTCGGCGCCGTCTTTCCGCCACTGCACGAGGCCGATGACGGACATCACGATGTAGTAAAGGTTCAGCCCCGCCATCCCCCAGCTCCGCTGCACGGCGAAACTGAAGGCGCAGGCGGCGCCGGTAAGCAGCCCCAGGATCCACATCGCGTTCTTCTGGAGAATCTCCAGCACGACATACGCGATGCCGGTCACCAGCGCGAAGATTTCAATGATCTCGATGAGTGTCATCGCTCCGTTCACCATCTGCCCTTGAAGAAGGTCGGGGTCACGTTCAGCATCAGCCAGCCCCAGTGCAGCCGGTTGTTGTTGGCGCTCCGCTTGAGGATGGACATCGTCTCCGTCCCCTGCATGAACGAGTAGCCCGTACTGAGCGATACCGAAGGGGTGATGGTCCAGGTCACCGCCAGCTCCACCTCGTGCCCCAGGGCTTTCTTGGCATCCTTGACGGGAGCGGCCGTGGAGAAGAAATGGTAGGCGGCGTCCGCCGACAGGGGCTTGACCGGGCTCCAGGAAACGCCGGCATAGAGATTCTGGAGGCCGGGCGTGAATCCGTTCACGTAGGTCGATACATAGAAGAAATCCATCGCCCCGTAGAACTTGTGGTTCGAGCCGTACAGGGAATTGAATCCCCGGACGATCTCGTGGCGCACCAGGCCGATGTTTCCGCCGCCCGGAATGGGGAAATCCTCTTCGCCGCTCAGGTAGTCGTAGCCGGCCCGGAAGGACCATTGTTCCGACGGCGTGGCCGTGGCTTTTGCGCTGGCCATCCATGCATTCAAAGGGATTCCCAGATAGGCCTTTCCCCACTGGTGGTAATAGGACGCCTCCAGTCCGAAATGCTTCGGATTCCAGGACAGGAAAGCGCCGGCAAGCTGCTGGAAACACGTCTTCGGCTCCTCATCATCCGCGAGAACCATGTCATCAAGGCCCATATTGACAAAGAGAAAGGACGCGCCGAGGCCCGTCTTCGGAATGTCGTAGTGATACCACAGGGAAGCCAGGGACTTGTAAGGCTGGATGCCGCCGGAAAAACGGGTGCCGCCCCGCTCGATGTTGTCTACATCCTGGTTATAGGAACCGAACAGATGGACTTTGTGCCCGGACCGCTCGAATCCCAGTTTCAGTCCGTCGTGGGAGTAGCCGGTCATGGACCAGTCGTCCGCGCCGAAGATACGCTGGTCGTCATAGGAGAGGCGCTGGCGTCCCAGCTGGGCGAAAAAGCCCGTCGGGGACTGCGCTCTCATCCAAGCCTCGTACATTTTCAGGCTGTTTCCGGCCGCACTTCCCCAGGTGTCGGCGTGCTGGGCCGTCAGCCGAGCCGTCAGCCAGTCGCGGGAATAGGTAGCGCTCAGACGGGTCCTGCTGAGGATGAAACGCGAAGAAAGCGCATCTCCGTCTTCCTTGACATAAATGCCGCCCTGGCGGATCTCACCGCGCGTCAGATAATCGGCTTCGACCGAGAATGTGTTTTCCTGCGCCCGGGCGCAGAGCGGCAGGGCGGCGAGGAGAATCAGGGCAAGCCGTTTCATTCGAATTCGAAATAGGAGACGATGCCGGTGAGTTCCAGCACATCCCGGATCACCTCGTTGACATTCTTCAGGATGACCCGGTTCCCATTCGCCTTCGCCGACTTGAGCAGGTTCACCAGGATGCGTATGCCGCTCGAAGCGATATACTGCAGATCGGTGCAGTCGAGGACGAGATCCTTTCCGGTGCTGTCGAACAGGGGCTTGAGCGCGGCTTCCGTCTCCGCCGCCGCGATGGTGTCCAGTTCGCCGTCAAAGACGGCAACCAGTTTCCCATCCAGTTCTTGTACAGTTGTCTTCATATCTCTAAAACAGTTTATAGAATTCAAAATCAGTCAGTTGCATTCTCTTTCGGATGATAGAGGACGGCCAGCATCGTGATGTCGTCACTCTGCTCGGCCGCACCGGCGAAGGACCGGACATCGGCCTCGACCGCACGCACCAGGGCATCCGGCTGCCGGGAACAGGCCGACAAGACGCCGAGGAGCCGCTCCCGGCCATACTGCCGCCGGTCGGCATCCTTCGATTCGGTCACGCCGTCCGTATAGAGGAACAGGAGGGTGCCGGATGCGATCAAGGCTTCCTGCTCCTGATAGGCAGCATCATCGAAAATACCCACGGGCACGTTCGCCAGGGCCGGCAGTTCCTCCACGGAGTCACCGATGAGGACCGGACGGTCATGACCGGCGTTGCAGTACCGCAAGCGGCCCGTGGACAAGTCCAGCACCCCCAGGAAGAGCGTCAGGAACGTCCCAGACGCATTGCTCCGGCATGCTTCTCGGTTGAGTTCCGCGATGATCCGGGCCGGAGCCTCCTCCCGTTCGGAAAGCATCTGCAGGAGAGAATGGGCGACGGCCATCACCATGGCGGCCGGAACGCCTTTCCCGCATACGTCACCAATGCAGAAGAACAGCTTCTCATCCCGGACAAAGTAATCGAAGAGGTCTCCCCCCACCTCCTTGGCCGGGGTCAGGAATCCCTTTACAGTCAGGTCTTCCCGGTCCGGGGAGGACTTCGGCAGCATTTCCTCCTGGATGCGCCGGGCGATCCGGAGTTCGCTTCCGATGCGCGCCTGCCGCACATCCGCCTCCCAGAGCCGTTTCCCGTTCCGGGCGAAACGGTGGAGGATGAGCAGCAGGAAAAGCAGGCCCGCGAGAGTCATCAGGAGGATCCGGCGCATCATCTTCCGCACCGGAAGGAGTACTTCGTCCCAATAGGAGACCTGGGCGATGGTCCAGCCGGGCTCCCGGGACAGGGGCTTGTAGTTGACAAAAGCTTCCCGCTTCGTTACCGGATCCCGGAAGTTGATGACCGTGTACCGGTCACGTCCCTTGATGTTCCGGACGACCGTGCTGTCGGCCATCAGTCCGATCACGTATTCCAATGTCTTCGGGGATACACGGCCCGTCGAGGGCTCTCCCACCAATTCCCCGCTTCCGGATACCATGAAACCGAAGGAAGACCGATAGTACGGGGCGATGTTCAGGGTATCGCTGAGCCAGGTCAGGTCCAGGTCCAGGCCGCAGACGGCGGCCAGGCGTCCGTTCTTGTCGATGACCGGATAAGAGTAGGTGGTCAGGTCCCTGACCGGTTCATGGCCGTATTCGTAAGGATCGCTCCAGAAATCCTTGCCTTCCCGGACGGCCCGGATAAAGCCGGGGCCTTGCGTGTAATCGTGATCGTGGGATCGCCCCGCAATCTGTTCCACCACGAGATGGTCCTTTTCCCAGTGGGCATAGGTTTCGAACAGGCGCCCTTTCTCCGGGAAATAATCCGGAACGACGGCGATGCAGGCGCCGTCCAGCAGCGGATTGCTGGCCAGGATGCGCCGGGTCGCGCCGAACAGGGAATCGGGATGGGCCAGATTCTGCTGGATGCTCCAGGTATTGTCCCGCATGGACGATTCCACATTCTTCAGCGTATTCAGGACCAGGTCCGTATGGCTCGTGAGTTCCATCCAGGACATCCGTTCTTCTCCGTCCTCCAGCAGCTTCTTGGTATAGAAATACTGCATGACGCCCACCAGCACCAGCAGGAGGGCGAACAGGAGGATGAGGACCAGGCGGGAGCCCTTCCTCTCCTTGAAAAACGTGCGGATCCTGTCGATGAAAGAGGCCATTCGATCAGTCGTCAAAGAAACGGAAAGAGTCCAGGATGCGGAAGATCATGTCCACATACGCGCTGGAAGTCTCGTCCCAGCGGAATCCCAGCCGGTGCAGCACCTGCATGGAGAAGACGCTCGAAGCCACGTTCTCCACCATCTGGACCTGGCCTTCCGCCTGCGTATAGGCGATGATGCTCGAAAGAATCCGGGCTTTCTCCGGATCCGCCTTGGCTTCGTCCATCCGGCGGACGAATTCCTCCACCTCCAGATAGTCCAGGGGGCTTCCGTCATCCTTGCGGAGCCGGGAAAGAATATCGTCCATCGGCAGCATATGGTCATTCTGAACGTGGAAAACCACGTTCGCGGCGGGCGTTCCGGCCAGCAGGACGACGGCGCGGGCGGTCTGGTCGATCGGCGAGAATTCCATCCGATCCTCCAGCAGCGGATACGGGCATCCGCCCAGCATCCGGTACGCCTTCAGGCGCCCCATCGAGGCGTTCGAGTTGAAGTTGATCTGGAACTCGCCGTCCTCGGCGCGCGGGGACAGGTTGCCCACCCGGATGATCTTGGCGTCCAGGCGGCCTTCCGCGACCTTCTCCAGGATATAACGCTCGGCCAGGAACTTGGACACGACGTACTGGTTGTCCGTATTCTGTCCGAAGAACAGCATCCGCTCGTCCATGGCGACCGGCACGGAGCCCTCGGTCATGCCTCCCACGCTGATGGTGGACACCTGGACCAGCCGGGCGTTCGCGGCCATGCAGAAGCCGACCAGGTTCTGTACGCCGACATAATTGACTTTCAGGATATCGTCGCCGCGGGAGAAGTGCTTGACGTTGGCCGCGCAGTTCACCACCAGGTCGAACGGGGTGCCGGAGACGAGCAGGGAGTCGAAAACATCCGCTCCCGTGATGTCGCCTTCGATCAGCCGGATCCTCCGGCCCACGAGCGGGCGGTAATTCTTTTCGAAATAGTACACCAGCATCTCCGTCAGGCGGCGCTGCGCGGTGATGGAGCCCTTGCCCCGGAGGAGGCACCAGATGACGGTGTCCTTCCCCGTCTGCTCAATCAGTTCACGCAGGACATGGATGCCCAGGAAACCGGTCGCTCCCGTCAGCAGGATGTTCTTCCCGGGCTCGCGGCGTTCTCCGGCCAGGAAGGCCTCCAAGGTATTGCCCGCGAGCAGCTTTTCAATGGCGGAATAATCGTAGGCGGTGACATCGTCCCTGTCTGCGGCCGGCGCTTCGGCGCCTCCGGTCAGGAAGGCCGCCAGGGCACGGGGCGTAGGGTTGTTGAACACATCGCCGTAGGAGAACTTCAAGCCGCGCTTTTCAGCGCTCACCAGCACGCTCGTCACCATGAGCGAGGAGCCGCCCAGGTCGAAGAAACTGTCGGTGGCGCCCACACGCTCCATGCCGAGGATTTCGGCGAAGACTTCGCACAGGGCGGTCTCGGTCGGACCCTCGGGCCGGACATAGTCGCCGCCCGACGTCATCACGGGCGCCGGCAGGGCCTTGCGGTCCACTTTCTGGTTCACATTCAGCGGAATCTTGTCCAGCTTCGCGAAAGCGGCCGGAACCATGTACGGCGGTTTCCGCTCCAGGATGAAGGCGGAAAGGGCTTTGGTGTCCAGGTCCCCCTCGCACACGACGTAGGCGGCGATGAACTTGCCGCTGGAAGGGTTGTCGAAAGGCTGGACAGTCACGTCTTTCACACCCGGGAATTCCCGGATGACAGCCTCCACTTCCTTGGTCTCCACCCGGAAGCCGCGGATCTTGACCTGGCCGTCATTGCGGCCCACGAACTCGATATTGCCGTCCAGCCGATACCGGACGATGTCTCCGGTCCGGTACGCCCGGTCATAGGGATACTCCGCGGCGAACGGATTGGCGATGAAGGTCTCCGCCGTCTTTTCCGGACGGTTCAGGTACCCCCGGCTCACCTGCGGGCCGGAAATCCAGAGCTCGCCGACGGCTCCGGCGGGGAGCCTGCGGCCGGCGGTGTCCGTCACGTACAGCCGCAGGTTGTCCAGCGGATGGCCGATGGGGATGTTCGGTTCCTTCTTCCGCACGTCGAAGATCGTCGAGAAGATGGTGCATTCCGTCGGTCCGTAGCCGTTGTGGAAGGCATAGGAAGGCGGGTCCATCGACACGAGTTTCTCGCCGCCCACGGACAGATGCTTCAAGGAAGGATTCTCCGGGAAGTTGGCGGCGAACATCACGCCCACCTGCGTGGTCATGAAACTGTGGGTGACGCCGTTCTCCGTGACGAAGCGGTCCAGTTCGGACATGTCGTGCCGGGTATCCTCCGGGATGATGTACACGGAGGCGCCCGTCGTCAGGGCGGGATACATGTCCATCATGCAGGCATCAAAGCCGTAACTGGCATAGGCCGCCACCCGGCTGTCCGGGGTGAGACCGTAATAGTTCCGGTACCAGGCGCAGAAGTTCACCAGGTTGCGGTGCTCCAGCATGCAGCCCTTCGGAACGCCGGTAGAACCCGAGGTATAAAGGAGGATGAACAGGTTCTCCGGGGCAGGGCCTTCCGGAACGGGACCCGCGGGGAGCGCGGCGATGTCCGCAGTATCCAGGACGGGTCCGTCAAAGGAAGTGATCAGGGGCCGGTACTGCGCATCGGCGATGAGCAGTTTCGCGGAAGCGTCCCCGATCATGAAGTTCAGGCGTTCCTCGGGATAGGAAGGATCCAGCGGCTGGTAGGCGCAACCCGCCTTGAGGGCGCCGAGGGAGGCCACGGCCATGTTCTCGCTGCGGCCGATCAGGACGGAGACGACGTCTTCCCGTCCGAGCCCCAGCGAGGCGATGTGCGCGGCAATCCGGTCGGTCACTTCGTCCAACTCTTTGTATGTAAGTGTCTTGCCGCCATAGCATACCGCCGGGGCATCCGGCCGCTGGGCGGCCTGGGCCCGGAACAGGGACACGATGGTCTGCGTGGTGTCCACCGGGAGGGTATAGGCATTGAAACCGTCCAGGAGTTTCTCCTGCTCCCGGTCGATGAGCGCGATGCCGTCCATCGGACCATCCGCAAGCATTCCCTGCAGCACCTGCGCCATCGTACCGGCGAAACTCTGCATCAGTTCCTTGCTGTACAGGGTCTCGTCGTACTGGATGAGGATGCTTTCGGCCGCTTCCCCGCCATTGACGAAGATGCTCACGGGGAACATCGGTGTCTCGGTGGCGAGGTCCTCGGAGGAAATCCCGGCTCCGCCCATCCGGTAGGCCTCCAGCAGGCCTACCTGGTAGGCCATCATCACCTGCGGCTGGAACCCGAAGTCGGAAGAAACCTTCGCAAAGGGATAGTATTCGTGGGCGCGGGTTTCGGCGAAGAGGCTGTCCGTATCCTTGAGATAATCCGCCACCTGCGCCACGCCCGTATCACCGGCCAGAGCCAGGGTATTGACGAACATGCCCAGGGTATCGGACACCTTCAGGTCGGACCGGCCGTTGCTGACGGTGCAGATATATACCTTCTTGCTGCCGCAGAAGGCACTCACGGCCATGAAAGTGGCCGAGAGGAAATAACTGGCGGGAGAAATGCCCAGGGAGAGGCAGCGATCGGCGATCTTCCCGTCCACGGGAATCTCCAGCGAGGCCACCACGCCGGCGGCATCGCCCTTCTCCCGGTCGGGCAGGATGGCGCTGGCGCCTTCGCAGCCGGCCATCTTCTCCTGGAAGAAGGCGGCCGCGGCGGCGAACTCCTCTCCTTCCTCCGCGGCTTTCTGGTCCGCGGCATAATCGAAATAGGTATATTCTTCCGGGGACGGATCCACGCCATCGACGGCGGCGCACAGTTCCGTCATGAAGATATCCATGGAACGGCCGTCGAAGACCAGGTGATGGAAATCGGTGAACAGGTACAGGCCCTCGCCCGCCTTCACGATCTCAGCGCGGTACAGGGGGCCTTCGCTGAGATTGAACGGCTCCAGGAAACGGGCCTTGCAGTCCGCGAGGTTTTCCTCCGGAATGGTCGAGAAGCCCACCTCGGGTTCCTTGTCGCAGGGGACGAGCATCACCTTTCCTTCCCGCATCTCGAAGTGGGAATTCAGGGCCGGATGGCACCGCACCACCTTCAGGAACGCCTCCCGGACCTTCTCGGGATCGAGCGAACCCGGAAGGGTCCAGCACTGCGGCAGGTTATAGACCGTCTCGGCCGGAGCCTTCATGCACTCGAAGTAGAGGCCCTCCTGCTGGAAGGTCAACGGCTGCGGGCCGGTCCCGTGCGAGGCGGCGCCGGTCCCGTGAACGGCCTGTCCGGAGATCAGGGAAGCGAGGATCTCATTCTCGATGCTCTGCAGGGTCGCCGTCTTGACGAACGTGTGCATGTCCACCGAGATGCCGTATTTCTTATGCAGTTCCACGGCCAGCCGCAGGGCCGACAGGGACGTCAGGCCGGCATAGACGAGCGGCTCCGTCAGGGAGAACCCGTCGATGTGCGCGGATTCCCGGATGAGCGCAGCGATGTCCTGTTCCAGGATATTGAGCGGAGCCTCCACGGCGGGCTTCTCCGCTTTCCGGACCTCGGGTTTCGGAAGGGCCTTCCGGTCCACTTTCTGGTTCACGTTCAGGGGGATGGCGTCGATCTGCATGGTCACGGAAGGGACCATGTAAGGGGGCTTGCGCTCCAGGATGAACGCGTTCAGGGCGTCGATATCCACGGGGGCGTCGCTCACGACATAGGCCGCCAGGAACTTGCCGCCGCCCTCGCCTTCCTCGTCGAAGGCCTGGACCGTCACGTCCGTGATGCCCGGGAACTCCCGGATGACGCTTTCGACTTCCTTGAGTTCGATCCGGAAGCCCCGGATCTTGACCTGCATGTCCCTGCGGCCGATGAACTCGATGTCGCCGTCGGCGCGCCAGCGGACGATGTCGCCGGTCCGGTACATGTGCTTGAAGAGGGGATCGTCGGTGTAGGGGTTGTCCACGAACACTTCGGCCGTCTTGTCCGGGCGGCCGAGATAGCCCTTGCCCACCTGCAGGCCGGAGATCAGCAGTTCACCGGCGGCGCCTACCGGCATCCGCCAGCCGCCCTTGCCGGCGATGAAGGCATGGACGCCCGGAAGCGGACGCCCGATCGGGACGTCGGGTTCCTGGACGGTCACATGCTTGCTCACGACATAGGCCGTCGTCTCCGTGGGGCCGTAGCAGTTGAACATGCCGAACTTGGGCACGGGGAAACTGGCCATCTTCTCGCCGCCGGTGTACAGCCCCACGAGGGACTTGTTCTCCGGGAAGTTGATGGCGAACTGGGTGGCCACCTGCGTGGTCATCATCGAATGCGTGATGCCGTTCTGTTCGAAATACTCGTTCAGGGCGAGGAGGTCCAGCCGGATCTCCTCCGGGATGATATACAGGGATGCGCCGGCCGCGAGCGCCGTGGACAGGTCGCTCATGTTGGCGTCGAAACCGAAACTGGCGTAGGCGGCGGTATGGGAATCCTGCGTGATTCCCAGGGAAGCATCATTGTTCCGGGCGAAGACGGAGATGTTCCGGTGGCAAAGTTGCACGCCCTTGGGGACACCGGTGGTTCCGCTGGTATAAAGCAGGATGAACAGGTCGTCCGGAGCAGGTGCGGGGACATCCGCCTTCCCCTCGGGCAGGGACTGGATCTTGTCCGTGGTCAGGACCGGTCCCGCATAACCGCTGACTAGGCCTTCCAGGCCGGGATCGGCGATGAGCAGGGAGGCACCCGCATCCTGGACCATGAAGGAGAGGCGCTCGGTGGGATAGGACGGATCCAGCGGTTCGTAAGCGCAGCCGGCCTTCAGGACGCCGAGCGGCGCGACGACCATGAACTGGTTCCGGTTCAGGATGATGGACACCACCCCGCCGGGCTTCACGACCGAAGCAACGTAGGCGGCGAGCCGGTCCGTCAAGGCGTCCAGTTCCGCATAGGTGAGCGTCGTGTCGCGGAAGACGACGGCCGGATGTCCGGGATAACGGGCGACATTCTCGCGGAAAAGGTCCAGGAGGGTCACGTCCGGGTCGCCCGGGAAAGGATCCGGGTTGAAGGAATCGGTCTCGGCAACCTGCTCTTCCGTCGCGAACGCGAGGTCACTCACCTTCTCGGCCGTCGCCATGGACCGGAGACAGGCGGAGAAACTGTCCGTGAACTGGCGGAGGATTCCCTCGGAATACTGGTCGGAACGGTACCGGCAGGTCATCTTGTACGAACCGTCCCCGGCAACTGTCAGGTGGAAAGCCAGTGCATCGTCACCCACTTCGGCCTCCGGATCGTCCGGACCGTCGAAAAAGGCCGAGAAGCCCGGTTCCAGGTCCCGGACACAGTCGGCATAGGTATAATCTCCGCGCTTGAGAACGCCTTCCTTGCGCTCCTGCTGCCTGTGAAGCAGTTCGGAGAGCAGATCCTCCGGCGTCCATTCCACCAGGACCGGCCGTGTGCCGCCGCCCGTGGGGAAGAACGCCTTCGTATCTGCGTTCCAGACGGAGACGGTCAGGCCGAATGCCGTCGTAAAGAGGATGTCCGTTCCGCAGGCGAAACGCTGCCCGGCAGCATCCACATCACCGGCATCTACCGGAAACTCAATCCGTTTCATTCCGCCTTTCCCGCCGTCATGAAGGTCGGGAATCAGACGCGTATCCAGGCCGGCACAGGCCGCGAATTCTCCAATGAACCAATCTTTGTCGCTCATAGTTTAAACAATTCAATTCCTATCTTTCAAAGATAGCAATTGTTTCCCATTCTTGGGATATGGCAGGCCGATTTTTTTGCGTACCTTTGCAAACAATCTGATTGACTATGGACAAGAAAAGTTATGCATTCGGCATGAGCCTCGCCGGCAACCTGCTCCAGTCGGGCGTGCACGGGCTCAATTTCGACGATTTCGTGGCCGGCCTGAAGGCCATGATGACGGGTGAGAAACTCGCCCTCTCGATGGAAGAGGCGGGCGAAGCCCTGGAACAGTTCTACAAGGAAATGGAGGAAGAGGCCTCCGAACGGGCCGCCGCAGCCGGCGCCGCCGCCAAGGAAGAAGGCGAGAAATTCCTCGCGAAAGCCGCCCGTGACCCCGAAGTGCGCGCCACCGGCAGCGGCCTGATGTACAAGGTCCTGAAGGAAGGCACCGGCAGGAAACCTTCCGCCACCAGCCAGGTGAGATGCCACTATGAGGGAACCTTCCCGAACGGCCAGATTTTCGACAGTTCCTACAAGCGCGGTGAACCGGCCGTCTTCGGCCTGAACCAGGTCATCAAGGGCTGGACCGAAGGTCTCCAGTTGATGGCCGAGGGTGCCAAGTACGAACTTTACCTGCCTTACAGCCTCGCTTACGGCGAGCACGGGGCCGGCAACGCCATCCCGCCGTACAGCGCCCTGAAGTTCGTCGTCGAACTCATTGAGGTACTGTAATCTCATATCTGCACTCCTGTTGACCGCTTCTTGGGCGCAAGCCCAGGAGGCGGATTCCCTTCGTGCCTCCCGCGTGACGGCGGCACGGGAGGTCGCCCCGCCCGCAGCCGCCATCACCGGTCCCCGGCTCCGCGGCGCGGCGGGCCTTCCCGCCGCCATCCGCGAATTCAGCGGCCTCCAGTTGCGGGATTACGGCGGTGCGGGCGGCCTCAAGACCATCAACGTCCGCAGCCTGGGAAGCGCCCACACGGCCGTATTCCTGGACGGGGTCCCCATCGACAATGCCCAGAACGCCCAGGTGGACCTGGGGAGGATCTCCACCGAAGGGCTGGAGAAGGTGGAGTTGTTCCAGGGACAGCGTTCCCAGACGCTCCAGACTGCCCGGGAATACGGCAGCGCCAGTTCCCTGCACCTGACGAGCGCCCTTCCCGCTCCGGATGGCCGGAATGGTTTCCGGGTAAGGCTCAGGGGCGGGTCCATGGGCACGGTTGCGCCCTCGGCCGCCTGGGAATCCCGCTGGTCGCCAGTCCTGTCCTCGCGTGTGCAGATGGGCTTCACACACGCCCACGGCCGGTATCCTTTCCACGTCCGGGATTTCCGCAATACGCCGGAAGGCTACAGGGGCTATGACACCGTGATGGTCCGGCAGAACTGCGACTTGACGGAGTTCCGGGCCGATGCACACCTGTTTTACACGCCTGAAGGCGGCCGGTACGACACCCGCGTTTCCTGGTACGGTTCCGAGCGGGGCATCCCCGGCCCGGTGTACAAGCAGGCGGAACGGTATCCCCTTTCGAGCGACCGGCAGGGCGACCGGAACCTGTCCGTCCAGGCCGGCGGAACGCAGATTCTGGGTCCTTCCCTTTCCCTGCTCGTCAAGGCCCGTTACGCCCGGGACGTCCTGGATTACGTGGATGTCTCCGAAATCGACCCGTCCGTCCACGCGGACTGGAACTATCTGCAGCAAAGCGGCTATCTGTCCTCGGGACTGTCCTGGAAGGCCTCCGGCAGATGGTTCTTCGGCGGAGCCGTGGACGGGCAGTATGAGACGCTCCGGTCACGGGTTTCCGCCCGGCGGAAAACGCTGTTCACCGCGGCATCGGCCTCCTTCCTGGAAGGTCCCTGGCGGGCCTCCGCCGCCGTCCAGTACCAACTTTCCGGAGGGGCAGGGACCTACCGGTTCCTCTCCCCTTCCCTCCTGGTGGAATGGCTGCCGGATCCTTACTGGGAATTCGGCGCCCTCCTCAAACGGTCCTGCCGCCTTCCCACCTTCAACGACCTGTACTACAGCCAGGTCGCCGTCCGGAAACTGGAGCCGGAGGAGGTCTATCAGAGCGCGGTTCACTGGGCATGGGACCGCCGCTACCCGCATTGGCGGTTCCAGGCCCGTGAGGAACTGTACTTCAACTACGTACGGAACAAGTTGATCGCCGTCCCCAACGGTAGTCTCTTCCGCTGGTCCATGTACAACCTGGGTGCTGTCCGCATTTTCGGGGATGAACTCTCCTTCACGGCCTCCTGGCACAGCGGCGCCACGGTTCTCGGCGGGACCGCCCGTTACACGTACCAATGGGCCCGGGACACCGGAACCGGCGGTCAGATTCCCTATATCCCGCTGCACAGCGCCAACTTCCGGCTGTTCTGGAACCAAGGGAACTGGAGCATCGACCTGCAGGGATTCCTGACCGGCGAGCGCTTCACATCCTCCACCAACCGCGACGACTTCCGCATCGCTCCCTGGACAACCTGGGATGCGTCCGCCGCGTACTCCTTCCCCCGTCACGGCCTCTCCCTCAAACTCCAACTGAACAATCTCCTCAACGCCAACTACGAAGTCATCCGGCAGTATCCGATGCCGGGGTTCCACGCCTTCGGGACCCTTGAATATGTCTTCTAGATTTCTTACCTTTGTCCTCCGACCAAGTTCTTTAACAGATGAAACGAATTACACTGCTGGTTTTCAGCGCGGTGCTCGTCGCGACAGCGTCCTGCACCAAGGAAAACGCCTCCGAAGTCACATTCGCGGGTATCGAAGTCGAAGTAGGTGAACAGAGCGGCAACTTCTCCAAGTTGTACATCCTCAACGAGGGGCGCTTCCCGGACGCATCCACCCTCGATCTGCTGGACTTCAAGAACAAGAAATACTGCACCGACATCTTTGCACAGGCCAATCCCGAGGTCGTGCAGGGGCTCGGCAACACGGGCAACGACATGATTGTCGCGGACGACAGGCTGTGGGTGCTCCTGAACGCCTCCAACCAGGTGGCCGTCCTCCATCTTCCGGATGTCAAACTGGAGCGCTACCTGGAAGTGGAGAGCCCGAGATACGCCGTTACCGAAGGTCAATATGTCTATATCTCTTCCTACGGCGGAGCCGTCTGGGGCAGCGAAGACATGGTACCCGGCAAGGTTTACCGCATCGACCGGAACTCCTACGCGGTTTCCACCGTGGAAGTGGGCTACCAGCCCGAAGGACTGGCGGTGCTGGGCGGAAAACTCTATGTCGCCAACAGCGGCGGCTACAACTGGGTCCACGACAACCGCATTTCGGTCATCGACCTCGCCACCTTCAAGTTGGAAAAGCACATCGAGGCCCCGATGACGAACCTCAACCAGATGGTCGCCACCCAGGACCGGATCTGGGTGTCCTCGTATGGCGAATGGAACGCAGACTGGACCGCGAAAACAGCCCCGCAGGGCCTGGTCTCCATGACTCCCGCCGGCCAGTTCACCGCCTGGGAAGGAGTCCATGCGGACAAGATGTCCCTCAGCGGCGACACCCTCGTCTGCGTCGGGAACGACCAAGAGATGGAAGGGGGATATGACAACTGCCTCTATTTTGTCAATACGACCGGGAGCGAATACCAGAAAGTCAGTTTCGCCGGCAAGGACCTTTCCCGCGTCGGTAATCCCTACGCAGTCCTGTTGAACGAGAGCAACAACGATATCTACATCGCTGACGCCAACTTCAAAGGCGGCAGCAAACTGCACTGCTTCAACGCTTCGCTCCGGCACAAGTGGACGGTGGGGACCGGTGTGGGCACCGGTCATCTGCTGCTGCAGTAACTACCAGGTCTTGAACGGTTTCCGGGCGAGATAGCCGTTGTAGTAACGCTCGTCGTCCGTGACTTCCCTACCCAGCCAGGACGGGCGCTCGAAAGGCTCGTCCAGGTTTCCCAGTTCGATTTCGGCCATCACCAGGCCCTCGTTCTCCCCGTGGAACTCGTCCACTTCGAAGTTCCGCCCGACCTGGCCGGGCACTTTCGCCGGCACGATCCAGCGCGTCTTGTCCACCCTGCCCGGCTTGCACATTCCGAACAGGTCCTCGGCCTCCTGCAGGGAGATTTCCTTCTCCCACTCCGGCCGGCTTCCGAGCGTGACGGACGGGCCCTTGATGGTCAGGAAACCCTGGTCGTCCCGGATGCGCACGCGCACCGTCCGGCCGCTGTCGTGGGCCAGATACCCCTGCCGGATGCGGTAGGACGTCTCCGCCTCCTTTTTGTATCCGTCATCTGTGACAAGGAACTTCCGTTCCGTTTCTATCTGCATCGCCATAAATCGATCAACAAGGTTTAAAGACAAAACTCGGCAGGTTACATGAGCCAGCGGGACATGTCGCGTCCGGCGGCGAGGCCGTCGCGGATTTCGGTGGAGGAAATGTCGATGCGGGGGGCTTTCAGGAGTTCGATCCGGTAATCGGGGCATTCGCGCAGGAGACGGGCCTTCAGGTGTCCCCGGTGATAGCCCTTCCGGGGGAAGACCGCCACGCCGTACTCGCGGAGGATCCGGCCGTGGTCCCGCCAGCGGGGAAAACTCTCGAGATTGTCCGCGCCGATGACCAGGGTGAACTGGTTCTCCGGCTCCCGCTCCCGCAAGGCGTCGAGGGTACGGATCGTGTAATGCGGAGGTTCCATGCCGAGTTCGATGTCATCGACCCAGACATGGATGTCCGGATGGCGCTTCACCGCTTCCACCGCCGCCTCATACCGCTGCTCCCCCGTGAGCGCGTTCTCCGCGCCCTTGAACGGACTCTGCGGCGACACGATGAGATATACCCAGTCGAATTCCGCTTCCCGGGTGAGATACTCCATGATGGCCTGATGGCCGATATGCAACGGGTTGAAACTCCCCGAATAGACCGCAATCCTCATTCGGAGAGAAATGCCCCGACCATGGCCTCTGCCTCGGCGAAGGCGGTGGCGAGGTCGTCGTTGATGAGGACCTTGTCGAACTTGGGCGCGTAGGTCATTTCCTCGGCGGCCTTCGCGACGCGTTTCTCGATGTCTTCGGCGGAGTCGGTGCCGCGCTTGACGAGGCGCTCGCGGAGGACCTCCACGGAAGGAGCCTGGATGAAGACGGAGAGCGCCTGGTCGCCGAAGTATTTCTTCAGGTTCACCCCGCCCTTGACGTCCACGTCGAAGATGATGACGTGGCCACGGGCCCAGATACGGTTCACTTCCGCCTTGAGGGTGCCGTAGAAGCGGTCGGGATAGACTTCCTCGTACTCCACGAACTTGTCGTCCCGCACCAGGAGGCGGAAGACGTCGGCCGAATAGAAAAAGTACTCCACGCCGTCCTGCTCTTCCCCGCGCGGGGCACGGGACGTGGCCGACACGGAGAACTCGATCTCCGGGCGGAGACCCAGGATATGGTTCACGATGGTGCTCTTGCCCGATCCGGAGGGGGCGGAGAAAATCAAGACTTTGTTGCTCATCCGTTCAATTGCTTTTGTAACCATACAAAAATAAACATTTTCGGTCAAACATGTGCGTCTTGAGGGCACGAGCACTTTTAATTTATTTTAAAAATCAGTAAATTTGCAGATGGTTAAAGAATGAGTAATCTGTTTAACACATTATAACTATGGTTTCTTACAAAGAATTGGGTCTTGTAAACACCCGCGAGATGTTCGCCAAGGCCGTTGATGGCGGTTACGCCATTCCCGCGTTCAACTTCAACAACATGGAGCAACTCCAGGCCATCATCCAGGCCGCTGCCGAGACCAAGTCCCCGGTCATCCTCCAGGTTTCCAAGGGCGCCCGCAACTATGCCAACGCCACCCTTCTCCGCTACATGGCCGAAGGTGCCGTCGCCTATGCGAAGGAACTCGGCTGGGCCAATCCCCAGATCTGCCTCCACCTGGACCACGGTGACAGCTTCGAAACCTGCAAGAGCTGCGTTGACACGGGCTTCTCTTCCGTGATGATCGACGCCTCCTCCCTCCCTTACGAGGAGAACATCGCCCTCACCAAGAAGGTGGTCGAGTACGCCCACCAGTACGACGTGACCGTCGAGGCCGAACTCGGCGTGCTCGCCGGTGTCGAGGATGAGGTTTCCGCCGCGGAATCCCATTACACCAAGCCGGAAGAGGTCATCGACTTCGCCACCCGCACCGGCTGCGA
>JAEEGJ010012495.1_pt1 | contig 20991 bp, 12 predicted proteins | sample 8958761 | NCBI WGS metagenome assembly JAEEGJ01 (sample SAMN16246546, study PRJNA631951) | gut metagenome | biome: gut microbiome; feature: rumen; material: RS-attached | host: Bos | place: Iran: Karaj | collected 2018-10
AGCGCGGCTGTCGGGTGCCGTCCTGGAACGGCGCAGTCTCGCTGTCTCCGATGGTGCCGCCAATTTCGCAAATAACGAAAGCCCCTCCTACTGCCCCCGAGGGGGCTTCATTACTCTTTAGGGCATTTGTGTCCCCCTCGGGGGGCGAAAGGGGGGCTAGCATCCGCCGCTTTATCTCGTCCGTGATGTGCGGCACCACCTGAATGGTCTTGCCCAGGTAGTCGCCGTGGCGCTCGCGGTCGATGACGGTTTTGTAGATGCGGCCCGTGGTGATGCTGTTGTTGCGCGTGGTATGAATGTCCGTGAACCGCTCGTAGTGCCCCAGGTCGAGGTCGGTCTCAAAGCCGTCCTCTGTCACGTAGCACTCGCCATGCTCGTAAGGGTTCAGCGTACCAGGATCGATGTTGATGTAGGGGTCGAACTTCTTGATGGTAATCTTGTAGCCGCGTGCCTGCAACAGTTTGCCGATGCTGGCTGAGATGATGCCCTTGCCCAACGAGGAGACGACACCGCCCGTGACAAAGATATATTTCGTTTGCATATTAAGGATGTAAAGTAAAACCGAGAACAAGGTAGGCTTTCTGCGAACAAGGATTGGCCGTCAGCTGTCCGAAGACGGGAATAGAGAACGAGTCTGTTACCTTGATGTCCTTCGTTGCCCGGAGCGACAGGTTGGTGACAGCGAAGCCTTTCGTGCCGTAGAAGTCTGTGGCAAAAGGGACGGCACCGGCCGTGGCAGTCCATTCAATGGCAGAAAGCTTGAATGGGACAACTACTTCCATATAACTGCTATAGGCGCGGTTGCCGTCCTTATTGATACCGTCGTTGCCCGCAAAATTGGTGAACCACTGTAGCGAGGCCATCCCGAAGTCATAGCCGATGTTGGCCTCAAAGAGGTGATTCGTGCTGTGGGCGTCGTACTTGAAATAGCGACAGTTGGGGTCGAGACCGGCATTGAACCAGTAGTCGGTCACACCGATATTCAGTCCACCGATAGTGTAGCCGAGCGTCAGGTCGAGCTCCTTCGTGTCGGCAGGGTCGGCCAGTCCTACGCTTCCCCAAGCCGACAGCGACAAGCCCTTGTATCCCACGCCGAATGTTGGCTGCAGCGACACGCTGCCCAAGTCCTGGCCTCGCCAGATGTAACTGCTTACAAAGTCGCCACTGATGGTCGTCTCAACTTCATTCTGAGCAAGAGTAGTAGCGCTCAGCATCAGTCCGATTGCGAATAAAACGTTCTTCTTCATACCTACTTGCTTTCCTTTTCTCTGATGTGCTCCTCGTATTCAGCCAGTTCGCGCTCGCCGATATGTGCCAGGCCGTAGTGCTCGTCATGCTGCGAGAGGTCGAGGCCCACCTTCTCACTGTAGGTCGAGACGCGCATGGGTATGAGACTGTCGATGAGTTTGTAGCCCAGCCAGCTCATGATGAAGGTATAGACAAAGACCATGACGATGGCCAGCAGATGGTAGAGGAAAATGACGAAGCCTTCCCATGTGCCGGCGATGAGGCCTTCCTGGATGAAGATACCCGTCAGGACAGTGCCGAAGATGCCGCCCGTGCCATGGGTGGGAAACACGTCGAGGGCATCGTCGATGCTGGTGTGCGAGCGCCAATAGACGGCCACGTTGCAGATGAGCGTGATGACGAAGGCGATGAAGATGCTCTGACCCACGGTGACATAGCCTGCCGACGGCGTGATGGCCACCAGACCGACCACGCAGCCCACGGCGGCACCCATGGCCGACGGTTTGCGGCCGCGCAGACAGTCGAAGAATATCCACGTCATCATGGCCGTGGCCGAGGCGGTGTTGGTGTTCAGAAACGCCTTGACGGCCTGACCGTCTGCATGCAGCGACGATCCGGCATTGAAGCCAAACCAGCCGAGCCAGAGCAGTGCAGCGCCCAGCAACACAAAGGGAATGTTGGCGGGCTCACTCTTCTCCGTACTGCGCCTACCCAAATATATGGCTCCTGCCAGTGCGGCAATACCCGACGAGGCATGCACCACAATGCCGCCTGCGAAGTCAACCACGCCCCAGCGCATAAACAGTCCTTCGGGATGCCACGTCATGTGTGCCAGCGGGCAGTAGATGACGAAGAAGAAGAACATCATGAAAAACAGGTAGGCCGAGAAACGCACCCGCTCGGCAAACGAACCTGTGATGAGCGAGGGCGTGATGATGGCAAACTTCATCTGGAACAGGGCAAATAGCGCCAGCGGAATGGTGGCTCCGCCCAGCACATTGCCTGCCGGTGTGGTATATACCTCGCCACCCACGCCATGAAACATCAGGAACGTCAGCGGATTGCCTATCACACCACCGATGTCATCGCCAAAGCACAGCGAGAAACCAACGACCACCCACAGCACCGAAATGAGTCCCATGGCAATAAACGACTGGAGCATGGTCGAGATGACATTCTTCGCCCCAACCATGCCGCCATAGAAGAACGACAGGCCCGGCGTCATCATCAGCACAAAAATGGTGGCGGTAATCAGCCACGCCACATCGGCGGCCGAGACCACCGACCAGTCACACTCAAACGTAGGCTCGCCTACAAATATGCCTGCGGCAGCTATCACTGTCATGGCTGCCATCAGGATCATCCAACGCTTCTTGATCTTCATATTGTTAAGTCTTTTGTTGATGTTAACAACGAATGGCTACCCTCATTCTTTCATGGTTCGCCATCTCATTTCTTTTTACCTTTTAATAATTACTATACCTGTGTCATCATGCATGATTTCGGCGGCAAAGGTACAGCGATTTCAAGGAAACCAACGAAACATTTTCAAACTTTGCATCAACTATTTCTTGCAAAATGACAAAGTGTAAATTGAGAGGCTGCAAAAAGCTGTCCAATACTTTCGTTTTGTTTAAAATTTTGAAAAAATCATGCCAAAATGATATTTGTGTGCGAATAGTAATAATATTTTTGTCAGGAAATGCATTGTTTTTATAACCTTTTGTATTACCTTTGTGCCCGAAATCGAGGTAAAAGAAAGATTAAGTAAGGATTCTATGACAAAAAGCAAACTAAACGGACTCTACCAGCCACAATATGAGCACGACGCGTGCGGCGTGGGCATGGTAGTGAACATACACGGAGGCAAGAGCCACGAACTGGTGGACCAGGCACTAAAGGTTCTGGAGAACATGGAGCACCGAGGTGCTGAGACCCGTGACAAGACGGGCGACGGTGCTGGCATCATGTTGCAGATTCCCCACGAGTTCATTCTGTTGCAGGGCATCCCTGTGCCCGAGAAAGGAAAGTATGGCACAGGCCTGGTATTCCTGCCCAAGGAGGAGAAGGAGCAGCAGGCTATTCTCAGCGTGATGATTGAGGAGATAGAGCGCGAGGGCCTGCAGCTGATGCACCTTCGCACGGTGCCTACTTGCCCTGACGTGCTGGGCGAGGCGGCCCGAAGGGTGGAACCAGCCATTAAGCAACTATTTGTGACAGGTGTTTCTGACGAGAAGGCTGATGCCCTCCCGCGTACGTTATATATCATAAGAAAGAAGATTGAGCGGCGCATCAATCATCACGACTTCTACATCTGTTCTCTATCCAACACTAATATTATATATAAGGGAATGTTGACCAGCAGACAGCTGCGCCGCTATTTCCCCGACCTGTCGAGTCCCTACCTGACAAGCGGGCTGGCGCTGGTTCACTCACGCTTCAGCACCAACACTTTCCCCACGTGGTCGCTGGCCCAGCCCTTCCGTTTGTTGGCTCACAACGGCGAGATCAACACCATTCGCGGCAACCGCGGATGGATGAAGGCCCGCGAGAGTGTGCTATTAGGAAAAGCCCCCCTTTCGCCCCCCGAGGGGGGCACAATATCCCACAAGAGTAACGAAGCCCCCTCGGGGGCAGTATGGGGGGCCGATATTTCGCCCATCGTGCAGGAGGGCATGAGCGATTCGGCCTCGTTGGACAATGTGTTCGAGTTCCTGCTGATGAGTGGCATGTCGCTGCCGCAGGCGATGGCGATACTCGTGCCAGAGTCGTTCAACGACAAGAACCCGATATCTGAGGACTTGAAGGCATTCTATGAGTACCACTCGATATTGATGGAGCCGTGGGACGGCCCGGCAGCTTTGCTGTTCTCTGACGGACGCTATGCCGGCGGCATGCTCGACCGTAACGGGCTGCGCCCCTCGCGCTATACCATCACCAAGCAGGGCATGATGGTGGTGGCATCGGAGGTGGGCGTCATGGACTTCGAGCCGGGTGACGTGGTCTCTAAGGGACGGTTGCAGCCGGGAAAGTTCCTGCTCATCGACACGCAGGAAGGCAAGATCTACTACGACGGCGAAATCAAGGAGCAGTTGGCCAAGGCCCATCCCTACCGTGAATGGCTCAGCGAGAACCGTGTGCAGTTAGAGAAGCTGAAGAGTGGCCGCAAGGTAGAGAACTCCGTGAGCGATTTCGAGCGGAAACTAATCGCTTTCGGCTACGGCCAGGAGGACATCGAACGTACCATCATACCGATGGCAACGGCAGGTCAGGAACCGGTTGCAGCTATGGGCAACGACACGCCACTGGCTGTTATCAGCGACCGTCCGCAGGTGCTTTTCAATTACTTCCGCCAGCAGTTCGCGCAGGTGACGAATCCCGCCATCGACCCCATCCGCGAAGAATTGGTGATGTCGTTGACAGAGTACATCGGCGCCGTGGGTACCAACATTCTGACACCCGACGCCTCGAACTGCAAGATGGTGCGCCTGCCCCAGCCTGTACTGACCAACACGCAACTCGATATACTCTGTAACATCAAGTATAAGGGATTCAAGACGAAGAAGCTGCCGATGACCTTCAAGACCCACCCCCTCCCTGTGAGGGAGGGAAGTGACTACACTCAGGCCGGAGAGGATTTGAGAGTTGCTCTTGACAAACTTTGCAAGGATGCGGAAAAGGCCGTTGATGATGGATACAATTATATCATACTGACAGACAAACTGCCTATAGAAGGTAATGAGGTAATTGCTCCCCTCCCTCACAGGGAGGGGCAGGGGGGAGGGCCTTCCTTTATCCCTTCTCTCTTAGCTGTCAGCGCCGTGCATCATTATCTGATTTCAGTGGGCAAGCGCGTGCAGACAGCCCTCATCGTGGAGAGCGGCGAGATACGCGAGACGATGCACGCCGCATTGTTGCTAGGCTATGGGGCCAGCGCGCTGTGTCCGTATATGACCTTCGCCATTCTCGACGACCTGGTGAAGCGCGGCAAGATACAGGAGGAATACGCTACGGCAGAGAAAAACTACATCAAGGCCGTGGACAAGGGGCTGAAGAAGATCATGTCGAAGATGGGCATCTCGACCATCCGCTCGTATCGTGGCGCAAAGATTTTCGAGAGCATCGGATTGGGCGAAGACTTGCTACGCAGATATTTCGGCACGGAGGTCAGCACCATCGGTGGCATCGGTCTGAAGGAGATTGCGAGGGATGCCATACGCCTGCAAGCAGCTGCACAGGAACAATCGCTTTTGAAGAACTACGGACAATTCTCATGGCGCAAGGACGGCATCAAGCACGCCTGGAACCCCGAGACGATTGCAAAACTGCAGTTGGCTTGTCGAAAAGGAGACTACGAGAAGTTTAAAGAGTGGTCAAAGCTTGTCGATGAAAAAGAGAGTCCCATCTTCCTCCGCGACTTCCTCACCTTTAAGAAGGTATCTAATCCCCTCCCTCACGGGGAGGGACAAGGGGGAGAGTCTGTTGAGCCCGTCGAGTTTATCGTGAAGCACTTCGTGACAGGCGCCATGAGTTTCGGAGCCTTGAGCATCGAGGCCCACGAGGCTTTGGCACTGGCTATGAACAAGCTCGGCACTCGCTCTAACACGGGCGAAGGCGGCGAGGACAACGCCCGCTACCACACGGAGGTGGATGGCGTATCGCTGTCGAGCAAGACCAAGCAGATAGCCAGCGGTCGCTTCGGTGTGACGGCAGAGTATCTGGTGAATGCCGAGGAGATACAAATCAAGGTGGCGCAGGGGGCCAAGCCCGGCGAGGGCGGACAGCTGCCCGGCTTCAAGGTGAACGAGATTATCGCCAAGACGCGCAATGCCATCCCCGGCATCTCGCTCATCTCGCCGCCGCCTCACCACGACATCTATTCGATTGAGGATTTGGCACAGCTCATCTTCGACCTGAAGAACATCAACCCGACGGCTGCCGTCAGCGTGAAACTCGTGGCCGAGAGTGGCGTGGGCACCATCGCCGCCGGAGTGGCCAAGGCCAAGGCCGACCTCATCGTCATCAGCGGTGCTGAGGGCGGCACGGGCGCTTCGCCAGCCAGCAGTATGCGCTTCGCAGGCATCTCGCCGGAGATTGGTCTCGCCGAGACGCAGCAGACGCTGGTCCGCAACGGCTTGCGCAATCAGGTGCGCCTGCAGACCGACGGCCAGCTGAAGACCGCCAAGGATGTCATCATCATGGCGATGCTGGGAGCCGACGAGTTCGCATTCGGCACGCTGCCGCTCATCGTCTTGGGCTGTGTGATGATGCGCAAGTGCAACACAAATACCTGCCCGATGGGTGTGGCGACACAGATCCCCGAGCTGCGCAAGCACTTCGAGGGACGTGCCGAGTACGTGGTCAACTATTTCACATTCCTTGCCCAGCAGGTGCGCGAATACCTCGCTGAAATGGGTGTGCACAGTCTGAAGGATATTATCGGCCATACCGAGCTCATCGAGGTTCGCGTGCCCGACGGCGGTGCCGTTGGGAAGTGGCAGACCATCGACTTCGGCCGTCTGCTGCACAAGCCCGACACAGAGAAAGCGCTCTATTGGGATCGTGGTGCCTATACGAAGGTGACGGGTGTGAAGGACGAGGAAATCATCAAGGCTGCACAGAAAGCCATTGACAACCAGGAGGAGGTGACGCTCGACTACGCCATCAAGAATACCGACCGTGCCGTCACCACGATGCTCAGCGGTGTCATCGCCAAGAAATATGGTGAGGCAGGCCTGCCCGACGGCACGATAAAGATGAAGTTCAAAGGCTCGGCAGGCCAGTCATTCGGCGCTTTCGCCGTGAAAGGACTGGACATCCGAATGGAGGGCGAGTGCAACGACTATTTCGGCAAGGGACTCAGCGGCGGACGCATCAGCATCCTGCCTCCCTCCCGCCGCAGCGACGACTTCAAGGCCGAAGAGAATATCATCGCCGGCAACACGGGCCTTTACGGAGCCACCTCCGGCGAACTCTACATCAACGGCAAGGTGGGTGAGCGCTTCGGCGTGCGCAACTCGGGCGCCATCGCCGTCATCGAGGGGGCTGGCGACCACTGCTGCGAGTATATGACGGGCGGACGCGTCGTGGTGCTCGGCGAGACGGGGCGCAACTTCGCCGCTGGCATGTCGGGCGGACTGGCTTACGTCTACGACCCCAAGCACACATTCGACTACTTCTGCAATATGGACATGGTGGAAATCAACCTCGTAGAGGACAGCATCTCGCGCAAAGAGCTGCTGGAGCTTGTCCGTCAGCACTACCTCCACACTGGCTCGGCGCTGGCAGGGCGGATGCTCGACAACTGGTCGCATGTGGTCGAAGACTTCGTGCAGGTGGTGCCCATTGAATACAAGCGCGTACTGCAGGAGGAGCAGATGAAGAAACTGCACGAGAAGATAGCTGACATCCAGCGAGACTATTAAAGAAGCCTCACCCCCTACCCCTCTCCGAGTGGAGAGGGGAGTATATAGACTTGCCAACAGAATAACAAATATATAAAACCAATGAAAGAAATAAAAGAAAGAAATGAAAGTAGCCGTCTCGCCTTGCAGGTAACTACTCCCCTCTCCAATCGGAGAGGGGTCGGGGGTGAGGCTTCATTTCTCAGTATACACCGCCAGGAGGCGGGCTACCGTCCGATTCACGACCGCATCCATGACTTTGGCGAGGTGGAGCAGACGCTCAACACGCACCAGCGCCGTGAGCAGGCCTCACGCTGCATGGACTGCGGCGTACCCTTCTGCCACTGGGCCTGTCCATTGGGCAACAAGGCACCGGAATGGAACGACGCCCTGTATAAAGGCGACTGGGAGCTGGCCTTCCGCCTGCTCACAAGCACCAACCCCTTCCCGGAGTTTACGGGCCGCATCTGTCCGGCATTGTGCGAGAAGGCCTGTGTGCTGAACCGCTTCAACCACGAACCGACGACCAACCGCGAGGACGAGTGCGCCATCATCGAGGCAGCCTTCCGCGAGGGCTATATCCAGCCGCGAGTGCCTGTGAGAAACGGCAAGAGCGTGGCTGTCATCGGAGCCGGCCCGGCCGGTCTTGCCGCCGCCAACGCCCTCAACCAGATGGGCTACGCCGTCACCGTCTTCGAGAAAAACGAGGCCGCCGGTGGCCTCCTCCGTTACGGCATTCCCAACTTCAAGCTCAACAAGGCCATCATCGACCGCCGCATCGCCTTGATGGAGGCCGAGGGCATTGTCTTCCGCTACGGCGTGGCTGTCCCTAATGGTGAAGCTGTCCCCCATGCTGAAGCTGCCCCCCATGCTGAAGTTCCCTATGCTGCGATATTATCGCAGCCCAGGCCCCCCTTCTCCGCCTTCGTCCTCGCCACCGGCACCCCCACGGCCCGCGACCTCCGCATACCCGGCCGCGAACTGAAGGGCGTCCACTTCGCCCTCGAACTGCTGGCACAGCAGAACCGCGTCCTCGCCGGCATCGAGTACAGCAAGGAAGAGCGCATCACCGCCCGTGGCAAGGACGTGCTCGTCATCGGTGGCGGCGACACTGGCTCCGACTGCATCGGTACGGCCCATCGCCAGGGGTGCAAGAGCGTCACCCAAATAGAGATCATGCCTCGTCCCGTGGAAGGCCCCGACGACCCGCAGAACCCCTGGCCCAACTGGCCGCGCACCCTCAAGACCACTTCAAGCCACGAGGAGGGCTGCACCCGCCGCTGGAACATCAACACCCTTGAGTTCCTTGGCGAGAACGGCCACCTCACAGGCGTCAAGGTGCAGGAGATAGACTGGAAGCCTAATCCCGACGGTGGCCGCCCCGTCATGGTGGAGAAAGGCAAGCCCGAAATCATCAAGGCCGAACTTTGCCTCCTCGCCATGGGCTTCCTCAAGCCCGAGCATCCGCAGTATACGGAGAACGTCTTCGTATGCGGCGATGCCCAGAACGGTGCCTCCCTCGTGGTCCGCGCCATGGCCAGCGGCATAGACACCGCCCGTCGTGTCCACGCCTACCTCGCACATGAGTCCCTATGAGTCTATAAGTCCTATAAGTCCCATAAGTCCTATAAGTCCCATAAGCCCTATAAGTCCCATTAGCCCCATGCCCACCATTCCCTTCACCAAGATGCACGGCTGCGGCAACGACTACATCTACGTCAATGCCATGCAGCACCCCATCGCCGACCCCTGCGCCGCTGCAATCAAATGGAGCGACCGCCACAAAGGCATCGGCTCCGACGGGCTTGTCCTCATCGGCTGCAGTCCCGTCCCCGAGGCCGACTTCTCCATGCGCATCTTCAACGCCGACGGCTCTGAGGCCATGATGTGCGGCAATGCCTCGCGCTGCATAGGTAAGTATCTTTACGAGAAAGGCATCACAGGTAAAACGGAGATTCGCCTGCTGACGCTGTCTGGCATCAAGACGCTCCTGTTACACCTGTCAGGCAGCGAGGTTGAGTCTGTCACGGTAGACATGGGCGAGCCTATACTGGAAGACGAATCACAGTTTGTGGGCAATAGGGGAATGAGCAAGGGGACCTTTGTCTCGATGGGCAATCCCCACTACGTCATCTTCACCGACGATGTGGACCAGGTGGGCGAGACAGGGCGCATCCTCGAGCATCACCCTGCCTTCCCCCAGCGTTGCAACATCGAGTTTGCCCACATTCAGCCCGACGGCACCGTCAGGACACGTGTATGGGAACGGGGCAGCGGCATCACCCAGGCCTGCGGCACCGGAGCCTGCGCCACCGCCGTTGCCGCCTGTCTCACCGGCCGCGCCGCCCGCACGAGCCTCATCGTCATGGACGGCGGCACCCTTCAAATAGAGTGGCGCGAAACCGACAATCACGTCTACATGACTGGCCCCGCCACCTTCGTCTTCGACGGCGAAATCGAAATGACGTAATGACGAAAAGTCGTAATAACGTAATAACGTGATAACGTGATAACGAAAAGTCGTGATAACGAGATAACGAGATAACGTGATAACGAAAAGTCGTGATAACGAGATAACGAGATAACGTGATAACGAAAAGTCGTGATAACGAGATAACGTAATAACGAAATAACGAAAGAAAACTATGGCTCTTGTAAACATCCACTTCCTGAACCTGCAGCAGAACTACCTGTTCGCCGACATCGCCAAGAAGGTCAACGCCTTCCGTGTGATGCACCCCAAGGCCGACGTCATCTCGCTCGGCATCGGCGACGTCACCCAGCCGCTCTGCCCCGCCGTCGTCGAGGCGATGCACAAGGCCGTCGACGAGATGGCCACCGCCGACGGCTTCCGAGGCTACGGCCCCGAGCAGGGCTACGACTTCCTGCGCGAAGCCATCCTGAAGAACGACTTCGCACCCCGGGGCGTACGCCTCAGCATCGACGAGGTCTTCATCAACGACGGTGCGAAGAGCGATACGGGCAATTTCCAGGAACTGCTCCACTGGGATAACTTCATCGGCGTCACCGACCCCATCTATCCGGTCTACATCGACTCGAATGTGATGATAGGCCGCTGCGGCACCTATCGCGACGGACGATGGACCAACGTGCGCTACATGCCCACCATTGCCGAGAACGGTTTCGTCCCCGAACTGCCTAAAGGCCGTCCCGTGGATGTCATCTACCTCTGTTTTCCCAACAACCCGACGGGCACCGTCATCACCAAGCAGGAGCTGCGCAAGTGGGTGAACTACGCCCTGAAGAACGACGCCCTCATCCTCTTCGATGCCGCCTATCAGGCCTACATACGCGCCCCCGACATCCCGCACAGCATCTACGAGATCCGCGGAGCCCGCAAGTGCGCCGTCGAGTTCCGCTCGTTCTCCAAGACCGCCGGCTTCACGGGCGTCCGCTGCGGCTACACCATCGTGCCCAAGGATGTCAGCGTGGCCACCTTCGAGGGCGAGCGCATACCCCTCAACCAGCTGTGGCTGCGCCGACAGTGCACCAAGTTCAACGGCACCAGCTACATCTCACAGCGTGCTGCAGAGGCCATCTACTCGCCCGAAGGCAAGCAGCAGGTGCAGCAGACCATCGACTACTACATGCAGAACGCCGCCCGAATGCTCAGTGTCCTGCGAAGCCTCGGCTACGAGTGTTATGGCGGTGAGCACGCACCCTACATCTGGATGCGCGTCCCTGACGGCACCACCTCCTGGCAGTTCTTCGAGCAACTGCTCTACGGTGCCAACGTGGTCTGCACACCCGGCGTCGGCTTCGGCCCCAGCGGCGAAGGCTATGTACGCTTCACCGCTTTCGGAAGTCACGAACAGACGGAGGAGGCACTCAAGCGAATAGAGAAATGGAAGAATCAACATCAATAAACACAAAAACAACACAACAATGGAAGCATTAAGATTTCAGGTTGTCGGCGAGGCATTCAAGAAGAAGCCGCTCGACGTAAAAACACCTACTGAGAGACCGTGTAAGTATTTTGGCAGCAAGGTCTTCAACCGCGAGAAGATGTACAAGTACCTTTCCAAGGACGTGTACGAGAAAATGATTGACGTGATGGACAACGGGGCACGTCTCGACCGTGAGGTGGCCGATGCCGTGGCTGAGGGCATGAAGCAGTGGGCCATCGACTGCGGCGTGACGCACTACACCCACTGGTTTCAGCCGCTGACCGAAGGCACCGCCGAGAAGCACGACTCGTTCATCGAGCATGACGGTAAGGGCGGCATGGTCGAGGAGTTCACCGGCAAGCTGCTTGTGCAGCAGGAGCCCGACGCCTCGTCATTCCCCAGCGGCGGCATCCGCTCCACCTTCGAGGCCCGTGGCTACTCGGCATGGGACCCCACGTCGCCCGTCTTCATCATCGACGACACGCTCTGCATCCCCACCGTGTTTATCAGCTATACCGGCGAGGCGCTCGACTACAAGGCACCGCTGCTGCGTGCACTCCATGCCGTCAACGTGGCTGCAACGGATGTGTGCCACTACTTCGACCCGACGGTCAAGAAGGTGACAAGCAACCTCGGATGGGAGCAGGAGTACTTCCTCGTTGACGAGGGGCTTTACTCGGCCCGGCCCGACCTGCTGTTGACGGGCCGCACCCTCATGGGACACGACTCGGCCAAGAACCAGCAGATGGACGATCACTACTTCGGCGCCATCCCCGAGCGCGTCGCCGCCTTCATGCGCGAACTCGAGATTGAGGCGTTGCAGCTGGGCATACCCTGCAAGACACGTCACAACGAGGTGGCTCCCAACCAGTTTGAGCTGGCACCCATCTTCGAGGAGACCAACCTGGCCGTCGACCACAACATGCTGCTGATGTCGGTGATGAAGAAGGTGGCCCGCAAGCATGGCTTCCGCGTGCTGCTCCACGAAAAGCCCTTCGCAGGCATCAACGGCAGCGGCAAGCACAACAACTGGAGCCTCTCTACCGACAACGGCGTGCTGCTCCATGCTCCCGGCAAGACAGCCGAGCAGAACCTGCGCTTCGCCACCTTCATCGTCGAGACGCTGATGGGTGTCTACCGCCACAACGGTCTGCTCAAAGCCAGCATCATGAGCGCCACCAATGCCCACCGCTTAGGTGCCAACGAGGCTCCGCCCGCCATCATCTCGTCGTTCCTCGGCAAGCAGGTCAGCGAACTGCTCGACCACATCGAAGCCCCCCATTCGTCCCCCGAGGGGGACACCATAGACATCAAGTCTATAGAAGCCCCCTCGGGGGCAGTAGGGGGGGCTAAGCATAGCTGGAAGATGGACATACCGGAGATTCCCGAACTATTCATCGACAACACCGACCGCAACCGCACGTCGCCCTTCGCCTTCACCGGCAACCGCTTCGAGTTCCGCGCCGTAGGCAGTGAGGCCAACTGCGCCTCGGCCATGATAGCACTGAACAGCGCCGTAGCAGAAGCCCTCGTCGACTTCAAGAAGCGTGTGGACGCCCGTATTCCCGAACTGGAACAGAAGCTGGAGGGCACAGCCCACAGCGCCACCTTCCATGCCATCATCGACGTGCTGCGCGAGGACATCAAGACCTGCAAGCCCATCCGTTTCGACGGCAATGGCTACAGCGACGAGTGGGTCGTGGAAGCCGAAAAGCGTGGTCTCGACGTCGAGAAGTCATGCCCCAAAATCTTTGAGCGCTATCTCGACGACTCCAGCGTCCAGATGTTCGAGAGCCTCGGCGTGATGACACGCAAGGAGCTGGAGGCCCGCAACGAGGTGAAGTGGGAAACCTACACGAAGAAGATTCAGATTGAGGCCCGCGTGCTGGGCGACCTCTCGATGAACCACATCATCCCCGTAGCTACACGCTACCAGACGCAACTGTTGCAGAACATCAGCAACATGGCCGTGGTCTTCCCCATCGACACCGCCGACAAACTCTCTGCCCGCAACAAGCAGATTATCCAGGAGATAGCCGAGCGCACCAGCACCATCGAGAAGGGCGTGGAAGAACTGGTAGAGGCACGCAAGAAGGCCAACAAGATAGAGGACGAGCACGAGAAGGCCATCGCCTATCACGACACGGTAGAACCCAAGCTCGACGACATCCGCTACGAGATAGACAAGCTGGAACTCATCGTCGACGACAGCCTCTGGCCACTGCCGAAGTACCGCGAGCTGCTGTTCATCAGATAACTGCAATAGGACAAAGGCGTGAGGTAACTACCCTTTAACTTGCCAGACATGAATCATTTTTCTTTACAAAAGTAAAAAGTTAGGACAACGAGAATCGATGGAAATTCACCAAATACACATTTGTCCGAAAATTTCGCAAAAATGAGGGGCGTTCGCTATTTTGCTGACTGATAGCCGTTTAAGGCTTTTAGGCATTTGTGGCGAGCCTCCCCGCTAAAAAATCCAGGCTCCGCAGAAAAATTCCCAGGCTGGGAATTTTTCTGCGGAGCCTCTTTTTGAGTCTAAATGAGCTTAAAAAATTCACAAACAGGTCAGTGATGACGCCAAAAAGCTGCACATTTTCCAGAAAGTGCGCAAATTCTCTTGTCTCTGATGTCCGAATGAGGCTGTGAAAGGCTGTGGCGAGCGAAAACGAAGTACGTTTTTCGGTGTCGAGGCTACCCTCATTCTTTCCAGAATGAGTTTTTTCAGAGACCTGTTTTTAGGGTAAAAAATCTTGACGTTAATCATTTAGTATTTTACATACGAGCCTTCTGTTTCTCACCGGCGCCGGAGCCGCGGTACTTCGAGTGGGCTTCGTTGAACTTCCACGTGAGGTCGAGGGTGAAGGTCCGACGGGCTGGGTTATGGACCGTGAGCTCACGATAGCCGAAGATGATGGCATCGGTCTTGTTGGTATTGAAGAGGTCGATGCAGCGCAGGTCAGCGGTCAGCGTGCCGAGACGGCGCAGGTTGAAATCCTTCTGCACGCCGAGGTTGCCCACGATGCGGGGCTGGGTAATGCGGAAGTTATTGTACTCGCCCTTGCTGGCCCATTCCACGTCGGCACTCAGGCGCAGATTGCGGGGCAGTTCAAAGGTGTTGCGCCAGGAACCGTTGAACCAGGGCTGGCTGAGTGTGATGGACGGGCTGTCGGCCGTGGGCGACTTGTAGTTCTGGAACATGGCCACGAGCGACCAGATGGGGTGCCAGCAGCCGAAGACGGGACGTGCCGACGCTACAAGGGTGAGACGGTCGTAGTCTTCCTGGCTGTTGATGGGGCGCACGAGACTGATGAGCGGGTCGGCAGCACCGGGGTAAGGCTCTGTCGACATGGTCTCGGCGTCCTTCACCCGGCCATAGTTGACGGTCAGGTTTGCCCACTGATAGGCCGCGTTCAGTACGAGGCTGTGGGTATAGGTGGGTCTGAGGTAGGGGTTGCCGCTCTGGTAGGTGTAGCGGTTGATATAGATTGTTGAACTGGTGAGATTGGAGTAGTTGGGCCGCTCAATATCCCTGCGGTATGACACCGAGAGCTGCGCCCGGCCGACGGGGGCGGAGACGACGACGGTGGGGAACCAGTCGCCGTAGTCGCGGCATACCTCGCCCTCCTTCTTGCCGAAGTTGTAATAATCGTTGGTGAGATGCTCGTAGCGCAGACCCAGCTGGGCGAATACCTTGCCATACTGTCGGCCATACTCTGCGAAGACAGCGGCTGATTTCTCATTAATCTCGGTATCAGTAGTCTTCACAGGAACGTCATCGGTGGCCAGAAAGTCGTAGGCGTCGGTTCGGTGGTTGTAGCTGTATTCGCCGCCCAGCGAGAAGTTGCCCTTCATGACGGGATAGCCGAAAATGAGTTTCGTGGCCCAGAAGTTGTTGCTGCTCAAGGTATTGCTCTGGATGGAGCGATTGACAGGGCTTCCGCCTGCCTCGGTGGTCACTTCACCGGTGCTGCCCGGCGACTGGGTATCGTCGAAGAGACCGTCGATATTGAGGTCGATGCTCAGCTGGCCTACCTTGCCATTGTAGTAGGCATTGAAGATATGCTTCTTAAACTCGTCTTCTTGGGTGATATGGCTCTCAGAACGCTCTTTGAAAATGCCGTTCTCATAACTGTCGGTATAGAACATGCTGTTGTATTCACCATTGGGATGACGGTCGTATTTGTAGAAGGCACCGAAGCTGTGGTTCTCGTCTGCCATATAGTTCAGCTGCAACTGCGGTGACCATCCCTTCCAGATGTTCTTCGACTCCTGAGAACTGATGCCTTCGATGCGGTCGGGGCCGGCATAATAGGTGAGCGTGTTCTCCTGCAGCGACTTGCCATGACCATAGGTGCCCGCCCAGAACGAGGCGGTGATGTCGAGACCGCCAGTGCGGTAGTTCACATCAAGGTTATTGGTCAAAGTATGGCCGTACTGATACATGCCCTCTCCGCTGTCAATGAAACTCAGTCCCTCGCCCTGTGCCTTTTTCAGCGTGATACGCACAACGGCCTTTGTCGAGGCAGCATAGCGGGCACCGGGATTCTGCACCACATCGACGTGCTGTATCTGGTCGGAGCGCAGGCGGGAGAGTTCCTTCGTGTCCTGCACGCGTCGGCCGTTGATATACACCTCGGCATCGCCACGGCCCAGCACCTTCACCCCACCCTCGCGCTCAGCCTCGAGCGAAGGAATCTTCGACAGGGCATCACTCACCGTGCCCGCCTTCTCCAGTATCGTGCCGGCAACAGTGGTGCGCATGGCATCGCCCTTCACATGCGTCTTCGGCAACTGTCCGCTTATCACAACCTCGCTGAGCAGTTGGGTGTCCTCTTTCATCTGGATGGTCAAGTTCTGGCCCGCATTAATATATAAGGTCTGATAGCCCACGCTGGTCACCTTGAACAGGCCATTGTCAACATTCGTCACAATCTTAAATACGCCCTGCTCGTCGGTCATCGCACCTTGTACGAAAGCTGAGTCGGGCAGCGACAGCAGCACCACATTCACGTAGGGCATCGGCTCGCCCTTCTCGTCCATCACTCGTCCACCCCAGTCCTGTGTCTTAGCTTGGGCTGTCATTGTCATCACCATTGCGGCCATCAGCGCTGCGAATCTCAAATACATTCTTCTCATGTTAATCATTATTTAAATTGTATCTTGGAATTCTTTGTCGTTTTTTTGACGCTGCAAGGACGGTGCAAGCTGAGTACAATCGGACTTGTTCAGATTGTCGAGGCGCAGCCCGTTCTCGCGGTTTCCGACTGCAAAATTACTGATAGTTGCGTCATTCTCCATACGTTTGGGATATTCTGCGGGGAAATGTGACGAATGACAGGACTCTTCGCCGCTTTTCATCACTTTCAACGTGCAAAACGGCACGTCATTCACCTTGTCGGTTCTTCGGCTTCTTGCGTTGACCGAGCTTTGCGCACCGCGAACTTATGTCTTTCTCAGCCGTCATGTCTGGCATAAAAATCCGACGGCTTCGGACAAAAATCCAAAGCCGTCGCATTTTTTCCGAAGCCGGGCATAGGTGTCCATGTGCTCCTCGCCCACGGGTAGGATGCGGATGAAGTAGCGATTGGTGATGTCCTTCATCATCTTGGCCGCCGTGTCCCAGAAGCGTGACACGAGTTTACCATTGTTGAAGCCCACTATCAGTTCCTTGACGCTCTCGCTGCTCATGTAGAACGTGTTGTCGTAGTCATCAAGGATGGCCTTCACGTCGCGGCTGAGCTGGTCGGGGTCAATCACCAGATAGATGAAAATATTGGTATCATGCAAGTATCGCATGGGTCAGTCGAACATTTCTGGGGCTACGAATGTAAATGCGGGCTGATACTTTACGGCGGCTTCCCATGTGGGGTTGTGCCTTTTCTCCTCTTTCACCTCATTGTGGGTGCTGGGAGTGTTGTTCTTTGTTTCGTTTGCCATAACAAATACGTATTTAAGATGAATATTCGCGTGCAAAGGTACAAATAGTTAGGCAATTACGAGCCGTTTGCGCATTAAAAGTGAAAAAGGCGGGCGAAAGTGTTGCGTTCTGCTGCTCCTCGTTATCATATCCTCTGCTTTTTCTGCGAAAAGTGAAAATTGCGACGCAATTTGTGAAACCAAAGTATCAGAAAATCGTCGTACCTTTGCAGCGTGATTCAGAATCACACTGCGAATATGCTTACGCTTGGAATAGCTCAAACGAGCTTGGCTCTGCTCTCGCTTAATCGCATCATTGCACCCAGTTATTATATCATAATACGAATAAATATGAGAGACTTTGTATTTGAGAACAAGACCAAGGTGTATTTTGGTAAGGAGCAGTTGTGTCACCTGCATGAGGAAGTGGCACGTTTCGGTAAGCGCGTGCTGATGGTGTATGGCGGCGGCAGCATCAAGAGAATCGGTTTGTATGATAAGGTGATGGCCGAACTCCAGAAAGCAGGAGCCAGTGTGTTTGAGCTGCCCGGCGTGGAGCCTAACCCGCGTCACACGACGGTGAACAAGGGTGCCGCCATCTGCAAGCAGGAGGGTATCGACGTATTGCTGGCCGTTGGCGGCGGTTCTACCATCGACTGCACGAAGGCTATTGCTGCTGCTGCCAAATATGAGGGCGACGACGTGTGGGACCTCATCACAGAGAAGGCCGTGGTCAGCGAGTCGCTGCCCATCATCACCGTGCTGACGCTTTCGGCTACTGGCTCTGAGATGGACGGCGGCTGCGTGATCAGCAACATGGAGACCAACGAGAAGCTGGGCTACTTCGGTCCCGACAACTATCCCGACGTGTCGTTCCTCGACCCCACGAACACCTTCTCCGTGAGCCCCTACCAGACGGCCTGCGGCAGCGCCGACATCTTCTCGCACTTGATGGAGGTGTACTTCACCACCGACAGCACGATGTTCCTCATCGACACATTCATAGAGGGTATGATGCGCACGGTGGTGCGCTACGCGCCCATCGCCATGCGTGAGCCGGAGAACTACGAGGCGCGCGCCAACCTCATGTGGGCCTCAAGCTGGGCCATCAACGGATTGGTGGGCTGCGACAAGCCGCAGGCCTGGAGCTGCCACCCCATGGAGCACGAGCTATCGGCGGTATACGACATCACCCACGGCCACGGCCTGGCCATCCTCTCGCCGCGCTGGCTGCAGTACTGCATGAGCGACGACACCCTGCCGCGCATCGCCCGCTTCGGCATCTCGGTCTTCGGCCTCGACCCCACCCTGCCGCAGCAGGAGCTGGCCTTGCGCGCCATCGACGCCCTGAGCCACTTCCTCTTCGACACCCTGGGTCTGAAGCGCACCCTCACAGAGTTGGACATCGACGAGAGCCACTTCGACTCCATGGCCGCCAAGTCCGTACTGCCCTACGGCGGCAACCTCCCCGGCTTCCGCACGCTGACCAAGGATGACGTAGTGAATATCTACCGCATGTGCCTGAAATAAAAAAAGGAAAGCATAAAAAAGGGGACGGCGGCCTCGTTTGAGGCCGCCGTCCTTTTTTTTGTTTTTTAATCTTCGGCGTGCTTGCGGCTGCTGTCGATGGCTTCGGAGACGTTGATGACGTAGTCGCCGAGTTTCTCGTAGAGGGCGTAGAGGCTGCTGTAGGCGTTGCCGATGGCGTAGTCGTAGACACCGAGTTTCAGGGCGTCGAGGTGCTGGTTGCGCAGGCGGTCGCGGAAGGTATTGATCTCGTGTTCGACCCTATAGGCGTCGTCGAGGTCCACATGGTCGTAGTCGTGGAGGTTGCGGTCCATCACGTCGAGGGCCTGCTGCACGAGGTCAGTCATGTGGTCGAGGTTGGCGTTGAGGCCTGCGTCGAAGTGGACGGCGTCCTCACGCTTGCTCTGGCGGGTCATAGCGATCTGATAGATGGTATCTCCGATGCTCTCGAGGTTGTCGATGATGCGGAGCATGGCGCTGATACGCTCGGAGGCGTGCTGGCTGACGTCGCCGGAGCCCACCTTGGTGAGGAACTTGCTGATCTCCATCTCCATGCGGTCGGTAATGCCCTCGTACTTGACGATGCGGCCCATGGTGGAGTCAAACTCCTCGTCGTTCTTGGCGGTGCGGAGGTTGGGGAGGAAGGTGTACATGCGCAGCACGCGCTTGGAGAACTCCTCGATTTCGCTCTTGGCGCTCTGGAGGTTGAGCTCGGCGGTGGAGAGCCAGTTGCCGGAGATGTAGGTGAGGCGGAACTCGTCCTCGCTCTCCTCCTCCTTGGACTTCACCATCCAGTTGACGATCTTGAGAATCTGCGGGATGAAGAAGGCAAGGATGATGGTGTTGCCCACGTTGAAGATGGTGTGGAACAGGGAGATGGCCAGGGGAACGGACTCGCGGTCGTAGAGCGGGTCGTCGATAGAGGCGTAGGGGCTGCTGCCGGTCATGTTCTCGGTGAGGTAGGCGATGAAGCGCATGAGGGGGGAGAAGACGATGAGGGTGATGATGACGCCCACGACGTTGAAGACAAGGTGGGCTCGGGCGGCCTTCTTGCCGGCGGCGTTGGCCACGAGGGCTGCCAGGTTGGCGGTGATGGTAGTGCCGATGTTCTGACCCATGACCAAAGCCACAGCGACATCGAAACCTATCCAGCCGTTGTAGCACATGACGAGGGTGATGGCCATCATGGCCGCCGAGGCCTGCACCACGCAGGTGAGGATGGCGCCGATGGCCACGAAGATGAGGATGGACCAGAAGCCGAAGTCGCTGAGGGTGGAGAGGGCATGGAGGAACTCGGGGTACTGGTCGAGGTTGGCCAGGGGTTTCTGCAGCAGCTCCATACCCACGAGGAGGAGTGCCAGGCCGATGACCGTCTGACCGATAGACTTCATACGGTCGCGTCCGGAGAAGATGAAAAAGAGGCTGACGGCGGCCAGGAGCATGGGGAGGCTGAAGCCACCCGCGCCCTCGCCGAGGCCGAAGAGGGTGATGATCCAGGCCGTCACGGTGGTGCCGATGTTGGCGCCCATGATGACCGCCACGGCTCCCGCCAGCGACAGGAGGCCGGCATTGACAAAGCTGACCACCATGACCGTTGTGGCCGACGAGCTCTGGATGGCGGCGGTAACCGCCGTACCGGTGAGGATACCGCTCACAGGGTTCCCGGTGATGTGCTTCAGCACGGAGCGCATCTTGCTGCCGGCAATCTTCTGCAAGCCCTCGCTCATCAGCTTCATGGCGAAGAGGAAGATGGCCAATGCGCCCGCCAAGTTCAAGACAACCAGTAAGATATTCTGCAATTCCATATGTTTCTTTCTTGTAGTTTGACGCTGCAAAAGTACAAAGAATATCGTTACGGAATTGTTACGTTTTTGTTAAGTTTTTCTTCGTGCCACTTCCCTACCCTCCCCCTGCCATCGCCCTACCATCTCCTACCGTGGTGGGAGATGGCACGGAGATGGTAGGGAGATGGTAAGGAGTTGGGA
>JAEEGJ010012500.1_pt1 | contig 20987 bp, 15 predicted proteins | sample 8958761 | NCBI WGS metagenome assembly JAEEGJ01 (sample SAMN16246546, study PRJNA631951) | gut metagenome | biome: gut microbiome; feature: rumen; material: RS-attached | host: Bos | place: Iran: Karaj | collected 2018-10
AAGATGGGGTTGGTGAAGATTGGCTTTGCCACTTGTCAGTGCAGCGACTTCCGCTATGACCGCACACGGCTCAACATCCGTGGCTCGGTGAAGATAGCCTCGTCGTGCGCCATCGGCGCCGGAAGTTGCATCGAGGTGGGCGAACAGGGCGTGCTGACCATCGGCGACGACTTCCACCTGGGGCCGAAGTCGTTGATTGTATGCCATAAATCCATTACCTTCGGACGCGAGGCCCTCACCTCGTGGTGCTGCACCTTCATGGACACCGACCAGCACCGGCTAACCAACGCCGCGGGAGAATGCGTCAATCCCGACAAAGCAATAGTGATTGGCGACAACTGCTGGCTGGGATGCCATGTGATTGTGAGCAAAGGGGTACAGCTGCCCGACAGGACCACCTTAGGGGCAGGCTCGCGGCCCGTGGGCATCTACAGCGAATGCGAAACCGTGCTGGCGGGCAATCCCGCGCAGGTGGTCCGCCGCAGTGTTTTCAGACAAGACTTGCGTTAATCCGCTACCCGAGCAGTTCGCGGTAGAGGTTGTATATTTGGTCGGCGATGATGTCGGGTGTAAAGCGTTGTCGCTGGACACGGCCGCGCTCCACCACCGCTGAGCGGAAGGTGTCATCGGAGGCCAACCGAGAGAGGTGGGCTGCCACAGCCTGGTCGTCGTCGGGATCGGCATAGAGCGCCGCCTCGCCGCCAGCCTCGGGCATCGAGGAGGTCGAGGAGGTAACCACCGGCGTGTCGCAGCAGAGGCTTTCCAACACAGGGATTCCGAACCCCTCGAACCTCGACATATAGACCGAAGCCACAGCTCCGTGGTACAGGGCGGGGAAGTCGGCGAAAGAAGCATTGTTGAGTATCACGACGCGATCGGTCAGGCCGAGGCGATGGATTTCAGCGTCGACACGGCAGGCATACTTGCCGCGACGACGGCCCACGATGACAAGGCCGATGTCGGACGGCAGGTGCTGCATGGCACGGATGACGCAGAGTTGGTTCTTGCGTTCCTCGATGGTGCCGACACAGATGACATAGCGCTGCGGAAGGTTATAGCGGGAGCGGACGCGGGCAGTGGCGGCGTCAGTGACAGGCTGCCAGAAGATGGGGTCGCACGACTGGTAGATAACACGGATTTTCTCCTGCGGCACCTGCATCAGGTCAATCAGGTCGCGGCGTGTCTGCTCGCTGATGGCGACAATCACGTCGGCCTCGCGGCAGGCACGGCGCTGCTTGAGACGGTGCACGATGCGGTCGAAAGGCTTGAAATATTGGGGATAGCGCAGCACGATGAGGTCGTGCATCGTCACCACCTGCTTGACTCCCTCGGGAACACCGACAGGGAGTTCGTGGCTCAGGCCGTGGTAGAGTTGGATACGGTCGTTTTGGAGCTGCTTGACGAAGCCCAACGTGCGCCATAGCCAGGGCACGAAACGCCACAGACGTGAGGGGCGGCGAATCTCCACCTTGGCAAGGCCGTCGAAATAGTCAGTATATTCGTTCCGCATCGGCGGCGTATAGAGCACTCCCCACATGTCGTCATGGCGGCGCAGCACACCGGAGATAATCATGCGGCTGTAGTTCCCAAGCCCCGTGCGGTTGCGGAAGGCCCGCTTCGCGTCATATCCTATGATGTAATTTTCCATATTCAAAATGCAAAAGTACAAACTTTTTTGCAATAATCGGAAAATAATGTGTACTTTTGCAAAATCTTATGGAAAAGATAACCGCCGTCATCATCTCGCAGAACGAGGAGCGCAACATCGGGCGCTGTCTGGCATCGCTGGAAGGCGTAGTCGATGAAGTGATTGTCGTCGATTCCGGTTCCACCGACCGTACCGAGGTCCTCTGCCGCGAAGCCGGGGCGCACTTCGAGCATCACGACTGGGCAGGCTATTCGGAGCAGAAGAACTACGCCAACAGCCTCGCAACATCGCCCTGGATTCTCAGCATCGATGCCGACGAAGCACTCTCCCTCACCCTGCGGGAAAGTCTGCTGCAACTCAAAGCGAAGGGATTGGACGGCAGCATGGTTTACTCATTCAACCGGCTGACAAACTACTGCGGGCAGTGGATTCACCACTGCGGGTGGTATCCAGACAGATGCACACGGCTCTGGCGCAAGGGCGTGGCAAGTTGGGGCGGATTAGTCCACGAGGGCTTGAGCTACACTGAAACGGTGCGGCACGCCAACGTGAAGGGTGACCTACTGCACTATTCCTACTACTCCGCCGACGACCTTGCCAAACGCCAAGTGCACTATGCGGCGCTGGCAGCCCGGAAAGCCCACGAAGCCGGCAAAAAGACGACAGCCCTTGGCGTATGGTTGCGCCCGGGCTGGACATTCTTCAGGAACTATGTATTAAAGGGAGGATTTCTTGACGGCCACGCAGGCTATACCGTCTGCCGCATGACTGCGTTCTATACGTTTCTCAAATACGAGCAACTGCGCGAGCTGAATCACTTGCCCGCCAACTTCATGTAGAGCTCGAAGTACTGGTCCACCATCTGGTCGGTCAACTCATAGGGGTTGCTGCCTCCGATGACCACTATCTTCTCCGGAGTCACCCCCGCGTCAATCAGCTGCTGCTTCACATCCTTGCTGACAGCCACAATGGCATCAGACGCCGCGAAGGAATACTCCATGCGTTTCTTCCACATCAGGCTATCCATCAGCGACGTACGGTGATGGTTATCCTGACCGTAGCATGTGATGATGGTCTTCACGTCGCGCCCGATGTGGTAAGGCAGTTCCTCGTTCATGCCATGGAATATATTCACTCTCTCGCCCTTCAGCCAAGGGTTCAGCCGGTAGCGCATCCACAATTCGGGAAGCAGCTTGGAGGTGCCGACAGGGAGGAAAGTGCTCACGTTGGCGTAGCTTGTGAAATAAGTGCGGAAATCTTTCTTTATTCGTGTAGCGAAAAGCAGTGCACGGTAGTTGGCAATATGGCGGCTGGCCAGACGCGACACCAGAGTGCGTCCGTATTCGCCCAGTTCGTGGCTGTTGCGCAAGATGTTATTCGCTTCGTATCCTACTAACATATTGCAAGTTGTACTTATACAATGGAATATAAAACCATGTGCAAAGATACAATATTTTTTCGTATCTTTGCAAAAAATTTAAACACATATATCTTCATGCCGGAACGACACCCTGATAGCACCTCCCCGTTCGCCGCACTCTCCACCCCGCAGAAAGCGGCGCTCTATGAGCGCGCCGCGGAATTGATTAGCGAAAACAAGCGCGCCCTCTTCGACCGCCTCGCACCACAACGCACACGCCACATTGCCGTCGTGCTGGAAGACATCTACCAGAGCCACAACGCCTCCGCCGTATTGCGCTCGTGCGACTGCTTCGGCGTGCAGGACGTCCATGTTGTCGAATCCCGCAACCCCTTCAATCCCGCCGGCGACGTGGCGGTGGGTAGCTCGAAATGGGTGGATTGGTACAAGCATGGTAGCATCCAGGACGCCTACCGGCACCTGCACAAACAGGGCTACCGCATTGTGGCCACCCTGCCGCACGAGAACGACCAGATGATTACCGACCTCGACATCAGCCAGCCCACGGCACTAGTCTTCGGTACCGAACTCACGGGCCTTACACAGGAGGCCATCGACGGTGCCGATGCATATGTCAAGATACCAATGTATGGCTTCACCGAGAGTTTCAACATCAGCGTCTGCGCCGCACTGAGTCTCTTCAGCCTCACCGAGCGCATGCGGCGCGATTCGTCGTTGCGCTGGCAGCTGACCGACGACGAGTTGCTCGACCTCAAGCTGCACTGGATGATGCAGGCCATACGCGACGGCGAAAAAGTAATAAAAAACTTGATGCAGACGATGTAATATAAATATTTTTTGTATCTTTGCATTTTGAACAAGTCATCATCACATCTAATATAACATACACGATATGAAAAAGATATTTGCACTGACAGCCACCCTGATGCTGATGGGAGGCATGACATTTGCACAGACCCTGAAGGCCGTGCCGGAGAAAGATGTCAAGGTGAATTATGTAAAAGATTTTCAGCGCCAGGTGAAGGATGCCACCGACGTGGTTTGGTACCAGATTGACGAGAATACCTTCAAAGTGACCTACCTCGACGAGGAGAAGTCGAAGCAGGCCATGGTCTTCAGCAACAAGGGCTCGGAGACGCACTACATCATCGACAAGCAGTACTATCCCGCCGCTGTGCGCGACACGGTGAACCACCTGTTCAAGGGCTATGACATTACAGACGTGTGGGTGCGCAAGATGCGTGGCAAGATGACCTATCAGGCCCGCATTGCAAAGAAGAAAGGATTCCTGTGGTGGAAGAAAGAGACCGATGTGAAGACCCTCAACTGGGAAGTGGACGGCAAGTATATCGGTGAATAAAAAAAACATAAAAAAGAAGGGCCTCGAGATTACTCGAGGCCCTTCTTTTTATTCGGCGTCACGGCCGTGGCAGTTCTTGTACTTCTTGCCGCTTCCGCAGGGACAGGGGTCGTTGCGGCCCACCTTCTTCTCTACATGGACCGGCATCTGACGCTGCGGCTGCTGACGTGAACTATCGATGGCCTGCTGCTGTTGCTGAGCCGAGCGGTCGAAGTCGTTACTGCGGCCGGCCTTGAGACCCCGCTGGGGAGCCTGCGGACGCTGTGCCTCGCGCACCTGGCTCTCGTCAGGCAGCGGAAGTTGGGCACGCGAGAGGAAGCTGGTGATTTCGCGGTTGATGCTCAAGAGCATCTGCTCGAACAATTTGAAGGACTCAAACTTGTATATCAGCAGCGGATCTTTCTGCTCATAGGCGGCATTTTGGACACTCTGGCGCAGTTCGTCGAGTTGACGCAGGTGTTCCTTCCACTGGTCGTCAATGATAGCGAGTGTGATTCCCTTCTCAATAGAAAGCTGCAATTCACGGCCGTGGGTATCGTAAGCCTTCTTGACGGGGACAATAACGTTGAGGGTCTTCTTGCCGTCGGTGATGGGGAATGCAACATTGATGTAGCGGGTGTTCTCAGCGATGTTCTTGATGAAGGGCCACGCCGATTCGCAGAGGCGCTGCATACGCTCCTTGTAGGCGGTGAAGCATTGGTCGTAGAGAAGCTGGATGGCTTCATTGCGGCGGAGAGAAAGGAATTCGCGCTCGCTCATCGGCACCTCATGTGCAAAGACCCGGATGACCTCCATCTTGAACTCGTCCCAGTCGCTGCCATCGGTGTAGAGCAGCTCGCAGGTGTCGTAGAACATATTACTGATGTCTATCGACAGACGGTCGCCATAAAGGGCGTTGCGGCGTTTGTTGTAGATGACTGTACGCTGGTTGTTCATCACATCGTCGTACTCGAGCAAACGTTTACGCATGCCGAAGTTGTTTTCTTCGACCTTCTTCTGCGCACGCTCAATCTGCTTGGTAATCATGGAGTGCTGAATAACTTCGCCTTCCTGCAGTCCCATGCGGTCCATGACCGAGGCGATACGTTCGCTGCCGAAGAGGCGCATCAGGTCATCTTCGAGGGAAACGAAGAATAGACTGGAGCCGGGGTCACCCTGACGGCCGGCGCGTCCTCGTAACTGACGGTCAACACGGCGGGATTCGTGGCGCTCGGTGCCGATAATGGCCAATCCGCCCTTCTCGCGGACATCGCCCTTGAGCTTGATATCGGTGCCACGACCAGCCATATTGGTAGCGATGGTGACACGGCCAGGCTCACCTGCTTGTGCCACAATCTCGGCCTCCTTCTGGTGCAATTTAGCATTCAGCACATTGTGCGGAATCTTCTTCATCTTGAGCATCTTGCTCAACAGCTCGGATGTCTCCACACTGGTAGTACCCACCAGCACCGGGCGTCCCTCTCCTATCAGACGTTCAATCTCATCAATGACAGCCTTGAACTTCTCGCGCTTGGTCTTGTAAATCATGTCGTCCATGTCGTTGCGCGCAATAGGCTTGTTGGTAGGGATGACGACGACATCAAGTTTATAGATATTCCACAACTCGCCGGCTTCGGTCTCGGCGGTACCCGTCATACCGGCCAGCTTCTTGTACATGCGGAAATAGTTCTGGAGGGTGATGGTGGCGTAGGTCTGTGTGGCAGCCTCCACCTTAGCGTTCTCCTTGGCTTCGACGGCCTGATGCAGGCCGTCGCTCCAACGGCGGCCTTCCATGATACGGCCCGTCTGCTCGTCGACAATCTTCACCTGATTGTCCTCGGTGAGGATGTAGTCAACATCGCGCACAAAGAGGGTGTAAGCCTTGAGGAGCTGATCGACAGTATGGACGCGCTCACTCTGGATAGCGAAATCGTTATAGACCTTCTCTTTGGCCTCAGTCTTCTGTTCGGGGGTAAGGGACGCATTGTTCTCAATCTCGGCAATGGCAGAGCCAATATCAGGAAGTTGGTAGAAATTGGGGTCTTCACCAAGCGAGGTAAGGTATTCCATGCCTTTGTCGGTGAGCTCCACCTGGCGGTTCTTCTCGTCAATAACAAAGTAAAGCTCGTCGTCGATGATGTGCATGTACTTGTTCTGCTCCTGCATGTAGAAGTTCTCCGTCTTGAGCAGAATGCTCTTAATACCGCTCTCTGAAAGGTACTTGATAAGGGCATTGTTCTTGGGCAGACCGCGGTAGGCGCGGAGCAGTTGTTTGGCGCACTCGTCTTCGGGCTTGGGGTCGGGTTTCTCAGCAATGCCCTTTTTGGCATCGGCCAGGAACTGCGTAACCAGCAAACGCTGGGCGTTGTAGAGCTTCTCAATGGTGGGCTTGAAACGATAGAACTCCTGCTCGTCGTCGTCCTTGCCGGTGGGGCCACTGATGATAAGAGGAGTACGGGCGTCGTCAATGAGCACTGAGTCCACCTCGTCGACAATAGCGTAGTTATGGCCACGCTGGACAAGTTCCTCGGGGTTGCGGCTCATGTTGTCGCGCAGGTAGTCGAAGCCAAACTCATTGTTAGTACCATAGGTAATATCGCAGTTATAGGCTGCTTTGCGCTCGGCACTATGGGGCTCGTGTTTGTCAATGCAATCGACCGAGAGACCATGGAATTCAAAGAGCATGCCCATCCACTCGGAGTCACGCTTGGCGAGGTAGTCGTTGACTGTAACTACATGGACACCCTTTCCGGGAAGTGCGTTGAGATAGACAGGCAGGGTAGCCACCAGGGTTTTACCTTCACCAGTGGCCATCTCGGCAATCTTGCCGCTATGCAGCACCACACCGCCGATAATCTGCACATCGTAATGCACCATATCCCATGTTATCTCATTACCGCCAGCCATCCAGTGGTTCTGGTAGATAGCCTTGTCTCCTTCGATGGTGATGGATGCGTGAGTGGCAGCAAGATTGCGGTCGTGGTCCGTGGCGGTGACCACGACTGTCTCATTCTGCGCAAAGCGGCGGGCGGTCTCCTTGACAACAGCGAATGCCTCGGGCAGTATATCGTCGAGCACCTTCTGTGTTTTGTCGTAAGCATGCTTTTCAAGGTCGTCGATACGCTTGTACAGCGATTCCTTCTCCTCGACAGGCATATCGTACTCGGCCTCGATGCGGTCGTGCAGTTGTTTCAGCTCGTTCTCTTCAGCCTCGACGGCAGCAGAGATCTTCTGCTTGAATTCGAGGGTCTTGGCTCGCAAGCCATCGTTGTCGAGGGCTTGGATGGTGGGATAGACGGCAAGGGTGGCGTCGAGGAACGGTTTGACGACCTTGAGGTCGCGCTGGCTTTTGTTTCCGAACAGTTTAGTCAGTATATTGGCCATTGTTTCTGTATATCTTTTTTCTTTTTAATTTCTTTTGAGTATTCAGAGGCTCTCTATCAGAGCACGGATGATGCTGTCGTTGTCGATACCTTCGGCTTCGGCATAATAGTTTCTCACAATGCGGTGACGAAGCACATTGAAGGCAACACTGACGACATCCTCGATATCCGGCGAGTATTTGCCATGCAAAGCAGCATGGCTTTTTGCACCCATGACAAGATACTGGGATGCGCGGGGACCAGCGCCCCAGGAGATATAACGGGTAGTCTCGCTCGACTGGTCCGTCGGACGGGTTTTGCCGACCAAGCGCACGGCATATTCCACCACATTATCGGGAACAGGCATACGGCGGATAGCCTGCTGGAATGCGAGGATTTCGTCGGCACTAAGAATTTGGCGTACCTGTGCGGTTGAATCAATAGTGGTCTGCCTAACAATAGACACCTCCTCTTCGAAAGAGGGATAGTCAAGGCGTACGTTGAACATGAAGCGGTCGAGCTGTGCCTCGGGCAGCGGATAGGTGCCCTCCTGCTCGATGGGGTTCTGTGTGGCAAGCACAAAGAACGGCGAAGGCAAAGGGTAAGATGTGCCGCCAACGGTGACCGCGTGCTCCTGCATAGCCTCGAGCAAAGCAGCCTGCGTCTTGGGCGGGGTACGGTTGATTTCGTCAGCGAGGACAATGCCTGCGAAGACCGGGCCTTTGACAAAGCGGAGCTGGCGGTTTTGGTCCAATATCTCGCTGCCGGTAATGTCGGAAGGCATGAGGTCCGGCGTGAACTGTATACGACTGAAAGTAAGGCCGAGCGTCTGGCTCAGCGTATTTACCATCAACGTCTTGGCCAACCCGGGAACACCGAGGAGAAGGCAATGCCCTCCCGTAAAGACGGAAAGCAAAAGACTCTCGACAGCCTCATGCTGGCCAACGATGACCTTGCCTATCTCGCTACGCAGATCGCTATATTTCTGTCCCAGAAAGTCGAGTTGTTCTTTATCTGTCATTTATTGCAAATTCTGAAATACACAGTTTTTGTAGTCGTCGGCAAGGCGGACATAGGTCACCTGCATCTGTTTCCGGGCCCATTGCTGAAGTTTGCGCTGCTTGGCGGCGGCAAGAGCGGCAGCATAGATGCTGTCGTAGTCGTCGGTGAGGTTGGCGCGATGGGCTGAAAGCTTTTTGTTGAGCCGAACAATACGGTAGGCGTCGTGATTATCTTCCGTCTTCATAGCGGTAGCATTGCTAATCTGGCCTTCGTCGAGACCGGCGATGCCTACAGCATAGTATTTGGAGTCAATGGCAGCCTTGTCGAAGCGCGGCGTACCGTCGTTCGGATTCACAGCCGTACCGCCCTGCTTGGCGTTGGCGGCGGTGCTATATTGCCGGGCGGCCTCCTCGAAGGTGATATGTCCGGCACGGATGTCGGCAGCGACACTATCGAGTTTCATTCTCGCCTGCAACAAGTCATCGGACGACACCTGAGGGATAAGCAGTATGTGTCGCACGTTGACGGTGTTACCACGCCGCTCAATGAGTTGCAGGATGTGCAGGCCAAACTGTGTCTCTATGATGGGTGACACCTCGCCAGGCTTGAGTGCGAAGGCTGCCGACTCGAATTCGCCGACCATGTCGCCACGCGAGAAGAAGCCCAGCTCGCCACCTTTCTTGGCAGAACCCGGATCCTGTGAGTAGAGTGTCGCCAACATGGAGAATTTCTCGCCTTTGATCACACGCTCACGAAGTTCAGCCAGTTGGGTGCGCACACGGTCACGTTCGACTTCGGTAATGCGTGGCTGCAATTCTATCTCCGAAAACTCATAGCGTTCAGGAATCATCGGCAGGCTGTCGGCCGGCAGTGTGGCAAAGAACTCGGCCACTTCTTTGGGCGTGACAGTCACATCCTCCGTCAGCTGGTATTCCACACGGCGGCTGAGCAGCATGTTGCGTATCATGCGCTGGTATTGTTCCTTGAGCTCATCGTAGTTGAATCCTGTGGCTTCGCGCAGCGCCTCACGGGTGCCATACTGCCGCAGGTCATTCTTGAGGTAGTAGTCCACATACTGGTTCACTTCGTCGTCGCTCACCTCCACGCTATCCACCTCACCCTTGTGCACCAACAGCTGGTTAAGAATAAGGTTCTCCAAGATAGCACAACGGTTGTTGAATGCATCGCCGACACCTTGACGCACTCGCACCTGGGCGTAAGAGCGTTCCACGTCAGAGTATTTGATAATGTTCTTGCCGACAACGGCAGCGACCCCATCGACCACCGTCTCGTGCTGCGCCCACCCCGCTGCGGAGATGGAAAGCAACAATACTATAAGTGTCTTTTTCATTGGTTTCTCACGTTTCGTTTCACATGTCCGCCAGCCTCGGCCTCTTTCATCAGGTCGGCCTGCAACTTGGCAAGCAGTTCGATTTTTCTATGATTGAGAATGATGGCTCGGATATTCTCTCGCTGCAGCTCAAGCGGCGACACATCGTCCGATACCTTGTAGTCGAGAATGCGCACATAATAGGCCAGCGAATCGTCGCCGAGCACTATCGACCTGTGCTGCTTGAGGAAGAGGTCTTCGTTGTAGGTGGTGATAGGCACGGTCGACTGCAGCGTGTGGAATGCCATCCATGCGTCGGCGTCATAGTAGCCTTGCAGTCGGTTGCGTGTAGCCAGTTCCTCCAGTTCCACCACTTCGTTGTCGCCAAACGTGCTCTTGGCAATCAGTTTCTTCAGCTTGGCATCCGCGGCCGACTTCTTTGGCGCCGTGACATAGACCACCTTGACGATGCTATTCTTGAGTTGGAACTCGTCCTGGTGTTGCTCATAGTAGTCGGCAATGCGCTCGTCGGTCACATGCGTATCGAGCAGCTGGTTGAGTATCTGCTGTTCATAGGCGTAGGTCAGCAGGCTGTTGCGGTATTCGCTCATCTGCCGGCTGAAGTCGGCTTCCACGTTCTTTTCGGCCTTGCAGAGCATCACCGTCTGGCGCACCCACTGGTCGATGTAGTTGTCTACAATGGCCACACTGTCCTCGGGCGACACCCCTTCGCCGACAATGCCTATCAAATCGCTCTGATGGAGCTCGTGGTCATAGACCCGCGCCACCACCGGCGATTCATCGCCCTGCGGCATACATCCCACGGCAAGGCAGGCCGCCGCACCGGCTGCAAGCAAGAGGTTAATAACTGATTTTGTCGACCACATCCCAGTTGATTCTCACATTGTATTTCTTCCGCAGTTCGTTGTTGAGCTGGCGCTCCACTTCGTTCTGGTAGCCGTTGAGGTAGTATCCGCGCGCCTCCTGCTGCGACTTGAGCGTCGGGGGAATGATATCCTCAACCACCACACACCTGTAGCCGTTGCCACGGGGAGCGGAATAGACACCGGGCTGCCACTGGTCGTCGGCCAGCAGCTGCTGGCGGGTCTGCTCCACAATATCAACCTCCACCTTCACCTTATTGTCGGCGCACTTCTTGCCCATCGACTTCTCCAGCATTTCTTTCATCTCCAGACTGCCTTTATGCTTCTTCAATCCCTTGAGCAGCACCTTTTCGGCCTTATCCTGCGGCAGGCAGGTGGCGTCGGCCACCGTGTAGAGGGTCACCCTCGCCCGCTCTTTCCAGAAATAGATGGAGTCGGCCGGACGGTCGAGCCGCTTGGTGGCGCTCTCACGATTGTAGTAATTTGTAAAGCCCACAGTGTCATACAACGCCTTGGTCCAGACCATCTTGTTGTTGTAGTTGAATATCATCAGGCCGCGACGGTATTCGTCGACCACAGCGGCAAAATCGGGATATTCCTTCTCAAGTTGGCTGTCGGCATAGAGCACCGTCACGCTGTCCTTGAAGTTGTCATACTGCATGTCGACGAAGTAGCGCGGCTTCAGCTCGCGTTCGGCACGCTGATGGCAAGCGATGTAGCGCGCCAAGTCAAGCGTGGAATACTCTTTGTTGGGCAGTTGCAGTATCGGATGCACGTCCGTCACCAGGCTGTCGTTGTACTCCCACAGGTTGCGAGTGGCGTTGGCGGGCACGATGTTATAAAGTTCGTCGAGGTTGGCACGCATCTTCACCGGCCCTTTGGCCTTCTTGCGCCCTTTGGCGACGGTTTGCTCAGGCGTTGTGGTCAGGTCCACAATGCCGTATTTGGCGCGGCAGTTGCGGGCGAACTGCTTGCGCGAAGCATCGCCGCGCTGGTCACGACTCATCTTCTGCTTGTAGTACGGCACCATGTCCTCGAACGAGGCCAGGGTGTCCTTGCGTATCAGCTTCACGATGTGCCAGCCATACTGGGTAAAGAACGGCTTGCTGTACTCACCCGGTTTCATGTGCTCCACCGCATGAATGTACTCGGGAGGCAGGTTCGACAGAGGGGCATTCATCAGCAGACCGCCTTTGTCGCTGGTAGTCTTGTCATCGCTCTGGCGCGCCACCATGGCAAAATCCACTCCCTGCTGCAGACGGTTGTAGCAGTCCTCTATCATTACCCGCTGGCTATTGGAGTCGCGGCTGCTAATCCAGATATGAGCCATATCGATGCGGCCAAACAGTTCCACCTTGTCGAGGAGCTTGATAATGTGATAGCCGAACTTCGTGCGCACGGGCATGCTCACTTCGCCGACATTCAGTGCATAGGCGGCATTCTCAAACGGATAGACCATGTCGAAGGCGGTGAAAAAACCCAAATCGCCCTCGTTGGGACGCACCTGCCCGTTGGGGACAGTGGGACGCACCGTCTCAATCGACACATCGAAGAAGTCCTCGCCGGCCATGATGCGGTCACGCAGCTTCATGATACGCTCATAGACCTTGGCGGTATCCTCGGGCGACGCGTCGGGCGGCAGGCGCAGCAGTATATGCGCCGCATGCAGCGAATAGCGGTTGCGGGCATAGGCTTCACGCAGCAGCCCGTCGAGCACCGTGCTGTCAATCAGATAGGGCGCTGCCAACTCACCGCGGTACTGCGCCAGTTCTATGCGCAGATTCTCGGTGGTGTCGAAGCCCAGCGCGTGGGCGTCGAGCAACTTGGCACGGAAATTGGCGAAGAGGTCCACATACTCACGCAGGGCGTCGCGCTTCTCGGCGGCCGACGTCTGCGGATTGGCCGACAAGCGATTGCCCACACTGTTGTTGAACTCCTTCATGAATTCCGACTGGCGAATCGGCTGCCCTCCAACCTCCATCACAACGGGGTCGGTCTGGGCATGCAGGAACGTGAAAAGCGAAAACAAGGCCGAAGCCAGCAATATCTTCTTCATCATTTGTCTTAACTACTTAACTCCTTGACACAATCATGTTCAACGCGAATAGTTCGGGGCCTCGCGGGTGATGGCGATGTCGTGCGGATGGCTCTCCGTACGTCCCGCATCGGTGATGCGGATGAACTTGGCCTTCTGCAGATCGCCGATGGTGCGGCTGCCCGTATAGCCCATGCCGGCCTTGAGGCCGCCGACGAGCTGGTAGAGAATCTCGCTGAGGGTGCCTTTGTAGGGCACACGGCCCACCACGCCTTCGGGCACAAGCTTCTTGGCGTCGGTCTCCTTATCCTGGAAGTAGCGGTCCTTGCTGCCGGCCTGCATAGCTTCCAGCGAGCCCATGCCACGGTAGCTCTTGAACTTACGGCCTTCATAGATGATGGTCTCGCCCGGGGCCTCGTCGGTGCCTGCCACCAGCGAACCCACCATGACGGTGCTCGCACCGGCGGCCAAGGCTTTCACCACGTCGCCGCTGTAGCGGATGCCGCCGTCGGCGATGACTGGCACATCGTAACCCTTCTGTTTCAGGGCGCCGCACACCTCGCAGATGGCGGTGAGCTGGGGCACACCGATACCGGCGATGATGCGGGTCGAGCAGATGCTTCCCGGTCCGATACCGACCTTGATGGCGTCGGCACCGGCCTCGGCCAGCATGATGGCGGCTTCACCGGTGGCGATATTGCCCACCACCACGTCGATATTGTCATACTTGGCTTTCACGTTCTTGAGGGCTTCCACCACGCGGATGCTGTGGCCGTGGGCGGTGTCGATGACAATGGCGTCGGCGCCGGCTTTCACCAAAGCCTCGACGCGGTCCATCATGTCGGGCGTGATGCCCACGCCGGCAGCCACACGCAGACGGCCATTGCTGTCCTTGCAGGCCATCGGGCGCTCCTTGGTCTTCATGATGTCGCGGTAGGTGATGAGGCCCATAAACTGACCTTTCTCGTTCACCACCGGCAGTTTCTCAATCTTGTGCTGCTGCAGGATGTCGGTGGCCTCGGCAAAGGTGGTGCCCTCGTGGGTGGTGATGAGCTTGGTAATCATAATCTCGCTCAACGGACGCTCCATATCGCGCTCGAAGCGCAGGTCGCGGTTGGTCACCATACCGATGAGCATACGGTTCTCATCCACAATGGGGATGCCGCCGATGCCATACTCCTCCATCAGGTGCAAGGCGTCCTTCACCTTGGCGTCCTTGTTGAGTGTCACGGGGTCGATAATCATGCCGTTCTCGGCACGCTTCACCTTCCGTACCTCATTGGCCTGACGCTCGATGCTCATGTTCTTGTGCAGCACGCCGATACCGCCCTCCTGGGCCATGCCGATGGCCATAGCGGCCTCGGTCACAGTGTCCATAGCCGCGCTGACCAGCGGGGTGTTCAGCGTGATGTTCTTCGAAAAACGGGATGCCACCGTCACCTCGCGGGGGAGGATTTCGGAGTAAGCGGGGACGAGCAGCACGTCGTCGTAAGTAAGGCCTTCGCCGATGAATTTAGTGGTGTCTGTATACATATTAACGCAATTTATTTCTTGTATAAATTAATTTGCAAAGATACAACTTTTTTCCCATTTGGAGCAAAAAACTTTTTCACACGCCATACAACACAGTCATTACCAGCATTATATACACAACAAAAACTCATCCGGCACCACTCTGGAACATCGTCAGAAGGCGGATACGAGCCTTCCCCCTCGGCATCCCCTCCGGACCCCCTCCGCCCCCGGTGGCCATCCGAAGGCAATTTGAGCGGAGGGGGACCGGAGGGGGACCGGAGCGGGACCGGAGGGGAAGCGGAGGGGAAGAGCCCTCCCGAGGGGCATGGTTTGGAGGTCGGGAGAAGGAAGTTTTTTTTTGGCATGTGGTGTTTTTTTTGTACTTTTGCAGCGCGAAATAAAACAAATAGTAATATGCAGAAAATCATCCGAATCCTTTGTGCCTCCGTCATACTGAGCGTTTTGTGCAGCTGCGGCGGCAAGAACCAGTACACCATCAACGGCACCGTGGACCTGCCCGAGCTGAACGGGAAGACGGTCTACCTGATTAATTTCTCGGCCGATTCCGATGTTGAGTGCGACGAGGCCATGGGGCCGGTGGACAGCACCCTGCTGACAGACGGACATTTCACCTTCAAGGGCACTGTGGAAGAGCCCTGGTTTGCCATGATTGGATGCCCTGAGACACCTTTCACCGCCTTTGTCGTCGTCGAGCCGGGCAACATCGTGGTCAAGAACAACGACAGCATCGGCGGCTCGCTCCTTAACGACCGACTGATGGCAACACGCAAGAGCATGGACAACACCGACTTGCAGGAGGAGATGGAACTCTATGCCCAGCAGTACTACGGAGCCACCGACGCCACCACGCGTGCCGAAGCCGAGCGCAAGTACGACAGTGTGGAGGCCATCGCCGACGCCCGCATCCTCGACGCCAACTGGAAACTATACAACGAGAACAGCGACAACCTGTTGGCCGAATATGCCATGCAGCAGATTGTTGCACTGGGCAACTTCACCTACAGCGAACTCGACAGCATCGTGAAGGCTGCCTCGCCCAGAGTGGCCAACGACAAGAAAGTGCAGGCTAAACTGGCGCAGCTGAGCTGCGTCGAGCAGACCTCCGTCGGCAAGCATTACACTGACATTCAAGGTGTGGACGGCAAGCTGAGCGACATCATCGACGGCAAGTTGGCCCTGGTGGACTTCTACGCTAGCTGGTGCGGTCCCTGCCGTGCAGAAATCAAGGACAACATCGTGCCGCTGTGGAAGAAATACAAGAAACAAGGACTTGTAGTGGTGGGTCTGAACGTGTGGGAGCGCGGCAACGCCGAAGCCCGCAAAGCCGCCCATGAGAAGGTGATGGCCAACCTCGGCATCGACTATCCGCAATTGGTGGACAGCACCCGCACCGCTACCGACACCTATGGTGTGCTTGGAATCCCTCAGATTATGCTTATCGGCCCCGACGGCACCATTCTGGCCCGCGACCTGCGCGGCGCCGCCATCGAGGAAGCTATCACCAAGGCGCTGGGTAAATGAGGCGATTGCTGGGAATAATAGGATTAATGGTTCTAATGGGTTTGATGGGCAATGCCCATGCCAAACCCATTCAACCCATTGACCCCATCCAACCCATTGCAGCAACAGCCTCAACTCCACCCTACGCACCCGACCACGCAGACACCACCGTCTTCAGTTGGCTTTCGCTCGACATTGACGGACAGGTGTTCTTCATTGACAACGAATACTTCGGCAACCGCATCAGCGGCTACACCCTGCCGGGCTTTGTGCTGAGGCCGCGACTGGTGCTGTGGAAGAATCATGAACTGTTGTGGGGAAAAGGTTTTACGCTCGAGGGGGGCTTTCATTGGCTGCACCTATGGGGAGCACGCAACTACCCCACCCTGCTGAGCATCAATCCATGGCCAGCCAACACCGACAGTACCAACCACTGCCACCTGCTGCCTTGGCTACAGGCAAAAATAACTTTCAACGAAAGGTTGACGCTCACACTTGGCAGTTTGGGCACCAGTAAACACGACTTGCCACTCCCGCTCTACAACCCCGACCTGCTCTATGTGTCCGACCCAGAGACGGGTGTGGAACTGACCTACGGCAGCGACCATGTTACGGCCGACCTGTGGGTAGACTGGCGCGAATATATTTGGAGCCAAAGCTCGGTCCCGGAACGTTTCACGGCCGGTTTGTCAGGTAAATTGGAAACTTATTTGGGCGATGTTCAACTCTACCTGCCGTTCCATGCTATCGGCCAGCATGAAGGCGGGCAGAATATGTCGGTGAGCCACCAGATAAACAATAACTTCAACCTCTCCTCAGGCCTTGGTGCTTTCTGTGCTGCAGGGGACGTCTATATCGACCTCAGCTGCCGCATGATGTGGTACAACCAGAGCGGCAATCCCACGGTGCCATTTTCATCGGGTTGGGGCATCTATCCGGAACTGGAACTACGATTCCCAAGAGAAAGGTCGGAGACAACACTGAAGATGAGCTACTGGTATGGTAAGGACTTCGTCCCCCTGATGGGCAGCTGGCTTTTCAGCAACCTCTCGGCCCTCACCTCAACCTTGACCTTCGACCGCACGCAAATGCTCATTGCCAAAGTTTCCCACAGCTGGACTTCAGGGCATCAGCCTTGCATACTCCAGCTCAACGCATCGGGCTATTACTATCCCGACGAGAACCGCATGCAGTATTCCTTCGGTTGCTCGATTCTCCTCAAACCTTCCTTCCGCCTGAAATGACTTTCCAACTCTACGATATAAACGGACCCATCGATACAATAACTGAGGAGACTGCCGTCACCGTCGGTGTCTTCGACGGAGTGCACCGCGGACACCGCGCCCTGCTCTCCGCTCTCCACTCTCCACTCTCCCCCCTTGCCGTCACCTTGACAGCGCATCCGTCGTTTGTCCTCGGACGCCGCGACAGCGAATACTGGCTCGACGACCCGGAGGAGCACCTGCGGCTGCTCTTTGAGGCAGGCATGAAATATGTGGCTGTACTGCCCTTCACCGCCGAAGTGGCTCGCTTGAGCGCCTGCGAGATGGCGACCCTACTGTATAAGGAGTTGAACATGCGCAGCCTGCTGCTGGGATACGACTCCCGCTTCGGCAGCAAACAGCACGACGACTTCGACCGTCTGCCGCAGTTGGCCAGTGAACTGGGATTCTCGTTGCAGCGAGGAGAGCCCTTTCTGGTGGACGGCGAGCCCATCAGTTCGAGCCGCATCCGCGAGAGCCTGACAAGCGGCTCCGTCGAGGAGACCGCCACCCTGCTGGGACGCCCCTACAGCGTCACCGGCACCGTGCTGCACGGCCGCGGCGTGGGCCACACCCTGGGATTCCCCACCGCAAATATTGACCTCTCGAAAACCCGTAAGATGCTGCCCCGCGAGGGCGTGTACGCCGTGAAAGTGGGCGAATTTGTCGGGATGGCCAACTTGGGACCAGTACCGACATTTGGCGTCGACAAGCCGACACTGGAAGTGCACCTCATAAATTACGACGGCGACCTTTACGGCAAGACCATCACCGTGGAGTTCCTGCATCGCCTGCGTGACATCGTGCGTTTCAGCACCGCTGAAGCCCTACAGCAGCAGCTACTAACCGATTTAGAACAGATAAAGCAATGGTCGTAACCTTCTACCAGCAGAACATCGTCTGGGGCGACGTCGAAGCCAACCGCCACAATGTTGAGGAGGTGCTGGCTGCGGCCCCCAAGGGCGACATCTTTGTGGTGCCCGAGACTTTTACCACGGGCTTCGGCGACCACATGGCTGCTCTGGCCGAAGAGCAGGATGGTCCGACACTGCACTGGGCTCAGGAGATGGCGGCCAAGCACGACCTGCTGTTTGTCGGCACCTGGATTGTAAAAGAAGAGGGGAAATGCTATAACCGACTGCACTGGGTATATCCTGACGGCAGCTATGGCACCTACGACAAAGCCCACACCTTCCGCGTGAGCGGCGAGTACGACATTATCAGCCGCGGCACACAACGCAAGGTGTTTGAATATAACGGCTGGAAAATTAAACCCGCCGTATGCTATGACCTGCGCTTCCCCAAGTGGCTGCGAAACGACGACTTAGCGTATGATTTGCTGCTCGTATGCGCCAACTGGCCAGGCAGTCGCCATGAGGCATGGACGACGCTACTCAAGGCGCGCGCCATCGAAAATCTGTGCTATGTAGTGGGATGCAACCGCAGCGGCGTGGATGGCGTGGGAGGCAACTACACCGGCAATAGCGCCCTGATTGACTACAAAGGTTTTCCTGTGGCCGAAGCCGAGGCTGAAGCCGACCAACTCGTCACCGTCACCCTCGACAAGGAAAAGCTCGACACCTTCCGCCAACACTGGCCCCTATACCTCGACTTTGACTAAATGAACAATATTGAACAGAAACTGGGGTTTGACCGCATCCGACAGATGGTGGCGGAACAGTGCACCAACGCACTGGCCGCACGCATGGCGGAGGAGATGCGCTTCATGACCGACCACGAGCAGTTGTGCCATGAGTTTCAACTCACCGAGGAGATGCGACAGATAGTGCTCATGGAGAGCGAATTCCCGCAACAAGACTTCATCGACCTCACTCCTATCCTGACCCACCTGCGCGTGGACAATACGGTGATACCGCTCGAGAGTCTCTTTGACCTCAAACTGTCGCTGCGCACCATACGCGAATGCTATCAGTTTCTCACTGCCGAGGAGCATGTAAAGTACACGGCGCTGCGCGATGTAGCCATCGGGGTGGAGTTGGGCTATGGCGGAAAGAGTTCGCAACTCAACGTCATCAATTCACTGCTGGGCAAACTCATCGACGACCACGGCGAGCTCTACGACAACGCATCGCCTGCCTTGGCCGAGATACGTCGCACCAAGGCGCGCAAAGCCGCCGAAGTGGACGCACAGGTGAACAGCACGCTCGCGCGTGCCAAACGCGAAGGCTGGGCGCCCGAAGGAGCCGAAGTGACCATACGCGACGGGAGACCCGTCATACCACTGCTCACCACCCACCGCCGCAAACTCAAGGGTCTCATCCAAGACGAAAGCGCCACCCGCCAGACGGCCTTTGTAGAACCTGCCGAAGTGGTGGAACTGGGCAACGACCTGCGAGAACTGGAGTTCGACGAGCGGCATGAGATTCAGCGCATTCTGCTTGCTTTCAGCGACCGTCTGCGTCCTCTGCTGCCACAGCTCGACGAGGCTTACCGCTTCCTGGCACGCATCGATTTCCTGCGCGCCAAGGCACGCGTAGCTGTGGAGTTGAACGCCAGCGTACCCAATCTGCACCCCGATCCTCGCATAGAATGGATGGACGCCCGACACCCAATACTCTACCTGCAGAAGAAAGACGGCGTGGTGCCGTTTAATCTTGGTTTAACTGGGGTTGATGGGGCTAATGGGCAAAGAATATTGATAATTTCCGGTCCCAATGCCGGAGGCAAGTCAGTGCTACTGAAAGCAGTAGGACTGATACAATACATGTTGCAGTGCGGCATGCCGGTGCCGCTGCGCCCCACATCGGAGTGCGGCATGTTTGGCAGCATCTTTATCGATATCGGAGACCAACAAAGTATTGACAACGACCTCTCAACCTATACCTCGCACCTGCAGAATATGAAGGCGCTGTTGGCCGAAGCCAGCGAGGACACACTTTTCCTGCTCGACGAGCTGGGAGGTGGCACCGAGCCGCGCTCCGGCTGCGCCATTGCCGAGGCGGTGCTGGAAGAGCTGTACGAGAAAGGAAGTTTCGGAGTGGTCACCACCCACTTTGCGGACCTGAAGCTATTGGCCGACCGTCTGCCGGGAGTCGTCAATGGTGCCATGCTCTTCGACACCGACGCCATGCGGCCACTCTACCGGCTGGCCATAGGGCATCCCGGTAGCAGCTTTGCCTTCGAGATAGCCGAGAGTATTGGTTTCCCCAAAGATGTGCTTGACAAAGCCGGCGACCTGGTGGGACGCGAACAGCTGAATTTCGAACACCAGCTTCAACAACTTGAACTCGACAAGCGCGAGATAGCACGACAGAAAGAAGAATTGCGCGTAGCCGACGACTTTCTCAACGAGGTAACGCAGAAATATCAACGGCTGAACGACAACCTGCAGGCTCGTCGGCATGAGATTATCGGTAGCGCCCGCCGCGAGGCTCAGCAGATACTGACCGACGCCAACCGCACTGTGGAGCGCACCATCAGCGACATCAAGAGCGCCCAAGCCGAGAAAGAGGCCACCCGCAAGGCCCGCGAGGCCCTGGCCGAAGCTACAGAAGAAAATATCAAAGCTCAATCGAAGCTAAAAGAACAAAAAGAAAAGAAGCAACGAATTACTGATAGAGATATCGAGATGCCCATTTCGGTGGGAAGTATCGTCCGCATCGACGGTGAGGAGACCTACGGGCAGGTGGTGGAAATCAAAGGGAAGAAAGCCGTAGTGGAAAGCAATAGCGTCCGCATGACTATACC
>JAEEGJ010012507.1_pt1 | contig 20983 bp, 16 predicted proteins | sample 8958761 | NCBI WGS metagenome assembly JAEEGJ01 (sample SAMN16246546, study PRJNA631951) | gut metagenome | biome: gut microbiome; feature: rumen; material: RS-attached | host: Bos | place: Iran: Karaj | collected 2018-10
GCCAACAAGGGCGATACCAAGACCATTATCGTATGCGCGCTGTACAGCACGCTGCTCCTGTTCCAGGCGATCGACCTTATCAAATACTGGTTCCAGTCAAAGCTTTTGTCAAAGTACACCTCGATCGCGGCACTCGGCGCCTACATGGTGATGGCGGGCTACAAGATAATGCTCCTCGTCACCAAAAAGAGCGTTTATTGGTTTGCTACCGCAAGCAGTATAGAGTCGCTCGTTATAGCGATCGCGCTCATTATAAGCTATCTGCTGATCGGGAAAAAACGACTCAGGTTCTCGTTCAAAAGGGCGGGGAGCATGCTGAAAAGAAGCGGCTTCTTCATCATATCGAATATGATGATAACGATCTTCGCTCATACCGACCGCATAATGCTCAAGCACATGATAGGCGAAGAGGCGACGGGCATATACTCCGCCGCGGTAACGCTCGCGGTGATAACCTCGTTCGTGTTCACCGCGATAATTGACTCGGCAAGCCCGGTCATACTCGAATCGACGGAGGATATCCCGAGGTTTGAAAAGAACATGACGAGGACTTACTGCATCGTCATATACCTGTCGCTCCTGCAGAGCGTCGCCATGACGCTGCTCGCAAAGCCCATGGTGCTCCTGACCTTCGGAGCGGGTTTTACGGATTCGATAAGGGTGCTCCGGCTCGTCGTCTGGTACACGACGTTCTCCTACTGCGGCGGCGTAAGGAGCGTGTGGATACTTGCGAAGAACTATCAGAAATACATCTGGCGGATCAACCTTGCCGGCGCGCTGATGAACGTGGCGCTCAATTTCGCGCTGATACCGTTTATGGGCATAATGGGCGCTGCGCTCGCCTCAATACTGTCGCAGTTCTTCACAAACGTTATTATGGGCTACATAATCAGGCCCTTCCGTCCGTGCAACGCGCTCATGGTAAAGAGCCTTGCGCCGGGCAATTTGGTCGATATTATCAGGATAATACGCGGCAAGGTCACGCGTTGAAATAATGAATAAAAGCGGCTTTTTGAGCCGGGAAGGGGATACAGCATGTCCGAATTCAGCGGAGCAACACTTTTGATCACGGGGGGCACGGGGTCCTTCGGGAACGCGGTATTAAAGAAATTCCTCACGAGCGATATAGGCGAGATAAGGATCTTCTCGCGCGATGAAAAAAAGCAGGACGATATGCGCCACGATCTTCAGGCGCGATACGGCGAGCATGCCCGCAAGGTCAAGTTCTACATCGGCGACGTACGCGATCCGAGGTCGGTCCGCGACGCAATGCCAGGCGTCGACCACGTGTTCCACGCCGCGGCGCTGAAGCAGGTCCCCTCCTGCGAGTTCTTCCCGATGCAGGCGGTAAAGACCAATATAGAGGGCACGGACAACGTGCTTCACGCCGCTATCGACGCGGGCGTCAAGCGGGTCGTATGCCTTTCGACGGATAAGGCGGCATACCCCATCAACGCCATGGGCATATCCAAGGCAATGATGGAGCACGTCGTTTTCGCCAACGCGCGCGTCGCGGCGGAGCGCGGGCAGACCGTCATCTGCTGCACCCGCTACGGCAACGTAATGTGCTCGCGCGGGTCGGTCATACCCCTCTTCATAGATCAGATCGCCGCGGGCGGGCCCATAACGGTGACCGATCCCGAAATGACCCGCTTCCTTATGAATCTCGACGAGGCGGTCGAGCTCGTCCGCTTCGCTTTCCTCAACGCCGAGCCGGGCGATCTCTTCATCCAGAAATCCGACGCTTCGACCATTGGCGTGCTTGCGGAGGCGGTACAGCGTCTTTTCGGCAGGACGGAGGTCAGGACGATCGGCACGAGGCACGGCGAGAAGAAATACGAAACGCTCATGACCGTGGAGGAAAGGCTCCGCTCGGTCGATATGGGCAAATACTTCCGCGTCGCCGCGGACAACCGCGACTTGAATTACGACAAATACTTCGTCGAGGGCAAGACCGTGACCGAGGGCGAAAGCTACACCTCCAGCAATACGGTGCTGCTTGACGAGGAGGGCGTCGTCAACAAGCTCCTTACAGTCGATTACGTAAGGGAAAGGCTCGGTAAATAATGGAACGCATCAACGTACTCGTCACAGGCGCAAAGGGCTTCGCGGGGAGAAACCTCGTCGAGGCGCTTAAATGCGTCCGCGACGGCAAGGACAGGACGCGTCCGGGGATAAGCATAGGCGAGATATTCGAGTACGATCTCGGCTCATCCCGGGAGGAGCTCGACCGCTTCGCTCATGAATGCGGCTTTGCGTTCTGCTTCGCAGGAGTCAACCGCCCGAAGGATCCCGCGGATTATATGCCGGGGAATCTCGGCGCCGCGGAGGAGCTCTTGAACGCGCTCAAAAAGCACGGGAACAAGGCGCCGGTCATGCTCGCCTCGTCCGCGCAGGCAAGCCTTGCGGGGCGCTTCGGCAGGAGCGAATACGGTCTTTCCAAGAGGGCGGCGGAGGATGCGTTCTTCCGCTATGCCGAAAAGGAGGGCGTGCGCGCGCTGGTCTACCGCTTCCCGAATCTTGCCGGAAAATGGATACGCCCCAACTACAATTCAGCGGTCGGCACGTTCTGCTACAATATCGCGAATTCGCTCCCGGTAACGGTCAACGATCCCGAGGTGGAGCTCGAGCTCCTCTTCATCGACGACCTTGTCGATGAGATGTTCCGTGCTTTGGAGGGGAAGGAGCATCGCTGCTTCTATCCCGGGGAGGGCGAAACGGTGAACGGCGTAAAGTACGACGGGCTGACGCCGCTGCCCGATCCCAAAGGCGATTTTTCGTACTGCCCCGTTACGAATAAGGCTAAGCTCGGCAGGATAGTGGAGCTTCTGGAGCTGTTCAGGTCCCAGCCGGAGACCCTCGTTATGCCCGCGATCGCGCCGGGCAGCTTCGAGAAAAAGCTCTACTCCATGTACCTTTCCTATCTTCCGAAGGAGCGCGTCGCGTTCGATCTTAAAATGAATACCGACGAGCGCGGCAGCTTTACTGAGGTGTTGAAGACCGTCGATCACGGGCAGTTTTCCGTCAATATCTCAAAGCCCGGCGTCACGAAGGGAAGGCACTGGCACAATTCCAAATGGGAGCTGTTCATCGTCGTTTCGGGCAGCGGGCTCATAAGGGAGCGCCGCATCGGCTCGGACGAGGTGCTTGAATTCCGCGTAAGCGGCGAAAGGATCACCGCCGTGCACATGCTTCCGGGCTACACGCATGAGATAATCAATCTCTCCGAAACGGAGGATCTCGTCACCCTTATGTGGGCGAACGAGATATTCGATAAGGAGCATCCCGATACATTTTTCGAGAACGTATAATAAAGGAGCGGAACATGAGAAAGCTTAAACTGATGACCGTTATCGGCACAAGACCGGAGATAATCAGGCTCTCCCAGATAATCAAGAAATGCGACAGGTATTTCGATCAGGTGCTCGTCCACACGGGTCAGAATTACGACAGGGAGCTGAACCGCGTATTCTTCGAGGAGTTCGGTCTTCGCGAGCCGGATCATTATCTCGGCGTGGCGGGGGAGAACCTCGGGCAGACGCTCGGCAACGTGATCGCCCGCTCGTACGAGGTCATGGTAAAGGAGAAGCCGGACGCTTTGATGGTATTGGGCGACACGAATTCCTGCCTTGCGGTCATCCCCGCAAAGCGTCTCAAGATACCCGTGTTCCATCTCGAGGCGGGCAACCGCTGCTTTGACGAGAATCTGCCGGAGGAGATCAACCGCCGCATCGTCGACCATACGAGCGACGTCAACCTCTGCTATTCCGAGCACGCGAGAAGATACCTCCTTGCCGAGGGCGTGAAGAAGGAGCAGGTATTCGTGATGGGTTCCCCCATGCGCGAGGTGCTTAACGCCAATATCGACAGGATAAACGCTTCCGACATACTCGATAAGCTCGGTCTCGAGCCGCAAAAATACATACTCCTTTCCGCCCACAGGGAGGAGAACATCGATATCGAAAAGAATTTCTTCGAGCTGATGAACGCCGTGAACGCCATGGCGGAGGTTTACGGCATGCCCGTCATTTACAGCACTCATCCGAGGAGCAGGAAGTTCATCGAACAGCGCGGCTTCGAGTTCCATCCGAACGTAAGGAGCCTCAAACCCTTCGGCTTCGCCGATTACAATTCGCTCCAGAAGAACGCCTACTGCGTTGTGAGCGACAGCGGCACCATACCGGAGGAGGCGGATTATTTCGGCTTCCCGGCGGTCTCGATCCGCACCTCGACCGAAAGACCCGAGTCGCTTGAAAAGGGCAATTTCATAATCGGCAGCATATCGAAGGAAAACGTGCTCCGCTCCGTAGAGCTTGCCGTCGCCATGCACCGAAACGGCGACGACGGCACGCCCACCGCCGATTACCGAGATGAGGACGTCAGCACCAAGGTCGTCAAGATAATTCAGAGCTATACGGGTATCGTCGACCGTATGACGTGGCGTAAATATTGACGCCCCCAAAGCTGGACATACAAAGGGAAAAGTGATAAAATATAAATTCAAAACCGCGCGGGCTCTGCCATTCAAGGTGATCCGATGAAAAAAACGAGAAAAAGAATATTAACGTTCATGCTTTCCGTGCTTGCTGTGGTCACGGCTGTTTTCCTGATCTATCTTTGGCAGGAGCAGCTTTCCGGCACCAACAGCAAGCCTGCGATAATCTGCCCGTCGGAGAGCATTTCCGTCAGCGTGGAGAGCTTGTCGGACAGCAGCATACTTTTGAGGGACGTTACGGCGATGGACGTTGAGGACGGCGATATCACGGAGAGCCTCGTCGTTGAGAGCGTTTCGCAGTTCGTGGGCGAGAACCACTGCATCGTAACCTACGCGGCATTCGATTCCGCGAACAACGTCTCGAAGCTCACGCGGCATCTTTTCCTGACCGACTACGTTTCGCCGCGCTTCAGGATAAACGCCCCGCTCGAATACAACTATTCCTCGAGCTTTGATCCCCTGAGCGCGATAGGCGCGTATGACTGCGTGGACGGCGATATCTCCGACCGCGTCAAGATGATACTCCTCGATCCGGAGGACGATATCACCTCCCGCGGGACGCACAGAGTGGAGTTCAGGGTAGCCAACAGCCTGGGCGATATTTCGACGCTCGAGGCGGAGGTGGAGGTCTACGACAGGACTTATACCGAGTCCCGCATGATCCCCACGATAAGGCTTACCGACTACATTGTTTACGTCGACAGATACGGTTACGTCGATCCCATGGAGCACGTGCTCGGCATAGCGGTGAACGGCGTGCCCTACGAGGTCGGCGAGTACGGCTTCGGCAAGCTTGTCTGTGACGATTCCGGAGTCGATTATACGAAGCCCGGCGCGTATAAGGTGATATTCAGCTGCGATAACAGGGAAGAGTATTACGGCTCCGCGGTAATGTTCGTAATAGTTACGGAGGTGGGTCGCTGATGGCAGGTTACGGTTCTTCCAACGCTCGTTCTGCCCGCAATGAAAAGCGGCGCGGCTCCGGGATAAAAATAGAGGTCATCCTTTTCAGCCTGTTCCGCAGCTGGTGGATCGTACTGATCGGATGTCTTGTCGCCGCGATGGCGTCATACATTTTCATATCCGAAAGCTACAAGCCCAAGTATTACGCGGAGGCTACCTTCGTCGTATCCAGCAAGGACGGCGGCGCGGATCAGGTGTACTCCAACCTGGTCGTCGCTTCAAAGCTTGCCGATTCGTTCACGTACGTGCTTGAAAGCCCCGTGCTGAAGCAAAAGATCGCGGAATCCCTCGGCATGGATTCGTTCGAGGGGACGATCAAGGCAAAGAGCATAGACAATACCAATCTCATCCAGATAGGCGTGGAGGCGGGCTCGCCGCAGACCGCGTTCTATGAGATGGACGGCATCATCAAATATCACAGCATTGTATCCGACAATCTGCTCGGCAACGTCGTGCTCGACGTTCTTAAGGCGCCGACCGTGCCCACCGCGCCGGTGGAGAAGCTCAACAAGGCGTCCAAGATCATGAGCGTGACGGGTATCTCCGCGGCGGTGATCGTCGCGCTGATAGTGATCGCGACCGTCGTCAGCGACGACGTCATGACCGAGAGCGATCTTGAAACGAAGGTCGACTGCCCCGCGCTCGCGACGATCTATCACGAGCGTAAGAACCTTACCCTCCGCGCGAGGCTGCAGGGCGTAAAGACCAGCATGCTCATAACCAATCCCACGACGAGCTTCCGCTTTGCGGAGACTTACCGCCTCTTCAGGACCCGTATCGAATACATGATGCGGCAGAAGGGCTACAAGGTGATGATGGTCTCCTCCGTTCTGGAGAACGAGGGCAAGACCACCTGCGCCGCAAACACGGCTATCACGCTCGCGATGGACAATAACCGCGTGCTCCTTATAGACGGCGATATGATCAAGCCCGCGCTCTATAAGGTAATGAACGTCAAGGTGAAGCGCGGCATGGCGATAAACGAGGTAATAACGAGCGATATCGCCATGGACAGCATACCCAAGCTCGAGTCCGTTCCCGAGCTGAGCCTTCTTATGGGCAAATCGTCGCTCTCCAACTCGACGGAGCTTATCGGCTCGCGCGAGATGAAGGACTTTATTGAAAGGGCGAAGGAGCATTTCGATTACGTGATCATCGACACGCCGCCCATCGCGCTGGCGACCGACGCGGAGTGCTTTGCGGAGCTTGCCGACTGTACCCTGCTCGTTATAAAGCAGGGCGGTGCGAGGGCGAAGCGCATCAACGAGAGCATTGAGGCGGTCAGCCAGAGCGGCACGGAGATATTGGGCTGCATTTTCAACAACGTCTATCCGCTCGAGTTTTTGAGCGATCCCGTAGATAAGCAGTACGGCGGCGAATACCGCACCGCCGGGCAGGGCCGCTATTCCGCAAGGGACGCCGCGGAAGGGGGTGAGATCCGTGAGTGAGGAGCTTAACCGTCGCGAACACTCCGCCCCCGTTAAGGACTACGCTTACGAAGCGAGAAGGAGCGGCACCGCGAATATCGAGCCAAAGAGCGCGTCGGATTTCTTCCAGGATCTCCTGGAGGCGTTCAAGAGGCTGTATCTGCTTCCCATTATTCTCTCGGTCGTGTTCTGCACTTTGTTCTGCGTCAGGGCAAGGCTCACGTTCAACCCGATCTATCGGGCGACGGCGACCTTTACCGTCAACGTCAACAACGCAAGCCTTCACAGCAGCCCGACGTATTCCGTCAATCTTGCGAAGCAGCTTTCCAACACCTTCCCCTACATATTCGGGAGCGACGTGCTGAACAATCTCATTCAGCAGGACCTCGGCATGAACGAGATCCCGGCGACCATACAGGCGGAGGCGGTCGGAGAGACCAATCTCTTTACGATAAACGTCTATTCAAGGACGCCGCAGACTTCGTACAACGTGCTCCATTCCGCTATCGACAACTATCCGCGCGTTGCGGATTTTGTCGTCGGCAACACCACGCTGACGCTCATATCGGAATCCGGGCTGCCCCAAAGACCCACGAACGATATCTCCTATAAGACGGAGCTTATGAAGGGCGTGGTGGTCGGCTGTCTCGTTTCGCTTGCCGTAATGATCATCTCCGTATTTACGAAGACCACCGTAAAGGATGCGGACGACCTGAAGAACATGCTCAACCTGAAATGCCTCGGCACGGTGCCCTATATCGGCAGGAAGCGCCGCGGAGAGGGCGGCATGATAGAGATATCGGATCCCGATATTTCAAGATCCTTCGCCGATTCGATAAGGCTGCTCAAGGCGCGTACGCAGCGCGCCTGCGACGAGAACGGTTATCGCGTGCTGCTCGTTGCAAGCTCCATGCCGGGCGAGGGCAAGACGACCATTGCGACCAACCTCGCCATGTCGCTCGCGCTTTCGGGCAAGCGTACGGCGCTGCTCGACTGCGACATAAGGAAGCCTTCCACGCTCGGCGACCTTACAAATCAGAAGCAGTCCGGCATCGCGGAGTATCTTAACGGTCTCGTCACGATCGACGATATCATCAACGAACCTGCGGAAGGTCTTCTCGTAATAAACGGCAAGACACCCTCCGACGAAGCGGCGGAGCTCATGGGAACCGAAAGGATGAAGGAGCTTATCGAAGAGCTCAAGGAAAGAACGGACGTCATAGTCATCGACTCTCCGCCCGCCTCCGTTATTGCGGACGCCGTGGTGCTCTCCAATCTTGCGGACTGCGTGCTGTACGTCATCCGTCAGGAGTTCACAAGGAAGAGCAGGATACTGGACGGTCTGAACCATCTGTCGAACGGCAGGGCGGTGTTCCTCGGATACGTGCTGAACAGCGCCAATTCCTCCGGCTCGGGCTACGGCTACGGCGGTTACGGCAAGTACGGGCAGTATTCCCGCTATGGCAGATACGGGCGTTACGGACGCTACGGGCGCTACGGCAGGTATTCCCGTTACGGCAGGTATTCCCGTTATGGCAGCTATTCCCGCTACGGCAGCTATTCCCGTTACGGTTACGGCTACGAAAAATCAAAGAAAAAATAACAGTATGCGGGTCGCCTTTATCGGGCGGCCCGCTGAACGGTAAAGGGATAAAATGAAAGAAAACGGATCGGTGATAATAAAAAGGCTCGTATGCTTCGCGCTGATATCGGCGGCGGTTTTATCGCTGACCGCCTGCGGACGCGCGCCGAAAAAACGCACCGCCGTCTTTTACGAATACTTCGATACCGTTATTACGCTCACCGCCTACACCGACGACGAGGAGCTTTTTAACGAGGCGAGGGATTCTGCGGAGGCGATATTCGAAAACCTTCACCGCCTTTTTGATATCTATAACGAATACAAGGACTGCGTGAATCTTGCCTCCGTCAATTCAAGGGCGGGGGAGAGCGTCGCCGTTCCGCACGATATCATGGAGCTTCTGCGCCTCGGCAAGGAGTACGATGCGCTGACCGGCGGCTCCGTCAACATTGCGATGGGCGCGGTACTTCGCCTTTGGCATGACGCAAGGGAGCGCTCGGCGCTCGATCCGGACGGGGCGGCTCTCCCGGATGATACGGCGCTCAAAGAAGCCTCCCTCCATTGCCGGATCGGCGACGTCGTGCTTGACGAAAAAAACGGCACGGTCACGCTTAACGACCCCGAAATGAGCATCGACGTCGGGGCGATAGCAAAGGGCTACGCGGCGGACAGAGCAGCGGAGGCGCTTTCCTCATACGGATTCCCGTTCATGCTCAACTGCGGCGGCGCGGTGCTCGTTTCCGGCGCTAAGCCGGACGGCAGCCCCTGGAAGGCGGGGATCGCCGATCCGCAAAATGAAAACGAATACGCCGCAGTCGCCGAGCTCGACTCCGGCTCGCTTTCCACAAGCGGTTCGTATTTAAGGTATTTTACCGTGAACGGCATCGAGTACGGGCATATCATCGACCCCGCCACGCTTTATCCGGCAGATAAAACGGCGTCGGTCTCCGTTTGCGTTAAGGGGGCGGGGAACGCCTGTCTTGCGGACGCGCTCTCGACTGCATGCTTCATCCTCGGCGCCGAAGAGGGCATGGCGCTGATAAACTCCGTTGACGGAGCAGAGGCGCTTTTTGAAAACGCCGACGGCTCGATAACGGCGACAAACGGCTTTCCATGGTGAAAAAACGAGTTATCGTACGAACACCCGATAAAATTCGTACGAGCGTACGATAGCAAACAGAGAATCGCGAAAATGAGATAAATGTGAAAAAATCCTTTTGCCGCGCCGTTTTTTATCATAAAACGGTCCGGAATGGTATTTTCCAAAAAATATTTTTGATTTTTAGCATAGAAAACACTTGCAAGTTAAATCAATGTGTGGTATATTTATCGCGTAATTGTGTACCGTTGTCTTATTGGGCGATCGGCGCTTGCCGGCCCGATTCGCACGATTCGGCACCAGGTTACAAATAATATTTTCAGGAAGGAGTATTCCACAATGAAGAAATTCCTCGCGCTCCTCATTTCGGCGGCCATGATCTTCGCTCTCGTAGCGATCCCCGCAGCGGCTGACGGTGAGGTACAGATCACGGTTGCTACCGTGAACGATGTTGAGCCCGGCACTGACGTCGAGGTTCCTGTTACGATCGAGGGCGACTACGAAGCTCACATCCTTACGCTCTATGTCAATTACGATCCCGAGAACCTCTCCATCGAGAAGAAGTCCGATATAAAGAACGGCGATCTGTTCCCCTCCGGTGATGATGCTGAAGAGGCTGAATGGGCCGTTATCAAGGATATCGATTCCGTTCCCGGCCAGGCGAAGCTCGGCATCATCTGCCCCCATGGCGATTATCCCATCACCGGCAGCGGCTCGATCTGCAAGATCAAGTTCCACGTAAGTGAGAACTGCACCGAGAACCAGACCCTCACTCTTCAGGTTTCTGAGTTCAAGAACATGCCCGAGGGCAGCACCACTGCTACCCCCATCCCCTATGTCGGCACTGACGGCGCTATCAACCTCCACCAGGATGATCCCCAGCCCACTGAGCCCACGCCCACTGAGCCCACGCCCACCGAGCCCACTCCCACCGAGCCCACGCCCGTAGAGGGCAACCAGATCACCATCGGCAGCAAGGACAACGTTAAGCCCGGCGACGAGGTGACTGTTCCCGTTGAGGCGGTCTTCAATGACGAAGCCCATATCCTCAATGCCGTCATCGATTACGATGCTGACGTTCTGACCCTTGTTGATGCTGAGCTTGGCGAGTTCATCACCGGTATCGAAGGCGCTTTCACCAGCGTTGATACCGAGACTCCCGGCAAGATCTACATCGGCGTTGTCTGCGCTGAGGATCCCATGATCGGCGAAGGCGTTCTCATGAACCTCACCTTCAAGACCGCTGATGACTTCGCGGAGCCCACCACCGTTGCCATGACGATCAACGAGTTCGGTTATATGCCCGTTGACGCCGCCAATGCTGAGCCTCTCGAGTGCGAGCTTGTCGATGGTATCATCACCCCCGCCGAGCCCGTTGTTCCCACTCCCGTTGAGTTCGTAATGGGCAGCAAGGAGAACGTTGCTCCCGGTTCCGAGATCACCCTGCCCTTCACCATTTCCGGTGATTACGAGGCGCATCTCATGAACATCGCCCTCAACTACGATACCTCCGTTCTTACCCTGACCGGCTTCGAGAACGGCGAGGTCCTTAACTCCGTTGAGGATGCTATCATCGTTGTTGATTCCGAGACCGTTCCCGGCTCCATCCGTCTTGGTGTTGTAATGCCTACCGACGGTATGACTGCCGAGGGTGTCATCGCCAACCTCAAGTTCAAGGTATCTGACAAGTTCACCGAGCCCACCGTCATCGAGGTCAATGTTACCGAGTTCGGTTACATGCCCGTTGGCGCCGCCAATGCTGAGCCCATCCCGTTCAACGCAACGAACGGTATCGTAACTCCCGGCTCCGTTGGTCCGAATCCCCCTGTGACCGGTGCTGTCAGCCTTGCCGGCATTGGCGTTCTTGCCATTGCCACCGGCGCTGGCGTTGTCATCTTCCGCAAGAAGGAAGACTGATCGACAGACTGTCTGTAAAAGCCAAAGGTCATCCCGAAAGGGATGACCTTTTGTTATGCGTAAAGCTTGTTGATCTTGCTTGATTTGCCCTTTTATTTCGCTTTTTCGATCGTTTCGATCAGCCGGTCGAGCCCGACGGTATAGCTCCGGGCGCCCATGCCCATCACGCGGAACGCGCAGACGTCCTCGATCACGTCGACCGCGCGGAACGGCTCCCGCTTCGTGATATCGCTCATGTGCACCTCGCCCACGGGGACGGGAGTGCAGGCGATCGCATCGCGCAGGGCGTACGAATAATGCGTGAGCGCGCCGGGGTTGATCAGCACGCCGTCGAACGCGTCTCCCGCGGCATGGAGCTCGTCGATGAGCCTGCCCTCGTAATTGGTCTGCACGTGCTCGACGGACGCTCCGTGCTCCGCAGCGTGCGTCTCAAGGGCGCGGATGATATCATCAAGGCTCCTCGTTCCGTAGATCTCGGGCTCGCGTTTTCCCGTCATATCGAGATTCGGTCCGTTCAATACAAGTATCCTCACGGTTTGACTCCTTTTTTTCTTCCATTATACCATATCGGCGCGTTTTATGGTATAATCAAACAGAAGTTTTTAAGGAGCGTCGTATTATGAAGCATTACGCCGTACTGGGGGACCCCATAGCGCACAGCCGCTCGCCCGAGCTCTATAACGCCCTGTTTGAAAAATACGGGATGGACGCGGAGTTCGGAATGCTCCGCATGGGCGTCGGCGGCATAAGCGAGCTTAAAACCAAAACGAAAGGTCTTTCGGGATTTGCCGTTACAATGCCGCTCAAAAGGGCGATAATACCGTATCTCGACGCGCTCGACGAAAGCGCTTCCGCCTGCGGAGCCGTGAACATCACGGAGCTCAGGGAGGGTCGCCTCATAGGGCACAATACCGACGGCGAAGGGCTTTGCGACGCGCTTTTTACGGCCGGCGTCTCCGTCTGCGGCGCAGAAGCGGCGATCCTCGGCAGGGGAGGGGCCGCCCTTTCCGCGGCGTGTTCGCTTAAAAAAAGAGGCGCGAACGTCCGTCTGCTGGCAAGGACGCCGAAGGCAGACGCCGCTTTCCCGGAACGCCTCGTCTCCGATCCGGGCGGGCATGCGGATCTGTTCATCAACGCATCTCCTCTCGGCATGGACGGGCATGATGAATTCGCATACACGGGGCTCCTCGACAGCCTCGCGCCGTCCGTCGTGTTCGATATGGTGTACGTGAACGGACGCGAGACAGCCCTCGCGCTCGAGGCAAAAAAGAGGGGCGTCCTCCTGCTGACGGGGGAGAGCATGCTGAAGAAGCAGGCGCTCCGCGCGTTCAAGATCTGGACGGGCGTCGAGGCGGAGTTCTGAAAAAGCATAATAAAGGGCTTCCGGGCAAATGCCCCGGAAGCCTCTTTCGTTTCATCCGATCAGGTAAATATCCTCGTTAGCGTGTCGCGGATGCTGGTGGGATCGCTTATCGCGAGAGCGGCGATAAGAAGACCGATGCAGATCAGCATGCCTATGATCATTATGATCAGCACCGCGGAAGCAAAGTTCTTGCTGTTCTTGTTGATGCCGGAGGAGAACGCCATGGTGAACAGAGGGATTATGTTGAAAATAGGTATCGCAAAGAGCGCGATCCTCCAAAGATAACCCCAAACGGAAAGCGGCTTGTCGAGAATGCTCTTATTCTCGGCGGGCGCTTCCTTAACGGGCGGACATACTAAGGGCTCCGGATCGAACACGTTCTCCTGCTCCTCAACGGGCATTGGCTCCGCATAGGGCGAAGGCTCCTCGATCGGAGCCGGTTCCTCGGCGCGAACGAAGTCCTCGGCGGGAGCGGACTCGCCGGGATCGGCAGGCTCTATACCGAGATCGTCGAGCGTCCTCTCGGGCTCGGCGGTGATCTCTTCACAGCATGCTTCCTCAACGGCATCGGCAGCCTCTGCGGGAGCGGCTTCAACGGCTTCCGCGGCTTCAACGGGCACGGGCTCCTCAATGGGCTCGGGCTCCGGCTTCCTTAAAAGGGAGCCGCATTTGATGCAGAAACGGTCGCTATCTTTGGCGGGATAACCGCATTTCGGACAGTTCATAATTACACCTCCACTTTGGATATATCGGGATTATATCACTATTTGATTAATTTGTATATAGCAAAATGGACCGGAATCGGAATAAAAAGGAGGAATTATTCAATTCGGACTTGACAGACCACCGATATTGGTGGATAATTTATAATGAAGATTTATGTACACGGAGGCCTCAAATGGAAGAAACGAACGTTTCCCGCAGCTTTATCGAGGAGTTTATTGAGGAGGATTACAGGAATTACCCCGTCGTAAAGACCCGTTTCCCGCCCGAGCCGAACGGCTATCTGCACATCGGTCACGTAAAGGCGATGTGGGTCGATTTCTCCATGGCGGAGAAATTCGGCGGCACCTGCAACCTTCGCTTTGACGATACCAACCCCGTCAAGGAGGACGTCGAGTACGTCGAGGCCATCAAGCACGATATCAAGTGGATGGGCTTCAACTGGGATAAGCTCTGCTTCGGCAGCGATTATTTCGACACCTGCTATGAGCTTGCGGTCAAGCTCATCAAGAAGGGCGTCGCTTACGTCTGCGATCTTGACAAGGATCAGATAAGGGAATACCGCGGCACGCTGACCGAGCCGGGCGTCAACAGCCCCTATCGCGATCGCTCCGTGGAGGAGAACCTCGATCTGTTCGAGCGTATGAAGAACGGCGAATTCCCCGACGGCGCAAGGACTCTCCGCGCCAAGATCGATATGGCTTCGCCCAATATCAATATGCGCGATCCCGCGCTGTACCGCATACTGCACCGCAGCCATCACCACACCGGCGACAAGTGGTGCATCTATCCCATGTACGATTTCGCTCACCCCATACAGGACGCGCTCGAGGGCGTTACGCATTCGCTCTGCTCGCTCGAGTATGAGGCGCACAGACCCCTTTACAACTGGGTGGTAGAACAGTGCGAGTTTGAGCATAAGCCCCGCCAGATCGAGTTTGCAAGGCTCAATATCACCAACACGGTGATGAGCAAGCGGTATCTTCGCATGATGGTGGAGACGGGCGCCGTGCGCGGCTGGGACGATCCCAGGATGCCCACGCTCTGCGGTATGCGCCGCAGGGGCTATCCCGCCGCCGCGATAAAGGATTTCCTTGCGAGGGCGGGCGTCGCCAAGGCGGATTCCGTCGTCGATTCCGCCATGCTGGAGCATTGCGTCAGGGAGAATCTGAACGTTAACGCCGTAAGGGCGATGGCGGTCACCGATCCCGTCAAGCTCGTTATCGAGAATTGGGAGGAAGGCAGGGAAGAGGATATCTCGATCGAGAACCTTCCCGTCGACGGCGCGGAGGATAAGGGCTCCCATACCGTTCCCTTCGGGCGCGAGCTCTATATCGAGCGCGACGACTTTATGGTCGAGCCGCCCAAGAAGTTCTTCAGGCTCAAGCCCGATGGCGAAGTCCGTCTTAAGGGCGCTTACATCATCAAATGCACCGGTTGGGAGCAGGATGAAGAAGGCAGAGTAACCCTTATCAGGGCGGAGTACGACCCCGAAAGCAGGAGCGGCGAATGCACCCGCAAGGTCAAGGGCACCATTCACTGGGTCCCCGCCAAGGAGGCCGTGCCTGCCGAGTTCCGCATTTACGAGCCGCTCTTTACCGAGAGCGAGATCGATACCGAGCATATCCTCGAGGCGATCGATCCCAACTCCATCACGGTCAAGCACGGCTTTGTCGAGCCCTTCCTAAAGGGAGCCGAGCCCGGCGTTCCGTATCAGTTCATGCGCGTCGGCTATTTCACCGCCGACCTTGATTCGACCGATGAAAACCCCGTTTTCAACCGCACCGTGGGCTTGAAGGACAGTTATAAACCGGCTAACGCATAAAGCAGGATGGAAGAAAGGGAAGACGTAAAAAGAATAGAAGCGCCTCCCAAACGGAGCCTTGTCTGGCTTGAGGTCACGGCGTTCATATTGCTGCTCGCGCTCCTGACCGCCGGCTTGGTTTATTTCGGCCGTCAAAAGGGCGCGGGGAGCGACCGCCCGAGTGAAGCGGCGGCGACTGCCGAGCCGAGCGAAACGTCCGAGCCGACCGCCGCGCCGGTCCCGGAGGTTACCCCGGAGCCGACGCCGGAGCCGACGCCGGAGCCGACGGCGCAGACGTATTCCAAGACCGCAATAGTTGTCACGGGGAAAAAGGCGGTCGTCGTTGCCAGCCGCGAGGCGGCGGAGGAGCTCGTCAAAAACGCCGCGCTCTATTTCAAGGATCTCGCGGGGCTGCCCGACAACGCCGTCACCGCGCTTGCGGTAAAGGTGGAATACGCGGACGCGCCGGATGACGACGCCGTCAGCTACGATACCGCGTTCGCATACTTGACCGGCAGCACGACTCCGCTCGTGTTCATAAGCCGCGCCTCCTACGTGGAGGATACGCCCATCCCGCATAACGACAAGATCATCACGGACCATTATTTGCCCAAGGGCATTCGCGTCGTCAAGCTTTACGGGCGCGACGGCATTGAGCGAAAAACGTATTCCGTAATTTACAGAAACGGCGTTCAGCAGAGCGTATCGGTCTCCGATGCGTTCGTGGTCATGGAGCCGGTGGACGGCGATATCCGCGTCGGCATAAGGGTATTTCCGGAGGGATTCACAGTCAGTCCCGCATACGGAAGCAGCCCCATCGGCGCGTATGAGCTCGGCATAAGGGTGCCGATGCACGGCAAGGTCACCACGCTTTACGGCCCTTATGACGGCGGCTTCCATCACGGCATAGACATCGCCGCCGCTCCTGGCGCCCAGGTCAGGGCTTCCGCCAGGGGCAAGGTGGTTTCCGTCATGGAAAGGGGCGGCTACGGACTCTTGATCGAGATCGAGCATGAGAACGGAGTCACCACAAGATACGCCGAGCTGAAGGAGTCCTTCGTTTCCATCGGTCAAAGAGTGGAAGCGGGGGAAATAATAGGCACGATAGCGGGCGACGAATTCACCGCGCATCTGCATTTTGAGTTAAGGATCTGGGGAACGGCATATAATCCATTGAAATTAATGACGATCGCCGGTATCGAAGGTTGACGGGAGGATGAGCCTGATCGGGCCGCGTCCGAACCCAAAGAATAATCGAGAGGAGCCCTTTTAAGGGCGGTGTTTTATGGCATATTACAGAATCAACGGCGGCAAGCCCCTTGAGGGGCAGGTAACCATAAGCGGCGCAAAGAACGCCGCGCTTGCGATAATACCCGCGGCGATACTCGCGGGACAGCCCTGCGTTATCGAGAATCTTCCCATAATAGAGGACGTCCACGTGCTCACCGAGATATTGAGGCTCATGGGCGCGGAGGTGGAGCTTTACAAGAACGGCTGCATGAAGATCGATCCCACCAAGATCGATAATTTCGAGGTCACCTTCGAAATGGTCAGCAAGATGCGCGCCTCGTACTATCTGCTCGGCGCTATGCTCGGGCGCTACGGGCATGCGGCGCTCGCTCTGCCCGGCGGCTGCTCCATAGGCAACCGACCGATCGACTTCCATATAAAGGGCATGCGCGCGCTGGGCGCCGACGTCGAGATAAAGAACGGCATCGTTTACGCGCACGCGGATAAGCTCACCGGGGCGGAGATATACCTCGATATGGCAAGCGTCGGAGCTACGATCAATATCATGCTCGCCGCCTGCCGTGCGGAGGGCACCACCGTCATCACCAACGCCGCCAAGGAGCCGCACGTCGTCGACGTGGCCAATTTCCTCAACATGATGGGCGCTTCGATAAAGGGCGCCGGCACCGACGTTATAAGGATCCGCGGCAGGCAGGAGCTCCATGGCTGCAGCTACGATATTATCCCCGACCAGATCGAGGCGGGCACGTTCATGATCGCCGCGGTCGCCACTCACGGCAACGTGGTCATAAACAACATAATCCCCTCGCATCTTGAGGCGATCTCCGCAAAGCTCATGGAGTGCGGCGCCCGGATTACCGAGGGCGACGACGGCACCGAGTTCTTTATGCAGGTGCAGGGCGGAGACAGGCTCCGCGCGGTCAATATCAAAACGCTGCCCTATCCCGGCTTCCCGACGGATCTTCAGCAGCCCATGATGGCGCTGCTCACAATGGCGAAGGGCAACAGCTACATCGTCGAAAACATTTTCGAAGAGCGATTCAATCACGTGCCGGAGCTCGTCCGAATGGGCGCTTCGATACACGTTAACGGCAGGACGGCGACGATAGAGGGCGTCGATAAGCTTTACGGCGCCTCCGTCAGGGCGACCGATCTTCGCGCCGGCGCCGCGCTGATAGTCGCGGCCCTCGCTGCGGAGGGCACGACCATCGTCCGCAATATCCACTTTATCGACCGCGGCTACGAGCATTTCGAGCAGAAGCTCCGCGCGCTCGGCGCAGATATCGAAAGGGTGGAGGAATAATCAAAATGAAAAAAGGCGGGGCACCCGCCTTTTTACTTTATCCTATCCCATTTTTTCTTCCATCATGTACATGAACGCGGGGACGATCTTCATCGCCTCGCCGGCGGAGATCCTTTCCCACAGCGCCGCGGTGCTTTTGCTTATCCTCTCCGCAAGCGCCGCCTCGTCCACGGTCAGGAGCTTCCTGCCGCGCATCAGTATCCTTCCCGCCGCCATCGTGAAAACGCAGTTCCTGCCGCTCATGCCCATCAGGACGTGCGCCGGGTAATTGCTTTCGTCCATCGGCGTATAGGGCTTATAGTCCATTATGATTATATCCGCCGGCGCGCCGGGCCTGATCGTGCCTATACCTTTTCCGAAATACTCCTCTGCAAGCAGGCGGTTGTTCTCGAACAGGAGCTTTGCCGCTTCATTGAGCCCGAACGACGGGTCGCCCGTTTTATCGCGCTGCGCGGTAATGAACGCACGCGCGCTCTCGAGCATGTCGGGAGTGAAATTATCCGTGCCCAGGCAGAGCTTTATTCCCTTCGAGAGCATCGTTTTCGCGTCCGCACAGCCGACCGCGTTCGACATATTCGACTGCGGATTGTTCACGACGAACGAGCCGCTTTCCGCTATCGTATCGAGCTCGCTCTCCGTGGTGTGCACGCAGTGCGCGAGTATGGTCCTGCCGCCGAGTATGCCGCAGTTTTTGAGGAGCTCCGCGGGAAGCTGCCCGAAAGTGTGGGTGGAGACGAACGCGTCGTCGCCGCTCTCCGAAACGTGGATGTGGAAGCCCGTCCTGCCGGCGTTCCTCGCCGCACAGCTTTTAAGGCTCGACTCGGTAAGCGTGAACGGCGCGTGCAGCCCGAACATCGCCTTGAGCATACCGCTCGGCTGCTTTTCGCAGAAGGCGATGAAGTTCTCATTCTCCTCCTCAGCGGCCTTTTCGTCGGAATAGCCGAGGCGGCAGCTCGTTTCAAAACAGCAGCACGCGCGCAGTCCCACGGCTCCGGCGGCTCCGGCGACGCCCATCAGCGAACCGGATACCGAACCGTATCCCGCGTGGTGATCGAACACGGTCGTGACGCCGTTCTTCACCGCCTCCATAGCCGAGGCGTACGCGGCGTTCACCGAGTCGCGGAAATCAAGCTCCCTGTCAAGGCGCCAGCTTCGCATCAGAAGCACGTCCGCAAAGCAGCCGGGATGAAAGCCGGGGACGGAGTATCCCCTCAGCGCCGCGCTGTAAAAATGCGTGTGCGCGTTTATGAGGCCCGGCATTATAACGCCGCCCTCCGCGTCGATGAACTGCGCCTTGGGGTACGCCTTCGAAAGCTTGCCGGTATCGCCGACGTCCCTGACGGCGTCCCCTTCGATCAAAACGGCCCCGTTCTTCATAAACGGGAGCGAAGGATCGTGAGTAATGAGATATCCGTTTCCGATAAGGTACATGGGAGCACCCTCCTTTTGCGTCCGAAATACCGGGGACGCAAGCCCCCCGGCGCCGTGTTGAAAGGCTATTTGCCTGATTCATTGTACCACCGTCTTTTATTATATGCAATGCCCCATATTATGGCTTGTTCATTCCGGGAAACTGTATTATAATTATATCGGCTGATCTGTGCGTGAACCGCGGATCCGCCGCGCGGCTTGACTCCGGAGAGTCTTCCGGCTTCCGGCGGCGCCTAATTTAAGAAAGCAGGGGGAATTAATATGAAAGCTTACGAGAGATTACTTGATTACGTTAAGGTGTTCACCACGAGCGACGACGATTCCGAGTCCGTTCCTTCCACCGCCCGCCAGTTCGACCTTGCGAACAGGCTGGTGGAGGAGATGAAGGCGATCGGCATTTCGGACGCCCGGGTGGACGATAAATGCTACGTGTACGGTTCCATCCCCGCGACTCCCGGTTACGAGGATAAGCCCGCGATCGGCTTTATCGCGCACATGGATACCGCTCCCGATTTTTCGGGCGAGAACGTGAACCCCCGCATCATAGAGGATTATGACGGGGAGGAGATCGTCCTCGGCGAAAGCGGAAGGAGCATCAAGCCCTCCGATTTCCCGCATCTTAAGCTCCTTAAAGGGCGCACGCTGATCGTGACCGATGGGACGACGCTTTTGGGCGCGGACGATAAGGCGGGCATTGCGGAGATAATGACCGCGGCGGAACGGCTCATTTCAAGCGATATCCCGCACGGCAGGATCCCCATCTCGTTCACTCCCGATGAGGAAGTGGGCAGGGGAGCCGATCATTTCGACGTTAAGGGCTTCGGCGCGGATTTCGCATATACCGTCGACGGCGGTCCCGAGTGCATAATCGAGTATGAGAACTTCAACGCCGCCTCCGCGCATATCGAGATCAACGGCTTCAACGTGCATCCCGGCGCGGCGAAGGATATCATGATAAACGCCCTGCACGTCGCCTGCGAGATAGAGGGGATGCTCCCCGCCGGGCAGACTCCGCGCGATACCGAGAAGTATGAGGGATTCTTCCACCTCTGCGATATCTCGGGCAATACCGAACACGCCGAGATGTATTACATACTCCGCGATCACAGCGCCGAGATAATGAAAGCGAGGAAGGAGACCCTCCTTCATATCGAAAAGATCCTCAACGCGAAATACGGCGAGGGCACGGTCAAGGTGACTATTCGGGATCAGTACGAGAACATGCTCGAAAAGATCAAGCCCTGCTTCCATCTTATCGAAAACGCCTGCGCCGTGCTCGAGGAGATGGGCGTTCACGCCATGACGGAGCCCATCAGGGGCGGCACCGACGGCGCGAGGTTGAGCTTCATGGGGCTGCCCTGTCCGAACCTCGGCACCGGCGGCTTCGCCTACCACGGACCGTATGAGCATATCACGGTCGAGGGTATGGAGATCGCCACGAACGTGATCCTCGGACTCATCAAAAAATACGCCGAGTAATCGAAAAGAGGCTGTGACAAGGGAGCATGCGCCAAGGGTGCATTCACTTAAGGAGATGCAGGTTTTCAGCCTGAAAAAAATCAACGTATAAAAAGATATCCGGGGATAGCTCATATCCCCGGATTTTCTTTTTTATATCGGCTGAA
>JAEEGJ010012510.1_pt1 | contig 20980 bp, 12 predicted proteins | sample 8958761 | NCBI WGS metagenome assembly JAEEGJ01 (sample SAMN16246546, study PRJNA631951) | gut metagenome | biome: gut microbiome; feature: rumen; material: RS-attached | host: Bos | place: Iran: Karaj | collected 2018-10
TTCGTTTTTATACGTTCAAGCTTTTCGCCGAATGGCTTTGCCAACAAACATAGAAACAAAACATTAGACACAACATATGACACAGTATAAGGCACTGCCGACACAAGCGCAGCAATGTAAAGATTCATATTGAAGCTTTGATTGTACCACAGAACTGTCCAAATGTCCATAATAAATGAATAAACCACACCAGTTAAAGCTCCATATAGTAGGAGGATCACATTGCTTTTTAACAGTTGTTTTGATAAGATACCTGCACAAAAACCGATTAGCCCCCATGCTAGCATCTGAAATGCTGTCCACGGTCCCTGTCCAAAATAGAAATTGGATAGCACTGCGGAAAGAGCGCCAACAAGGAATCCTGCCTCTCCACCAAGATATAGGGCAGTAATTATAGTCAGAGCCGCAACAGGCTTAAAAAAAGGAATAAATCTACCTGCAAAGCATAAAGCTGTCATTACAGCCACCATAACCATTCTACGTGTTCCAGTCGATTTCTTCTCGAATCCTGCCGCAAAAAGAAGAAGTGATAATAATGCAACCGCAAGTGAGATTATTATGTGCTTTTTCTCGTTAAATGCAAGAGTTCCAAGTATTGTTACCAAAGGTATTATTACAAAAGGAACTGTAATTTTAATTGCATTTCGCAACTCTTTGTTTCTGATAAGGAGCATTTCAATTCTCCTTTCTTCCGTTTAATCTACAAAGATTCACAGCATCTTCAATAGTAATGGCGTTATCATAATAACTTCTTGTCATACGGCTTACTGCCGTTGTGTAGAAGCTGTTCCCTGAGAAAAAATCGTTTGGAGAACCGATACCTACTATCATACCACCGAAGAACATGGCACACCTGTCTGCGAAAGCTGCTGCAAACTCAACATCATGAGTCACGGTCACAACAGTTATCCCATTTTTTCTAAGTCTTCTGAGAACATTTATTATATTTAGCTTTGCAGCAGCATCAAGCCCCTTTGTTGGCTCATCAAGAAGCAAAAGCTTCGGCTTTGCAGCAAGAACCTTTGCAAGAGCCACAAGCTGCTGCTCGCCTCCAGAAAGATCGTAAGGATGCTTATCCAAGAGATGTGAGATATCATAAGGCAGTTCTGCAATATCAGCTCCGCATTCTTCAAGCTCCGCACAAACAGTATTTTTTAGGAATACCGTCTGCACGTCTTGTGGCAGCATAGCAAGGCACTCGCGATAAAGGGAGCGATTCTTATACTCACCGAGCTTTTTGTCAAAAACTTTTATACTGCCACTATATGCTCTAAGAAGTCCTGCTGCTGCGGAAAGAGCTGTAGTCTTTCCGGAACCGTTCCCACCTAAAATACAGAAGAGCTCGCCACGGTACACCTTCATGCTAAGACCGCTGAGTATGTCCCTTCCGTTTCTCTCATAGCGAAAAAATACGTTTTTGTACTCGAGAGCAGTTTCCTCGCTGTGTCTAGATTCATTCAATGGCAACTTCCGTGTTGAGTTCCCGTAATTCTTTTCTATAAAAGCTCTTCCATCACGAACTGTCAGCGGACATTTTCCACTCCCGCCAATTTCTGCGTAAAGCCTAGCTGCAACTGGCATACCGCAGAGTATATCAAGTCTGTCTTTATATCTCCAGATTGCGTCTTCAGGTGGCTCAGAAGCGATAAGCGCACCTTGTTCCATTATAAGGAGCCTGTCACATATAGGTACAACATCCTCAAGACGATGCTCAGCTATAATGATAGTAATAGAAAACTCCTGACAAAGCTTTTTCAGCGTTGCAATGAAGTCAGTAGCTGCTATTGGATCAAGCTGTGCTGTCGGCTCGTCAAGTATAAGCAGTTGAGGCTGCATTACCAGTATCGATGCAAGATTCAGAAGCTGCTTCTGACCACCAGAAAGTTCTGAAACATCCTTGTCGTACCATTCACCGATACCAAAATAGCTTGCCATTTCTGCAATGCGCCGCGATATCTCATCAGAAGGCGTACCGATGTTTTCCAAACCGAAAGCAAGCTCGTGCCAAACTTTGTCAGTAACGATCTGCTGTTCAGGATTCTGCATAACAAAACCTATTTTTGAAACAGAAGTGATATTATCTATCTCAGCTATAGGTTCTCCACAGAATAAAACGCTGCCGCTTATTTCGCCCACAGGTGTGAGCTCACGCTTAAGCATACGCAACAAAGTAGATTTTCCGCTTCCTGTAGCGCCGCATAATACAACAAATTCTCCCCTTTCGAGGCTGAATGACACATTACTAACCGCAGGCGAACTGCATTTCGGATATGTAAATGTCAAATCCCTGACCGTAAGTATTTCCACCTGAGACTCACCTCCGTTTCAATTATAAATGGAATCATTATTAGCGCAATGTATGAAATAAGCCCTGCCATTCCAAGCTTATCGGGTGTTTCAACGCTTATGGATGGATAAAATGAGAAGTCAAGAGAACCAATTCCAACGGCGACTGCAGTAACGCCGAAAAGCGCAAGAGAAACTACAAAGAGAGTAATATCAGATTTCCTGAATCCGAATCGGCAAAACTGAGTGCGTCTGTGAGTGCCGAATCCTCTTGCTTCCATGCTATCAGCTGTAATAATACCATTTTCAAGAGCCCATGTGACAAGTATAGAGAAAACACGTGATTTTCCCTTTATGTCGTCTATTATATTGTCGTCTTTGTAAAGCCCCATTGCCTTCTGCGCGTTGTTTATTTTAACGGACTGCCTGCTAAATAGCGGAACGAAACGCAAAGCCATAGAAAGGATAAGTGAAAGCTTAGGTGAAAGAGCACCTGTTACATAAAGCAGTTTTTCACTGGTCATTATCTGAGTAAATGAACGAAACCAGTACAAAACTCCCACTATCATTGCCGCGGAATTCAATCCGTACAAAGTTGCTTCAAGAGTTACGGGATTATGATTCATTACAAATAGCACCGTCTTTCCATTGTGCGATACGAGTGGATTGGCAAGGGCTAGTATCAGAAAAAGCACCCAGAAGAATATATGCTCCTTACCGTGAGAAATGCCGTTGCGGACCGTAAAGAACAAAACTCCGCCAAGCAGTGATATAAGCATGAGCAACGGGTAGCTACTGAACATCGCTATTCCAGTTACACTGAAAAACCAAACTGTCACAACTATAGGATTGTACTCAGAGAAACTTCTCATTTTTCATATACCTCGTCAAGATCATGACCTATCTCGCAGGTGTAGAGCCATTCTATACTATCGCCATTGGAAAGTACATACTCTCCGCAACTACGCGAGGGAGTTATGCCATTCACATGGTAAACCCAACCTGAAAGGTCTCCAAAATCGTATTCGTAAATATAGTTTATTCCAGAAATATATACCATACCGTGTGCACCGCCAGCGCTACACTTGTTTTCTACCTGTATACCGTAGGTCTGTGCAGCTTCAGTAAGGATATCGAAGACAGTCTCTCCTGCTTCAAAGTCAAAAGCAGTAGGCGGAAGTATCACTCCGTCCTCTGGGATATGCTCCGATTTGCCTGCGATAGTGTCACAACGTATCTCCATTGTTACAGTACCTACAGGTTTTTTCTTTTCTTTTTTATTTCCACTGTAATACTCATCAGATGATCTTATATCAGTTATCATTACCAGAATTATCAGCGCACCTGTAACAATTCCGATAAAGATATAGTTCTTACGATTTCTCTTGCCCAAAATGAACATGATAAGTGCAACTGCAAGTGCCGAACCAGCGATAGCGATTATAATAATAGGTTTATAACTTTGTTTGTTGCCTATTTTCTCATTGTGTGACGTAGCTGAAGGTTGAAGACTCACATTCTTATTCGATGAGCTTACAGAAGAAATTGCTATGGTTACAGATTCCGTCTTTATAACCGATGTTGAATACGAAACTGATGTAGTTCTTGTGGTTTTAAACGTCGTTCCATGCGAATCTGAAACAACTGTAGTCAGAAGCTGAGCTGAAGAACTCTCAGTAACAGCTTCGAAATGTGCAGTAGCTTCTGTAACCTGAGGCGAATCCGTATCCTTCCTGCGATTATCAAGAATAAGCAACGGAGTTTTTCCTTCAGTCATTCGCCTGAATGCTACAAATGAATAATAAGCCTGAACCGTCGCAGTCTCATTTGATTCCCCACCCTCTATATGAGAAAAGCTACCATCCGACAAACGGAATCGTATAATTCCATCCAAAAGGTCATTCCCATTCTTGATAAATCTCTCGTCACTACGGCAGTCTATACCTAAAGCAGAAACTGCAGTAAGCACCTGTGCCGCACTTTCTGGATTTGGGTTTCCAAAACTCTGATATCCGCCGTTGTCCATTTGTTTCCTCGACATGAAATCCAGTGCCCTGTCAACAGATTCTGAAACTTCGCTGTTGTAATGATAATAAGGAGAAAGTGACTGTACAGTCATAGCAGTAACATCAATGTCACCGTAGTCACCAAAAAGAGCCCAGCCACCGTCAGAATACTGCAAAGAAAGAATGGTATCCACTACTGAATCCACAGTAAATCGAGAACAGGTATAGCCATTATTGAGTACATGAAGTCCATATATCCAACTCATAATCCCCTGCTCGCCAATGGAACTGTCAAGGATATCGGTGATATAGCTGTTTTCACTGCCCGCCGCACAAAGTGCAAGAGCATACTTTTCCCTTGAGGTCGCAGAAGCGAAATTATTGTTGCCCAAGTACTTTAAAAGAGATTGCTCATAGGCTGAAAGGTCGGCATATCCACTCTGCGCTAGTGTAAGAGCATACCAGTCTGTTGTTTTTCCTGCACCCTCAGCAATTCCGTTATCGAGCCATTCCTCCACACTTCCTACACCTGACTGTCCAAGCTTATAACTGACGATACCGCCGATAAGGTCATCGACCTCACCGACGGTATGATCGCTGCATTTCGCACTTAACGGAAATATATTCAACGTCAGTATAATTGCAGACATCAGGCACAAAAGTCCCGATAATAACTTAGTCTTCATCCCTGCGCCTTAAAGCAAAAGAAGTTGCAACAGCAGTAATAAGTCCTGCGACTGCAATGCCTGAGCCCTTTACTCCTGTTTTCGGAGAATTACTATTATTTGCAGCAGTTGTTGCAGCCTTTGTGGAAGTAGTTGTCGTTGTAGTGGTTGTTGTGGTTGTTGTGGTAGAAGCGGTTGTGGAACTTGTTGTTACAGCTTCTCCGCTAACATTAACAACATAGACAGGTGGAACAATATTAACACTCTCAGATGTAGCGCTTAGAACATTTTTGCCCTCATCTGTAAGCTTTACTGTGACCTTTCCATCATTATCAGTAACAAAACTCGTTTCCTGACCATTAATGGTTATCTTAGCACCCGCAAGTTTTTTGTTTACTGGAGAATAGTTCTCATCAAAAACAACATATGAAAGATCGAGTGATATTTCTGAATCTCTAGCTGAATCTTCACCATTCTTGGCATTGAAAAAGCTGTATGAATCGCTAAAAGTCTTGGTATCAGAATAAACAAAAGCCTGTATCTGATCGTCGCTTTTTATTTCGTCTGCAAGTCCCATAGACATCTTATCATTAACGTAATATCCATAGTTTCCGCCATTCTCTTCTCCCCAGAGCTTGTCAAGCTGGAGACCGTACTGACCAATCGAAGACTTGTAACCTGCTGCCGCTCCCCCATTGTACTTACTATCGTGAGCAATATAGAGTGCATCGTTGATAGTGAGCTTTCCATCGCTGTCAATATCTGTAACGTTTATGGGTTCTTCAATGAGAGCAAACTCTTTATTCTTGTCAGAAATAGTAACATAGACGGTAGCAGAATCTGTTTCTGCAGCAAATACGTTCATACTTACAGCTGACCATGAAATAAGCAGAGTAGCTGAAATTGCGAGTTCCTTTTTCATCATATCGACTCCTTTGAAATAATGTAGTAAAGACAATAAAAAAGCCTTTCCGCGGAGCAGAAAAGCGCAGCAAACAGCTTCACGAAGTATGTGAAGTCAACGGCATACGTTTTTCATTGTCCAAAAACGTTAATTACCTGCACTGTCTGACGAGCGATCCGACTGTACGGCAGTGACTGCTGTGACGGAATTACACCGTGCTTCCCTCAGTTTCAGACTGCAATTCAATTATAGGAACATTATATCACAGGGCAAGAAAAGTGTCAAGTTGTTGACCAATTTAGATAAATCACTATTTAAAGCTGCTGTTTGAAATATAACTATACTGCAAAAGATTAGCAAATTACCAAATAATGCAAAACGGAGCTTCAAAATAGTCGCTCCGTTTGCATTATTACGCACTCTTATTTAAAAACTGAACCATCACTATACGCGTATCAAAAGCTTTCTGAGGCTCACATTGTCGAAGATATCCACTCTGCCATCCTCATTGATATCGGATGAGAAGTAGCTGTTAAGATAGCCGGCACCGAGGAGATATTTTTGCATCATAACAAGATCAGCTGTATTAACTTCGCCGTCACTGTTGACATCGCCTTTAATCGGAAGTTCAACCTCTATTGGAACAGCAGGTTCAAGCACGAACCTTTGACTGTCCGAACCCGTAAACTGAACTAAACCAAACTCTGATTCTTCTTCCTTCGTATTTCCGGCATCAAAGCAATTGCCATTCTGCAGTATGGAATAGCTTCCATCCCTGTTGCAGATAAGACTGAATTTCTGAGTATCAGCTCCTGTAAATTCAGTTACAGAAAGCTTTCCCGAGCTTAGTGTGAGGGATTTCCCGTCCTGTTTCCTAATGGAATAACTGCCGTCATCTAACATTGTGAAATGCCATATTTGATCGTTGATTGTAAATGGTGAGGGCGAGCCTGCAGGATTGAGCTTAACGGAGTATTTATTTATATCGCCCTGAACTATCTTATCATATATGTCAGCCATAAAGAGCTCGCTTGTAAGGCTTCGTACCGTGTAATTACCGTCTGTGACAGCTGGATGAACAGGAATCAAGCTCCAGAGCTGACATTCTCCCTCCCAGTAGTTCCATTGATTGATATTGCCGCCATTTTCCTTTGACCATTCGTACACGTCAAGACCGCCTGTGTCATTGGAACACTTGGATACTATGCCGTAGTCAGAACCGCATTTTTTCAGCCTGAAAAGCTGATTATCCTTACCATTAAACTTCTGCAGTTCAACATTAACACCGTCGTTTGCAGAGATTTCCGAAACTGCGATGCACATTGACTCGTCCCCGGCTGAAACTATACGAAAATAATCCTTATCAACTGATATAAGCCGCCACTGTTGTGCCCAGCTTCCATTGCGCTCCCATTGCTGAATGTTGGTTCCATCGTCAAGCGTACCATTTGGAATATCTATTGCCATGCCACTGTTCTGGTTTATAATATAATACGTTACTCCGCTGAGAAGATCAGTTTCACTGAGCCTAGCGCATGGCCCTGAACCAGATATGTTATCTGCATTTCCTATGAGCTGAGAGCTTTTATCCGTGAAATCAACATTTTCTGAACGCTCTTTACCTGTGAACTCCTTAGTCTGAACTCCCCATATAGACTGATTATTATTGCCGACTGCAGTAAAAGACATTACTTTTTTACCGTTCTCGTCCTTTGCAGCCAAGAAGAAGCCAGAATAAACTTGATTTCCAATTAAGATTTCAGCTTCTGAACTGTCCTTTGCCTGCGACCATTTTCCTGTAACAGTACCGCTAATACTACCATCAGAGTTCAGCTTGATAGTACTGTAATTAATAATCTTTCCATCTGTGGAACTACCATGGTTAATAAACTCGTATTCGCCTGTGATGTCAGACTCGTCATAACCTGTTTCAGAAATAATGTCCCCTGAATACTCATATGGAGAAACAACAGGCCACCCATTTTCATTGAAATACATTGAATGAACACGAACCTCATGGAACTCTGCGCCATCATCAAAACGAGTATGATATATAAGATACCACCTTCCGTCGTCATCGCGCAGCACAGAGTTGTGTCCACAAGCCATGTATGCTTTGCTAAGTGAACTTAATTTGTAATTACCCATGACTTTGAGTCCGGTTGAATCTAAATTGGGATTTGTCGATAGCACCGCCTGTCGGCCTGCAGGGTCTTTGAACGGACCAAGTGGTGAAGTCGAACGGAATACACGCATATTGTATCCGCCTGTGGAAGTCAGTCCACCGTACGTAACCCATAAATAATAGTACCCTGTATCAGCGTTGTATTCGATGAACGGTCCTTCTCCCGACTTACCGTAACCTCCAGATATTTTCGTACCAAAATAACTATCAACCATTCTTCCATCAGTGGTCTGTCCGGTTTTCGGGTGTATGCACTGTCCTGATCTTGGATCAATCTCAATAGAGAAAACTCCACCGGACCACGAACCGTAACACATATACATCCTTCCGTCGGTATCAAAGTAAATCGTTGGATCAATAGCGTTAGGATAGAGCTGATTATTGTAATTATCGTTATTGAACCAATTGCTATTGAAACTTACCTTGCCCTGTGAAATAAGTTCATCAATATTAGTGGAAGTGTATTTACGGTTGACATTCTTAGTGCTGCTCTTGGCGTAACTGTCATTGTTCGTGAATCCCGAGTATATAAGGGTATCCACAAAGGTGTATGGCCCCTCAATGTTTTTTGAAGCCGCATATGCAATAACAGAGCGCATATATGTCGACGAGGTACAGAAATACATAAGGTACGCACCCTTAGTTCCGTCGCTGTTTATGTAATCACCGTCCCATACCACATCGGGAGCCCATACCGCAAAACTGCCTTCGCAGTCCTCCAGGTTTTCTCCGGCCCAGTCAAATGCTTTTTTGAGATTCTGCGAAAGATTGCCAAACTCAACATTATTCGTTGTGGCATAGCCGTTGGAGAAGCGCCTCCAGTTCTGAAGATCATTAGACTTTGCAGCTTCAATATGTGAGCCGAATACATAATACGTACCATTAGCTTTTACGATAGATGGATCGTGTACGGAAACGCGATAACCAGCAGCAGTAACAGCTATACCTGGCATAGCCGTCAGCATAAGACAGCCTGAAAGGAAGGCTGCAATAAGCTTTCTAATTTTCATTTCAATATCCTCCGATACAAATTCATTAATATCATTATAGATATTTTTAGTTATTTTGTCAACGAATCATAGGTGTACAAAAATACTCTGCCTGTTAACAATAGTACTTTAATATATAAACAACAGTAAAATAATAAGAATATCCATAATCTGAGGATGTAAAATCGCCCCATGTAATCACGTATTTAAAAGTGAGTGAAATTTTCATCAATTACCGAAAAGCGGCTGTCCATTCAAATTTAATCTGAAGGACAGCCGCATCATTTTAGCTAACTGTTATATTATATCTGCCTGATTTTACCCGATCTCTGTCTCGAATGTTCCATTGTTGTCAGTATCGACTGCCACTCCAATAGTATTCTCATCTTTTTCAAACAGGTATACTTTAGAATAATCTGTTGAGAAAGTTACATCAGCTTTTACATCATCATTGTATGCATAAGCTGTAACATCTTTTAAATTTGAGGCTTCGAGTATGTAGCCGTTTTCTTTTTTCTGAAGAGTTGCATCGTTTACACCGCTTCCCTTGACTGAAAAACTATACCAATCTGTTACCTTATATCCATCATTTAAAACAATTTTAAGGTCATAATCTGTATTTTCACCACTGACAGATACTGAACCTGATGGTGAGAACTTGGCTTTTGAGCCAGAAGAAGCATTTGCATTAAGCAAGCTGTTTTCGTATGACATGGAAAGATCCAGCTGTTCAGGATTTTGCAAATCCAATACATAGCTTGCAGCAGAATCATTCAGTGCAAACTTAATCGAACTGTTCATAAAACCAAAATCTGTCATCGAGGGAATCATCTTAATTTCATCATCTGATGATGAAGAATTAGAATAATATACGTTTTTGTCTGATTCCTTAGATATCTTATATCTACCCTTTAATGGCGATGACTGAAGCGTAGCAATGTACTTTAAGAATGAAGACTCTTCCGAACCGTCTACATATCCGTGATTATTTATAACATCTATGTCATCAGTAATCAAACCCAAATAATCACCTTGATCTGAGCTCAATTCATAACCTGGAATTGCCCATGAACCGTCTGTTGTACTGAAATATAGACAATATTCCTCATCATAATCTACACTGTTATTATCATATACAAGGACCTTTCCGTTATAATTCTTGCCGTTCTTAACATATGTTCCGTATTCAATATCATACGCAACAACAGCATGGCCTGCCATGAAAAGCCCGTAGAATTGACCAAAAAAGCATAACATTGCCGGTGAACCATCTTCAAGGCATTTAATAATCTTAAATAGCTTTAAAGGCTCAATCTCATAGACTGCCAAAGCCATTTTTTGAGTGGAATAATCTGTAAACTGAAGTGAAAAATAGTAATTAATAAGCGACTTAACATCATCTGAGGGAGGACCTGCAATATCATGCAAAGAAGCAGCATTGCTCTGCCAGTTGCTCGGATTAATAACACCACGGCTTGCAAGTACTGAAGTTGCTGCCATACCATAACACGAACCACCCCATTGAGAATTCTTGACTCCCTGTATTATTCGTTCTTTTTCAGTGTTATTCAAGCCATCCATGAGTTTATCCCAATACTCATCACTCATGTAGTATGTATCTCCGAAGTTCTCCCTGGAATTGCTAAATGACCAGTTATCATATCCATCAGCAAACTTTTCCTGAGGATCGTTTTTCAACATACGACGTATAAGGTCATTGATTTTTCCGATTATGCTTTTTAGGTAGGAACTTTCCAAATAGCTGTTCAGCTTTGTTACTGATGATTCACTCTGTAACCATTCACCAAGAACATTTCCGTTGTAAGCATGAGCTGTAAGTTGTGCGTTGTTTGCCTTTAAACCGTTATTCGGAACGGCGCCAGTAGACTCTGCTGTAACAATAGATAAAGCCATTATCGCACTCATGATTTTTGTTTTTTTCATACCAATTCTCCTTTTATATTTATTATTGAAGCTAAAATATACTATATTTTCTTAAGCTTTCTAAATAATGGTCCTACATTTTAACATTCTTATATGTGTTGATTTCTTTTTTCAGTTCTTGCTGAATTAACACCTCCTCAATAAAGCTGCCTGTTATCTTTTAATTTCACACTTGAGAAAATAGTTTATTTCTCATGCTATAAGATCAAAACACTAATCATTTAATCCTCCTTTCAATATCGTCAATGGTATCTTCAGAAGCATCTATCTTGATAATGAAATCATCGTCAATTCTCCTGACATACATACAATACGGATGTTCAAGAGAAGTATATGAAAATCTCATATACTCATTGCCTCCGACAGTTACTTTCTCAGGTCCTACCATATCCTTTGGACGAATCTGATAATCTGATTCAAAAAACTCCTTCTGTATGAATTCCTCAGCAGAAATATCAGGAGTATCAGGATATCTTAGCTTTGTATTATAATACCATATGCTAACATAACCGCCAAAATCGCTGTATCTGACAGAAGCATCTAGGAAACCTGTTTTAAAGAAAATTTTTTCTTCCTCGCTCATGTACTCCAAAGGCGTAGTATTAGCTCGTTTAATCTGCTCTTCATCATAGAATATTGCGTCCTGAGGAGCTGTAAACTTAAATCCTGCATATTCCGAAGTGTATACATTTCCGTTTACCACTCCTCTTTTAAATGCAGTTCCTGCAACAGGATCATTTTCATATTGTGTATTATCCTGTAAAGTACTTACATTAGTTCCATTAGTAGAATCCTGTAATGAAGCTGTTACCACTTCATTACTTGTAAATGTTTCTTCATCATTTTCCTTCGGAGCATCTGCAATCCCCTCCGTTTTTTCTGATACAGCTTTAGTTGCTGCAACAGCAACATGATTGACATTTTTGTTATCAGAGTTCTTCACGCTACATGAAGTAAAAAAACATAGTAATGCTGCTAATGTAATAATAAGTGTGAATTTTTTCATATTGTTAATCTCCTGTCTTAGTCTAGTTTTCTGAATATTAGTGTTAATTTTATACATGAAAACTGAATACATTTTTTCTTTGCCTTTCATTTATAACAATCGTAATAACATCACCCAATGTGACACTTCTGGAAAAAAATTTTTATCAGTGTTTTAGCTAAACGTTATATTTTGTATTATTATAGTGCTAAATATAGCAATTTCTATTGACAATTTATCGATTATGTAGTATTATATGCACATAAGCTTTATTTGATTAACTTTATAAATACTCAGAAAAGGCGTGTATTATCAAAAAACATATAAATTGATACTTAAATTATTTTCATTATAAATCATTTGCAGAAAATCCAAAACAATCATATCACACAATTGGCTCTACCACGTCTGACAAAATGATTACATAATAATACAAAAGGAGGCTCTTATGAATATAAAAAAAATCATTTCAGGCGCTTTATCAGGTGCCGTTTTAATCACTTCATCTTTCGGACTTAATACAATAATCTCATTTACTGCTTCAGCTTCATATTCGTCAGGGGCAGTATTGAAAATGTCAATTCCCAATCATGACATTACATTTGAAACCGAATACAAATCCCAAGGCATGGAACAGCCCACAGAATTTACATCAAGATCCGGCTGGACCTACGAGCCACGAAACAAAAACTACAACTGTCCCGCAGGCAAAAACAAGCAACCATTAAAGAAACAGATAAAATCCTATGCGCTGGACAGGCAGACTCTTAATTTTGTTCTTACAGTTCCAAACAGAATTGAAACAGACTCAGCCGAAAAGATTGAGAAGCTCGTATCTATTAGCGTTATCCATTCAAACGGTTCAAGTTCTGTTTATACTGACTTTACTATTGAAGCTGAAAAGAATCAAAAAAAATCAAATGCTCAAAAAAACGTTTATCACCTGAAAGGAAGCTTCATTTCCTATTACGGTGAATCCACACTACAGTTGGCATTCAGCTCTCAGATCAATGATTATGACATATCGATATCTAATGTTTCACTAAGTTCTGCAAATGTTGGATATATCTACTCCACAGTTATTGACGATAAAAATCAGAAACTCCACCTAGCAATTGAAAAAAGGAAGGATTTTTCAGACGCCAAATATCATGAATGGCTCTGCTCTCTTGGTCGTTATATTTCCAGTCTTTCTGATATTTCCGACATAAAATATGATGACATCTACATAAGCTTCGATGACCCTACTGTTTCACAACCGACTTCATGCTGTGATTATATACGTAATAAAGATGGGCAGAAGGTTGGAATACTAATAAAGTTCCAGCCCCAAACAAGCGGCTACCACTGTGAACAAATAATGTTAGACAGACTCGACTGGGGAATCCTCCACGAGATTTCTCACGCATACAGCCATCTCAACGATAACAATAAATGCTATGAAGCCTTCAATACAATAGGTGACGAGGGGCTTGTAAATGTCCGCGCAATTACTGCGCTTCAGAACTGCTCTGAGCTTGAAAATCTAAACATATGCATTAATGGCATAGAGATTGGCTCATCTCAACATGCATTAAAAAATTCGGCTGATGTCTGCAGTTATTATTTAAACAGCTTATTTGATCAGCTGTACATATACGATAAGTATGCAAACAGCTTTAAAGACGGCTGGGCTACTATCGAAAAAATAATTCTTGGAATTGATGGTGAAATGAGCATTGACGCATTAAACGGCGCTATACAGTTTATAAATGAATCAGGCAATTATAATTACAGCAAATACGGCAATAATTCCATATCCTTCACATCTAGAGATACAATAAGATTTATCAATGTGCTTTATGCCCTGTGCAAGAACCACCCTGAATACGGAACATCTCAGAAGGATTTTAAAAACTTCCTAAACGATTATGTTGGAATAGAGCGATTCTATCATTATTACAGTGAATGGACAAAAACAATAAATTATTACAACCAATCTATTATTTATTCTGATATTGACGGAAACCGAATATTTGATATAGACGATCTACAGGCTCTAAAGGATTTTTTAGCTGGCGAAAGAACTCTAACTCCCGAAGGAATATATCAAGCTGATTATAACAGGGACGGCTATATAAACGACAAGGACGCTATCGAACTTGAAGAGATGTGGTTTTAATCTATAGAATAATAAAAAAGCCGAAGGATTTTCAATGTGATGAAATAATCCTTCGGCTTTTTATTATCTTAACTTTTTTTCAAAACGGTTGTATTTCTAAATTGGAAACGAGCTTTTCAGCGTCATCAGCTGACATTGGTCGTCCCCAGATAAATCCTTGTATATAATCACAACCGATACTACGAAGAGTTTCAAGTTGCTCTATTTCCTCAACACCTTCGGAAATGACTCCAAGTCCCATAATATGCCCCATTGATATCATTGCCGCAACATATTGTTTTGAGGATTCATTAGAATTTACCCTGTCAATAAACGTCTTGTCTATCTTGAGCAGATTTACAGGTATCTTGCTAAGATAACTCAATGAAGAATATCCTGTTCCGAAATCATCAAGAGCAAACCTTACTCCCATACACCTGAGTTGATTAATGCACTGCAGAGCTTTTTCTGCCGAATCTATAAAAATTGATTCAGTTATCTCTATTTCAAGCTGCCATGGTGAAATACCACTATTACTGATCAGTTCAGATATTTCTTTAACGAATCCATTTTTCATAAGATGTCTTACAGAGGCATTAATACTTAATGTCAGTTCGAGTCCAGTCTTTTTGACAATATTACTAAAACAAGCAGCCGCCTTTCTGAAAACCATACTGTCAATCTTATCTATAAGGCCAACTTTTTCCGCAATAGGTATGAATTCTCCCGGAGATATCATACTACCGTCTGCATCCTTCATACGTGCAAGAGCTTCAAATCCTCGCAGTCTATGCTCCATATCATACTGTGGCTGCAAATTGAAGAATATAGTATCATTTTCAAGAGCCGCTCTTATCTTGTTCTCAATCTCAAGCATATGAACGTTCCTAATGATTTCAGGAGAAAATCTAAGGATATAATCACTGCTGCGCGCCTTCTTAACTTCGTTCATAGCCGCATCAGCACGGGATATGAGTGCATCTGCCGTATCAGCATCCTCAGGATACTCTGCATAACCAAAACTAGCTGTGATATAAAGATCGCAACCTTCAACGGTAAATGGTTTTTCGAGCACTTCAGCGTACTTTTCTACTATACTTCTCAGTTCATTTTCAGAGCTGTATCCGCTTATGACAAGCAGGAACTCGTCACCATTAATTCTCGTAATATATTGTTTTATACCTGAATCATATTCTTCTGATAATGCCTTCCAACAACTTGAAACTCCGATAAGCACCTGATTTCCAGCCTCCTGCCCTAAAGAATCATTAATGCTTTTGAAGTGATTAAGATCAATTGAAACGGCAGTAAATTTTTCATTACTTTTAATGAGATTTGAAATATAGTCAGTACACGCAAAACGATTCGGTAGTCCTGTCAACGCATCAGTATAGCTCATGTACTCAAGGCGCTTAATAATCTGGTATCGTGCGATATGCGAAGAAACAAAAAAAGTGGTAAACTCAAGTGTCTCTTTAATCCGCATAGTCTCTTTGGTATCGAAATTGGTTGCCCATATGAAACCGAGTATATCGCCTCCCTGACGCAGTGAAAACAGGACAACGCTTTCTACGCCAGCTTCAACCAGTGTTAGATACCATGGATTATTTACACGTTTATAGTATTCCAAATCATTCTTATTCTGAATGATAACACAGTCATTTTCATTTCCCATCATGCTTATCCACGAAGCTGCAATATTATAATATCCTTCAAATTCCGTAACACGTTTCAAAGTACTGTCTTCCCTGAAATCAGTTGCAAGAATAGAATAATTCTTCTCTTCAGTATTCAGCAGAAGGACAGTGCACCCCTCTGCTTTGCATATCTGACGTATCTCTGAAATAACGCCTTCCATTGCGTCTTTAAGATTATTAGCTTTGTGAAGTTTGATACATGTCTTGAGAACATCATTTGAAGTACGTGCTGTTTTAGCCGTTTCAAGAACAATATTGACATTTTCACTTGGAACAGCAATATAGGCACAATAACATACACCACTTTTTTCAAAATCCAACGGAATACAGTAAATGTCAAACCAGATGTCCACATTATCCATATGAGTATATGTATGAGTAGGAACCTTCTGTACAGCTGCCTTATAGCAAACTTCTTCAAAGATGCGATTTTTAGGGAAATACTTATCATACAGTGAATTAGGAATAAATTGATTTCCTACATCCTCTGACACATAGAACTCATTACTGCTAAACCGTATTTCTATCATTTCAATGTATTTTTTGTTTCCAGCAGCAAGACGTATCTCACCAAATCCAGTATCGGATGTCCTTTCAACAGATACAATACACGCAGGTGAATGAAAACTATTGGCAAGATCCTGAAAATCCATAGCTGCTCCTTTCCGTCATTTTATATTAACGAGTCTGATATATACATGATGTCACTCCATTATAATACACCAAACATGTTCAATATGAAATAGCATATATAAATTCAGATTGCAAAACCGTTCCTATGGTCATATCTTTCACAATCTATTGTATATTCATATAATAACATATTTTTATCTTATATACATTATTATTTTGTTAATAATCACCCATACCATTAACCTTTTGTAGCTTTTACCAATACAAATTACTGCTGTTTGTTAAAAATGTGCAAGAAATAAAGCATTCTCAGTAATCACGGAAAGAACATCATGGAACAATCAATACAAATCTAAATATACTTTTTCTAAATTATTGCTCATGAATTTATAAAATATGTATTGACCTCAGTATTATTCAAAAGGAAATACATTTTACTTTAATTTCACCATCATAAATATTTAAATTTATAAGTAATGAACGTAATGGAAATAATAGTTTTCCCGATAATATTGATAATATATATATTCTGTCTATATGATTACGTATTGTAAGCTTTATACGCGATATTTAATTGACTTTTTAACGGCGTAATGCTATAATAATTTTTGGATGTAAAATCATATTTGATCATACTATATATAGTCAAATACATCAAGGAGGTAAAAATGCACAAGGAATTTCTTATGGGCAATGCTGCAATTGCCCGTGGAGCTGCTGCCGCAGGACTGAATGTAATAAGCGGCTATCCTGGTACCCCTTCGACGGAAGTACTTGAAACAACAGCAAAAATAAATAATGGAAGTATTTACGTTGAATGGTCTGTCAATGAAAAAGCTGCTCTTGAGCTTGGAGCCGGTGCAGCATACTGTGGTGCTCGTTCAATGGTAACTATGAAACAAGTGGGACTCAATGTTGCTTCTGATCCACTTATGAGTCTAGCATATATCGGAGTAAAAGGCGGAATGGTTATAATGGTTGCTGATGATCCGGGGCCTATATCATCGCAAACAGAACAAGACACTCGGCATTTTGCAGCATTCTCAAAACTGCCATGTTTTGACCCATCATCTGTGCAGGAAGCATATGACATGATACAAGAAGCTTTTGATTTCTCTGAAAAATACCACACTCCTGTACTTTTCCGACCAACCACAAGAGTCTGTCACGGCTATGCTTCTATAGAAGTAAAAGATGAAAATGAATGTAAAAAGAACATTCCTGAAGGATTTGCCAAGGATTCTTCAAAATGGGTAATATTCCCGCGCTTATCGTATAATGCTCATATCAACATTGAAAAGCGCAATTCTGAATTATCTGATATATTCTCTGAATACAACCGCAACTTGATTATACCTAGCTCAGATGCAAGCTGCCACAAAGGAATAGCTTCACACGGCATTAGCTTCACCTATGTACAGGAAGCTCTTACTGGCAAAAGCTTGCCAAAAGTGCTCAAAATATCAACTCCTTTTCCATTTCCTGAGAAACTCGCCATTGAGTTCCTGAGTGGTCTTGATGAGGTTCTTTGTATCGAGGAGCTTGACCCTATCATAGAACGTGAGCTTACATACGTATGCGGCAAGTATCACCTCAGTACAAAAATACTTGGAAAACTAACAGGAAATGTCAAAAGTGCAGGAGAGAATACCTGCGACAGTGTTGCGGATAATATAGCTGAGTTTATGGGATGGGATAAGAAGGTAAATTCTAAGCTGCCTGATGCTCCTGAACTTCCTATACGTCCACCTGTGCTATGTGCAGGTTGTCCTCACAGAGCAAGCTTCTATGCAGTAAAGCAAGCAATGAAGGACAAAAAGTCCGTATTTTGCGGTGATATTGGCTGTTACACCCTTGGCAACGCTATGCCACTCGATATGGTAGACACTTGTCTTTGCATGGGTGCAGGTGTAAATATAACTCAGGGTATTGGCAAGATAGAACCAGATACTAGCTGTTTCGCATTTGTTGGTGATTCGACTTTCTTTGCCTCAGCGATAACAGGTGCTATAAATGCAGTATATAATCAAGCGAACATGACGCTAATTGTGCTTGATAACTCCACGACAGCGATGACCGGACACCAGCCTCATCCAGGTACGGGAAGAACTATGATGGGACAAGTAGTTGATAAAGTTAATATCGAAGCCGTACTACGTGGAATAGGTTTAAAAACTGTAGAGACCGTGAATCCTCTGGAACTTGACAAGGCTATTGAGACAGTCAAGCGAGTGGCTGCCGAAAAAGGCGTAAAGGCTATTATTTTCAAATCGCCCTGCGCCGTGCTTATCAAGCCACAAAAGCCTTTCGTTATCGACAACGATAAGTGTATCAACTGCAAGAAATGCATAAACAACCTTGGATGTCCCGGAATTGTCATCTCTGACGGCAAGGTAAGAATAGACGAGTCGCTATGTACAGGCTGCGGACTATGCAGTCAAGTATGCCCCGTAAATGCTATCGGAGGTGAGCGAAATGAATAAGAATATTCTTCTTTGCGGAGTGGGCGGACAAGGTATCGTCCTAACTTCGAAGCTTACAGCCTCATGTGCTATGGAAAAAGGTATGCAAATCATGAGTGCTGAAACAATTGGTATGGCTCAGAAAGGAGGAAGCGTTTTCAGCTTTCTTCGTATCGGCAAGGATATATACAGCCCTATGTTCGGCTATAAACAAGCTGATATTTTAATCGCTTTTGAACCTGCGGAGGCTGTTCGTATGTTGCCTTATCTCAAAGAAGGCGGAACAGTAATAGTGAATACGCGACCGATAATGCCTGTTACAGCTGCCCTTAAGGCATCAAGTTACAATGGAACGGAAATGCTTGACTACCTCAAAAAATACTCAGACAACATTATTATCGTAGACGGTGATAAAGTATGCCATGAAATAGGTTCTCCAAAGGTACTCAATATGGTAATGCTCGGCGAAGCAATAAGGAGCGGTATCCTGCCATTCACTATAGACGACGCAGTTGAAGCAATGAAGCGTAATGTAAAGCCTCAGTTCGTTGAGCTCAACGAAAAGGCTCTCAGACATGTCATATAATTACGAAAGGAATGATAGATTATGCAGATTTCAGAAAAACAGATTGAACTTGTTAACAACCGTATACAGGCACTTGAGAAAGCAGGAAGCTTCTATGGAAAGAAGCTCAAGGATGCAGGTATCACGGAAATACACTCAGCAGAAGAATTTGAAAAACTTCCCTTCTCTGAAAAAAGCGATCTTCGTGAAGCTTATCCTCTTGGTCTTATGACAGCTCCAGAAGAGGAAATTGTACGTATTCATTCATCATCAGGCACAACTGGTACACCAGTTATTATCCCTTACACTGCTAAAGACGTGGACGACTGGGCAATAATGTTCAAACGTTGCTACGAAACAGCCGGCATAACCAATATGGACCGTATACAAATAACTCCTGGATATGGTCTCTGGACAGCTGGAATAGGATTCCAGAATGGAGCAGAAAAACTCGGAGCTATGGTTATACCGATGGGTCCTGGAAATACAGACAAGCAGCTTCAAATGATGCAGGATATGAAAAGTACTGTACTCTGCTCAACATCATCTTATGCACTTCTTCTTGCAGAAGAGATTGAAAAACGCGGAATAAAAGACAAGATACACCTAAAAAAAGGCGTAATTGGATCTGAACGCTGGAGTGACAAAATGCGTGAACGTATACACAACGAGCTTGGTATCGAGCTTTTCGATATCTATGGACTTACAGAAATATACGGACCTGGTATAGGCATAAATTGTCCTGGTGAGACTGCTATGCACTACTGGGACGATTACCTCTATCTTGAAATAATCGATCCAGTAACAGGAAAAAATGTTCCAGACGGTGAAATAGGCGAAATAGTTATAACTACACTTGTTAAAGAGGGAGCTCCCCTTATCCGCTATCGTACACACGATCTTTCAAGAATAGTTCCCGGAAATTGCAAGTGCGGACGCTGCTATCCACGAATTGATGTCATCATGGGACGCACTGACGACATGATGAAAATTAAAGGCGTAAATGTATTCCCAAGCCAAATAGAAGAAGTCATCGGCTCATTCGAAGAAATATCAAGTGAGTATCAAATACGTATTTCTCACCTTGACGGTAAGGATACTATGCGTATTTATGTTGAAGCAAGCGGAGATTATGACTGGGCATCACTCAGCAAACGTATAGCTGAAAAAGTAAAGAGCCGTATTGGATTTACACCAATAGTAAAGATTGTCGAGATAGGTGTTCTTCCGAGAAGTATGAAAAAAACAGCACGCGTTATCGACGAGCGTTATGACTGATTATTAATAAAAAACACAGCAGTTCTGAATAGTAACATTACTATCTCAGATCTGCTGTGTTTATTCTTTGTCGTAAATTATGTATGGTTGAGGTATTACAGAGCCATACTGTCTGCTTTTACACTATCATTCAGTTGCCTGGAAGATTCCTCTTACGAAGCAATAGATGTGTGAGTGAATAGAGTCATCGCCGTGGTGTCCGTTATTTACAACGTGCCATACATGAGGTACGTTGTTCTTT
>JAEEGJ010012511.1_pt1 | contig 20978 bp, 16 predicted proteins | sample 8958761 | NCBI WGS metagenome assembly JAEEGJ01 (sample SAMN16246546, study PRJNA631951) | gut metagenome | biome: gut microbiome; feature: rumen; material: RS-attached | host: Bos | place: Iran: Karaj | collected 2018-10
CAATCCTGCTTCCAAATCCGGTCACGGCATGAAGGTCTGGAACACAGTCAGCAATTATCTTAACGAAAGAAAAGTCGAATACGAAGTGTTCTATTCCAAGCGTCCCGGCCATATGCAGCAACTTATGTACGACATCTGCAGCAAGTATCTGGAACAGGAAGGACGCATAAACGTTGTTATCCTCGGCGGCGACGGTACATTCAACGAGGCTATTCAGGGGGTAATTTCTTTTGATAAGGTGAACATCGGTTACATTCCCACAGGTTCCAGCAACGATTTTGCCAGAGCTTTACCTTATTCCGACGACCCGATTGAAAACGCACGCCACATAATCGAGTGTGCCGAGCCTCTTAAATACGACCTGGGACGTCTTAAGTATGAGTGCGAGTTAAAAGAACGCTCCCGTTTATCTTCCGGTTCCATAGCCAAGACACGTTATTTTAACGTTTCCTGCGGTATCGGCTTTGATGCGGCGGTATGCGAAGAAGCCCTTAATTCCAGGGCCAAAGACTTTTTAAATAAAATCGGCCTCGGCAAGCTTGCTTACGGCATGATAGCCATTAAGCAGATTTTCGGAGCCAAGCTCTGCGATGCGCGCCTGACCTTTGACGATGGCGAGACTGTAGAGATTAAGAAATGTCGCTTTGTGGTAGGCATGAACACCTGCTACGAAGGCGGCGGCTACAAGTTCTGCCCCAAGGCAGTTCCCGATGACGGCCACCTTGATATCTGCACCGTAGGCGACATCAGTCCCATCGGCGTAATTTTGGCCCTTCCCGGCGCCTTGAAAGGCAAACACATTAAGAAGAAAAAAATCCATTTATACCATGTCAAGGAATACGAAGTGGCCACCGACCGTCCCCTTTGGGTGCACACCGACGGCGAAGTTCACGCAAAGGCCGACCACATCAGGGTTTCGGTATTGCCCGGCGCTTTGAATTTCTTATTCTGAGCGTGAGCGCAGTATGGAGTTGTACATATGACCAAAACAGCAAGAGTTACAGTTTCAATATTTTTAGCTTTTTTATATAGCATCGCATACACGGTTGTGGGCCCCATGATGAAGAATCAGGATACGACTTTTTTAAAGTCCATGATTCTGCCCCTTTTCATATGCTTCTTTGTATGCACGGGCGTGAATTTAATCCTTTTTACGTTTCTTCCTAAGTTAAATTTTCATAAGTCCCACATCGCAATAACCGCTTTCGTCAACAAGCTCAGCGACAAAAAACAGTTCCTGATTGTCTGGGCTTTTATTTTTGTGTGCTGGATACCGGTCTTTCTTCTTACGTTTCCGGGAGTTTTATCCTATGACATAATCTCCCAGACCGCTTCGGCCATTGACGGAATTACCAGTAATCATCATCCGTTTCTGCACACATGGCTGTTACGCGTTTTCATGAAATTCGGTGCCGCCTGCTTTTCATCCTATGAGGTCGGGCTCGGCTTTCTTTCGCTTCTTCAGATGATTGTGCTCAGCTATGCCCTGGCAAGATTTGTTCTTTTCCTTAAGAAAAAGAACGTGCACATGCTGCTTGTTTTGTTTACGGCGCTTTTTTCCGCCTTCTGGTTTACAAACGCAGTCATGTCGGTGTCCATGATTAAGGATACGTTGCATGCCGCTTTCTTTGTGCTGTTTGTATGTCACTTCACCGATATAGTCACCGATTATTCCTCGTATATCCGTAAGAAATCCAACCTGTTTGTTCTTCCGGCAATAAGCTTTTTCATGTTTGCCACGAGGAACAACGGTCTGCATATATATCTGTTTTGTTTCGTTCTCCTGGCTTTGTTCAGGCTGCCGCAGGTCAAAAAAATCGCATCATGCATCGCGCTTATTGCGGTCGTTATTCTGCCTGTGGTTCTGTTCAAGGTATACACAGGACCCGTGTTCAAGGCTCTCGGTGTGGAGCAGGGTGAGGTCCGCGAAACCTTGTGCGTTCCCATCCAGCAGCTTCAGCGTGTATCTTCACTTAAATATGAGGAACTGACCGAGGAGCAGCGCGCCGTCATGCGGTCATACATAATCGACTGTCCTTCATGGATGGGTTACGATCACGACAGAGCTTACGATCCTTTCCTGGCCGACCCCGCCAAAAGCTGTTTCTATTCCGCATATTACAACGAGACCAAGGCAGACTTCTGGAAATTCTACTTAAGAACCGGCAGGCAGTATCCCGGCACTTATGTTATTGCATTTCTTTCAAACACCCTTGGATATTGGTATCCAGGCTACTACGTTTATTCCGCCGTCATGTATGAGGACTATCCGGCAGATTTGTTTATCTATCCTCTCACACGACGAAGCCTTTGGCACAACGATGCCCTGAATTCCTTGTATGGCAGCCTCTGCCTCGATGATTTCTGGCGCGACATTCCTGTTGTGAGATTTTTCTTTGTTCAGGGATTTTCCCTCTGGATTTTGATTTATTCGCTGATTCTTTCATGGAAAAAGAAAGGCTTCTTTACAAAAGTTTTGCCCCTTCTTTTCCCCATGATTGCCCAGTTTGGCATAATGATTCTTTGTCCCATGGCATCTTTCAGATACTCATGGCCGTTTTATTTGATAATTCCGATTGTTTTTATTACAATCAAGAATGATGAAAATATAAATAAGGATAACGATTAGCATGAAATTCGCAATATTTAAAAAAAACAGCAAATGGGCTCACGCTCTTTTGGCAGCATTTATTTTTGCTTTGGCCTTTACTCTTCGTGTGGTGGGAGCCGATTGGGGTATGCCCCGCAACGACCTTCACCCCGATGAGGCTTTTGTATTTGAAGAAGCCTATAAATGCGCCTTAAACCGAACCTTCGAGACCCGCATATATTTCAGGCCCAACCACGTATCCATTAAGTTAAATACGATTCTCTACATAGGCATTCAGGAGTTTGTTTTTGAGCCTCAGGGCAAGGGCGATTTTGCGGTCAATTTTGAAGAACACTTTTCTCTCTTCATGACCGCTTCACGCATACTTAATGCTCTTATAGGCACGGGCGTTGTTGTGTTTGCTTATCTTATCGCACGCTTTTTTGACAAAAGAAAAGCTCTGTATGCCGCCTTTTTATTTGCCGTGCTGGCATCCTTTATCGAGCATTCTCACTATCTTGCACCGGACATTCCCCTTCTTTTCTTCTTAATGGGAACCCTGTGGGCAGCTCTTTGTTACAGCAGAAAGCCCTCTGTCGGCATGCTTTTCTGGATGTCCTTTTTCACGGCTCTTGCAGTCTGCGAAAAATATCCCGGTCTCTACGGCTGCCTTATAATTGCCGTTTCGGTCATTATGACCCATATTAAGAAACCGCTTTTGATAGTGCGCGACGGATTTCTGGCCATATTCTTTTTAATCCTGGGAATTACGGCCATATCTCCCGTCCTGATAATCGATTTCCGCGAAGTATATCACACTATGCAGGGGCAGAACAAAACCTTGCATCTGGGCGCCGACGGACTCAACTTCCCCGAGACTCTTTGGTACTATTCCAAAACCGCAGCGGTTTCCCTCGGATTGATTCTTACGTTATGCTGTCTGTACGGCATCGTGCGTTCTTTTAAAGAGAATTTTAAACCTACATTGCTTGTCTTTTCACTGCTGATTTACATCCTTCCGATTTCTTCACTGAAGATTCACTGGGAGCGTTATACGCTGCCCATTTACGCTGTCGGCCTGCTTTTTGCGGCCCTCGGAAGTTTTTACGTCTGGGAAGATTTAAAGAAGGTGACCGCAAGGTCCAAATGGCTTGAAACCGGCCTACTTATAGTGCTCTTTATTTTGCCTTCCTTAAGCCAGCTTACAGGCGGAATTGCATCGACCTCAAGGTTTCTTGCTCCCGACAGCCGTATAGCGCTTCAGCCCGTATTCGCCGAAATGGGCATAACAACCGACAATGCCGACCATGATTGCAACACTCCTTTGGATCCTTCCGGATTCTACGGAGCTTTCAGCAACTACGAAGGCTGCGATCCCGGTCATTTCAAATACGGTCAGAGTCCCAAATACCTGGTAACCTCTTCCGCTCAGCGTGATGCGGTTCTGGCTTCCAAGCCGGAGATGTACGGCGGCATAGCCAAGTTCTATAATCTGCTGGATGAAGAATACACTCTGGTCAAATTATTCCCTGTGAGGAATCCCGAGCCCAAGTTTTTGGAAGCCTATAATATAGTGTACAATGCAAAAACTGTTATCGATTATTTAAAGGGTGCCATGCAGGGCTTTGAAATCAGAGTTTACGCTTTGTATTAACCCAATTTACCTCTGTGGAGGCTTATATGAAAAGAAAATCATTGTTCATGAGTTGCCTTAAGGAAATGCGCGTAAAAAGCTGGATAAAGAACCTTTTTGTGGTCTTCCCCATCGTTTTTTCCCTGGAACTCTTTCAACCGGACAAGTTAATCAAGATTATCCTTCTGACTCTTGCTTTTTGCCTCATATCTTCCGCCGTATATATCTTTAACGATATAAACGATGTTGAAAATGACAGAAAGCACGAGACCAAGAGATTAAGGCCAATCGCTGCCGGCGATATTTCAGTTTCTTTTGCCTCGGTATTGTCCGTGTGTCTTCTGGTTGCTGGTTTGCTCCTGGCATGTTATGTCAACCGCTTTGGAGTGTTTTATATTATTGCGTACATCATCATCAATATTCTTTACTCCAAATGGCTTAAGAAGCAGCCTATTATAGACTGTTTCTGTATTGCGGCGGGATTTGTGTTGCGCGTTATGTGCGGCGGTACCGTCGTGGAGGGCGGCGTATCCGGCTGGATGTTCTTAACCATCGTTTCTTTGTCCCTTTTTATGGCTTTCGGCAAAAGAAAGGGGGAGCTTGGAAGCTACACCGGCGGAGACACCAGAAAAGTACTGGATGCTTACGAAATGAGCTTTCTGGACGGTTCGGTTTTCCTTTGTGCAGGGCTCTCCATGGTGTTTTACTCACTGTGGTCCATTTCCCAGAAATCTAGCCTCATGTATACCGTTCCTATCGTGCTTTTTATAGTAATCAGGTATCTGTTTCTTGTATTTAAAGGGCAGGCCGAGGCCGATCCCACCAACCTGCTATTGTCGGATAAATGCCTTCTGGTGTGTTGCGGATTGTGTGCTTTGGTGATAGTAGGAATTCTCTATGGTGCGCAGATAATAGCATTGTTTTAATCATTTTGGTCAAAGAAAAAGGTGGGTGACCCGAGTCACTCACCTTTATTTTTATTTTTTATTGTACATACATTCGGAGCAATTGCCCGAGCAGCCGCTGCAGACGCTTCTGCCCTTCTTTTTCTCCGATATCAGATAAATTACTGCGAGTATGGCTAAAAGCGCCACAACACCCAGCACAATGGCTGTGGGAAGATTCATAAGAATACCTCCTTAAAATATCATGTTACCGATAAGGTTAACCAAAGCGGCGCATATCCAGGCCACAACGCATTGGAATACTACCATGAAGCATGCATATTTCCTGCCAAGTTCTCTCTTAACCGATGCAACTGCAGCAACGCAGGGAGTATAAAGAAGGCAGAACACTAACAGGGCCGCTGCGCTTACGCCTGTCATAGCAGTCAAGACGGCTGCTTCGCTTCCGAAAAGGACCGTCAGGGTGGAGACTACGCTTTCTTTGGCCAGGAAACCCGTGATCAGGGCTGTGGTGAATCGGTAGTCATTTAAGCCGAGGGGCTTAAACAAGGGCGCAATAATGCCCGAAAGGGTAGCCAGAATGCTCTTCTCCGGGCTCTCAACTACGGTAAGGGTAAAGTCAAAGGTCTGAAGAAGCCAAACCACAATAGTGGCCACGAATATAATGGTGAAAGCTCTCTGTAAGAAGTCACGGGCCTTGTCCCAAAGAAGGTGAAGTACGTTCTTGGCTCCCGGTATGCGGTAATTGGGAAGTTCCATTACAAAGGGCACCGGCTCGCCTTTAAACAAGGTCTTCTTAAAGAGATAAGCCGTAATGACTCCAACAATAATGCCCAGCACATATAGGGCTATCATCACTATCCACGCATATTTTCCAAAAAACAGGGACGCGAAAAATCCGTAAATCGGAAGCTTCGCGGAGCAGCTCATAAAGGGTGTCAACAGAATGGTCATCTTACGGTCCCGCTCCGAAGGAAGGGTGCGGGCCGCCATTACCCCCGGCACCGTACAGCCGAAGCCTATGAGCATAGGCACGATACTGCGGCCGGAAAGACCCAGCTTTCTTAACAATTTGTCCATTACGAAGGCAACTCTTGCCATATAGCCCGAATCTTCCAGCATGGACAGGAAAAAGAACAAAGTTACAATAATCGGCACGAAGCTGACCACGCTTCCCACACCGCCGAAAATAGCATCCACCACCAGGCTGTTGACCGTGGCGTTAACATTCCATCTTTCGAAATGCGCACTCACAAATCCCGCAAGAGAATTTATCAAGAACTCCAATCCGTCCTGGAGCAATGCCCCCACAACGTTAAAGGTCAGGAAAAAAACAAGTCCCATAATAAGCACAAATATGGGAAGTGCGGTATATTTGCCGGTCAGTAATTTATCAATCTTCTGGCTGCGCTCGTGTTCTTTGGACTCGGCGGGCTTAACCACCGCTTTGTCGCAGAGCTTGCCGATAAAAGAAAATCTCATGTCGGCGATGGCTGCCTGGCGGTCAAGGCCGCGTTCTTTTTCCATGCGCTTGATAATGGTCTCAACCATGCCGGCTTCGTCGGGGGCAAGCTTTAAGGCCTTTTTGATGAGGCTGTCGTTCTCAACGAGCTTGCTGGCTGCGAAACGCACGGGAATACCCGCCTCGTTGGCTTTGTCCTCAATAAGGTGCATGATACCGTGGAGGCATCTGTGTACGGCTCCGCCGTGGTCTTCTTTGTCGCAGAAATCCTGACGGCCGGGGCGCTCTCTGTATTTGGCTATGTGAACCGCGTGCTGCACAAGCTCCGCAACACCTTCGTTTTTGGACGCAGAAATAGGCACTACGGGGATACCGAGTGCTTCTTCAAGGTCGTTGACTCTTATATGGCCGCCGTTACCGCGAACCTCGTCCATCATGTTAAGGGCGAGCACCATGGGAACGTCAAGTTCCATAAGCTGCATGGTGAGGTAAAGGTTTCTTTCGATGTTGGTGGCATCTACTATGTTTATGATGCCCGTGGGCTTCTCGTCCAGAATGAACTGTCTCGAAACCACTTCCTCGCTGGTGTAGGGTGAAAGGGAGTAAATGCCCGGAAGATCCGTGACCTCTGTACCCGGATATCCCTTTATGGCGCCGCTGATACGGTCAACCGTAACTCCCGGGAAGTTGCCAACATGCCTGTTGGCGCCGGTAAGCTGGTTAAACAAAGTGGTCTTGCCGCAGTTCTGATTGCCTGCCAGGGCAAAAGTAAGAACCGTGCCCTCCGGAAGCGGATTCTCATCCGCCTTGCTGTGGTATCGTCCGTCTTCACCAAGACCCGGGTGGTCCGTGTGGTTCTTAAGGTTGAGTACGCCTTTTTCGGCGGGCTTTTCGGGCTTTTCGTAATTCCGAATGGTCTCTTCGTCTATTTCTATTCTTTCCGCATCCGCAAGTCTTAAGGTCAGCTCATATCCGTGAATCATAAGCTCCACAGGGTCGCCGAGGGGGGCTAATTTCATAACCGTCACCTCAACTCCCGGAATAAGTCCCATGTCCAGGAAATGCTGTCTTAAACTGCCGCTTCCGCCTACTGTCTTAACCGTGGCGGTTTTGCCGATAGCCAGTTCTTTTAGTGTCATACTTTTTTGTCCTTCTTTTTGTAGGGTACTCTGGCGCTGGGCACCACTTCCGATGCGGGTGTGGTATGAATGGCCTGATCGTCAAAGAATATGTGGGCTCCGAAGGCCTCAAGCACATCGCGCTTGGACACTCCTCCCAGAAAAAACGCCTCGTCTATGCGCACATTCCACGCACGAAGCGTACGAATAACACGTTCGTGAGCCGGAGCGCTTCTTGCGGTTACGAGAGCAGTACGAATGGGTACATTCTCCGGCGGAAATTCCTGCTGAATGTTGGAAATCGTCTTTAAAAATTTGGCGAAAGGTCCCTGAGGAAGAGGTTTGTCGGCGTTTTTGCGTTCATTCTCCTCAAAGGCTTCCAGTCCTTCTTTCTGATATATCATCTCGGATTCGTCCGTAAAAAGAACGGCGTCACCGTCAAAGGCTATGCGAATCTGCCCGATGTCCTCAGTGGCATCGTAGTTATTGCCCGGTTCGCTGCAGATAATACCTGCCGCAATCCCCGAGTTAACCGCCGACTGCACATCGTCTTCGTAAGCCGAAAGAAACAAATCCGTCTTAAACGCATTCAGGTAAGGGGCAAGGCTGGCACCGCTTGCAAGAACGGCTCTTGAAATATTAAGGCCGTAGTGCTCTATGGAATTAAACACCCTGAGCGAAGTATCGGCGCTGTTGCGGGACATTATGATGACTTCCACTTTGTCGTGGGTCTCGGGGTACTCATTTAACTGAAGGAGCGCCTTAATAAGCTTAAACCCGGGGCCCGGCTTTAAAATCTCACGCTCGTGGGCCGTCTGGTAGTCGCTGTAGGCCTTCACGCCTTCTTTTTCGAATATTTCGTTTTCAAAGCTTAAATCAAAGAGGGCTCTGGAGGATACCCCCACCACCAGCCTGTTTTCAAGATTGTATGCCATAAACTGCCTCTTAAGCTTAGCGAAGTCTCAAGCACTCATATTTCGCATGGGTCTCGAGACAACCCATAAGTTCATTGTATCTGTCTTCTGTTTTACCGTCCTTAATGTCAAGGTCCAAAGAAACCGCCATGGTATTAATCATGGCATCGGTAATGCGGGGACGAAGGTGCGCAAGAATCTTAATACGCTCCTCAAAGGTCTCTGCATCCAGAAATTCCATAAGTCCCGGGTCAAGCATGGAATCTGTCTTCTCGAATCGGTACTGCTGGGGAGCATCCGGATATTTATTCCTGTCCACCTCGCTCATGAACATGTCAAGGGGACGGGCATACACTCCGCCTTCTCCGTAGAGTGCTCTGTAAATAACCAGTGTCTCACCGGTCTCCGAATGGGTGGCAAGAGTCACTATCTGGTAAAGATTGCCTTTAAAATGGCGGTATACTTCGTTTTCTTTGGGATCGGGTCTCATATTATTCTCCTTAATGTTCGGAGAAATAAAGCACTACCACGGCATTCTCAATGCCTAAGTCCACCGATTCAAGTTCGGTGCGGATACTTTCTGTCTCCGATTCTGTGATGTATTTGGGTAAGTTGATAACTACTTCGTATTCAAGGTTCCTGCCGTCCACACATTTCTTGGAAAGGTTAATGCCTGCTGTGGAGGCTTTGCAGTCCTTAAGTACTGCCTTTAAGTTCTTTCTGTATGCAATCTCCTGCTCATCGGTTGCTGCAAAAGGGCTTCTCGGACGGGCCAGAGAACGGATTGAAAATGCTCCTCCCACACATACAATCATTATAGCAAGAACGATTATAAACATTTTAAAATTGATAGTCTTCATAACGGACACCTCCCTGTCTTCTGAGATAAGAATAACTCAGTCGGTGTCCACAAATACGGACAGTAAGTTTACGTAATTAATTGACTCAAGCGGTCATTCTGCCATGGAACAGCCCACTATCAAAAGCTCCAGGCTCATGGAATCCGTGAGATTTCCGCTCTTTATGTCCTCATCGGCCTTGGCACAGGCTTCAAGATTTCTGCGGATTTCTTTTAAAGAAATGTTGCGGGTCTGGTCTCCGATTTTTTTAACCAGCCAGTCCTGCATTTCGAGGCGACCGGCAAGGGACGCAAGAGGAATCTTCTTAAGCATTGCATCTTTGACAGCGAGCATTCTGGTGTACTGTCTGACCAAAAGAGTCAATATATGGAAGGGAGATTCTCTCAATACCAAAAGGTCGTAATACATGGCTAATGCTTCTTTTTGGCGGTGCATTGCAATGGCTGTGACCATGTCGAATATCTTATTGTTAACCTGATGAGTGCAGACCGTATCCACATCCTCGCGGGTGATACCGGGTCGGTCAAGACACCAGGCGATGAGTTTTTCGATTTCTTTTTCCAGAAGAAACATGTCCTTGCCGCATTCGGAAACAAGGTACATTGCCGTGGCCGGATCCATACTTTTACCTGAGGCCTTCGCCTGATTGATAAGCCATCTGGCAAGAGTCTCGTCCTGCTGTTCTCCGAATTCCTCGGCTACGCCCTTTGAAGTTATGGCTTTGTAGAGTTTGGACCGTTTGTCGGCCTTTTCCTCCACAAAAATAATGATCACGTCCTCAGGAATGTTCTTGATACCCTCGATGACCAAAGAAAGCTTGCCGTCACCGGAAGATTTCTCTTCACCCTCCTCACCTGAGGATTTGGCCATCCAGCCGCTGTTCTCGACAATAATGACTCTGTGCTCGGCCATAAAAGGCATGGTTGAAAGAAGGCCCGCAACCTCCGACGGATTGGTGCCGGTGCCTTCAAAGTATGAATAATTAAGATTGTCACCCTCGTTGACGAGAGCGACCTTCAACGCTTTTTTATAGTAATTTCTTAAATAACCTTCCGAACCGTACAAAAGATAAGCATTTTTGTATTCTTTGGACGAAAGGCTGCTTGCAACAACACCCATTCTGACCTAATTATACTCCTTAATTCTATATAATATTTTAACTTTCGTATGGATTCTTTGCAACAGTTAAAGGCGGATGAAACACCCGCCTTTAATCACTTCAATGTTTTGTCGTTATATTTCTTTAAAGTATCCTTTCATGATTCCTTGGCGGTTTTTACAAACCTTGCGATTGTTCTTAGGAAATCACACAGTGCATTTATATGATAAACAATCAGCAGAAGAATAATGCTCAACGCAAGCATAATTCTTGGCATAGACTCATTGAACTTTTGTACATCACTGACAGCACCGATTATTTTTTTTACCAGTTCACTCACAGCTACTGTGGTTGCTGTAAAGAGTAAGAAATCAAATGCCGTCTGCATTTCGGATTTATGTACATTCTTTTTCCTTTTAATAATGGTGAGTGGCAAAATATTAAACTTTCTGTTATAGAAACTTGAAGTAATAGCGAAAAACAAGCAAAAAGAACACATTATTATAGCACTGGCTATTACAGTTCCCAGAACGCTTGGTTCAGCATCCGGGTTGTCAGACACCATTATAAAATATAATGACAATCCAAGAATAATATATGCAACAAATAGTACTAATATTTTCCAAGGCAAGTCACCTTTTTGTCCACCATCTAAAGATTTAAGTTCTTTTTTCACTTTTCTCTTCAATTTGTTTATGCTTTTATACTTGTATGAGCCCGCTCCCTCAATATTCAAGGCAAAGTTACTTCCCTCTTCATCATAATCTACCGAAAAAGCCAAGTTTTTATTTTCAGTTGATGTATCCGCTTCTTTCTTTGCCTGCTTCAGTTCGAAACCAATCGCATCCATCATTTCGCTGGTAGTATAATCAATCTTTTCAGTATTTGACTCATCACTCACAGCATAAACCCCACGTTCCTTTGTTGCTTCGATTTTGTACTCTTTCACAATGCACCTCCTCAATTATTGATAGTTATATATAGATTGTAGTGATTTGAGTAGCTTTTTCAAGCTTTATTCTTACTTATTTTTGCATAAATAAAAACTGTTCAAAATACCATCTTATATTTTGAACAGTTTCTAAAAGAAATATCAATCGATAAACATACTTATTTATTTAATTTCCAGACGCTTCCTTACGTACTTAAGGCTCTCAAAATAAGCCTTATCGTCCGACAAATGCTCGATTATCATGGGCATGTCCTTGTTGTATTTGTCTGCGAGTTCAACGTATTTTTCAATGTTAAAGGTGCCTTCTCCGCAGGCGCATTCTTTTAACTGGAAGGTATAACCGTCCAAAAGTCTTATGTCCTTTAAGTGACAGCTTTTGATATCCGAACCCAGAATTTCAAAGGTACTTTCCAGAAAATCCTCACAGAAAAAGTATCTGCCCGGGCAGTTTATCATATTAATAATGTCCATGTGAACGCCGAAGCGCTCGCGACTTACACATTCCATGAGTTTTTTGTAGCATTCGGGGCTGTCGGGAATCATCCAGGGCATGGGCTCAATGGTGAAATAAGTATTGTGGGGCTTAACCTCGTCAATTACTTCTTTGACCATTTTGACAATCTCGCAAAAGGCTTCTTTGGTGAAATTCTCGCGATATCCGCCGTCCCAGCGCTCACCCATGGAGCCTGCCACATTGACGCAGCAGCATGCCTTAATCCTGTCAGCCAAAGCAAGCTGGCCGATGCTGTACTCAAGGTTCTTGCGGCGCTCTTCCACATCTCTTGCTATTGCATTGCGCCAAACACCCACCTCTGCAATTACGAGGTCGTGAGCCGCAGCCTCGCGCACGTATTCCTCTATCAGCTCATCCGGTGCGGTATAATCCACGGGAAAAACAACGCTTCCGCAGCCCGCTTTTTGAAGTTTCTCTGCCCATTCACGGGGCTTAAGTCCCGATAAAGAAGTCGAAAGTCCTAATCTCATACATTTACCCACCCGTTTTTAAACGATTAAAAGGTTCTGAACTTTAATGCCGATGCATCCATTTCACCTATGGATTTAAAGCCGGTCCTGGCCATAACGGTTTTAAGCTGTCCGTTTATCTCGGAAATCTTGTTAAATACGCCTGTGCCACCTTCTTTTAAGGGACCCATCAGGGCTCTGCCGATTCCTACGCCGTCGGCGCCGAGGGCCAGAGCTTTGTATACATCCATGCCGCTTTCAAAGCCGCAATCCACGATTATCTTAACCGATGAGCCCACGGCTTTTTTAATCTCGGGGAGCATAAAGAGAGGCGGCACCATGGAATCCATTATTCCGTGATGATGGGAAACGATTATGGCCTTCGCTCCCGCCTCCGCGCTCTTAACCGCATCCTCGGGGCTTAAGACTCCCTTTACGATAAAGGGAACCGAAGCCGCCCTGACATAGGAAGAAAGCTGCGACAAAGTCTTAGGCTCCATGGGAAGCCCCATAACATTGTCGTATGTGCCCCCCGCCGATATGGAATGGTCAATGTCCATTCCCACCGCAACGGCTCCCGCTTTTATGGCACGTTCAATTTTCCTGAAAATAACGTCTTCATCCGCATGAGGCTTAACTATCTTAACAGTGTCAGCACCTACAGCCGCTATTTCGTCAAACTCATCGTCCTCGCTCATGCCCACAAAATGCAGGGCACCTGCGGCCCTGGCTCCTTTGGCAAACTCACACATACCGTTCTCGACAGTATTGTGAAGATGCGAAAGGGCCGCGGTCATAACCGGTGTGTTATATTTTCTTCCGAACATCTCTATGGAAATGTCTGGAATGTCTCCGTCAAGATAACGGGGCATCACCATTATGGAGTCAAAATACTCTCTCGTAAGTTCGTCTGTGTTTCTTGTGTACATATTACCCCCGCAAAAGAAAGCTTCTTAAAGCATCTTCTTGTAAATTGCAATGACATCGTTCTCGTCCAAAACGGTAAAGCCGTAGCGTTTACCGGAACCTGAACCGTCACCGTAGCAACAGGTGTGAGCCATCTGAGGAATGTCTTCTTCTTTGGCTCCGAGTTCTGCAAAGTTAACGGGCATACCGATGGACTTAACGAAGTCCTTAAGTGCCTTGATACCTGCCAAAGCAATCTCTTCAAGGTTGGATTCGTTCATGGGAATGCCCCATACTCTGTTGGCAATCTGAGCAAATCTTGCCACATCATGGTGCATGGTATATTCAAATACTGCGGGCATGGTAACCGCAAGACCTGCGCCGTGAGCACAGTCATAAGTTGCGGAAAGCTCGTGCTCTATGCCGTGGCTGGTCCAGTCCTGACTGCGACCTACACCGCAGGAGTTATTGTGAGCCATCATGCCTGCCCACATAATATTGGCTCTGGCATCATAATCGTGAGGGTTCTTAATAACCTTGGGAGTCTCCTCCACCATGGCCATAATAAGGCCTTCTATCATTCTGTCAGTGGTCTGAACGTTCGGAGTATTGGTAAGGTATCTCTCATAAAGATGAGCGATGATGTCGGTAGCACCTGCCGCAGTCTGATAGGGCGGAAGGGTCTCTGTAAGTTCGGGATTGAGAATCGAGAACTTGGGTCTGATGGCATCGCCGCTGGCACCGCGCTTAAGCATACCGTCTTCTTTGGTAATAACCGAGTCGGGTGAGCCTTCGGAGCCTGCTGCCGCAATGGTAAGAACCGTTCCTACGGGAAGGGCTTCCTCGATGCGCTTACCTTCGTAGTAGTCCCAGAAATCACCGTCATAAACAACGCCTGCAGCAATGGCCTTGGAAGAGTCGATGGTACTGCCGCCGCCTACCGCCAGAATAAAGTCAACCTTTTCCCTGCGGCAAAGCTCGATACCTTCGTATACCAGACCGCTTCTGGGATTGGGCTTAACGCCGCCGAGTTCTATAAATTCAATTCCGCTTTCGGTCAAAGAAGCCTTAACTCTGTCAAGAAGTCCGCTTTTAACAACGGAACCTCCGCCGTAATGAATGAGAACTTTGGTGCCGCCGAATTTCTTAACAAGGCTGCCCGTCTTACTCTCTTCGCCTTTACCGAAAGCAAAATATGTGGGTGCGTAAAAAGTAAAATTATCCATAAGTTCCTCCTGTCTGATGCTATCCCCTATACAACTACAAGTATACGAAAACCACGCATTAAGTTATATAAGTATAGAGTTCTTTTTCATAAAAATATGCCGTGAGCAAAATATCACGGCATATAATTTAATATTATTCAATTTAATTCACATTACAGGTCTTTGTCCAAAGAATCCGCAATCTGCCTGATTCCGTCTATGTGGTGCATGAAGACATTCACAATTTCGGGATCGAAGTGTTTGCCTGAGCCTTCCTGTATGATTCTTACAGCTTCCTCAAAAGAATACGGTTCTTTGTAGCTTCTTTTTGAAAGAAGGGCATCAAGAACGTCCGCAATGGCCATTACTCTGGCACTTAAAGGAATGTCTCCGCCGTGAATTCCCATGGGATAGCCGCTTCCGTCCCACTTCTCGTGGTGGTAAGTGGCAAGTTTCTCAGCTTCTTCAAGATATCCCGGGTCGGGAGCAAGTTCCATGGTCTTCTTGATAATGTCACGTCCCGCCAGTGTGTGGCTCTTCATCTTCTCAAACTCTGCATCATCAAGCCTTCCGTTTTTGTTAAGAATCATGTCGGAAACCACTATCTTGCCAAGGTCGTGAAGAGGCGCGGAATTGGCCACGCTTTCAATATACTCGGGGGTGATGATGTCGGCATGAAGCCCGTCTTCTTTCATGGATTTCAATATATAACGGGTATAGGCCGCCGTCTTTTTGATATGGTGGCCGGTCTTTTGGTCTCTGCTCTCCACAACATCCGCAAGGACATTGATAAGTCCGTTTTGCATCTTGGAGATTTCTTCGCCCTTTTTCTTTATATATTCCATGTGCTCAACGGATTCTTCCATCATGAGGGACATGGCCGAATAAAGATTCTCTATCTCATCCCTGGTTCTGATATCAAGTTTTTTAACGCTGTTGACACTCTTGGCTCTGTCCTTCTCCGTATCGTAAGCAAACCGCTCCGCCACAAGTGTCATGGCATTGATGGGATATATTACAAAATATCTCGCAAGCCACACGCTTAATGCCAGTATCATTAAAAAGAAACCTATGAACAGTGACAAAACCTTGGCAAGGAAGCTTATTTCGGAAAGCCTTATGCTCTCAAGGGTAATGCCCGGGGTCGAAAGCTGCTCCATGGCAAAAGAATGATACAGAATACAGCTTATGGAAGTGGTTACGAAGGCTATGATAATCATGAAAAGAGCCACTACCATGGTAATCTTTACTCCAAGGGGTATGCCCTTGACGGAGTCTTTCTTTATCCTTGCCCTGTCGTCCTTGGAAATCGGATTCTGGCGCCATGCGTAGAGTCCCAGGGAGTCTTTGATTCTTGTGGGAATTACTTTAAGTATTAAAAATACCGCAAGTACCGTCAGGAATTTGTCCACAAGATCGATGGCAACGTCGGATACAAACTGGGCTGTAAATACGCTAAATACACCCTTCTCCAGAAGCTTTGAAGCAAAAGGAGCCGAAATGCCCTCGCCCATGCCAAAGCCGTATATGCAGTATGTCAGGAATGAACCTAAAGCACCGCCGATAGCCGCAAATGCGGGAACGGTTATAAGTGCCTTTCCAAACTTCTCAAAGTACCCTCTCTTGTAAAAGAAAGAGCCGGCAACCGCTATAAGCACGCTTAAGCTTGCATAGTAGACATTTTCGATATCCGCGGTCATATTGACCACATTGGTCATATAGCCCGTAATAATACCCGGCAGATATCCTCCCAGTCCTGCCGCCAAAAGGGTTCCTATATTATCCATAAAAAGCGGGATATGCAAAAGACCCATAAGACGATTAAAAAAGATGTTTATAAAGACTGCCGCCGCTATGCCGAGAAACGGCTTAAGCACCGACCATAGCTTGCTGTTTTTAATCTTATCCCCTGACATAAAGCCTCCGATTCGGCAGACAGATTCTGCCACAGTCCCCCATAAAACTATGCGCCATAGGCCGCATCACGCTTTATGATACTCCAACATAGCTATGTTATCATCAGCCGCGAAATGGATTATTAACTGAATTCAGTTTCTGTACCTGTAAACTACGGGATTTTTGCCATGCATTTCGATGCTCACCGCTCCCGATTTGTCGGTCCTTAAAAGCCTTGTATGGGGACACATTTCTTTAAATCGTTTGAGCACTTCTTTGTGTGGGTGGCCGTAGCGGTTATTGACGCCCGCCGACACAACAGCCGCCCGGGGCTGTACCGCTTCAAGGAAGCCCGAATCGCTGGCAGTATCGGAGCCGTGATGGGACACCAGTAATACTTCTATAGGCCCCTGTGCCGCTTTCAGAGCACTTTTCTTAATAAGGCCCTCTGTTTCTTTGGTGGCATCACCCATTAATAACGTGTCAAAATCTCCGGCTGAAGCCATTATCACCATGGAACCCGCATTGGCATCCTCCGGCTCCCGGCCTTTCAGTGGCCACAGACAGGTAAAAGAATATCGGTCATCGCCGATTCTTTGTCCTCTTGACAGATGTGTCACCGGTATGTGATTCTGAATAGCCGTTCTCTCTGCCTCAAGTAAACAGCTGCTTTTGGCAGATTTCGGGATATCCTGACTGTATAAATGATTGACGGCTATGCCCTCACGCGGCAGAGCTTCACACAGATATGCCACTTCACCCGCATGATCGAGGTCGCCGTGAGACACAAATATGCCCTCCACCTGCGAGACCCCCGTAAGTTTTAAATAGGGCAGTAAAATATATTCTCCCACACCGCTCTTGGAAGTGGAGCCGCAATCGTATACCGCAGCTCTTCCGCGTCCCGTATGGATTACCACGCATTCCCCCTGCCCCACATACAGTGTTGTGACACGCCCCGTCAGATTGACCGGAACAGTCACAAAAAGAATCAGACCAAATACTGCCCCGATTCCGGCGATTTTTCCGATGCTCCTGCCTTTATCCGTTAAAATCCAAAGAAGAACAGCATAATAAATGCACAATTTCCATAGCGCCGGCTGTCCCCTGAAGGAAAATATCCCGGCTCCGTCAATAAGTTTACATAACTTATCGAAATTCCTCAGCATCAGTGCTATAAAAAAATCCGCAAGTCCCGTAGGAAACGTAAGCCCGGTAAAAGAAAGCGCAAATCCCAGAAAGGCCGATACCAGAATCGGCACCGAAAGAGGTGCCAGCAAAGTATTGGCAAGTACAGACATAAGAGAGCACCCATATGACAGATAAAGATTGACCGGCAGCATAAACAGCCACAAAACCGCCGGAAACTTAAGTGCTTCCCATATTCTTTTTCTTATTGTTTTCGGCTTTCGTGTCCGCCCCGCAATAAATGTTATGTAAACTGCAATAATCAAAACGGTGGCATACGAATATATAAATGCAGTATCCATAATGCACAAAGGGTTAAAGACTATATTGATAAGTGCGGCAAGGGCCACCGCATTCAGCATGTCATACACTCTCTTCAGCACATCTGCGAGCAGTCTCACCAGAAACATTATGACGGCTCTTATAACCGATACCGAAAAGCCCACCATGAGACCGTACATAACCAGAAAGAGCACTGTAACGATGCAACCCGCCGAAACCTTGGCTCCCGCCCGCCTGAGACCCCTGTAGATAAACGTTCCGACGGCCGAAATATGCAGGCCCGATATTACCAGAAAATGTCCCACGCCCACCCTGGTATATAAGCTCTTGCGGGCATCCGAAAGATAACTTTTATCGGCTGAAATAAGTGTATTGACCGTACCACCCTCCAGGGGAAAGAAAGCCATAATCCTCGCCGAAATTCTCTGCCTTATTTTGAAAAAGAAATCTCTGATACCTATCCGCGGTACCCCGACAATCTCTGCGCTGTCTGCCGACTGCTCATAAAAAATCCTCTTGGCTCCGTAATAATATCTCCTGTTGAATTCACCGGGATTCATGGGGCTGTCTATAGCCTTTATGTCTCCCGATATACGCATGAGGGCTCCGACAGGCGGTTCCGGCATCTCGCCATCGTAGAAGTTAACATAACATATCGTGTTGCCCAGATTTATGCTCTTAAGTCTGCCGGCATCATCATAGGTCTTGTCCCTTACCTTTCCCTGTATTGTCACTGCTTGTTCGGACTTGTTGCCTTCCGTAATCCCGGTCGGCCATTTGAATAATAAGTTTACATAACACACGTCCAACAATAATACCGTCACCACTGTAACAAAAAGCGGGCGCACTCTGGCAAAATCAATAAGCTTCGATATAATCTTTGATTTTTTCAAAAGTACCTTCCTTAATGCCCGAAACCTTCATGATATCTTCCGGACGGGAAAATGCGCCGTGCTTGTTCCTGTATGAAATTATTGCCTTTGCTTTGGCTTCGCCTATACCGGGAATCTTCATAAGTTCACTTTCGCCGGCCCTGTTAATGTTAATAAGTCCCGAGCCGTTTCCGTCCGTTTCCTCGTAATATTCTTTTGACTGCGGCACCACAACCCTGTCACCGTCATGAACCGGACTGACAGGATTCATGTAGGTTTCATCTCCCTCAGACGTTACTCCCCCCGCAGCATTTATGGCATCGTATACCCTGCTGCCCTCAGGCATAATGTAAACTCCCGGATTCACCACGCACCCCGCCACATAAACGTAAATCTGCCCACGAAAAGAAGCCCTCGACTCACTTTGTGAATCCAAGGCCGGTTCTTCATCGGTTAAAATTTCTTCTGCGTAGGAAATCTTCTCCCGTCCTCCGCAGGCACAAAGCCCGGTGACAAGAGCAAAAAGAATAAACAGAAAAACTTTCTTCATGTTACCTCCGAAAGCCGGAGGATTTGTGTTGACTTACAAATAATATCTTAAAAAGAAGTTTTACGCAACCCCTTTCATTAATCCGAAACGTAACGTTCCCAATCTGTCAGATACACCTTACCCTCAGGTGTTTCGGACATAATGCCCTCTTCCACAAGCTCCTCAACCAGGCGCTTGCAGTCCTCATGTCGGATGGCCACGCCAAACTGGAAGCAGGTTTCTTTGTCAAAATAACAGCATTCTTCCGACTTTCTCTGATAGGACAGAAGTTCCGCATAAATGCGCTGCTTTCTGTAATAATCAAATACCTTGTCATGAGGAACGGAAAGTCCCTTCGACTCGCAGAGCCTCTCTACAAGCTCGTATTGAGCCCTTGCTTCGGGCTGACCCCAGAGACCGGTAACAACATCATATTCACAAACAGGTGTATATATAGCAGCCACGTCTTCGGCGCTTACCGCTCCCGCAGGCTTGCCGGCAAGTTCGTCATACTTGATTCGGAAGGAAGAAAACTCCTGAATCTGTTTAACATGCGGCTTTATAAGCTTAAGCATTTCCGTAACGCTTACGGGAAGAGAAACCGTATAGCAGGTAATGTCCGCCTCAATCATCCCGTCAAGATAGGAAAGTGCCTTCACCGCCCTGTCATAAATGCCCTTGCTGTCGTATTCGGGGCTTAAAAAGTAATTGTCTTCGCTCGTGCCTATGCCCTTGAAGCTGTTGTAATCTTCACCTGTGCGGGCATCTTCGATAAGGGTTAGAACGTCATAAAGCTTATCACCATACTCAGGTCCCACCACCGAAACCGCAGCATCCTTTAAAGCTGCAGCACTGTCCTCCTCGGGGTTTTGCAAAAGTCTTCCCGCCACATAATGGGAAAAGAAATTGACCACGTGATAAGAATCCATCTCGCTCCAGTAAGAAGGCTTGCAGATATGGTCCTCGGCAGCACTGTTTAAGTAAACACTCTTAATAAGCTTGGAGTTTACATTCATCTCAGCCAGCTGGTCGATTTCCATCTCGGTAAGGTTCCATGACCAGATACCGTAGCCAAGACCAAGTTCATTTGTAATGCGCCTGAAATTGGCCCAGGAAACATTCTCCGAAGTGTTGGCTCCGGAATACAGAGTAAAGTCATCCCCCAAAGTATCGGACAGAACATAAATGTCAACAAGATCGGTAAAGCTTTCAACACCGAAATCTATATCGGGATTAACCGCCCTGAACTTATCTCTTAACATTGAGGCAAAGAAAGCGATATCCTCCTGCCTGGTAAGATTCGTAGGGTCAAAATAGTGAGCTATAACGCGGTCGGAACAGTCCGCAAGCTCCGCATAAATCGAATAATATTTGTCAAAGGCCGCAACCGCCTTGGGATTGTCTTTGGCATATTCATAGTAGACGGAATCGCTCTTGTAATATTCCACGGAATCGTCCTGCCAGCCGTAACCGGTAAACTCTGCTCCCCACACCCAGAGAGTAAACTTCATACCCATGGAATGAGCCGCATCCGCCATGAATCTTATGCGCTCATGCACATATTCGTAATTGCCGTAAGCCGCCCAGGCAGAACACATCTCCGT